>WNFK01221598.1_pt1 | contig 19975 bp, 21 predicted proteins | sample 5400281 | NCBI WGS metagenome assembly WNFK01 (sample SAMN13153350, study PRJNA577476) | soil metagenome | isolation source: 20 cm soil on Douglas fir-dominated hillslope | place: USA:California | collected 2013-09-17
CATGCCGATCGCCATCTGGGCCGCCTCGCTGCTCGGCGAGAACACGGTCACCTTGCCGTCGTCCTCCACGTCGATGCGGGCGCCCGTCTTCTCCTGCATGCCGCGGATGACCTTGCCGCCGGGGCCGATGATCTCCCGGATCTTTTCCGGGCGGATCTTGATCGTGATGAAGCGCGGGGCGTGCGGGGACAGCTCGGTCCGGGGCCCCTTGATGACCTCGGCCATCTTCCCGAGCACGTGCAGCCGCGCCTCCTTCGCCTGGGCGAGGGCCTGGCGCATGATGTCGATCGAGACGCCGCCGATCTTGATGTCCATCTGCAGCGCGGTGATGCCCTTCTCGGTCCCGGCGACCTTGAAGTCCATGTCGCCGTAGTGATCCTCGCTGCCCATGATGTCGGTCAGGATCCCGACCTTGTCACCTTCCTTGACCAACCCCATCGCGATGCCCGCGACCGGGGCCTTGAGCGGGGCCCCCGCGTCCATCAGCGCCATCGAGGCGCCGCAGACCGAGGCCATCGACGACGAGCCGTTGGACTCGAGGATCTCCGAGACCACCCGGACCGTGTAGGGGAACTCCTCCTTGGTCGGCATCACCGCCTCGATCGCCCGCTGGGCGAGCGCGCCGTGGCCGATCTCGCGACGGCCCGGAGTCCCGAACCGCTTCACCTCGCCCGTCGAGAAGGACGGGAAGTTGTAGTGGAGCATGAAGCGCCGGAAGGCGTTGCCCTCGAACGCCTCGATCTTCTGCTCGTCGTCCTTGGTGCCGAGGGTGGCGATCACGAGGGCCTGGGTCTCGCCGCGCGTGAAGAGCGCGGAGCCGTGGGCGCGCGGCAGGTACGCCACCTCGCTCCAGATCGGGCGCACTTCCTTGACGCTGCGGCCGTCCACCCGGATGCCCTTGTCCACGATGAGCCGGCGGACCTCCGCTTTCTCGACCTTCTCGAAGTAGCCGCGGGTCTTGGCCCGGAGCGTCTCGTCGCCGCCGACGGCCGCGAACACCTCCTCGAAGATGGCGTCGAGGGCCTGGGCCCGGGCCTGCTTCTCGTGCACGGCCAGCGCCTGGACCACCTTGGCCGAGGCCAGCTCCTTCACCCGCCCCTCGAGCGCCGGATCGGCGCCCGCCTGGGCGTCGAAGGCCCAGCGGGGCTTGGCCGCCTTGGCGATGAGGTCCTTCTGGATCCTCGTCAGCTCCTTGCAGCGCTCGTGGCCGAAGGCCAGCGCCTCGAGCATCTGCTCCTCGCTGACCTCCTTGCCGCCGGACTCGACCATCAGGATGGCGTCCTCGTTACCTGCCATCACGAGTTCGAGCGGGGAGGCCGCGACCTGCTTGTAGGTGGGGTTGGCCACCAGCTTGCCGTCCACCAGCGCCACCCGCACCGCGCCGACCGGGCCCGAGAACGGGATCCCGGAGAGGCACATCGCGGCCGAGGAGCCGATCATCGCGAGCACGTCCGGATCGTTGTCGGAATCCGCGGAGATGACCAGGTTGATGATCTGGAGCTCGTTGCGGAAGTTCTTGGGGAAGAGCGGACGGAGCGGACGGTCGATGAGCCGGCAGGTCAGCGTCTCCTTCTCGTCGGGCCGGCCCTCGCGCTTGAAGAAGCCGCCCGGGATGCGACCGCCCGCGTAGGACTTCTCGCGATACTCCACGGTGAGGGGCAGGAAATCCCGGCCCTCCATGGCGGAACGCGACGCGACCGCGGTGGAGAGCACCATGGTCCCGCCACAGCGGACGACCACGGCCCCGTCGGCCTGCTTCGCGACCTTTCCGGTCTCGATGGTGAGGGGCAGGTTGTTGATCTGGAGTTGTACGGAATGAGGTGTCATACGGTCAGCGTCCTCCAACTAGGATGGGCAGCAAGGATGGTTGCGTCTGCGAGAGGAGCCCGGCCGGGCCGGGCGAGTGTAGGATCGATCCAATCGGGATCCGCGATCACTTGCGAATCCCGAGTTTTTCCGTGATGGCTCGGTAGCGCTCCGAGTCCTTCTTGCGCAGGTACTCGATGAGCCCGCGGCGCTTGCCGATCAGCATGAGCAGACCGCGGCGGGAGTGGTGGTCCTTCTTGTGCAGCTTGAAGTGCTCGGTGAGTCCGTTGATCCGCTCCGACAGCAGCGCGATCTGGACCTCGGGCGAGCCGGTGTCGCCCTCGTGCACCTTGAACTGCTCGATGAGACCCTTCTTCTTGTCCTGGGACAGCCGCATACCGAGATCCTCCCGGGGGCTCCCCCCCCAATCGCCACGCCCCCAGGGCCCCGCCCGCGGCTCCGTTGGGACGGGTTCGTTAGACCGCTCAAACCCGCGTCAAGACGAGCGGAGTGTACCACGTGAGGGTGAGGGGTTCAAGCGATCACCCCGCCGGTTGGGCCCGCAGCAGCCGCCGGGCCTCCACCATGTCCGCGCGAACCTGCGCGGTGAGGGCCTCCACCCCCGGGAATTTCATCTCGGCGCGGATCCGGGCGAGGAAGTCCAGGGTGAGGGTGCGGTCGTAGAGGTCCCCGGCGAAGTCGAACAGAAAGGCCTCGACCCAGTACTGCGACTCCTCGAAGGTCGGCCGGTAGCCGATGTTGACCACCGCCTCGGCCTGCCGGCCATCCCAGCGCGCGTGGGCCGCGTACACCCCGGCGGCCAGGGCCAGGGGGCGATCGGGCTTCAGGTTCGCGGTGGGAAACCCCAGGGTGCGGCCGCGGCCGGCGCCCCGCTGCACGGTTCCCATCAGCGAGTACGGGCGGCCCAGGAAGGCCCGCGCCTGCTCCACGTCGCCGTCGCGCAGGGCCTCGCGAATGGCGCTGGACGACACGGTGAGCCCGTTGACCTGCAGCGGCGGCAGCACGTGGGTGACGAAGCCGTGTCGGGCGCCCAGCTCCCGCAGGAGGACCGCGGTCCCGCGCGCCCCGCTGCCGAAGGTGTGGTTGAAGCCGACCACCACCTCGCGGGCGCCCAGCGTGCGGACCAGCGCCTCGTCCACGAAGGCCTCGGCCTCCATGCGCGAGAAGTCCCGGGTGAACGGAATGACCAGGGTCGCGTCGAGACCGTGCTCGGCGATGCGGGCGAGATTCTCCTCGAGCGTCGCGATCGGGGCCGGCGCCTTCTCCGGCCGCAGCACCGCGGTCGGATGCGGATCGAACGTGCACGCGACCGCGGCGACGCCGAGCGCGCGCGCCCGTTCCACCGCGGTGTCGAGGATCTTGGCGTGCGCGAGATGGATGCCGTCGAAGGCGCCGAAGGCGGCGACCGACGGCCGCAGCTCAGGCGGGAAGGATCGAAGGTCGCGGAGGATCCGCATGGAGGAGCCGTTCGGGCTTTACCCGGTCGCCGAGTCCCTGCCCCACCCCGAGCAGGCCGCCGTCGGGGCCGTAGACCCGGAGCAGGCCGCCCACCCGCTCGCCGGTGGCCACCGCCTGCCCGTGCGTGAACGCGCGGGCCCCGTCCGCGTCGAGCCGGACCGCGCCGAGCGAGGCCAGCGCGCTGTCGGGCGGCAGGAGCCGCGCCCAGAGAGCCTCGCCCGAGCGGGCCTCGCGGACCTCGTCCCACGCGACGGCGGCCTCGAGCGCGTAGGGCCCGACCCGCGTGCGGACGAGCCCGGCCAGAGTCGCCCCGCAGCCCAGCGCGGCGCCCACGTCCGCCGCGAGCGTGCGCACGTAGGTGCCCTTGCCGCAGCGGATGCGCATGACGAAGTCGGGGAGCGCGACCGACTCGAGCCGGATCGAGTGGACGACGACCTGGCGCGGCTCGCGCTCCACCTCGACGCCCTGCCGGGCCAGCTCGTAGAGGCGCTTGCCGTCCCGGTGCAGCGCCGAGAACATGGGCGGGATCTGCTGGATCGTGCCGACGAACGGCGCGAGCGCGGCCTCGAGCGCGAGCGCGTCGAGCGCGGGCACCGGGCGCGTCTCGATCACCGCCCCGGTCAGGTCCTGGGTCTCGGTCGTGACACCCAGGCGGACGGTGGCCACGTACTCCTTGTCCAGCTCCACCAGGTACGGGGTCAGCTTGGTGGCTTCCCCGACCAGGATGGGCAGGAGCCCGGTGGCGGCGGGATCGAGCGTGCCGCCGTGGCCGACGCGGGGCGCGCGCAGCACCCGCCGCAGGTGGGCCACCATCTGGAACGAGGTGACGCCCGGCCCCTTCTCGACCGGCAGGATCCCGGCGCGGTGGCGATCGCTCACGACGCGGGGCCGTCGAGGGCCTGCCGCACCGCCGCGAGCAGCGTGGCCTTCGCGGACGCGAGCGGCCCGGGCAGCGTGCAGCCCGCCGCGTTCTCGTGGCCGCCGCCGCCGAACTGATGGGCGATGCGGTTGACCGGCACGTCGCCCTTGCCGCGCAGGCTCGCCTTCACCCGGCCGTCGCGCTCGGCGCGCAGGAGCACCGCGACCTTGACGCCCGCGATCGAGCGCGGATAGGTCACGAGATCCTCGGCGGCCATGAACGCCTCGGAGGCCGCGCCCTCGGGCACCGTGAGCGTGGCGATGCGCCCGTCCGGACTGAGCTCGACCCGGCTCAGCAGGCCGCCCAGGGTCAGCAGCGCGTCCGGGGGCCGCCGCTGGTAGAGCCGGTCGGTGACGAGCGCGGGCTCGGCCCCTTCCGCGGTGAGCGCGCCCGCGATCCGGAAGGTGCGCGGGGTCGTGTTCGAGTAGCGGAACGAGCCGGTGTCGGTGTGGATCGCGGTGTAGAGCCCGAGCGCGGTGTCCCGACCGACCGGCCAACCGAGGGCGACGAGCAGGTCGTAGATCATCTCCCCGACCGCGGCCGCCGAGGGGTCGATCCAGTTCAGCGTCCCGTAGCGCCGGTTGTCCGGATGGTGATCGATGTTGAGCACCCGGCTGACCGGGCCGCGGACGCCCGCGAGGAGCCCCTCGGTCCGCCCGTCGTTGGGACAGTCGGTCAGCACGATCGTGTCGAAGGTTGCGGGGGCGGTCCGCCACACCTGCCAGCGATCGGCGCCGGGGAGGAAGTCGAGGACGTCGGGCACCGGGTCCGGGCCTCCGAAGGTCACCGTCCAGCCCGCCTTTTCCATGGCGAGCCCCAGGCCGAGCAGGGTGCCGAGCACGTCGCCGTCGGGATGGACGTGGCCGAGCATCAGGGCGGAGCCGCGGGGCCCCGCGAGCAAGTCCACGAGCTGGGCCGGCGGCTCCGGCGCGACGACGGTGATCATTCGTCCGTCTCCGACGATCCCTCCGCCCTCTTGAGATCGGCGAGCAGCGCCTGGATGTGGGCGGCGTGCTCCATGGACCGGTCGGGCCGGAACATGATCTCGGGGGTGACCCGCAGGTCCAGGTGCCGGCGCAGCCAGCTCCACACGAAGCCCCGCGCGCTCTCCAGCGCCTTGAACGAGGCGGCCCACTGGGCCTCCGGGCCCAGCACCGAGATGAAGACCTTGGCGTGCTTGAGATCCGGAGTCGTGTCCACCTCGGTCACGGTCACGAACCCGAGCCGCGGGTCCTTGAGCTGGCGCTGCACGATCATCGAGATCTCTTCCTTGATGAGCTGGTTCACCCGCACGAGCCGCTTGCCTTGCATTACCCCCTGACACCTTTCTTATATTCTCACCTCACAAGACTTCGACCTGGATGTCGGTGACCCAGCCGTCCACGTGGTCCTCGATGTAGTCCATGGCCTTGGAGATGACTTCGTTGGCGTGGCGGGAGTCGCCCGAGACGCAGGCGAGAGCCAGGGTCGCGCGCTGCCACACGTCGTGGTGATCCACCTCGGCGACCGAGATCTCGAACCGGCGGCGCAGCGTGTCCTTCAGGCCCTTCAGGGCGTGCCGCTTGCCCTTGAGCGATCCGATGTCCGGCAGGTGCAACTCGACCGTGCCCACCGCGACCCGCGCCCCCGACACTGGTCCAGACCCCGCTTCGACCCCTACAGGGTGCGCGCGACCTCCTCCGTGCTGAAGGCCTCGATAACGTCGTTGGGCTGGACGCCCTTGATCCCCTCGATGCCGACCCCGCACTCGAGCCCCTGCAGCACTTCCCGTACGTCGTCCTTGAAGCGCTTCAGCGAGCTGATCACGCCCTCGCCCAGCAGGGTCTCCCCGCGCTTGATGCGGGCGCGGGCGCCGCGCACCATCTTGCCCTCGGTGACCGAGGAGCCGTAGATGGTCCCGACCTTGGTGATCGGGAAGAGCTGGCGCACCTGGGCCCGGCCCAGCACCGTCTCGCGGATCTCGGGAGTCAGCATGCCGGACAGCGCGGCCCGCACGTCGTTGATCGCGTCGTAGATGACGTTGTAGCTGCGCATGTCCACGCCGTTGGCCTGGGCCTGGGTCGCCGCCTTGGGATCGGCCTTGACGTTGAAGCCGAGCACGATCGCGTTGGACGCGGAGGCGAGCATCACGTCGGACTCGGTCACGGTGCCCACCGAGCTGTGGATGACCTTGAGCTTGACCTCGTCGGTGGAGAGCCGCTCGAGCGACTCGGTCAGCGCCTCCACCGAGCCCTGTACGTCGGCCTTGAGCACGAGGCGCAGCTCCTTGATCTCACCCGCCTCGATCTGCTTGTGCAGGTCCTCGAGGGTGATGCGGGTCGCGCCCTTGCCCTTGAGCCGGTCGCGCTCGCTGCGCACGGTGGCGATCTGCCGCGCCTTCCGCTCGTCGGAGACCACCAGCATGGTGTCGCCCGCCTGGGGCACGCCAGAGAGGCCGAGGATCTCGACCGGATCGGAGGGCCCCGCGCTCTGCACCTTCTTGCCGCGGTCGTTGAAGAGGGCGCGTACGCGGCCGGAATGGGAACCGACCACCACCGCGTCGCCTTCCTTGAGGGTGCCCGACTGGATCAGCGCGGTGGCCACCGGGCCGCGGCCCCGGTCGAGCCGGCCTTCCACGATCACCCCGCGCCCGGCCCGGCCCGGATTGGCGCGCAGCTCGAGGATCTCGGCCTGCAGCGCGGTCATCTCGAGCAGCTGCGGGATACCGTCGCCGCGCTTGGCCGAGGTGTGGATGAAGATGGTCTGCCCGCCCCAGTCCTCCGGCACGAGGCCGTGGTTGGACAGCTCGCGCTTGACCCGATCGGGATCGGAGCCCGGCTTGTCGATCTTGTTCACCGCGACCAGGATCGGCACGTTGGCCGCCTTGGCGTGGTTGATCGCCTCGACGGTCTGGGGCATCACCCCGTCGTCGGCCGCCACCACCAGGACCACCATGTCGGTGGCCTGGGCGCCGCGCGCGCGCATGGCGGTGAACGCCTCGTGGCCCGGGGTGTCCAGGAAGGTGACCTTGCCGTGGCTCGTGTCCACCTGGTAGGCGCCGATGTGCTGGGTGATCCCGCCGAACTCGCGCTCCGCCACCTTGGTGGTGCGGATCGCGTCCAGCAGCGAGGTCTTGCCGTGGTCGACGTGGCCCATCACCGTGACCACCGGCGGCCGCGGGCGCATCTGGGCCGGATCCGACTCCTCCTCCTCGAGCACGTCGCCCTCGAGCGAGCGGACCTGCACGTCGAAGTGGAACTTGTCCGCGACGAGCTTGGCCGCGGTCGGGTCGAGCACCTCGTTGACGGTGGCCATCACGCCCAGGTCCACCAGCGCCTTGATCACTTCCGTGGTCTTGTGGCGCATCGCGGCGGCCAGCTCGCCCACCGTGACCGACTCCGGCAGCTTGATCAGCTCGCGCTTGATCTCCTGCGGTGGCTCGGGCGGAGGCGGCAGGGGCATGCCCGGTCCGGGCCGGGGCGCGGCCGGCGCCACCACCGGCGGCTCAGGCGCCACCGGCGGAGCGAGCGGGGCCGCGACGACGGCGGCGGCCGGACGGACGGGCGCGGCCGGGCGCGGCGGAGCCACAGGCGCCGCGGGACGCGGCGGCGAGATCACGGTGCGCGGCGGATTGAGCGGCGGCGGTACCGGTGCGCGGCGCACCGGCGGCGCGGGCCGGAGCTCGGTCGGTGAGGCGGCCGGACGCATCGTCGGCGCGGGGACCGGCGGAGGCGCGGGCCTGGGCGGCGCGACCGACGCCGCCGCGGGCGCGATCGGCGGGGCGGGAGCGATCTCGGGGGCCGGCGCGGGCGGAACGACGGACGGCGCGGGACGGAAGATGGTCGCGGCCGGCTTGGCCGCTTCGAGCGCGGCCGCGGGCGCCAGCTCGATCGCCTCGGGCGTCTCCTCGACGGTCTTCGCGGCGGCCTTCTTCCCGCGGGCGGGCGGGCCGTCCCCGGCCGCCTTCTTCTTCGGCGCGGCGGGTGCGTCACCTTCCGCCGCCTTCGGCTTCGGCGCGCGCTTGGGCTTGGCCTCGGCGGGCAGGTCGCGGCCGCGGCCCAGCTTGACCCGCAGCTCGTTGGCCGTCGCGGCGAGGAGAGGGCTCATGGCCCGCATGCCCTTGTGGCCCATGCCTTCGAGCGCCACGATCAAATCCTTGCTGGTGACGCCCAGCTCCTTCGCCAGATCGATGACCTTGACCCGTGCCGCCACGCGCGCTACCTCCTCGGCCAACTCGCCAGAATGACCATCGCGGGCTCCTGCGGGGGACGGCTCGCACCCTTGAACGCGTGCCCCAGCCGCCCCGCCTGCAGCGCCTTCTCCACGCACTCGGTCGTGGCGCACACATACGCGCCGCGCCCCGCCGCGCGCCCCTCTCGATCCACGCTCACCACGCCGCCTGGGTCCCGCACCAGCCGGATCAACTCCGCCTTCGCCCGCACCACGCGACAGCCAATGCAGGTGCGCTGAGGCGGGCGCTTCGCCCGCTTCAGCTTCTCAAGTGGGTCGGCTCGATCTCCGATCCACCGTCCTCGACCGCGGGCGCTTCCGGCTCGGCGGCCTCGGCGGAAGGCCCCGGATGCTCGGCCACCCACGCCTGCGCGGCGGCCAGGATCGCACTCGCCTTGGCCTCGCCGATGCCCGGCAACTCCTGCAGGGCGGACAGCCCACCCTCCACCACCCGGGAGGGCGAGTGCAGCCCCGCGTCCACGAGGCGATCCACCAGCTGCGGGCCGACTCCGGGCAGGTCGCCCAGGCCCTGCCGGCCCTCCGAGCGCGCTTCCTCGTCGCGGCGCCGCTCCTCCTCGACCTCGCCCTCGCTCTTGATGTCCACCCGGAAGCCGGTGAGCTTCGCAGCCAGCCGCGCGTTCTGCCCCTTCTTGCCGATCGCGAGCGAGAGCTGGTTGTCCGGGACGATCACCAGCACGGTGCGCAGCTCGTCCTCGGGCGCGCCCTCCGGAAGCTCGGAGACCGTGACCGACGACACCTTGGCGGGCGAGAGCGCGCGCGCCACGAACACCGCCGAGTCGGGCGACCACTCCACGATGTCGATCTTCTCGCCGCGCAGCTCCCGACTGATGACCTGGATGCGCGTGCCCCGCAGGCCGACGCAGGCCCCGATCGGGTCCACGTCGCGCTTGGTGGACGACACCGCGACCTTGGCGCGCTCGCCCGGCTCACGCGCGGCCGCCTTCACGAGCACGATGCCCTCCGCGATCTCCGGGATCTCGGTCTCGAAGAGGCGGACCAGGAACCCGGGATGCGTACGCGAGAGCAGGATCTGCGGGCCCTTGGCCGTCTTCTTGACCTCCAACATGTAGGCACGCAGCCGGTCGCCGGGATTGAAGCGGTCGCCGGGAAGCTGCTCCCGCTCGGTGATGACCGCCTCCGCCTTGCCCAGCTCCACCACCACGTTCCGCTTCTCGATGCGGTGCACGGTGCCGCGGACGATCTTGCCCTCGCGGTCGATGAACTCCGAGTACACCGCGTCACGCTCGGCGTCGCGCACCCGCTGCAGGATGACCTGCTTCGCGGTCTGGGCCGCGATGCGTCCGAACTCCTGGGGCGCCAGCTCGATCTCGAGCTCGTCGTCCAGCTGCGCCTCGCCGTTCAGCTTGCGGCCCTCCGCCAGGCCGATCTCGAGCTTCGCATCGGTGACCGCGGTCACCACCTTCTTACGCGCGAAGACCCGGAGCGTGCCGGTGCGGCGGTCGATCTCCATCCGCACGTTGTCGGCGGCCCCCATCGTCTTCTTGGAGGCCGAGAGCAAGGCAGACTCCAGCGCCTCGAAGAGGACCTCTTTGCTGATCCCCTTCTCGCGCCCGATCTGCTCGATCACGTATATGAGGTCTTTGTTCATCATCGCTTTGCCCGCCCGAACGCCACCACTTCCAGCTTCGCCTTCGTCACCAGCCGGCGAGGGATCTCGCGCCGCGTCCCCATCGTCTCCTCCAGGGTCAGCGCCCCCGGGGACACCGCGAGGAGCTTACCCGAAAACTCGGTCCGACCGTCGAACGGCTCGGTCACCCAGCAGTGGACGTCTCGACCCACCGCCCAGGTCAGCTCACGGTCCTTCTTCAGCACCCGGTCGAGCCCCGGCGAGGACACTTCGAGATCGTAGGAGGGCTCGATGAGGCCTGACACGTCCAGCACGTCGCCGGCCTCCCGGCTGAAGGCCTGGCAATCGGCGATGCCCACGCCGCCCGGCTTGTCCACGAAGAGGCGAAGCACCCAGCGCCGGCCTTCCCGGCGCCACTCGCTGTCGATCAGGCTCATGCCGCGCGACGCGAGCACAGGCGCCACGACCGCCTCGATCTGGTCGAGCCACTGTGCATCGTCCGCCATGCCGGCCCCCCACAAAAAAAAGTGGGCGACGGCCCACTTTTTTCAGGACTTTAGCACAGGGATTGGGCCCCTGCAAGCGGTGCGGGCGCCCCGAACGGCGGGTTGGCCTATGAGATCGTTTGCGCCATCTCCCGGACTGCCGCGACCACCTCCGTCTTGGGCACTCGGCGGTCGGCCCGGGTTCCGCGCTGCCGCAGCTCGACCACGCCTTCCTTGGCGAGGGCATTGCCGACGGTCACCCGGAGGGGGATCCCGAGCAGGTCGGCGTCCTTGAACTTGACGCCCGCCCGCTCCTCGCGGTCGTCCATCAGCACCTCGAAGCCGGCGGCCCGGAGATCCCGGTAGATCTCCTCGGCCGCGGCCATCTGCGCGGCATCCTTGACCGCGACCGTCACCAGGTGCACATGGAAGGGCGCGATCGCCCAGGGCCAGACGATGCCGTCGGCGTCGTGGCGCTGCTCCACCGCCGCCGCAGCGATCCGGGCCGGCCCGATGCCGTAGGAGCCCATGACGATCGGCTGCTGCTGGCCGTGCTCGTCGAGGTAGGTCGCCCCCAGCGGGACCGAATACGTGGTGCCGAGCTTGAAGATGTTGCCCACCTCGATGACCCGCTCGATCCGCAGCGTCTTGCCGCAGGTGGGGCACCCCTCCCCGGCCAGCGCCACCTGCAGGTCCGCCCACTCGCACGCGAAGTCCTGGCCCGGGATCACCCCGGCCAGGTGGAAGCCGTCCCGGTTGGCGCCGACCACGTAGGCCCCCCGGCGCAGCGACTCGTCCGCGATGATCCGAGCGCCGCGAGCCCCCACCGGCCCGATCGAGCCCGGGGCCACGCCGAGGTGCTGCTTGACCTCCTCGGGGTGCGCGGGCCGGGCCTCGGCCTGGAGCGCGCGGGCCAGCTTGCGCTCGTGCAGCGCGTGGTCGCCCCGCACCAGCGCCAGCACCGGGCCGTCGGGCCCCATGAACACCAGCGTCTTGATGGTCGCGGCCGGGTCGATCTTGAGCTGCGCCGACACCTCCGCGATGGTCCGCGCGCCCGGCGTCGCCACTTCCCCCTTCTTGCCGTCCCCGGCGGGAGGCGCGCTCGGCACGCCGCGGGCCAGCTCCACATTGGCCGCGTAGCCGCAGCCGTCGCAGAGGGCCACGTCATCCTCGCCCGCCGCGCTCGGGGCCATGAACTCGTGGGAGCCCGAGCCGCCCATCATGCCGGGATCCGACTGCACGACGACATAGCTGATCCCGCAGCGGTCGAAGATGCGGCAGTAGGCGTCCTTGTGGGCGTTGTAGGAGACCTCGAGCGCGGCCGCGTCGGGATCCAGGGTGTAGGAGTCCTTCATCAGGAATTCGCGCGTGCGCAACAGGCCCGAGCGGGGCCGCGCCTCGTCTCGCTCCTTGGTCTGGATCTGGTACCAGATCTGGGGCAGGTCGCGGTAGGAGCGGATCTCCCGCGCGGCGAGCCACGCGATGACCTCCTCGTGGGTCATGCCCAGGCACATGTCGCGCCCGTTGCGGTCCTTGAGGCGGAACATCTCGCCCCCGATCGCGTCCCACCGGCCGGACTGCTGCCAGATCTCGGCGGGATGGAGCACCGGCATCTCGATCTCCTGCCCGCCGATCCCGTTCATCTCATCGCGGATGATCGCGTTGACCTTCTCGATCACGCGCAGGCCGAGCGGAAGGTAGACGTAGATGCCGGCGGCGAGCTGCCGGACGAGCCCAGCGCGCACCATGAGCTTGTGGCTTATCGCTTCCGCATCGGCGGGGTCGTCCCGGAGCGTGGGGATCAGCGACCGGGTCCAGCGCACTACTGGACCTTGTTGGCGCCCTTCACGCCCGGATCGTAGAGCAGGCGCTTGACCGGCACCCCGTTCAGGAGATGCGATTCGAGGATCTCGGGGAGGTCGCTCTCCTGGACCCCCGCGTACCAGACGTTCTCCGGGTAGACCACCATCATGGGCCCGTGACCGCACTGCGAGAAGCAACCCGCCTTGTTGACGCGGACCTCGACCTGGCGGCCCGCGATGACCACGCCCGCCCGCAGGGTCTTGACGTACTTCTCGACGTCGCCCTGGACCGGGCAGCTGTCGCCCGCCGTGCACACGAACACGTGCCTCGCGTACTGTCCCATCAGAAGAGCCCGATCCGTTTGAAGTCGTTGTAGAACGCGAACACCATGAGCAGCATGAGCAGCGCGAATCCCACCTGCTGGGCGACCTCCCGCTTGCGCACCGAGAGCGGCCGGCCCAGCACCGCCTCGAAGGCGAAGAAGAGCAGGTGCCCGCCGTCGAGCATGGGCACCGGCAGCAGGTTGAGCAGAAACAGGTTGACGCTGATCACGGCGGTGAAGAGGGCCAGGCTGACCAGGCCCTGGCGCGCCTGCTCGCCCGCGGTCTTGGCGATCTGGATCGGGCCCCCGATATTGCTCCGGTCGAGCTGGCCGACCACGATCTTGTAGAGGCCGAGCCCGGTCTTGACCGTGACGTCGGTGGACCACGCGAACCCTTCCCACATCGCGGAGAGCGGGTTCGAGCGGACCATGAGGGTGGCGCCGCCCGGGCGGATCCCCACCAGGCCGACCTCCATCTCCTTGCCGTCGGGACCGGGAACCTTGCCCTTCTTGGGCGTGACCGTGATCGCCAGAACCTCGGTCCCGCGCTTGACCTCGAGCCGCGTGGGCTGCCCCGCGCGCTGGTGGATCTTCTCGGCCAGCTCGTCCCACGACATGACGGGCTGGCCGTCGAGCGCGACCACCACGTCGGCCGCTTTGAGCCCCGCCTGCTCGGCGGGATCGCCCGGGATGACGTCGCCGATGGCGGGCGCCAGGTATGGCGAGGCGCCGATCTCCCACACCAGCTGGTCGTCGCCGAAGAGGTCCTTGCGCTTGGCCTGCACCGGGGTCAGCGCGACCTTGCGCGAGCCGCCCTCACGTCCCTGCACCGTCACCTCGAGCGGGCGGCCAGTCGCGGTCTGGACCACCCGGGCGAGATCCTCCCAGTACTGCACCGGCTTGCCGTCCACCGCGGTGATGCGGTCGCCGGTCCGGAGCCCGGCCTGCGCGGCGGGCCCGCCCTCGGTCACGCGCCCCACCTCGGCGGGCGCCACCGGCCGGCCGATGAACATGAACATCGCGGCGGCGATGAGGACGGCGAGGACGAAGTTCATCGCGGGTCCGGCGAAGACGATCAGGAAGCGGGCGGCGAGCGACTTGTTGTTGAAGGCCTTGGCCGGATCCACCGTGGCCGCCCGGCCGCCTTCCAGCGGATTCTCGTCGTCCCCCATCATCTTCACGTAGCCGCCCATCGGGATCAGGGACAGGCAGTACTCGGTCTCCTTGCCGCGGAAACGCCAGAGCACGGGCCCGAAACCGACCGAGAACCGCTCGACCCCCACCCCGCAGAGCCGGGCCATGAAGAAGTGGCCGAGCTCGTGCACGATGATGAGGATCCCGAGCACCACCACGAACGAGACGAGTGTCGTTGCCATGAGGCCCCTATCTCATCGCGGCCGCGACCCCGCCGGGCAGCCAGTCCCGCACCGCCGCCCGCGTCCGGGTATCAACGTCCACGCACGTGTCGATACTGTCGAGCGCCCGCGCGGGCACTCGCGCCAGCGCTTCCGCGATCAGCTCGGGTATCTGGGTGAACCGGATGCGCCCGTCGAGGAACGCGGCGACCGCGATCTCGTTGGCCGCGTTCAGGATGACCGGCGCGCAGCCGCCTTCGAGCAGGGCCCGGCGCGCCAGGCCGAGGCACGGGAAGCGCTCCACGTCGGGCTCCTCGAAGGTGAGCGGCCCGACCCGGGTGAGGTCCAGGCGCTCGGCCGGACAGGGCAGGCGTTGCGGGTACGTGAGCGCGTAGAGGATCGGGATGCCCATGTCGGCCACTCCGAGCTGGGCGATGACCGACCCGTCCACGTACTCGACCATCGAGTGCACGATGGACTGCGGGTGCACCACCACCTGCACCTGCGCGGGGGTCAGGTCGAAGAGCCAGCGCGCCTCGATGACCTCGAGCCCCTTGTTCATGAGGGTCGCGGAGTCCACCGTGATCTTGGCGCCCATCCGCCAGGTGGGATGGTTCAGCGCCTCCTCCACCGTGACCTTCGCGAGGTCCGCCGCCTTCTTGGTCCGGAACGGCCCGCCGGACGCGGTGAGCAACACCCGGCCCACCTCGGAGCGGTTGTGGCCCTCGAGGCACTGGAAGACCGCGCTGTGCTCGGAATCCACCGGCAGCAGCGGTACGCCGCGCTCGCGCGCCGCCGCGGTCATCAGGCTGCCCGCCATCACCAGCGTTTCCTTGTTGGCCAGCGCGATGCTCTTGCCGCTCTTGATCGCGGCCATGGTGGGCAGGAGGCCCGCGCCGCCCACGATGGCGGAGAGCACCACGTCGGCCTCCACCTCCCCGGCGAGCGTCACGATGCCGGCGGGCCCGGCGAGCAGCTCGGGGCACGGGGACCCGAGCGCGCGCGCCACCGCGTCGATCGCGGCCGCGTCGTCGAGGGCGAGGGCCCGCGGCCGGTGGCGGCGGCAGAGCTCGGCGAGCAGCTCCGGGTTGGAGCCGCGCGCGGCCATGCCCTCCACCCGGAAGTCCTCGGGGAAATGCTCGGCCAGCTCCAGCGTCCGCCGCCCCACCGAGCCGCTCACCCCCAGCACGATCAGCCGTTTCATGCGCTCAGGGACCTCGCGTACGTCGCGTAATAGAGGAGGACCGGCGTGTTGATGAGCAGGCTGTCGATCCGGTCGAGCATCCCGCCGTGTCCCGGGATGAGCCGCCCGGTGTCCTTGGTGCCGACGCTCCGCTTGATCGCGGACTCGAGGAGATCGCCGGCCTGGCCGACCACCCCGAGCAAGAGCCCGACCACCACCGCGCTCTCGAGCGAGAGCGCCGGGAAGAACGTCGCCCTCGCTCCCAGCGCGGCCAGCACCGACATCACGAGCTGCGCGAGCGCGCCCTCCACCGTCTTGTGGGGGCTGATCGAGGGCGCCAGCTTGTGGCGGCCCATGGTGGAGCCCACCACGTACGCGGCGGTCTCGCCGAGCCACGTGACCGAGACCAGCAGCAGGATCCACTCCCGGCCCGCCTCCAGATCCCGCAGCCAGAAGGTATAGCCGAGCAGCCAGTTCACGTAGCAGACCCCGAAGAGCGTGACCGCCACCGGCTCCCAGGCCGGCCGATCCGCCGGCGGGCGCAGCAGTCCGACCGCGAGCACGGCGAGCAGCACCGCGGTGAACGCCACCCGCTCGGACACCGGCAGCGCGAAGCTCGCGGTCACCACGGACCCGCCCACCAGCCCCAGCACGCGGAAGGTCCGCACGCCCGCCCGCTCGAACATGCCGGTGAACTCCCACTGGCCGAGCGCGCCCGCGAGCACCATGACCGCCCCGAACAGCCACACCGGCCCGACCACCACCATCCACACGAACAGGGGCAGGAGGATCAGCGTGCTCAGGAGCCGGCGCACGAGACTTCCGCCGCGGGAAGGGGCCATCTGGTCCACCGATCCGGCGAGCGGCACGCCCTGCGCCCTCGCCATCAAACCCTTCCGAAGCGGCGGTCCCGCTGCTGGAAGTCGGCGACCGCGAGACAGAACTCGCGCGCGCCGAAGTCCGGCCAGAGGGTCGGCGTCATCCACAGCTCGGTGTAGGCGACCTGCCACAGGAGGAAGTTGGACAGGCGCAGCTCCCCGCTCGTGCGGATCAGCAGGTCCGGATCGGGGACGCCGTCGGTGTAGAGCGCGCGGGACACGCGGACCTCGTCGATGTCTTCCGGGCGCAGCCGTCCGCTCTGCACCTCGAGGGCGAGCGCGCGCACCGCGTCCACCAGCTCGTCGCGGCCGCCGTAGTTGAAGGCCATCAGGAGGTTGAGGCCGGTGTTGCGCGACGTGGTCTCGATGAGCCGCCGGATGCGCTCGCCCACCCGCGCGGGCACGCCGGCCGCGCGGCCGATCACCCGGAAGCGCACGTTGCGCTCCATGAGCTCCGGCAGCTCGCGCTCGATGGAGCGCTCGAGCAGGGTCATCAGGGTGGACACTTCCTGGTGGGGCCGCTTCCAGTTCTCCGAGGAGAAGGCGTACACGGTGAGGAACTCGATACCGAGCTCGCCCGCCACGCGCACGACCGCGCGCACCGACTTCACGCCCTCGCCGTGCCCGGCCACGCGCGGCAGCCCGCGATTGGTGGCCCACCGCCCGTTGCCGTCCATGATGACCGCCACGTGGCGCGGGATCGGGCCGGCCTGGATGCGCCGCTTGAGATCATCCTCGTGGAGCGTCGACAGCTCCGACACCGCCGCGGAGATCCCGGCCTTCGCCGCCATATCGGGTCATGTTACGTGAGCCCTCCCGGAATTGCCAGGAAAAACCCCCTTCTCCAGCGGAAAAGCGGCTGGGATTTCGCAACATTACGAAGAGAAGCGGGAGCCAGGACGCGCGGCCGAAGTAAACGGTTGTCCGCCAACTGGGGGAGTGCGGGGGCCATTTCTGGGCCCCCGCATATGAAGAGCCTGAAGAAGTAAACGGTGATTGGCCAGACGGTTGTCCGCGGGATCCCGCGAATCTAGACGGTCATCACCTCTTGTTCCTTTTTCTTGGCGAGCTCGTCGATCTTCGCGGCGAAGCGATCGGTGGTCTTCTGGATCTGGTCGTGGCCGCGCCGCTCCTCGTCCTCGGAGACCTTCTTGTCCTTGGCGAGGGACTTGAGCTTGTCGTTGGCCTCGCGGCGCGCGGTGCGGATCGCCACCCGGGCGTCTTCCGCGAACTTGCCGATCTGCTTGGCGAGCTGCTTGCGCCGCTCCTCGGTGAGGGTGGGCACCGTGAGTCGGATCACCTTGCCGTCGTTGCTCGGGGAGAGCCCCAGGTCCGACTTGGCGATGCCCTTCTCGATCTCCTTCATCTGCGAGGCGTCCCACGGCTGGATCACGATGGTGCGCGCGTCGGGCACCGACACCGTCGCGAGCTGGTTGATCGGCGTGAGGTTGCCGTAGGCCTCGACCCGCACTCCGTCCAGGAGCGTGGCGTTCGCGCGGCCGGTGCGGACACTCGAGAACTCCCGCGTGAGCGCGTCGGTCGCGGCCTGCATCCGGGCCTCGAGATCCTTCAACAGCGCCGGTTGACTCATGGCCTCACCCCTTCGGCGCGCTCACGTCGGTGGAGACCACCGAGCCGACCGGCTCGCCCGTGACGATTCGACGGATGTTACCCCTGCGTGTGAGATCGAACACCACGATCGGGAGCTTGTTGTCCATGCAGAGCGAGATGGCGGTGGTATCCATCACCTGCAGTCCGCGGTTGAGCACCTCGATGTAACCCACCCGCGGGAGCTTCACCGCCGTCTTGTCCTTGGCCGGATCGGCGGTATAGATGCCCCGATCTCCACCGCCCGCAGCGCTCCCGCGGTGTCGGTGGTGAAAAATGGATTACCCGTGCCCGCCGCGAAGACGACCACGCGCCCCTTCTCCAGATGGCGGATGGCCCGGCGCCGGATGTAGGGCTCGGAGACCGCCCGCATCTCGATGGCCGAGAGCACCCGGGTGGGCACCCCCGCCTTCTCGATGGAGTCCTGCAGGGCCAGCGCGTTGATCACGGTGGCGAGCATGCCCATGTAGTCGCCGGTGGCCCGGTCCATCCCGCCCGCGCTGGCCGCGATGCCGCGGAAGATGTTGCCGCCCCCGATGACCACCGCGAGCTCGACGCCCAGGCGCACCACCTCGGCGAGCTCCTCGGCGATGCGGCTGATGACGTCGGGATCGATGCCGTAGCCCTGGCCGCCCGCCAGCGCCTCGCCCGAGATCTTGAGCAGGACGCGCCGGTACGCGGGAACCGCGCCGGGGACGGCCATGGGAGGCCTAGCTCTCGCCCACCTGGAAGCGGGCGAAACGCTTCACCACGATCCGCTCCCCCATCTTCGACGTCGCCTGGTCCACCATGTCCTTGAGACGGGTCTTCCCGGACGCGTCGCGGATGAAGGGCTGCTCCATCAGGCAGGACTCCGCGTAGAACTTCTCGAGCTTGCCCTCGATGATCTTGTCGATGACCTGGGGCGGCTTCTTCTGATCGGCCATCTGCTGCCGGTAGATCTCGCGCTCCTTCTCCACCACCGCCCCCGGCACCTCCTCGCGGGCCACGTAGGACGGATTGGCCGCGGCCACCTGCATCGCCACGTCCTTCACGAGCTGCTGGAAGTCCTCGGTGCGGGCCACGAAGTCGGTCTCGCAGTTGACCTCGACCAGCACCCCGATCTTGCTGCCCGGGTGGATGTAGGACACCACCACCCCGTCGCGCGCCTCGCGGTGCGACTTCTTGGCCGCGTCGGCCAGCCCCTTCTTGCGCAGGTACTCGACCGCGCCCTGCAGGTCGCCCTGCGAGGCCTCGAGGGCGGCCTTGCAGTCCATCACCCCGGCTCCGGTGCGCTCCCGGAGGTTCTTCACCTGCTCGGCGGACGAGGCCATCGGACGCTCCTCAGACGCCCGCTTCCGCCGACTTGGTCATCTCGGCCTCGGTCACCACCGGCATGTCCGGCGAGGCGGGGATCTCCTCCTCCACCTCTTGCTTGGCGAGGCTGCCGCTGCCCTCGATGATCGCGTCGGCGATCCGCGAGGTGATCAGGCGCACCGACCGGATCGCGTCGTCGTTGCCGGGCACCGGGTAGTCGATCCCGGAGGGATCACAGTTGGTGTCCACGATCGCCACGATCGGGATGGACAGCCGTCGGGCCTCCTCGACCGCGATCGTCTCCTTCTTGGGGTCGATGATGAACACCGCGGAGGGCAGCCGGTCCATGTTCTTGATGCCGACCAGCGTGCTCTGCAGCTTCGCCCGCTCGCGCTCGAGCCCGATGACTTCCTTCTTGGGCAGGCGCTCGTACTCGCCGGTCTCGCTCATCTCGTCGAGCTTCTTGAGCCGGGCGATCGACTTCCGGATCGTGGTGAAGTTGGTGAGGGTCCCGCCCAGCCAGCGGTGATTGACGTAGAACTGCCCGCAGCGGGTGGTCTCCTCCAGCACCGTCTCCTGGGCCTGCTTCTTGGTGCCCACGAAGAGCACGATGCCCCCATCGGCGGCGAGGTCGCGCACGAACGCGTAGGCCTCGCGGAACTTCTTGAGGGTCTTCTGCAGATCGATGATGTAGATGCCGTTGCGCTCACCGAAGATGTACTTCTGCATCTTCGGGTTCCAGCGCTTGGTCTGGTGGCCGAAATGCACCCCGGCCTCCAGCAACTCCTTCATGGTCAGAGCTGCCATGGTCCTGCCGTCCTTTCCGTCGTCGTTCGGTTGGCCTCCGGTCGCGAGCGGCCGGCCCCCGGAGAGGAGCGCGACACTTCCCCGCCAGCCGACGAGGGCGGCGGAGACCGAAGCTCGGAACCGTGCGGGTTAGGTCGTGTACTTCGCGTTGATTCGAACGTACTCCTCACTGAGGTCCGATGTCCACACCCGGTCCTCGCCCCGCCCCAGCCCGAG
>WNFK01237248.1_pt1 | contig 19918 bp, 20 predicted proteins | sample 5400281 | NCBI WGS metagenome assembly WNFK01 (sample SAMN13153350, study PRJNA577476) | soil metagenome | isolation source: 20 cm soil on Douglas fir-dominated hillslope | place: USA:California | collected 2013-09-17
CGAGTCGCCACGCAGGGAATCGCAGACAACGGACTGGTCCGCCCAGCTCGAGAAACGGTGAGCAGATAGCGCTCCCGAGGCTACTGGACCGTCGCCTGCCGGGCCGGTGCTACGGACGGTGGCGACCGTCTGGATCGGATTGTGCGAAGATCCGGAGCAGGCATCCGGGAGGAACCGATCCGTGAAGATCATGGTCATCAATCCGAACAGCTCGCCGACGGTGACGGGCGCCATCATGGAGTCGGCGCAGCGCGCCGCCGCGCCGGGGACCGAGCTCATCGCCGTCACGACCAAGGGGGGCACGCGCAACATCGACTCGGCCTTCGGCGACTATCTGTCCGGCGCCTACATGATCCGCACCTGCCTGGACGCGACGGCGGTGCACCGTCCCGACGCGGTCGTCCTTGCCGGGTTTGGCCGGGTCGGCATCGACGCGCTCAAGGAGGCGCTCGCGATCCCCGTGGTCTCGATCGCGGAGGCGTCGATGGCCATCGCCTGCCTGCTCGGTCATCGCTTCACTACCCTCACGATGCTCCAGCAATTCATCCCGTACCAGCAGGACCTCGTGCGTTACTACGGCTTCGAGGCGAAGTGCGCGTCGGTGCGCGCGATCAACATCAATGTCGAGGAGTGCGTCACCGACCGCGAGCGCACGCTGCGGGAGCTCCAGGATCAGATCCGGCGTATCGTGGCCGAGGACGGCGCCGAGGTCGTGATCCTCGCGTGCGCCGGGCTCTGCGGCTACGACGCGGAGCTGTCGCGTCTCGCCGGTATTCCGGTCCTCGACCCGGCCGCGGTCGGCGTGAAGGTGGCGGAGAGTCTCGTCGGCCTCGGCCTCGCGCATTCGAAGATCCGCAAGTTCGCGCCTCCGCCGCAGCCGCTCGAAAGCTACCTCTAGGGCATGATCTCGCCGCCGTTGGGATGGAGGGTCTGCCCGCAGAAGTAGCGGCTCTCGTCGGCGGCCAGGAACACGAACGCGCCGACCAGGTCGTCCGGCATGCCGAGCCGCTTCAGCGGCAGGGACGCCGCGTGGGCGCGCTTGGTTGCGTCGGGCAGCGGGTCGAAGCCGGTGTCGATCAGGCCGGGCGCGATCGCGTTCACGAGAATTCCGTGGGGCGCCAGCTCCTGGGCCAGCGCGCGCGTGAAGGTCAGGAGCCCGCCTTTGGCGGCGGAGTACGCGGTGTAGTTGGGCCGGCCGATGTACGCGAGCTGCGAGGTGAGTAGGATGATCCGCCCGCTGCCCTGCGGGATCATGACGCGCGCGGCTTCGCGCGAGCAGAGGAAGGCGCCGCGCAGGTGCACGGCCATCATCCGCTCCCAGTCGTCCACGCTCATCTCCGTGATCGGCTGCGCCTTCTGGATGCCGGCGTTGTTGACGAGCACGTCGAGGCGCCCGAAGCGCTCCACGGTGCTCCGCACGAGCGCCTGCACGTCCGCCTCGCTGGTCACGTCGCAGCGTACCGCCAGGGCGCGACGGCTCCGCCGCTCCACTTCCGCGACCAGCGATCGCGCGTCGCCCTCCCGCGCGATCCACGCGATCGCCACGTCGGCGCCTTCCTCCGCGTAGGCGAGCGCGACGCCGCGGCCGATCCCCGTGTTGCCGCCCGTGATGAGCGCGATCTTCCCGGCGAGCCGCCGCGTCCGCTCGCCGTCGCCGCCGTCGAGCTCGCGCTGCACGCGTTCGATGGCGGTCTCCAGTGCGCGCACGTCGGCATCGCTCCACTGACGCGGGCCCGCCTCGACGTGCACGGAGATCCAGCCCGTCAAGAAGCCGCCGCGCACCACCGGCCCCAGCATCTGCGCCGTCACCCCGAAGATCGACATGAGCTCGGGCGGCGGCGCCGGCTCGACATGACCACGGAGGTCGCCCTGGACGAGCGGACGCTTTTCGTCGTCCAGCCAGCGAATGCTGCCCGCCGCGCGCTGGTCGATCGCCGTCTGTCCGCGCAACGACCTCACGCCGGGCGCGATCGCTTCGGCCGCGACGTCGTTGCAGTACAGGCCACGCTCGGGCAGATCGACGCGGAAGGTGATGCGCGCCGCGCGCGTGGCCTCGCGGAGCGAGACGAGGATCTCGTCGAGGCGGGCCGTCAGCTCGGCCGTCGATCGCATCTACCGGTAGTCCGCGAGCGGGCGCGGCGGACGCCCGTACTTCCCCGCCTTGCTCTGGCGCAGACCGATCCTGACGAGCGATTCGGCCATGGTGACCGCGCAGGCGACCGGCTCTACGACGGTCACGGCGGTTCGCGCGCGCAGCGCGGCAGCATGGGGTGAGAGCCTCGAGCCGCCGAGGATGACGAGCTCGGCGCCGGTGGCGGCGGCTTCGGCGGCGAGGCGGGTCACGAGTTCGTCCGCGGACGGCTCGGGGGCGCCGAGCGGCGGCAGCTCCACGGCCCGCACCGCCGCGCAACGGGCCGAGAAGCCCAGGGCCTGCACGAGATCCTCGGTGTAGGCGATCATCCGCGACGACGTCGTGACGATCGCGAAGCGATGGCAGAGCGGGACGGCGTAGGCCATGGCGGCTTCGGCCAGGCTGACAACCGGGACGTCGAGGACCTCCTTCACCGCGTTCGTGCCGTAGCTCCCGAAGCCCGCAAGCACGACGACATCGGGGACCGGCGTCAGCGCGGCGAGCGCCTGCGCGAGCGGGCGAGCGGCCATCGCGTCGCCGTAGAAGCTGTCGACGACCGGAGGTCCGCTCCGATTGGTCCACGCCACGATCTCGGTGTCGGGTGCGGCCGCCGCGCGCGCGAGCTCCGCGCACGCCTTCGTCACCGCGTCGGTCGCGTTCGGATTGGCGAGGAGCAGCTTCACGTCGAGGCGCCGAATCGCGCGATCCAGTGGCGCGCGATCGCGTCGCGCCGGGCGAACCAGACCGCGCCCCGGTCGCGCATGTGCTGCAGCACGCGCTCGAGCCCGCCGATGCGGCCGGGGCGCCCGATCATCCGCAGGTGGAGCCCAATCGACAGCATCTTCGGTGCCGTGGCACCCTCTCGCCACAAGGTGTCGAACGCGTCGTTCACGTACTCCGTGAAGTCGCTCGCGGTGACGAAGCGCTGCCGGCCTTGATGGAAATGCATGTCGTTTGTGTCGAAGCTGTAGGGAATCACGAGATGCGCGCGACCGCCGACGTCGACGAAGAAGGGCAGGTCGTCGCTGTAGGCGTCGGAGTCGTACAGAAACCCCTGCTCCACGAGCAGGTGCCGGGTCGCGGGCGAGGGCGCCGACCGCGTGTGCCAGCCGACCGGGCGCCGGCCGGCGGCGGCGGTGATGGCGCCGACGGCGCGGGCGATCACGGCGCGCTCTTCGCCTTCCGTCATGTGGGCGTGCCGCTCCCAGCGATACCCGTGCGCCGCGACCTCGTGGCCACGCCGCGTGCCGTCGGCGGCGAGCCACGGCGAGACTTCGAGCGCCCGGCCGCATGCGCTCAGGGTTGCCGCCACGCCGAACCGCTCGAGCACGTCCATGATGCGCCAGTATCCGGCGCGCGTGCCGTACTCGAAGTGAGTCTCCATGCACGCGTCGGGAACACCGGTGATCTCGTCGGCCACCTCGTAGACGCCTTCGTTGCGATCGTCCCCGGAGCTGAGCGAGAGCTCGGCGCCCTCCTCGACGTTGACCACGACCGAGACGGCCACGCGCGCCCGCTCGGGCCACTGCGGGTCGGGAGAACGACCGCCGTACCCCCGGAAGTCACGGCCGCTCATGGGCCGGGCTTCGCGAGAACCGGCGACCAGCCGCTCTCGGCCCAGAGGCGGGTGGCGACGTCCTGGGCGCCCGCGATCACCTCGTCGGCGTCGAAGCGGGTGGGCCGGCCGTCGTCCATGAGCACGCGTCCGTCGACGATCACGCTGCGGACGTTGGCGCCGACGCCCGCGTGAACGAGGAGGCTGACGCCGTCGACGATCGGGCGCAGGTTCGGCGCATCGGCGTCGAGGAGGATCACGTCCGCTTTCATGCCGGGGGCCAGGGCGCCCACCTCACCCGCCAGGCCGAGGACGGCGGCGCCGCCGGCGGTGGCCCAGCGCAGCGCGGCGCGCGCGTCGATCGCCCGGCCCCCGCCCTGCACGCGGTTGATCGCGAGGGCCGCACGCATGGTCTCGAAGAGGTCGTGCGACTTGGTGTCCGTGGCCAGGGTGATGCGCGCACCCGCCTCCTCGAGCGCCTTGATGGGCGCCATCATACCCGACGACGCATTGCCGATCGGCACGTGCGCCACGCCGAGATGGGCTCCACCGACCCGCGCGATCTCGTCGGGCTCGAGATAGATGCAGTGACCGGCCACGACGTGGGGGCCCAGCAGTCCGGCCTCGTCAAGCACCTCGCTCGGACGCCGGCCGTCGCGCCGCCGCACCTGGGCGACCTCGTCGGGACTCTGCGCGAGGTGCGTGTGCACGAGGGTGCGCGAGCGGGCCGCGAGCGCCGCGACCTGGCCCAGGAGCTCGCGCGAGCACGTGTCCGGCGCGTGCGGGGCTAGCACCGTGCGCAGCCGGCCGGCGTCGTGGCCCTCCCAGCGGGCGACGATGTCCATGTTCTCCTGCACGGTCGCGGCGCCGATGGCGGGATCATACCGGTAGCTCCCGCCTGCGACGGCCGCGAGGTCGATGTCGTGGATGCGCCCGCCCACGAACGCGCGCAGTCCGCTCTCCGCCACCGCGCGCGCGCACGAATCGCCGTGACGGTAGTAGTCGACGACGGTGGTCGATCCCGTGCGCAGGAGGTCCCAGGCGCCGAGCCGCGACAGAAGGTAGACCTCTTCGGCGCCGAGGCGGTAGCCCTGCGGTACGCGGGCCGTGTACATCGGCGCGAAGTTCATGTCCTCGACCATGCCCCGGGTGATGACGAGCGGGGTGTGATTGTGCGTGTTCACGAGCCCGGGCATGACGATGCGGCGGCGCGCGTCGATCCGCACGAGCGGGGCGAAGCGGGCGCGCGCGATGGCGGCGGGCTCGACGGCGACAATGCGGTCGGAGCGGATCACGACGGCGCCGTCGGCGAGGATGCGATCACCGGCGTCGAGGGTCAGGACGAGGCCGCCGTCCACGAGCAGGTCGCAGGGCTCGGGAGCCGTCGGCATCGTCTCGGCGCTCAAAAGTCGGCCAGGCGGCGCAGGCCGACGAGCCGATCGGCCACGAGCAGGACGATGATCGTGAGCACGATCAGCCCTGACGAGATGGCCGCGATCGTCGGGTCGGGGTTCTCTTCGAGGTACTGCAGCATCAGGATCGGCAGGGTCTTGCTCCGGGCGTCGACCAGGAAGATCGAGATCGGATAGTTGTCCATCGACGCGAGGAAGGCGAACAGCCCCGAGGTGAGGAAGGCGGGCGCCAGCACCGGCACCATGACCTTCTGCAGGGCCCGTGGCGGCGAGCAGCCGAGCGTGCGCGCCGCGTCGATCAAGGTGAAGTCGAAGAGCGACAGGCTCGCCAGCACCGTGCGCGTCACGTAGGGCAGTGTGATCACGACGTGGCCGATGAGCAAGCTCACGTACGCGTCGCGCAGACCGAGCTCGCGCAGCAAGGACAGGAGCGCCACGCCCACCACCAGTCCCGGCATCATCAGCGGCGACACGATGAAGGTCAGCAGGGTCGTCTTGCCCGGAAACGACGCTCGGGTCAGCGCGATCGCGACACAGGTCCCCATCACCAGCGAGACCGCGGTGGACAGGAGCGCGATCCCGACGGAGAGCCGCACGGCGGGCCAGAGATCGTGCAGCCGGCTCATGCGCTCGTACCAGCGAAGCGACAGCGCCGGCGGCGGCAGGTTGAACACGGCCGACGCGCTCACCGAGACGGTGAGCGTGACCAGGAGCGGCGCCAGGAGCGTGAGGGCCACGAGCGCCGTGACGGTCCACATGACGACGACCGCCGCGCGCTCGAGCCCCATCAGCGCCCCGGCTGCCAGCGGCGGGCCAGTAACGCGCTCGCGACGACGACGGCCACGGCGATCGCCAGGAGCACCACCGAGACCGTCGACCCGAGCGAGCGGTCGCGCATGAACAGAAACGAGCGCGCCACCAGCACCGACAGGGTCTTGAACCGGTCGCCCATGAGCAGGGTCGGGATCACGTACATCGACACCGACATCGAGAAGACGAACGCGACGCCCGCGATCACGCCCGGCATCGTCAGCGGTACGGTCACCCGGACGAACCGATGCAGCGGGCTCGCGCCGAGGGTGGCCGCGGCGTCGAGCAGGCGCGGGTCGATGAGCTTCACGACCGCGAAGATCGGCAGCACCATGAACGGCAGGAAGATGTTGACCGCGCCGAGGACGAGCCCGGTCTCCGTGAAGATGAGCCGCGCCGGCGCGTCGAGGATGCCAAGGCCCAGGAGGAGCCGGTTCACGACGCCGTCGCCGCGCAGGAGGATCGTCCACGCGAACGCCTTCACGACGACGCCGACCGAGAGCGGCAGGATCAGCGCGGCCATGAGTATCGCCTGCAGGACGCCGGGCGCGCGGGCCAGCGCGAAGGCGGCGGGATAGCCCGCAACCAGACAGACGAGCGTGGTGAGGAGGGCGGCGCGCAGGGTGTTGCCGATGACCGTCCAGCTGAAGGGGTCGGCGAGGAACCGGCCGTAGCCCGCGAGCGTGAATCGGCCGTCGCTGACGACGCTCGTCACGAGCAGGAGCGCCAGGGGCAAGGCGAACGCGACGACGAGGTAAACCGTGCCGGGCAGCGCCAGCAGCGCGACGGGGTCCACCCGGCGCGGCGCCGGCGCCGATCCCGCCATGACGATCGGCGTGGCGCTCACGACGCGGAGTAGATCATCGTGGCCGAGACCGGCCAGCTCAGCGTGACGCGATCCCCGGGCGCCAGTCGCTCGACGGCGCCCGCCGGGAGCTCGGCGACGACCTGGTCTCCCTCGGCGGCATGGCAGTGCAGCACGAGCTTCGAGCCGAGAAACATGAGGTCTCGCACCTTCAGCTCGAGGGAGTTCTCGCCGTGACCGCCCACACGCACGTGCTCCGGGCGCACGGCCGCGACGACGGCCGCCCCCACCGGGAGTGCCCCGCCCACGGCGCGGCCGCGCACCCGGCCGGTCGGCGCGGTCACGACGAGCTCGTCGCCGGCGGCGGCGGCGACGGTGCCCCGCAGCCGCGTGGACATGCCCACGAAGTCGAGCACGAACGGCGTGGCGGGCCGCGCGTAGACGGCCGCCGGCGTATCGAACTGCTCGATGCGGCCGGCGTGCATCACCGCGATGCGATCCGACATGACCAGCGCCTCGTCCTGGTCGTGCGTGACGAAGATCGCCGTGATGCCGAGGTCGTGGAGGAGATGGCCGAGCTCCATGCGCATCGTCTCGCGCAGCTTGCGATCGAGCGCGGAGAGCGGCTCGTCGAGCAGGAGGAGCTTGGGTCGCACAGCCAGCGCGCGGGCCACCGCGATGCGCTGCTGCTGTCCGCCCGACAGGGCGACGATCGGCCGGGGACCGTACTCTGACAGCCGCACCAGCGCGAGCGCGTGCGCCACCATGGTGTCGATCTCGCTGGCGGGCGTGCCGCGCGCCCGGAGACCGAACGCCACGTTCTCGGCGACGGTCAGGTGGGGAAAGAGCGCGTAGCTCTGGAACACCACGCCGATGTTGCGCTTGTGGGCCGGGACGCGCGTGATGTCGATGCCGTCCAGAACGACCCGGCCGCCGTCGGCGGCGACCAGCCCCGCGATGATCCGCAGCAAGGTGGTCTTGCCGCAGCCTGACGGGCCGAGGAGCGAGACGAATTCGCCGGCCCGCATCTCGAGGTCGAGGTTCTCGATGACGCGCGTGTCGCGAAATCGCTTGAAGACGCCGCGGACGTCGAGGTACGCGGCGCCGTCCACCATCAGACGCCCATCTCCTTGTCCCAGCGCTCCACCCAGCCCTTGCGCTGCTCGGACACGTTCGCCCAGTCCGGCACGAAGACGTCCTTCGGGATGCCGGCGGGCACGGCCACCGCGGTGTTCGTGGGAATCGCCGCGGCGACCTCGGTGAGGATCTTCTGGTACTCCGCGCCGAGCATCTCGTTGATGAAGGCCCAGGCGAGCTCGGGCTGCGGCCCGTTCTTCACCCGGGCGATGCCGGAGGGCATGGCCATGACGCCTTCCTTCGGCGCGCCCATCTCGACCGCGGCGCCCTGCCGCTTGCGCTCGGCGGCGTAGGACGAGAGCGCGCCCGCGATCATCCACGCCTCGCCCTGTGGGCTTGAGCGCGCGCAGCTTCTTGAAGGCGGCATCGGTCTGGTACTGCGCCTCCTTCATGGGCTTGCCGGTCTCCAGATGAGCCGCCATGAAGAACACCGAGAGCCCCTCGGTGTTCTGCAGAGACGGCACGATCACCTTGCCCTTGTACTTCGCATCCCAGACGTCCGCCCACGACGCGGGCGCCGCCTTCACCTTCGAGGGCGAGTGGGCGATGCCCGCATAAGGCAGCTGGTAGTTCGTCCACATGCCGTCCATGTGGACGGCCGCCGGCTTGAGCTTGGCGAGGTTCGGGACCTTGGCCGCCGTCGTCTTCTCCAGCACGTCTTCCTTGACCGCGAGGAGCAGGACCGGATCGTCCATCATCACGACCGAGAGATACGGCTTCGACTTGTTCGACACCATCTTCTCGAGGTTCACGAGCGACTTCGTCCCTTCGAAGATGATCTTGCAGTCGTACTTCTTCTCGAACATCGGGATGACGGTCGGGTCCATGAAGGCCTTGTGGCTCCCCGGCCGGAAATCCCACGGTGGCCACGGCGGCGGTGCCGGCCAGGAAATGACGTCGGCTCAGACGGGCGTTGCGCATGTCGTCCTCCTAACCCTTCACTTCGCGGTTGAAACGGTCGATGTACTCCGCGCGGCGCGGGTTCAGCTTCACCCAGTCGACACCGTGATAGGTCTCGAGCTGCGCGGCGTCCTTCGCGTATTGCTGCAGCCCCGCGCTGTACGGCACCTTGGCGTTGGTCGGCGCCAAGAGATAGGGCGCGTCGCCCATCTTCTGCTGCACCTCCGGGCTCAGCGCGGCGTTGATGTACGCGGCGGCCAGGTCCGCGTTCTTCGTGTTCTTCACGATGTGCATGGTGCTGCGGATCACCAGCCAGCCCGTGTCGGGACGGGTGAGCGCGATCGGCACGCCCTTGGCCTGCATGTCGCCGGCGTTGTTGTTGTAGAAGGGCGCCAGGTCGATCTGGCCCTGCTGGAAGAGCGTCGCCAGGGCGCCGGGGCTCGCCGAGACCGCGGCGACATTCGGCAGGAGCTTCTTCAGATAGGCGAAGGCCGGCTCCATGTTGTCTTCGCTGCCGCCGTTGATGCGCGCGATGTCGGCCATCCAGGCCGAGGTGAGAGTCGAGCCCATGCTGGAGAGCCCGACGCGCCCCTTCCACTGGGGCGACAGGAGCTCGTTCCAGGACTTGGGCGGCGTCTTGATCTTCTCGGTGTTGTAGGCGAGCCCGATGATCTGCGCCGAGCAGAAGGCGCCGAGCCCGCGCGGGTCGACGAACTTCTTCGGCAGGTCGCGGAGATTCGGAATCTTGTCCGGCGGCAGCGGCGCGAAGAGATCGTGCTGGAGGGCGGCGATGAACGGGCCCTCGTCGAGGATGATCGCGTCGTACGGCGGATTGGCCTTCGCCGCCACGAGCTTGGAGACGGTGTCGACGGCGAGCGAGGCGACGAGATTGACCTGCGCGTTGTTGGTGGCGCGCCGGAAGGCCGGGATCAGGATCGAGCGATGCGCTTCCTCCCACGCGCCCGGGTACGTGGTGGCGGACAGGGCTCCTTGTCCGAAGCTGATGCCGACCCCCGAGGTCAGGCCGGCTGCCGCAAAAGTAGTCAGGCCCTTGAGAGCGTCTCGCCGCGTGATGCCGTTGGTCATGGTCGAACCTCCTCGCTTTGGGGTACTGCGCGATGCGAGTATCATGCGGGCCCGGCGGCGTCGGCGAGCGCCGCCCAATCTTCTTACAAAGAGACCGAAATTACCAGTGAGCCGGCAAGGCGTCGCGCTGACGCTCGACACGATCACGCATCGCTTCGGCCACACGGTGGCCGTGAACGGCGTGAGCCTCCACGTCGAGCCCGGCGAGATCGTCGCCCTCCTCGGGCCGAGCGGCTGCGGCAAGACGACGCTTCTCCGCATCGTGGCGGGCCTCTTGCGCCAGAGCGACGGCCACGTCGCGGTCGGCGGTGACATCGTCGACGATCTGCCGCCCAACGAGCGCGGCGCCGGCATCGTCTTCCAGAACTACGCGCTCTTCCCCCACATGACCGTCGAGAGCAACGTGGGCTACGGCCTGCGCGCGCAGGGCACGCCGCGAACGGTGATCGCGGAGACGGTGGCCCGGATGCTGGCGCTCGTGCGCATGCAGGGATTCGAGCGGCGGCTGCCCCGCCAGCTCTCGGGAGGCCAGCAGCAACGCGTGGCGCTCGCGCGCACGCTCGCCGTGAGCCCCCGCGTGCTCCTGCTCGACGAGCCGTTCGGCGCGCTCGACAAGAATCTGCGGCTCGACATGCAGATCGAGGTGAAGCGGCTGCAGCGCGAGCTCGACATCACGACGATCATGGTGACCCACGACCAGGAGGAGGCGCTGAGCCTCGCCGATCGGGTCGCGGTCATGAACCACGGACGCGTCGAGCAGTTCGCGCGACCGGACGAGATCTACGACCGGCCGGCCAGCCTGTTCGTGGCGACGTTCGTCGGCACCGCCAGCCTGCTGCACGGCACGCTCGGCGCCGACGGCGCGCTCACGTGTATTGCGGGGCACCTGCCCCTCGGCGTCGCGACGCGCCCGGCCGGCGCTGTCGTGGCGGTGGTCAGACCCGAGCACGTTCGGTTCGTGGACGCGTCGAGCGCCGGGCTGGATGCGAAGGTGGAGCTCGTGCTCCCGCTCGGTCCGCTCGTCGTGTACGACGTGGTGCTGGCCGACGGCACGACGCTCAAGGTGACGGGGTCGCGCGGTGCCGGCGCGACCTCGCACGCGCCCGGAGACGTCGTGCGTCTGGGCCTGGCGCCGGGCGCGCCGGTCTCGGTATTCCCGGCATGACGCGGATGCTGCGTGAATGGCAGCTCGTGCTGCCGCTCGCCCTCTTCTTCGTCGTGTTCGTCTTCGCACCCCTCGCACTGCTCGGCGCCGTCAGCTTCTACACGGACACCACCCTCGCCACGCCCGGACCGACACAGTACGTGAAATTTCTCACCGATCGCTTCAACATGGCCGTCCTCGGCCAGACGCTGTGGCTCGGACTGCTGGCCACCCTGGTCGCGCTCGGGATCGGCTATCCCCTCGCCTACATCTACTCGGTCGCGCCGGCCCTCGTGCAGCGCACGCTCATGCTCGTGATCGTCCTCCCGCTCCTGACGAGCGCCGTGGTGCGCACGTTCGCGTGGGTGGTCATCCTGGGCCGGCAGGGCATCGTCAACAGCGTGCTGGCGGCGGTCGGCCTCGTCGACGCGCCCGTGCGTCTCCTGTACACGCCGTCGGCGGTCGTGGTCGCGCTCGCGCAGATCCAGCTCCCGCTCCTGGTGCTGCCGGTCATCACCGCGCTCGGCAACATCGACCCGAATCTGCGGCACGCCTCGCACGCGCTCGGCGCCGGACGCTGGCGCACGTTCTTCGAGGTCACCCTGCCGCTCTCGACGCCGGGGCTGCTCGCCGGCTGCCTGCTGGTCTACGCGGGATCGGTGAGCGCGTTCGTGACGCAGACCCTGGTGGGCGGCGGGCAGCTGATGCTGATGCCGCAGTACATGTACCAGCAGGCGATCCAGGCGAACAACTATCCGTTCGCCGCCGCCGTGGCCATGATCCTGCTCGTCGCCGTCCTCGCGATCGTCGTTCTCGTCAATCTTCTGAGCCGGCGCACGCAGGCCCGCGTCCATGGCTGAGCGCGCGCGGGAGAGCCGCGCCTCACGGCTCGAGCGCTGGTCGTTCGCGCTGGCCTTCGGCCTGGCCGGCGGCATCGCGATCGTGCTGCTGATCGCGCCGACCCTGATCGTCCTGATCACCTCGTTCACGAGCGCCTACTCGCTGAAGTTCCCGCCTCCCGGCTATTCGGCGCGCTGGTACGTGGCGCTGTGGAACGGTTCGCCGGAGATCGCCGCGGCGGCCCGGCTCAGCGTCGAGGTGGCGGCCGTGGCCACGGCGATCGCCACGGTCCTGGCAGTGGCCGGCGCGATGGCCCTGGCGCGCCGCCGCGCGGCGTGGGCGCGCGTGCTCGACGCAGTGTTCATGTCACCCCTCATGCTGCCCACCCTCGCCCTCGGCCTGGCCCTACTCGTGCTCTTCAACGTGCTCGGGCGCGGGCTCTCGATGACGACTCTGGTGATCGGGCACGTGGCGATCTGCGCGCCGTACATCTTGAGAACGACGACCGCCAGCCTCCTCCAGCTCGACCCAGCGCTGTTGGACAGCGCGCGGAGCCTGGGCGCCTCCGCGTGGTTCACGTTCCGGACGGTCACCTTGCCGCTCGTCGCGCCCGGGATCGGCGCGGGCGCCTTCATCGCGTTCATGGCGTCCTTCGACAACGTGGCCATCTCGCTCTTTCTCTCGGACGCACGCAGCGAGGTGCTGCCGATTCGCATGTGGAATATCATCGAGTCGAGCCTGGACGTCCGGGCGGCCGCCGCCTCCGGGATTCTCATCGCCGCGGCGGTCGTGCTGATGCTGCTCCTGGAGCGCCTGACCGGCGTGTCGCGGCACCTGCGCTAGGAGGCGCGGACGGAATCCTTGCCCCAGCGACGGCGGAGCGCCGTGCACTCGGGCTCGCGGACGCCGGTGGTGAGGACCAGCTCGTAGCCGGTCATCCGACAGAAGCTCTCGACGGAATAGGTGCCGAGGTCGGTGCGCCGTAGGGTGGCGTGCCGCGTGCCCAGGACGAGCCGCGCGATGCCGGCTTGCTTCATGAAGCCGGCACACATGGGGCACGGCTCCATGGTGGAGTACACGGTGGAGCCGGTCAGGATCGCCGCGCCGTGTTCGCGCATCGCGCGGCGCATGGCCTCGAACTCCGCGTGCCAGGTCAGATCGCGCTCGGTGTTCTGTCGGTTCTGGCCCGTCGCTAGCACGACGCCGTCGCGGACGAGGACCGAGCCCACGGGCCAGTCGCCCCGGGCGAAGGCGTCCTCCGCCTCGCGGAGCGCCTGGTCCATATAATCGGCGTCGGTCACGGTCGAGATTCTACTCCGGAGGGACGAGTCAATGAGCCGCACGGTGTTGCGCGGGGCGTACGTACTGCAGGGAGCCGGGTTGACCTTCGAGCGCCGTCCGCTCGACGTGGTCGTCGAGGGCGAGCGCATCGCCGCCGTCGAGCCCGCCAACAGCGTGGCCGTTGCCAACCACGTCGTCGATCTGTCTCGGCGCCTGCTGGTCCCCGGGCTGATCAACGGCCATCTGCATTCGCACGAGCACTTTCACCGCGGGCGTACCGAGAACCTGCCCCTGGAGCTCTGGCAGCACTACGTCCGGCCGCCGGTCGGGATCTCCCTGACGCCGCGCCAGGTGTATCTCCGCGCGGCGCTCGGCGCGCTGGAAACCCTGAGAACCGGCGCGACGTGTCTCGTCGACGATCTCGCCGTGGGCGGCGCGATCAACCGCGAGCAGATCGACGCCGTGCTGCAGGCCTATGACGACGTGGGCGTCCGGGCGCTGCTGGGCTTCGCGATGATGGACCGTCCCCTCGTGGACAACTTTCCGTTCGCCGAGACGTTGCCCGCGGAGCTCCTGGCCCGGATGCGGGCGCTGCCGCGCCCGGCGCCCGACGAGTATCTGGCCCTGGTCCGCGATCTCGCCCGCGCGCGCCATCCCCGCACGCATCGCGTCGGCGTGCTCGTGTCCGCGTCGGCGCCGCAGCGCTGCACGCAGGAATTCCTGCTCGCGTGCCGGCAGCTCGGCGACGAGCTCGACCTGCCGGTGATCACGCACGTGCAGGAGACCCGGATGCAGGTCGTGACGGGCCAGCAGTTCTACGGAACGCCGATCGTGGAATACCTGGCGCGCGTCAAGTTCCTCGGCCCGCGCACGAGCCTGATCCATGCGGTGTGGCTCAATCCGCGCGAGATCCGCGCCCTGGCCGAGGCGGGCGCAACGGTGCAGCACAATCCCTGGTCGAATCTGACGCTCGGTTCCGGCGTGCAGCCGACGCGCGCACTCCTCGACGCCGGTGTGAACGTGAGTCTCGGATCCGACGGCTCGTGCTCGACGGTGTCCTTGAACATGCTGCAGGTCGCGGGCGCGGCCGCCGCGCTGTCGAAGGTGCGGAGCCCCGAGTACGCGACGTGGCTGTCCGCGCACGAGGTGCTGGCCGCGGGCACGCAGGGCGGCGCCCGGGCCCTCGGCTTCGGAAACGGCCTCGGCGTCATCGAGCGCGGGGCTCTCGCCGATCTCGTGGCCTATCGGCTCGACTCCGTGCCGTTCACACCGCTGCACGATCCCGTGCGCCAGCTGATCTACGCCGAGCGCGGCGCCTCCATCGACTTCGTCATGGTCAACGGCGAGGTGGCGTTGCGCGACGGCCGTTTCGCCCGGGTGGACGAGCCGCGCCTGCTCGCGGAGACCCAGAGCGAGATCGACCGGCTCGCCGAACAGTTCGCGGCCTCGGAGGCATCGGTGGCGCCGGTGCGCGCGGCGATGGACGCGCTCTATCGGCGGTCACTCCAGGCGGAGATTCCCGGCGACACGCACCCGGCGCGTCTGCCCGTCCGCTGAGCCCCCGCGCCGCGCTCTCCAGGCGCGGTCGACGGTCAGCGCTGGTACGGGTGTCGCGCGATCCAGTGGCGGGCGATGTCGAGACGGCGGCAGATCCAGACGCGGTCGTGACGCTCGACGTGGTCGAGGAAGCGCATGAGCGCCGCGATACGCCCGGGCCGGCCCATCAGACGCATGTGCAGGCCGACCGACATCATCCGCGGATGCTCGGCGCCTTCGGCGTAGAGCACGTCGAAGGCGTCGCGCACGTACGCGAGCCACTCGTCGCCCGTGCTGAAGCCCTGCGGCGTGCCGAACTTCATGTCGTTGTTGTCGAGCGTGTAGGGCACCACCAGGTGCGGGCGTCCGGCCTCGACGGTCCAGTACGGCAGGTCGTCGTTGTACGCATCGGCGTCGTAGAGGAAGCCGCCTTCCTCGACGACCAATCGCCGCGTGTTGGGGCTCAGACGGCCGGTGTACCAGCCGAGGGGCCGGGTACCGGTCGTGCGCGTGAGGCTCTCGACCGCGCGCCGCATGTGCTCGCGCTCGACGTCTTCCGGAACGAACTGGTAGTCGATCCAGCGCCACCCGTGGCTCACGACCTCGTGCCCCGCCTCGACGATGGCGGCGGCCGCCTCGGGGTGCCGCTCGAGCGCCATCGCGACGGCGAAGACGCTGATCTGGATGCCGCGCTGGGCGAAGAGACGCATGAGCCGCCAGAAGCCGACCCGGCTGCCGTACTCGTAGATCGACTCGACTTGAAGGTTTCGCACGTCGCGGAGCGGTACGGCGCCGACGACTTCCTGCAGGAACGCTTCCGACTCGACGTCGCCGTGGAGGATCGATCGCTCGCCGCCCTCCTCGTAGTTCATCACGATCTGGAGCGCCAGGCGCGCGCGGCCCGGCCACGCCGGATCGGGCGGTGTGCGCCCGTAGCCGACCAGGTCGCGCGGATAGCCCGGCGCGCTCATATCCGCCCGATGCCGCCGGCGCCCAGATTGTCGCTCACTCTCGACGGAGGCGCGCTCGGGGCACTCGCGTAGTGCGCGATCGCGGCGTCGACGCCGCCGCCGGCGGGGGCCTGCCAGCCCTCGGCCCGCAGCACGTTCTCGAGCGCGGCCAGACAGAGCAGCATGTTCTGCCGCGTCGCCGCGTAGCCCATTGTGCCGATGCGCCAGATCTTGCCGTGGAGCTCACCGAACGCGGCGCCGATCTCGATGCCGAAATCCTCGAGCAGGCGGCGCCGCACGTTGAGCTCGCTCACGCCTTCCGGCACCACGACAGGCGTGATGAACGGCAGCCGATGCTCGGCGGGCTCCTTGCCGAAGAGCGTCAGCCCGAGCGCCGCGAGGCCGGCGCGGAGCGCGTCACCGTGGAGGCGATGCCGGGCGAAGCGCGCCTCGAGCCCTTCCTCCCGCACCGCGCGTAGCGCCTCGCGCAGCCCGTAAACCATCGCGGTCGGCGCGGTGTGGTGGTTGAAGCGCGCCGGGCTCCAGTAGTCGGCGAGCTGGGCGAGATCGAGATAGTTGCTCCGCGGCTTGCTCTTGCGCGAGCGCAGCACGCTCGCCGCGCGCGCGTTGTAGGTGATCGGAGCCATGCCCGACGGACAGCTCAGACACTTCTGCGTGCCGGCCACCGCCACGTCGACGCCCCAGCGGTCCACCGCGACCTCGCATCCGCCGAGCGTCACGACCACGTCCGCCATCAGCAGCGCGTCGTGCTCGCGCGCGAGGCGGGCGATCTCCTGCAAAGGCTGCAGCACACCCGTCGACGTCTCGCCGTGGATCATCGCGACCAGTCGGGTCCGGCCTCCCTCGAGCGCCTTCGCGATCCTCTCGGGCTCGATCACCCGGCCCCACGGCTCGCGCACCGCGACCACCTCGGCGCCGCAGCGCTCGGCGAGCTCGATCAGGAGCAGGCCGAAGCGCCCGCACTCGCCGACGACGACGCGATCGCCCGGCTCGACCAGCGAGGTGATCGCGGCTTCGAGGCCCGCCCGTCCGGTGCCGGACACGGGATACGCGAACTCGTTCTCCGTCTGGAAGACAAAGCGCGAGAGCGCCATCACCTCGCCCATGATCGCGGTGAACTCGGGATCGAACTGACCCAGGAGCGGTGTGGCCATCGCTTTCAGCACTCGCGGGTCGGCCATGGTCGGCCCGGGCCCGAGCAGGATCCGGGCGCCGGGCAGGAGGTCGCCGGTCATAGGGTGCCTATCATAACGGCCCGCGGGCCGCGATGAACCCCCTGTCCGCGCGAGCCTCGTGCGCACCTCGCGAGCAAGGGGGTGCGCGCCTGCCCAGCTTTGCGTCATCGCCTCGCGCGGGAGTCATGGCCCTCCGGGCGCCGACATGGCCAACTCCCCGCGGGCTCAGCGCTTCGGACTCGCCCGCTCAGAGCGCATCAAGGGCACGCTTCTTGCGCCGGCCGCCGCCCAGGAGGGCTGGCGCCATGGAGCTCGATCTGATCGTCAAGGGCGGCACCGTCGTCACCGGCAACGACATCTACCGGGCCGACGTGGGCGTCGCGGGCGGCAAGGTCGTCGCGCTGGGGGTGGACCTCGGGACGGCGCCGCGAATCGTCAACGCGGTCGCGAAGTACGTGCTGCCCGGCGCCATCGACGTGCACACGCACTTCGAGATGCCGTTCATGGGTACGTACACCGCCGACGATTTCCGCACCGGCACCGCCGCCGCCGCCGCCGGCGGCATCACCACCGTCGTCGACTGGGCCATCCAGGAGCCGGGCGAAAGCCTCTTCACGACCCTGGAGAAATGGGACAAGAAAGCCGCCGGCAAGACAGTCATTGACTACAGCTTCCACGTGGTGCTGACCGATCTGAGCCGCAACGCGCTCGACGAGATCAAGGACGTCGTGGCCAACGGCATCGGCAGCTTCAAATGCTTCATGGCCTACAAGGGCACGCCGCTGATGCAGACCGACTCGAACCTGTTTCGCATCATGCGGCGCGTGCGCGACGCCGGCGCTCTGTTCTGCGTCCACGCCGAGAACGGCGACATCATCGACGTGCTGATCCGCGAGTACGTGGCCCAGGGCAAGCTCGCGCCGATCTTTCACGCCGACACGCGGCCCCCCGAGGTCGAGGCCGAGGCGACGGCGCGCGCCATTGCGCTCGCCGAGATCGCGCGGTGTCCCCTGCTCATGGTGCACCTCTCCGCGAAGGAGGCACTGCAGAAGGTGCGCGAGGCGCGCGACCGCGGCCTGCCGATCCACGCCGAGACGTGCCCGCACTATCTCTCGCTTCACTACGAGGAGCTGGAGCGGCCCGATTTCGAGGGCGCCAAGTTCGTGTGCTCGCCGCCGTTGCGGCGGCGGGACAACACGCCACACCTCTGGAGCGGGCTCCGCGAGGAGAATCTGCAGGAGATCTCGTCGGACCATTGCGCGTTCAACTGGAAGGTGCAAAAGGAGCTCGGCCGCGACAGCTTCGCGAACATCCCCAACGGCATGGCCGGGATCGAAACGATGATCCCCGTGGTCTTCTCCGAGGGGGTACGCGGCGGGCGGCTGAGCTTGAATCAATTCGTGAGACTCACGTCCACGAACTCCGCGCGGCTCTTCGGCCTCTATCCCGAGAAGGGCACGATCGCGATCGGCTCGGACGCCGACCTGGTCGTCTTCGACCCAGACCGCAAGGTCACCGTGACCCGCGAGCTCTTGCACCAGAACGTGGACCACACGCCGTACGAGGGCTTCGCGGTGACGGGCTGGCCGGCTGTGACCATCTCGCGCGGCGAGGTCGTCTTCGAGAACGGACAGGTCGTCGGACGGCCCGGGCGCGGCCGGTTCGTCAAGCGGAAGGCGACGACGAGTGTGTAGGCGGTGACGAACCCGCGACGCGCTTGGGCAGCGGGAACGCGTAGCCGCCGAGCTTCGACGTCGTGAGTGAGAGGCGGGCGAGCGCCTCGATCATCAGGACGGCCGCGGTGACGCCGTCCACGACCGGCAGCGCGTGGCGTGCGGTCAGCTCGGCGGCGAGGTCCACCATCCCCGCACAGCCGAGCACGATCGCCTCGGCGCGGTCGGCGCGCTTGGCCGCCTCGATCTCGGCGTCGATGCGCTGGCACGCGTCCGGCTCGCGGCGCTCGAGCGCCAGGACCGGAACCTCCGAGGCGCGCACGCGCGCGCACCGGGCGGCGAGGCCGTACTTGACCAGGTTCTGCTCGATCGCCGGGATCGAGCGCGAGAGCGTCGTCACCACCGCGAAGCGGCCGGCGATCAAGCTCGCCATGTGAAACGCCGCCTCGCCGATCCCCACCACCGGCGCCCGGGCCAGCGCGCGCGCCGCGTCGAGCCCGGTGTCGTCGAAGCACGCGAGCACGTGACCGGCGACGCGGCGCGCCTCGCCTCGGGCGATCTCGGCGAGCAGGCCCGGTACGGCGAGCGCCTCGTCGTAGAAGCCCTCGATCGACTCCGGGCCGGTCTCCGGGTTCACGGCGGTGATGCAAGTCCCCGGCGCGGCGACACGCTCGGCGGCGCGCCCGATCGCGGCGGTCATCGACGCGGTGGTATTCGGGTTGACGACGAGGATCTCCATCGATCCCCTCCTCAGCGGCCGTGGGCCTGGCGTCGGCTCAGCGTCCGGAACAGGAGCAGCGAGACGACGATGACGGCGAACGACACGGTGGTCGTCACCGTGCCGAGGGCGTAGATCTCGGGGTTGGTGACGGTGGTGGTGAGGCCGGTCAGCTCGAGCGGCAGCGTGTTCTGGTCGCTGCCGAGCGCCTGGCTCGACCGGGCCGCCTCGTCCCACGACAGCGTGAACCCAAAGAGCGCGATCCCCACCAGCGAGGGCGCGATGAGCGGCAGCACCACGTGGCGGAAGGTCTGCCATGGCGTCGCGCCGAGATCGCGGGCCGCCTCCTCGTAACGGGGATCGAAGCGGTTGAAGACTGCGAACATGATCAAGAGGCCGAAGGGCAGCGTCCACGTCAGGTGCGCGCCGAGCCCGGAGGTGAAGGTCCCGGCACTCGTCGCGAAGCTCTCGGCGAAGGCGGCGAGGCCGAGGGTCTCGGCCGTCCATTTGATCGCGGCGTCGAGCAGGCGGAACTGCACGCCGATGCCGAGCGACACGATGATGGACGGCACGATCAGGCTCGCCACGGCGGTGTAGAAGACGACGCTCGCTCCCCGAAAGCCGCGGCGGAACGCATACCCCGCCAGCAGCGAGATCACCACGGTGAGAACCATGACCGTGAGGCCGAGCCGCAGCGACCGGCCGAAGGCCGCCCAGATGTCGACGACGCCGAGGCCGCCCCAG
>WNFK01186899.1_pt1 | contig 19907 bp, 18 predicted proteins | sample 5400281 | NCBI WGS metagenome assembly WNFK01 (sample SAMN13153350, study PRJNA577476) | soil metagenome | isolation source: 20 cm soil on Douglas fir-dominated hillslope | place: USA:California | collected 2013-09-17
GAGGCGCTCCGTGAGGTCGCGCTCGATCTCGAGGAGGGCGCGGACGCGGTCATGGTGAAGCCGGCGCTTCCCTACCTGGACGTGATCCGCCGCGTGAAGGACCGCTTCCAGGTCCCCGTCGTCGCGTACAACGTCTCAGGCGAATTCGCGATGGTCAAGGCGGCCGCCCAGCTGGGCTGGCTCGACGGCGAGCGCGTCGCCCTCGAGTCGCTCACCTCGATCCGCCGCGCGGGCGCCGACGTCATCATCACCTATTTCGCGGAAGAGATCGCGCCGCTTCTGGGTAGAACCAGGACATGAAGGAGCTGCGATGCGGGACTCGCGGATGAAGGAGGCGCGCGCGCTTCCCGCCACGAAGCGGAGCCTGGTGCTCCACGAGCGGGCGCTCGGATTGTTCCCCGGGGGCGTGAACTCCCCCGTGCGCGCCTTTCTCGCGGTCGGGGGCACCCCGCGGACCATCGCGTCCGCCCGCGGCGCCTACCTCAAGGACGCAGACGGGAATGAGCTCCTGGATTACGTTCTCGGCTGGGGGCCGATCCTCCTGGGGCACGCCCATCCCGCCGTGGTCCTGGCGGTCGAGCGGCAGCTTCGAGACGGCACCCTGTTCGGCATGTCGTCGCAGCTCGAGCTGGAGCTCGCCGAACGTGTGCGCCGGTTCTACCCCGCCGCCGAGCGCCTGCGCTTCGTCTCGACCGGAACCGAGGCGACGATGGCGGCGATCCGCGTCGCGCGCGCGGCGACCGGGCGAGACGGGTTCGTCAAGTTCGACGGAAACTATCACGGGCACGCGGACGCGTTCCTCATCCGGGGGGGCTCGGGACTTGCGACCTTCGGCGTGCCGGACTCGGCCGGCGTTCCGGCATCGGTGGCCGCGGACACGCGGGTCGCCTCCTTCAACGACCTCGGATCCGTGGAAGCGGCGTTCGCGCGCGAGTCGGAGCGGATCGCCGCGATCATCGTGGAGCCGGTCGTGGGAAACATGGGCGTGATCCCGCCCAAGACCGATTTTCTTCAGGGTTTGAGAAGCCTCTGCGACCGATACGGCGCCCTGCTCCTTTTCGACGAGGTGATGTCGGGGTTCCGGGTCGCGCGCGGCGGTGCAGCCGAGCGCTACGGGGTCCGGCCCGACCTGGTCGCGCTGGGCAAGGTGATCGGCGGAGGACTCCCGGTCGCCGCCTTCGGGGGTCGGGCCGATCTCATGGGGCTCGTCGCGCCGGAGGGTCCCGTCTATCAGGCGGGAACGTACTCGGGAAACCCGCTGGCGATGGCCGCCGGTGACGCGACGCTCGCCCAGCTCGAGAAGGATCCCGCGATCTTCCGCCGCGTCGAGGGGCGCACGACGCTTCTGGCCGCGGGGCTGCGCGAAATCCTGACCCGGAGGAAGATCCCCGGGGTGGTGAACGCGATCGGATCCATGTGGACCATTTTCTTCGGCGTGAGCGAGGTCTCCTCGATCGAGGATGCCCGCCGCGCCTCCCGGGATGATTACGCGCGTTTTTTCCAATCCATGCTCGAGCGCGGGATTCTTCTTCCGCCGTCCGCATGCGAGAGCGCGTTTCTCTCCGACGCGCACAGCGAGGCGGAGTTGGATCGTACGCTCGAGGCGGCCGACGAGGCCATAGAGGGAATCGCATGCCACAAGGACCGTCCTTAGCGCCGGCGTACTCGTTTCTGCGCGCCTGCAGGAGCGAGCCCATCTCGGAGACGCCGATCTGGATCATGCGTCAGGCCGGCCGGTATCTGCCGGAGTACCGCGCGATCCGCGAGAAGCACGGCTTCCTCGAGGTCTGCCGGACGCCCGAGCTGTGCGCGGAAGTGACCGCCCAGCCGATCGAGCGCTTCGGTTTCGACGCCGCGATTCTCTTCTCGGACATCTTGATTCCTCTCATCGCGATGGGCGTCCCGATCGAGTTCGATCCCGGTCCGAAGATCGGGACCCGAATCGCGCGCCGCAGCGATATCGCGTCGCTGGAGTGGAGCGGCCCCTCCTCGGTGGCGCATGTCCGTCCCGTCGTCAAGGCGGTGAAGGATCGCCTCCACGGGCGCGTTCCCCTGATCGGCTTTGCCGGCGCTCCCTTCACGCTCGCTTCCTATCTGATCGACGCGAATGGGTCAAAGGACCTCATGCTCACGCGGAGCTTCCTCTCACGCGATACGGAAGGATTCGCCGAGCTGCTCGACCTGCTCGCGACCGCGACGATCGACTACTTGAAGGAGCAGATCGCGGCGGGCGTCGACGCGGTGATGCTCTTCGACACCCAGGCCGGCTGGCTTCCTCCTGCGGAATTCACCCGCTCCGCCGCGGCGCCCGCGGAACGCATCCTCCGCGAGATACCGAAGAGCACCCCCACGATCTATTTCGCTCTGGCCTCCTCGAACGGGCAGCTCGACGCGATGCGCGCGATCCGCGCCGACGTGATTGGCCTGGACTACCGGGTTTCGTTGAGCCAGGCGCGCGCGATCCTGGGAGGCTCCCGGAGCGTCCAGGGGAACCTCGACCCCGCCGTCCTCCTGGGCCCCCCGGAGCAGGTCGTGACGCGCGCCGAGGCGGTGCTGCGTGAAAACGGCGGACGCCCCGGGTTCATCTTCAACCTGGGTCACGGCATCTACCCCGAGACGCCCGTCGAGAACGTGGAGCTGCTCGTGAGCACGGTGAAGCGCCACCGAAATTCGGCGCGGGGGGTTCTGTGAAACCGCCGATCGCCTCGGTCACCGCGGACCTACTCGCCAAGTACGACCGCGCCGGTCCGCGTTACACCTCGTATCCGACCGCGGTCGAGTTCCACGAGGGCTTCACGCCGGAGCGCTACCTCGAGAAGGTCGACCAGGCCGCCTCCCGCCCGGAGGAGCCGCTCTCGGCCTACGTCCACCTCCCCTTCTGCCGCGAGCGATGCAGCTTCTGCGGCTGCAATGTGATCATCACGCAGAAACCTGGCGTCGCCGCGGACTACATCGCGGATTTGGAGCGCGAAGTGGCGCTGGTCGCGAACAGGCTCGGGCAGCGCACCCGCCTCGTGCAGTATCACTGGGGCGGCGGAACGCCCACCTACCTTTCCCTCGAGGAGATCGAGCGCGTGTGGAGGGCCTTCGCCGACCGATTCACATTCGAGCCGGGCGCCGAGATCGCGATCGAGGTCGATCCGCGCGTCACGACCCACCGGCAGGCGGAGCTACTCAGGCGCTTGGGCTTCAACCGGATCTCGATGGGCGTCCAGGACTTTGACTCCGACGTCCAGGAGGCGGTGAACCGATATCAGACGTTCAACCAGACGAAGGACCTCCACGAGCACCTGCGCGGGCTCGGAATCGAATCCATCAATTTCGATTTCATCTACGGGCTTCCGCAGCAGACTCCTGAATCGTTCCGCAAGACGATCCAGCTCGCCCTGGAATTGCGCCCGGACCGGGTGGCGGTCTATTCCTACGCGTTCGTGCCCTGGATCAAGGCACACCAGAAGGCGATCCGCCTTGAGGACCTGCCCGCGCGCGAGGTGAAGCTCGAGCTCTTCGGCATCGCGCACGAGCTGTTCACGGGCGCCGGCTACCAGCAGATCGGGATGGACCACTTCGCGCTCGAAACCGATTCCCTGGCCCGGGCGGCGCGCGAGCGCACGCTCTACCGCAATTTCATGGGCTACACGACCCATCCCGCCAGGGACTTTGTCGGATTCGGCGTCTCGGCGATCGGCGATCTGGGCGGCGCCTTCGCGCAGAACACCAAGAAGCTCAACCGCTACAAGGACGCGCTCGACCGGGGTCGGCCGCCGATCGAGCGCGGGTTCGAGCGAAGCCGGGACGACGAGATCCGGCGCGACGTGATCCAAAGCCTCATGTGCAACTTCTACGTGGACATCCGGGCGATCGAGCGCGCCCACGGAGTCGAATTCGCGACCTACTTCAGAGAATCGCTGCTCGAGTTGGACCAAGGGCCGGGCTCGAACGGATTCGTGACCCGCACGCCCGACGCGATCGAAATCACCGGCACGGGCCGCCTTTTCGTCCGGAACATCTGCATGGCTTTCGACGCCTATCTGAAACGCCATGAGGGCGAGAAGCCGGTTTTCTCGCGCACGGTCTGAAGACAGGGATTCTTCTCCTCAACCTGGGAGGACCGGACACGCTCGGAGCGGTGCGCCCGTTCCTCACGCGGCTGTTCACCGACCGGGAAATCATCCACCTTCCGGGAGGCGCGATCGGTCAAGCCTTCATCGGACGAATGATCGCGTGGAAACGGACGCGCGAAGTGCAGGAGAATTACGCCAAGATCGGCGGAGGCTCACCGATCGTCCGGTGGACCACCCTTCAGGGACGCGGCATCGTCGAAAGGCTTCGCGAACGAGGGCACGACGTCGCGTTCGCGATCGCCATGCGGTACTGGAATCCCTCCACGGAGGAAGCGCTGGCGGAGTTGGAGCGCGCCGGGGTCGGGCGCCTCCTGGCGCTGACGCTTTATCCGCATTACTCGATGGCGACGACAGGCTCGAGCGCCGGCGAGCTTTCGCGGGCGATGAAACGGCGCGGCGTGAAGCTGCCGCTCGACCGGATCGACGTCTGGTACGACCATCCGGGCTACCTCGACGCCTTGGCGCTCCGGGCCAAGGAGGCCCTGGCGCGTTTCGCGCCTGACTCACCTCCCACGATTCTTGTGAGCGCGCACGGATTGCCGAAGCATTTCATCGAAGCCGGCGATCCCTACTGCGAGCACATCCGGATCACGATGGAGGGTGTTCTCGCACGGTTGCCCAAGGTACCGCACGCTCTGGGATACCAAAGCCGGGTGGGCCCCGTGGAGTGGATCGGCCCGAGCACCGATGAGGTGATCCGCTCACTGGCGCGCGACGGGGTCAAAGACGTCCTCGTGCTGCCGATCAGCTTCGTCTCCGATCACATCGAGACCCTGTACGAGATCGACATGCTCTACGCCGATCAGGCCCACGCACTGGGCATCACGAACTTCCGGCGGGTGGAGTCGCTGAACGACTTCCCCCCGTTCCTGGACGCGCTCGCCGGCCTGGTCGAGCCGAAGCTCACCTGATGCGGGTCGCGGTCCTCGGAGCAGGAATCGCCGGCCTCACCGTGGCCCACGCCCTGAGGCGCGAGGCATCGCGCGGCGGGGCTTCCCTCGATCTCGAGGTATTCGAGGCAGGGCCGCGCGCCGGCGGACGCATCCAGACTACCGATACCGGCGGGTTCCTGATCGAGTGGGCGGCCGACGCGTTCCAGACCGGTCCGGGCCCGGCGCGCACGCTCGTGACGGAGCTGGGCCTGGATCGGGAGCGCATCGAGGCGTCCGCGGGCGCCGCACGACGGTACATCTTCTCGAAGGGACGCCTCCATCTCGTGCCAAGCGCGCCGGCCGCGGCGCTCGGATTCAGCGCGCTCACGCCGGCGGGGCGCCTGCGCCTTGTCGCCGAGCCGCTCCTGGCGGGTCGCATGTCGCGCGAGGAATCCGTGCACGCGTTCGCCTCACGCCACATCGGCGAGGAAGCGGCGCGCGTCCTGATGGGCGCGTTCGTACGCGGAGTCTACGCAGGGGATATCCCTTGCCATCGCGATGGCGAGGGAACGGCGCGGAAGCGGGCGGAAGACGAAAGGGCTCTGGACGCTCACCCGCGGCATGGGCGCTCTCATGGAACGGCTCGCGCAGTCACTCGGGGCCTCGCTCAAGCTCGGGATGCCCGCGCTCAGGCTGAGCCGTGCACCGGAATACGCCGCGCCGACGCCGTTCACGGTTCGATTCGCGAGCGGCGAGTCGCGGGGCTTCGACTCGATCGTGATCGCCACCCCCGCCCCGGATGCCGCGGCGCTCCTGCGCGATCTCGACATCGAAGCAGCGAACGCGGTGCGGGAGATCCCCTGCGCCGGGGTCGCTGTGGTGGCGCTCGGGTTTCGGGACGAGGCGTTCCGATCGAGGCCCGACGGCTACGGTTTCCTGGTCGCGCCCGGCGAGGATCTTCCGATCCTGGGAGCGCTCTTCGAATCCAATCTGTTTCCCGGGCGCGCGCCGAAGGGGTTCGTCCTGGTGCGTGCGATCCTGGGGGGCGTCGACCGCCCCGACCTCGTCACGCTCCCCGACGCGCAGCTCATCGGTCTCGCGTGCCAGGCTCTGGACCGCGCGATCGGGCTCAAGGGAGGGCCCGACAGGACGTGGGTCAGGCGCCAGGAGAACGCAATCCCGCAATACACGCTGGGGCACCGCGAGCGGGTGGCCGCGGTCATGAAGCGGCTAGGCTCCTTTCCCGGGCTCTACCTCGCCGGAAACGCGTATCGCGGCGTGTCGGTCGGTTCGATCGTGGAGGACGCGGACCGTGTGGCGGGGTGGCTCCTCCACGCGGCACGCTGAGCGCGCGTTACGGCGTCAGCGTGGCGGATCCTCACCGCCCCTCATACTCGCATCGCGCCTCGCAGGTCTCGTGGATCGTGACCGCGGCGAGGGAGGGAAGCGTGGGCTTGAGCTTCTCCCAGATCCAGTGGGCGAGATTCTCCGAGGTCGCGTTCGCGAGCCCGGGCACTTCGTTCAGGTAGTAGTGATCGAGGCGCGCCCGGATCGGCTCGATGCTGTCGCGGATCACCCCGTAGTCCAGAAACCACCCGGTCTCCGGGTCCGCTTCCCCCTCGACGGTGACCTCGACCCGGAAAGAGTGCCCATGAAGTCTCCGGCACTTGTGCCCTTCCGGCGCCTTGGGAAGAAGGTGCGCGGCCTCGAACGTGAAATCTCTCGTCAGGCGCACGCGCATCAATGCAGGCCCACGATCTTGTGCGTCTGCGGAATGAGCCGCGCCTCCGGGTAGCGATCCCATGGCCAAACCTCGAAGATCAGGCGCCCGTCTCCGCGCTCGTGCTCCGGCTGCAGCACGACCGACCCGCGATACCCAAGCCCGTCCAAGATGCGGATCGCGTCCGATACGTCCTCCCGGGTCTGGATCACGAACTTGAATTGTCGACGCGAGTCGGGCAGCGCCAGGTAGCGCCTGAGCGTCGGCACCTGCGCCTCCACGACGTCCCCCTCGAAGGTCTCGGCGCTCGTTCCCTTGGGCGCCACCGTCCAGAAATCGATCCACTCGAAGAGCTCCTCGACGACGCGCGCGCCGCTCGTCTCGATCGAGATCCAGTATCCTGAAGCCTTGAGCTCGCGGACGAGCCAGAGGAGCCCCGCGGTGGGCGCTACTACGGGCTCCCCGCCCGTGAGACAAACCCTCCGCGTCGATGGATACGCGAGCACCCGATCTCGAACCTGCTCGGGACCCATCTGGACGTACTCGCCCACGCCGGTGTGCGTGAGCGCCTCGGGCTGATCGCACCAGACGCAGCGGAGGACGCAGCCGTAAAACCGCACGAAAACGGTGCGTTCCCCGACGTGGAGACCCTCCCCCTGAACCGAGAGGAAAATCTCGTTAATCCTAAAGCTAGGCAAGCCTTGCACGAGCCGATGATACCGCTTTCCGGCGATCCAGGGTTGCGGTGTTGGGCCCGAAGGCGGCCGCTCCCCCAGGGTAGCGCGAGCCGGTTGACTCGGTAACCTTCCCTCCGTAGTATTCGTGCCCGTCGGTCCGAGCACACGGCGCAAGGCGCCATCGAAGGAGCAAGGAGGCCATGGCAAAGACCACGTACGCAAACCTGCCCATCAATCACGGCGAAACACCCATCCGCCTCTTCAAGTCCGACTTTCTCGAGCTCTTCACGCACATCCACCCCGTGGTGGTGCTCCTGCTCTTCGTGCCGGTCGTTTTCTTTTTCCTGATCCGGGCGATCGTGGAGGGGGGAAGCGCGGCCCTGGTTCCGGTACTCACGGCGTACGCGGCCGGGATCCTCGTTTGGTCCCTGAGCGAATACCTGCTTCATCGCTTCGTCTTCCATTACGAGCCGACGCAACGGTGGCTGCAACGGGTCTGGTATCTCATCCATGGCGTCCACCACGAACAGCCCCAGTGCAAGACCCGGCTGGTGATGCCGCCGATCCTGAGCATTCCGCTCGCGCTTTTCTTCTACGTTGTCTTCCGCGTCACCGTGGGGATGATCCTGGCCCTGCCCCGCTTGAGCGGGCCTTCGTTCGCGGGCTTCCTCACAGGCTACCTCGCGTACGACATGCTGCATTATGCGGAGCATCACCTCTCCATGCGCTGGGGCTTTCTCAAGTTCCTCAAGCGCTACCACCTGAGGCACCACTACAAGAACCCGAACCACGGCTTCGGCGTCAGCTCCCCGGTTTGGGATGTGGTTTTCGGCACCAAGCCGAAGGAATCCTGAGCGCTCCGCAGAATCCGGATCATCGGATCCGCCCGATCGCGGGCCCGTTTTCGTCCCAGCACATCTTCACTTGAGCACCTATACTGTGGCCGTGGAAGCCCTCGCGGCGGTTGGCCACCGGTTCCGTCGGATCCTGGAAACGGTCCAGGACATCACGCTGTTCTGCGTCTCGGTGATCCGCTCCGCCTTCCTCCCTCCGTACTACAAGCACGAGATCTTGGAGCAGGTCCACTTCGCACTGATCGGATCCCTGTTCATCGTCATGTTCTCGGCGCTGGTCGCCGGGCAGGCTCTCGCGATACAGCTCGCGCGGGAGCTGGCGAAGACCGGCGCGAAATCGGAGCTCGGCCATTTCATGGTCATCTCGTCCGTACGCGCGCTCGGCCCGGTGCTCACTGGAATGGTGGTCGCCTCGCGGATGTCAGCGGGGATCACGGCGGAGCTGGGCGCGATGAGGTCGAGCGACCAGATCGACGCGCTGGTCGCGTTCGGCACCGATCCGTTGAAACGACTCGTCGCGCCGCGGATGATCGCCCTCTGGATCGCGCTCCCCATCCTCACGATCGTGGGGGATGCACTGAGCGTGATCGGCGGGGCCTTCATAGGTCTGAGCTACCACATCACGTTCCAGTCCTACTACAACGGCGTGACCAAGTCCCTCTCCCCCTCCAACCTCCTCGTGGGCATGATCAAGCCCATTTTCTTCGCGCTCCTCATCACGACGGTCGCATGCTGGAAGGGTCTCACCTCGGCGGGAGGCGCCAAGGGGGTCGGCGTGGCCACCACGGAATCGGTCGTGATCTCCTCGGTGGGAATCCTGGTCACCGACTTCATCTGCACGAAGCTGATCTTCCGGGTCCTGGGCTGGTGAGCCGGTGATCGAGTTCCGGAACGTAGATTTCAGCATCGAAGGTCGCCCCATCGTGGCCGATGTCTCCTTCAACGTGCCGCGGGGCCAGACCCGGGTCATCCTGGGGCCCTCAGGTTCGGGGAAGAGCACGATCTTGAGGCTCCTGATCGGGCTCTGGCGCCCGGACTCGGGGAGCATCCTGGTGGACGGCGAGGACATTACCCAGGTCACGCCGGAGCGAATGCGAGAGATCAGGAAGCGGATGGGGATGGTCTTCCAGCAGGGAGCCCTCTTCGATTCGATGACGGTCGGGGAGAACATCGGATATACACTGCTCGAGGACAAGCACGACGAGGATGAGATCGAGGAAACGGTCCAGACCTACCTAACGCAGGTGGGGCTGGATCCAGCCCTGAGGGACCGGATGCCGGACGAGCTTTCAGGCGGGATGCAACGCCGTGTCGCCATCGCGCGCGCCCTCGCCGCCCGCAATCCCGACACCCTGCTCTACGACGAACCGACCACCGGACTCGATCCCCAGAGCGCCGAGCGGATCACCGATCTGATCGTCCAGCTGAGGGATGCGATGGGCAAGACCTCGATCATGGTCACCCACGACATTGCCGATGCATTCAAGGTGGGCAATCGCGTCACCGTCCTCGATCGCGGGCACGTCGTCTTCGAAGGGACGCCCGCGGATCTGGCGGAGGCGAACAGCCCGTTCATCGGAGAGTTTCTCGCGCCCTTTCGAAAGGCGGTGGCCGCGGCGTCGCGCCGGATGGAGACCCGTGGAGTCGGCTCCGACCCAGGCCCGCGCCATCAAGCAGCGGGGGATCCTTGAAGCGAACCGGCCGCGTCCCATTCATGGAGCTTCAGATCGGCTTCTGGGTGCTCGTCGCGTTCGGGCTCCTTCTATGGGCCACGTTCCAGTCCGGCAGCCTCAAGTTCTTCGGGAGTGAGGACAGACTCCATCTCACGTTCGCGAGTGTGGGCGGCCTCGAGGAAGGCGCAACCGTCCGGCTGAACGGAGTCCCCATAGGGCACGTTCGCGACATCTCGCTCGAGAAGGGCGGGAACAACGTCGTGGTGGAGCTGGGCGTCAAGCACGGCTCGCGCCAGCGGCTCCACCGCGGCTCGACCGCGCGCATCACGTCCGTGGGATTACTCGCGGAGCTCTACGTCGAGCTGAACGGAGGCGATCCCACCCAACCCGTCATCCAGGATGACCAGGAGATTGTCCTCACCCCTGTGACGGATCCCCAGGTGGCCTTCAAGAAGGTCCAGTCGATCACGGACAGCCTCGAAGTCCTGCTCGGGAACCTGAACGTCGCGGGGAGGGCGCTGGGAAGCGGTCACGGCACGCTCGGGCGGCTCGCGAACGACGAGCGGCTCTACCAGCAGCTCGTCGACCTGAGCCGAAACGCGAACACGCTGGCCGCCAAGATCGACGTGAACCAGTCGCGTGTTTCGGATCAGCTCGTTTCGCTGGCGGCCTCGCTCGACTCCCTCGCGCAAAAGATGCAGCACGGCCCGGGCACCATCGCGCAGCTCATGAACGACGCGACGCTCCACCAGAAGCTCACGTCGAGCACCGCGCGGGCCGATTCGATTCTAGGCGCGATCGCCGCGGGGCGCGGAACGTTCGGGAGGCTCTATGCGGATTCGACGCTCTACGACGACACGAAGGCGCTGATGGCTTCGATGAAGCGGCTCATGGCGGAAATCGAGAAGAACCCGAAGAAGTATTTCAAGTTCAGCATCTTCTAGCCCCACGCCCCGCCGGCGCGGGGCCTGTCACCCCGCCCCTAGCGGACCCACACGAGCTTTCTCTCGAAGACCCGCCCGCCCGCGGCGGCACGGATCCAGTACACACCGCTCGAGACGCTCCGGCCGAGCGCGTCCTTCCCGTCCCACACCAGCGTGGTCGGCCCGGCCTTGGCCTGGCCCTCGAGCAGCGTACGGACCTTTCTCCCGGCCAAGTCGTAGACCGCGACATGCGCCCGCGCAGGCGCGGGCAAGGTGAGCGTGAGGCTCGCGCTCCGCGCGGCGGGATTCGGTCGCGGCGCGCTCACCGTGATTTGTGGCGCCGGCGTCTGCGGGTCGGACGCCCCCGCGGGCGTCTGCGCGGCGTCATAGAGCTCGAAATCGTCGACCGCGGCTTCGACGACTCCCTCGGGAGCCTGGTCCTGGGCGATGAATCGGACGCGGACGGTGGAGGTGGGCGTGATGTAATCGCGCACGCGGAAGGTCTCGTGCCGCCACGCGGGATCGCTCGTCAGGATCGATCGGACGTTCACCCAGGTCAGACCGTTCGCGGACACGTCGATCAGGAAGGAATCTGGCTCCCCCGGCGAATTCATGTAGAACCAGCGGGCGAAGTGCACGTAAGGATCGGCCATCGCGACCATGTTGAGCGCCGGCGTCGTCAGGGTCGTCTTCCCTCCGTCGACGTCGTTGGTTCCCGGCGGATTTCCGGGGATGCTGTTCCCCGTAACGAAGCAGAAGCCGCCCGCGCCGGGCGTGTGATCGTCCTCGGGCTGAACCGGTCCCGAGCCCAGGGTCCCCTCCGGCGGCTCCTCGTGTTTGGCGGCGGGGTGCAAGGATCCCGCCTCGTACACGGATGGCCCGAGGTGCCGCGCTGGAGCCGCGGTCGCCTGCGAGGTGCCCACCGGATCCGCGCGCTCCCAGAGCCCCGTGACGGCGTTGTCCCCCGCCGCGCTCAGCGACCATCCCCTGTCGGCGTCACAGGAGTCGTACCAGGCGGCCTTGTGCAGCGTGAAATCCGCGGTGCGATCCATCCCGGGCTGCACAGCCGTGAGCCGCGTGATCGGCACGTACCCGGCGCGGTCGCACGTCATGGAATAGACTCCGCCAGGCACGCCGGGCATGCTGTAGGCGCCGCCCGCGGCCGACGCGGCGCCGAGCGGCGTGTCCTCCATCTCGAGATCTGCCCCTTCGAGGCCGGCCGAATCCGAGCTTCGCCGCGCCACGCCGGTCACCGTCGCGAGCGGCTCCGGCTGGAGCGTGACCAAGATCGAATCGTGCGCTCCCTTGGCCATGCTCACCGGCCAGATCACGCTTGTGTACCCGAATTTCTTCACCCGGAGCGTGTGGCTTCCCGGGCTGAGCGCGAGCCTCACGGCGCCCGAGCCCTGGGTGCGGGTCGAGTCGGTCTCGCCCATGGCGATAACATCGACGCCCGGGAGCAGGCCCGTGGTTGGATCGACCACCCTGACCTTCAAGATTCCGTAGTTGGGGTTCGTGCGGAAGACGTAAAGGCCCGTACCCATGTCGCTGGCGACGAACGTGCCCGAAGGAAAGCGCGGCGCGATCTCCCACACGCCGTGAAACCCCCCGGAGAAGCCCCCGTAGGTATCGTAGTACCCGAACTCGGCCGGGAGCGTCGGGTCGGACAGATCGAACAGCCGGATCCCCTCCGTGTAATAGGCCACGAACCCCGTGTCCGCCTTCACGTGAATGTTGTGGACGATCGCGAGCGGGTTCACGGTGATCTCCATGATCTGCGGATGCGCCATGAGATCGTGGATGTCGAAGACCTTCATCGTGCCGTAGTTCAACTCGTCGCAGATGTAGAGATATTTCCCATCCTTCGAGGTCTCGGCGCTATGGGTGAACGCCTTGGGATAGGTCCAAGACGTGATCTCGGTGATGGCGGCGGGGTTCGCGATGTTCAGGACGCGGATGATCCCGTTATAGATGCTGCTCGCAAAGAGGGTGTCCCCCCGCGGGAAGCAGTCGTGGACGTAATCCGCGGTATATCCTCCGACGTCGACCGGGTTGAGCGGGTCCGCGAGGGAGAGGATGCGCATGCCGGTCTGGGCGGCGTCGAGCCGGGTACCGTTACAGAAGAGCAGCGCCCGCGTCGAATCCACCTCGAGCGTGTGCTCGTGGTTGAATCCGGTCGCGTACACGCTCCTCAATTGCGGGAGCTCGGGATTGGCCATGTCGATGATCTGGATCCCGCCCCCTTGCGCTTCGGTCGAGACATAGACGTAAGTGCGGTACTGCTTCATCTCGCGCCACAGCGAACCGAGACCCGGGATGAACGCCACCTCGTAGGAGGCGGCGGGATTCGTCACGTTCACGATCGCGGTGCCGTCGGTCGTCCCGAGGATCGCGTACTCCCGCCCGTCCGGGTGGACGTAGCTCCAGCACGCCGAATACCCGGGGTGCTGGTTCAGGTGCGCGAGCAGGGTGACGTTCTTCGAGCCTTGGGCGTGGGCGGGCGGGGCGCTCCAGATCAGCGCGGCTCCCAAAAGCAGCGTCAGGAACGCGCGATCGACGTGATTGATGCGGAAGGCGCGGGTGCGAGCCAAGTCAGGTCTCCAACCGGAGAGGCGCCGGTTCTTGCCGCTCCTCTCCTTGATCTTACACCCAACCTGCCTCGCGGTACCAGGCCGCCGTGGCACGCACCCCGTCCTCGAGCGGGGTGGCATGGGTCCACCCGAGCTCCATGCGGATCTTTCGGGAGCTCAAGGTCCAGTCCCCGGCCGTGATCTCTCGGAATTTCTCCCGGGAGAAAAAAGCCGCTCGTCGTGTGAGTGAGCCCGCGAGCTCGCCCAGGAGCGCTCCCGCTTGGAGCGCGGCCATGGGTATCGGCACGCGCACGGCCCAGGTCCCCATGGCGCGGGCGATTGCGCTTCCCACCTCCTGGTAGGTCGTGACATCCGGGCCGCCGACGAAGTAGATCTGTCCCGGGGCGCGCTCCGCGGTCAGTACCGCCCACACCGCGCGCGCGTGATCTTCGGCATACACGACGCTGAACGGGCGCGCCCCGCCAAGGTACGGGCGAACGTGGCATTTCACCGCTCGGAAGTACTTGAGCAGCGCCCTCTCCCGCGGGCCGTACACCGTGGGCGGCCGGATGGCCACGACCGGGAGCCGATCCGCGGCCCCCATCACGAGCGCTTCTCCGGCGAGCTTCGTGCCACCGTACACGGAGACCGGCCCGGGAGGCTGATCCTCGGTGACCGGCGCGCCGTCTCGGCTCGGTCCGGCCGCCGCCTGGCTCGAGATGTACACGAAGCGCTTCGGCGACGGTGAGGCGCGGAGCGCGGCGGCAAGGATCTTTTCGGTGCCGAGCACGTTGACCCGGTGGAATTCCGCGGCGCTCGGAGCGTGGGTGAGACCCGCGGCGTGGACGATCCAGTCGGCGCCGCTCACCGCCGCGTCGAGGCCCTCGGGGTCGCACACGTCCCCGTCCGCCAGCTCCACATCCTTTCCCTCGAGCCAGCGCCTGGAGGATGTCGCGCGCACCAGGCAGCGCACGCGCGCGCCACGGCGCAACAGCTCGTCCACGACGTGGCTTCCGACGAAGCCCGACGCGCCCGTCACGAGCGCCAACGGCGCGCTCACAGCCCCCGCTCGTAGATCCGGTAGGTCTTGTAGCGATCGCCGTTCACCGCCTCGATCAGCCGGTTCACGAGGTCGTTGTCCTCGAGGGTCCAGCCCACCTCGCACCAGACGTACCCGAGGGCTTTCGACGCGACCGCGGCTTGATGGACCAGTGTGGCATCGATGCCCCGCCGGCGGTACCCGGCCTTGACACCCAGCGCCATCAGGCGGGAGGTGCGGATTCGTGGGAGGGCCCACAAGAGACGCACGATTCCGAACGGGAAGAGCCGCCCGCGCAAAGGCTTCAACGCGACATTCACGTCGGGGATCGCCAACGCGAACCCGACCGCTTCGCCGTCGATCTCGGCGAAGATCGCCAGCTCGGGAACGATGGCCGGCTTCAATTGCGCGGCCATGTGGTCGATTTCCCGATCGGTCATCGGGACGAACCCCCAGTTCTTGTCCCAGGCGGAGTTGTAGATCTCCTTCACCCGCTGAAGCTCCTCTCCGAATCGCTTCATGTTGATCGGGCGAACCCGCACCCGGAAACGCTCGCGGACTTTCTGCGTGATTCGCGCGATTTGCGGAATCTCCAGCTCGGGCGTTTCCGGAATCGGAACCTTGAACGCGTACAGGTCCTTCGCCTTCTTGAACCCGGCGGCCTCCACCCAGGACGGGTAGGTCGGCTGGTTGTAGGGCATGAGGATCGTCGGAGGGTGATCGAAGCCTCGGATGAGGAGCCCGCAATCGTCGTTCGTCGTGAAATTGAGGGGGCCGCGCAGGACGCGCGCGCCCCGTTCGCGCGCCCAATTCTCCACTGCCTGAAGGAGCGCCGCGACGGCGTCGGCCGACTCCGCTTCGAGGAAGCCGAAGGCTGCCTGCCTCTCCCCCTGAAACTGATCGTAGTTACGATCGACGCTCGCCGCGACGCGCCCGACGTCGCGTCCGCGGTCGCGCGCCATGAAATAGACGGCCTCCGCGTGCTCGAAGAAGGGGTTCTTCCCCGGGGTGAGCCGCGTCCGCTCGTCGGACGCCAGCGGCGCCACCCATCGCGGATCGTCGCGGTAGATCAGGTGAGGATAGCGGATGAAGCGGGAGAGATCCTTGGGGCCTAAGACGGGGACGACATCCACGGCACTTCCGGAGGCGTCGTCGTGTTCGCAGCGGAGGCCATGACAAGGCCCATCTCCGCGTCGACTTCCTTGACGATGCGCAGGATGGTGTCGAGCTGCTCGTCCTCATGGGTAGCCATGTACGACGTGCGCAGGAGGTCGCGCCCAGGCTGCACGGCGGGGACCACGATCGCGTTCACGAAGACCCCGCGGTCCAGAATCCGCCGCCAGACCTGCATGGTCTTGACCCGATCGCCGATGAAAATCGGCACGATCGGCGTGCCGTCTCCTGTTCCAACCTCGAGGCCGAGCTCCCGGAATCCATTCCGCATCTTGTCCGAGATCTGCCTGAGGCGCGTTCTAAGCTGAGGCTCGTGCTCGATGATCTCGAGCGAGGCGAGCGCGGCGGCGGCGCTTGCGGGCGTGATGCTGGCGCTGAAGATGAGCGCGCGGGCGTGATGCCGCAGATAATCCATCACGGCTCGCGGCCCTGCGATGAAACCGCCGAGCGAAGCGAAGGACTTGCTGAACGTTCCCATCACGAGGTCGACTTGATCCTCGACGCCTGCCTCCTCGCATGCGCCGGCGCCGCGCGTTCCCAGAACGCCGAATCCGTGGGCATCGTCGACGAGAAGACGGGCATGATATTTCCGAGCGATCCGCACGATCTCGGCCAAGGGCGCGATGTCCCCTTCCATGCTGTAGAGACCGTCCACCACGATCAGCTTCCCGGCCTTGGCCGGGATCGACGCGAGGACGCGCTCTAAGTCACGGACGTCGTTATGCCGAAACCGCTTCACGTCGGCCGGGCTCAGCCGCGCGCCATCGACGATGCAGGCGTGCGCGTCCTTGTCGAGCACCACCACGTCCCCTTTGTCCATCAGGGCGGAGATGCTGCCCAAATTCGTGAGGTACCCAGTCGAATAGACGAGCGCCGCCTCCTTGCGGGTGAACTTGGCGAGGCGCTCCTCGAGCTCAACGTGCATCTCCAGCGTTCCGTTCAGGAATCGGGAGCCGTTGTTCGAGGTGCCGAAGCTCCGGAGGGCTTCATCGGCCGCGGCAATGACCTTGGGATGCTTCGTAAGCCCTAAGTAATTATTCGAGCCCGCCATGATGATCCGGCGGCCATCGATCGTGACTTCGGTCCCATGATTCTCGGCGATCGGGAGGAAATACGGGTAGATACCTGCGGCCTTTGCCAAGCGGTGCTCTTTGAAGCGATTACACTTGTCGAATAGATCCACGCGTACCCTAGGTTTTGGTGGCTGGATTCGCTCGTGAGTCAGAGCCGGGAACGAGGTGTGAACGCCTCCGACGGACCATACCCGAATCTCAAAAGCGCGTCAATCCAACTTGCTTGCCCGCCCTCCGGGCCCTAGTATCCCACCAGCTGATCAGGACTTAGCTCCTTTCCCCGCACGGAGGCATCCATGTCCACCCTGGTACGAGTCCTATTGGGTCTGGCCCTACTGGCAGCCCCCGCACAGGCCACGTTTTCGATCGTAGCCCGCGACCCTGAGACAGGTGATCTCGGCGTCGCGGTCCAATCGCATTATTTCTCGGTGGGCCCGATCGTCCCCTGGGCCGAGCCGGGCGTGGGCGCGGTCGCGACCCAATCGCTCGTCGAGGTGAGCTACGGGCCGAAGGGACTTCAGATGATGAGCAGCGGGAAAGGCGCGAAGCAGACGCTGGAGGAGCTTCTCTCCCAGGACCAGAACCGGGAAGTCCGGCAGGTGGCCATGATCGACTCACGAGGTGAAGTCGCGGCCCACACCGGCAAGCGGTGCATTCCCGCGGCGGGCGACCATGTGGGCGATCAGTATTCCGTGCAGGCCAATTTGATGTCGAATGAACGCATCTGGCCCGCGATGGCCAAGGCGTACGAGAGCACCACGGGAGACCTCGCGACGCGGCTCTTGGCCGCGCTCGAGGCGGGGCAGAAGGCGGGGGGGGATATCCGCGGGCAACAGTCCGCGGCGATCGTGATCGTGAAGGGCAAGCGCTCGAGCAAGCCCTGGCAGGATCGGATCATGGACCTTCGCGTCGAGGACAACCCCCATCCCATCGCGGAGCTTCAAAGGCTCGTCCGGATCTGGCGGGCCTATCGAAACGTGGATCAGGGGGACGTCTACGCCACGGAGGGCAAGGTCGAGGAAGCGATGAAGGCCTACGCGGAGGGCGCCCGTCTGGCGCCGGGCAACGATGAGATCCTGTTCTGGCAGGCCGCTTCCCTGTGGCAACTAGGGCGCGAGAAGGAGGCGACCCCCATCTTTCGCAGGGTCTTCTCCCACGACCGCCGCTGGGCTGACCTTGTGCCGCGGCTGGTTCCAGCCGGACTCCTGAAGGATGATCAGGCCTCCATCCGGCGTATCCTGGCCCTCGCCGGGGGGAGGCGGCGATAAGCGCGCCCCTCAGCTTGCATCGGAGCATCCAAACAAGGAGAATGGCTATCCACGAGATTTGGTTCATGCCCCACATCGGAGGAATCGCATGACGGAGCGGACCGCTCCCCCCACAGCGGAGGGACACACGACCGTACCCTACATTCCGGGGCTCGCGGACGTTCCCGCGGCGCGCTCGAGCATCTGCTTCATCGACGGGGAGCAGGGGATCTTGGAGTACCGCGGGTATCCCATCGAGATCCTGGCCGAGCGGAGCACGTTCGAGGAGACGACCTACCTCCTCCTCTGGGGCCACCTCCCCAACAAGGCCGAGCTGGAGAAATTCACCCGCGATCTGGCGACGAACCGCGATGTGCGCTTCCGGCTGATCGATCTCCTGAAGTGCCTCCCCGACACCGGCCACCCGATGGAGGCGCTGCAGGCGGCCATCGCGGCGCTCGGGATGTTCTATCCCGACCGCGATCCGATGAACCCAACCGATCGCTATAACTCCACGGTCCGGATCATCGCGAAGGCGCCGACTCTGGTCGCGGCCTATCACCGCTTGAGCCACGGCAAGGAGTACATCCCGCCCAAGGAAGAGCTGACCCACGCCGAGAACTTCCTCTACATGGTGCACGGCGAGATCCCGGAGGCGGACATCGCGCGCGTCATGGACATCTGCTTCATCCTACACGCCGAGCACTCCATGAACGCCTCGACCTTCGCGGGGCGCGTGACCGCGTCCACGCTGGCCGACCCCTATACCGTGGTGACCTCCGCGATCGGCGCGTTGACGGGCCCCCTGCACGGCGGCGCGAACGAGCAGGTCATCCACATGCTCCAGCAAATCGGGGAGGTCGAGAAGGTCCGCCCCTACATCGAGGATCTCATCCAGCGCAAACAGAAGATCATGGGGATCGGGCACCGCATCTATAAGGTGAAGGACCCGCGTGCGCTGGTGCTCCAGAAGCTCGCGGCGCAGATGATCGCGAAGCGAGGAACCAACCCGCTCCTCGCGGTCGCGCAGGAGGTCGAGAAGGTCGTCGCGGAGCATCTCGCCGCGAAGAAGATCTATCCCAACGTCGATTTCTACTCGGGCGTCGTCTACGAGGCGATGGGGATGCCGGCGTCGCTCTTCACGCCGGTCTTCGCGATCGCGCGCATGGCCGGCTGGCTCGCCCATTGGCTCGAGCAGCTGGAGGACAACCGCATCTACCGCCCGTCGCAGATCTACACCGGCACCCACAGCGAGCGCTACATTCCCCTTGAGGAGCGGGTGTAACGAGGCGGGACTTTTCCCGCCGGCGACACGGCTTCCCTCGAGATGTGCACCCTGATCCTGGGCCTGGGCGTCCTCGGCCCGGGATCGTTGCTTTTGGGGGCAAACCGCGATGAATCGCCGGAGCGGCCCTCGGCGGATCCCGGCGTATTGTTCCGCGCGCCACGCGTGGTCGGCGGGCGGGACCTCGTCTCCGGAGGAACGTGGCTCGCCGTGCGCGAGGCGCGGTTCGTGACGGCCCTCATGAATCGAAGGCCCGTCGCGGGTGACAAGCGGGATCCGGCGACGCTGCGATCGCGTGGGATGTTGTGCCTCGACGCGGCGGCGCGGGGCGCTCCCGGGGGTGAGGGCCACCGCGGCTCTTCCGCCGACTCGCACTTGGACCTAGCCTTGCGCCTCGTGAAGCGCGACCCCTATGCGCCCTGCACCTTGGTTGGAGTGGGCGTGGACGGGGAGGCCTGGGCCTTGCAGGCAGGTCCGGGCGAGCCCGTCGTTCACGCGATCCCCCGAGGCTGGCACGTGATCACGCATCGGGACGTCGACGATCCAAGCGAGCCCAGAACCAAGTGGCTCCTGAGTGAGATCGGGGAGCGGCGTCCTTGGTCGGTGGATGAGGCGTTCGGTCTGATCGTGGGCTATCTTCGCTCGCACGGCGAGGGTGGGACGCCGCCTGTGTGCCT
>WNFK01197161.1_pt1 | contig 19903 bp, 21 predicted proteins | sample 5400281 | NCBI WGS metagenome assembly WNFK01 (sample SAMN13153350, study PRJNA577476) | soil metagenome | isolation source: 20 cm soil on Douglas fir-dominated hillslope | place: USA:California | collected 2013-09-17
TGGATCGTCGAGCCCTTCCGGCTCTTCGACTGCTGCATGGAGAACGACGGCGCCGCCGCACTCGTCCTCGTGTCCGCCGAGCGCGCGCGGGACATGGCGCAGAAGCCCGCGTACATCCTCGGCGTGGCCCAGGGCTCCGAGCACCGGAACGCCGCGCGCGGGCACAATGCTCCCCTCTACGCGACGTCGAGCTTCACCACCGTGGCGCCGCACCTCTACGAGATGGCGGGCGTCGGAGCCAAGGACGTCGACGTGCTGCAGAGCTATGAGAACTTCACCGGCGGCGTGCTGATGAGCCTCGTCGAGCACGACTTCTTCGCCGCCGAGGACGCCAATGACTTCCTCACCCTCGACAACCTGATCGCGCCGGGCGGGCGCCTGCCCCTCAATACGAGCGGCGGCAATCTCGCCGAGTGCTACATGCACGGTCTCGAGCTCCAGATCGAGGCGGTGCGCCAGCTCCGCGGCGAGTCCACGAGCCAGGTGCCGGGTGCCCGGGTGGGCCTCGTGATCTCGGGCCCGATGGTGACGCCGGTCTCCAGCATGCTGGTCGGCACCGGGGACGCCCTGTGAGCGCCGCCACGTATCTGCCCGCCGGCATGCCGCGTCCGGTGGCCGAGGGGGACGGGCTCGACCGGCCGTACTGGGAGGGCACCCGGGCGGGACGACTGCTCGTCCAGCGCTGCCGGGCGTGCCGGGGATTCCAGTGGGGGCCGGAGTGGATCTGCCACCGCTGCCTCGGCGCCGAGCTCGAGTGGGTGGAGACGGCCCCGCGCGGCCACATCTATTCCTGGGAGCGCGCCTGGCATCCGGTGCACCCCGCGCTCAAGGACCACGGCCCCTACATCGTCGTCCTGGTGGAGTTGCCCGACGCGGGCTCCGTCCGCATGATCGGCAACCTGCTCGGAGATCCCACCCAGGAGGTCCCGATCGGCGCGCCGGTGGAAGCGGTCTTCGAGCCCCACGACGACGCCACACCCGCGTTCACGCTCGTGCAGTGGAGGAGGATCACGCCATGACCCCGACCCCGACGGCTTCCCCCGACATCGTCGTCAACGAGCCCAACCGCTGGCGTCTCGACACGCCCGGTCACGCGGGGTGGCCCCGCACCGCGCGGCCGGACGATCCCCGGAAGTACTTCATGGTCTCGGCGGACTGCCACGCCAACGAGCCCCACGACCTCTGGGCCTCCCGCATCGACGAGCGGTATCGCGCGCGCGTGCCGAAGGTGATCACCGACGAGAACGGGGTGAAGTGGCGAGTGTCCGAGGGCCACCGGCCCGACCGGCTCCGCACCGACGCCCTCGAGGGCGAGGACGGCCTACGCCAGCGGGTGGGGGCCGATCCGGTCGAGCGGCTGCGCGACATGGATCGGGACGGCATCGACGCCGAGGTGATCTTCCCCAACAAGGGGCTCGCGATGTGGGCCACTCCCGATCCGGTCTTCGCGATGGCCCAGTGCCGCGTCTACAACGACTGGGCGCACGAGACCTTCGGTCCCTACCGCGACCGCATGGCCCCCGCCGCCGCGCTGGCCACCGGCGACCTGGAGGGCTCGATCGCGGAGGTGGCGCGCGCGGCCGAGCGGGGGTTCCGGTTGCTGACGCTGCCGTGCAAGCCGATCTGGGGCGGCCACGACGTGGATCATCCGAACTACAACCTGCCGATGTTCGACCCCCTGTGGACGGTGATCCAGGACGCCAACCTCCCGGTGACCTTCCACGTCTCGACCGGGCGCGACCCGCGGGCCGCGCGCGGCAACGGCGGCGCGGTGATCAACTACGTCTCGCACTCGCTGTCGCCCACCATCGAGCCGGTGGCCAACCTGTGCGCCTCCGGCGTCTTCGAGCGCTTCCCGCGGCTGCGGGTCGCGACGATCGAGGCCGGCATCGGCTGGGTGCCGTGGTTCCTGGGCGCGATGGACGAGGCGTATCGCAAGCACCACTTCTGGGTGCGCCCGAAGCTCGGGCGCCTGCCGAGCGAGTACTACCGTGAGCACTGCTGGGCCTCGTTCCAGGAGGATCCGGCGGGTCTCGCGCTGGCCGAGCCGATGGGTCTCGCCGACCGATTCATGTGGGGCAACGACTATCCCCATCACGAGGGCACGTGGCCGCACTCCGCGCAGGCCATCGAGCGGACGATGCAGCATCTCTCCGAGCCGACGCGGGCCAACGTGCTCGGGCTGAACGCGGCGCGCTTCTTCGGCTTCGAGGTGCCGGCGGCGCGCCGGTGAGCCCCACCGCGCTGCCGGACGCGCGCGTGGCGGGAGCCCACCGCGCCGCGGGCCGGGTGGTGGACATCCTGGAGCTCGTCGTTTCCACCCGCGACGGCCTCCCCCTGCGCGAGCTGAGCGCGCAGCTCGTCGCGCCCAAGAGCAGTCTGCTCCCGCTGCTCCGCACTCTGGCCGCGCGTGGGTACCTCGAGCAGGGGCCCGGGGGCGAGTACCGCCTCGGCCACCGCGCCGTCGAGCTGGGGCTGGGGCAGCCGGCCGGGCGGGGGCTGCCCGAGATCGCGCGGCCCGCGCTGCGGGCGCTGATGGAGCGCACCGGGGAGACGGTGTTCCTGGGGACGCTCAGCGGAGACGGCGTCGCGGTGGTCTTCGTCGACAAGGTCGACAGCGACCAGGTCATCCGCTACGCGGGCGGGGTGGGGGAGCGCCGCCCGCTCCACGCCACCTCGAGCGGGAAGGTGATCCTCGCGTTCCTGCCCGCCCCGCAGCGCGAGAAGATCCTCCGCGCGCTGCCGCTCAAGCGCTACACCGACCACACCGTCACCAGCCTGGCCGCGCTTCGCGCCACGCTGGACGAGGTGCGCCAGACCGGGCTCTGCGTCAACCTCGACGAGCTGGCGGTGGGGGCGGCCGGCATCGCGGCGCCGATCTTCGATCGCGACGGCGCGGTGGCGGGCGCCTGCGCCATCGGCGGCCCCACCGACCGCGTGCGTCCCCGGCTCCGCGCTCTCACCGCGGAGGTGAAGGCGTCCGCGCGCGCGATCTCCGCGCGGCTCGGCCACCGGCCGGCCAGTTCCGGAAAGGACCAGCCATGATCACCAAGTTCGCCACCGTCTACCCCGGCCACATCGACCTGCCCGACATGGGCCAGCTCGCCACGCCGGCACGGGGACGCCGAAAGCGGTGATGATCGAGCAGCTCCGGTGGTTCGCGAAGGAGGTCAGGGTCTACGCGCGCGCGGCACGATTGCACGAGAGTTGCTTCCTCCTTCCCGTCAAGGAGGATCTCTCATGAACGCGATCCAGTTCCTCGAGCGGGAGCACGATAAGGCGAAGGCGGCGTTCGGCAAGCTCATGGCCGCGGCGCCGGCCGACCGCGGCCGGCTGTGGAAGGCCCTGCAGCCCGAGCTGAAGGCTCACGAGGAGGTCGAGGAGGCCTGCCTCTACGGACCGATCGAGGAGGAAGGTGTCGACGACGAGAAGCTGACCGCGTGGGTCTCCGACCTGCACGAGGAGCAGGTGAGCGAGGTCGAGGAGTTGATCGAGCAGACCGACCAGCTCGACCCCAGGGAGCCGAGCTGGCTCGCCACCGTGCGGAAGATCCACGAAGCCCTCGCCCGCCACATCCGGCAGGAGGAGGGCGAGATCTTCCCGCGGATCAGCACGGTCTGGGGGGCGGAGCGGCTGGAGAAGGCGGGCGTCCAGATGAGCGACATGCAGGGGAAGGCCGCCCGCCGGTGAAGCGCGCCGCGGCCGCGGCGCCCGGTCAGGCCTGACGGGCGTCCGGCCGCGGGTGCGGTGGGCGGAGGGCCCGCGCCTCCACGAGCCCGCCGATGACCGAGACCAGCTCTTCCGGGTCGACCGGCTTCTCCACGAACACGTCGAAGCCTGCGTCCACCGCGCGGGCCCGATCCTGCACCCGCACGTACGCGGTCAGGGCCACCGCAGGGGTGCGGCGGCCGCTGTGTCGCTCGATCGTGCGCAGGCTCCGGATGAGGGAGTAGCCGTCCTCGTCGGGCATGGCGAGGTCCGAGAGCAGGACGTCGGGCCGGATCCAGCGCAGCAGGGCCAGCGCCTCCGCCGCCGAGGCGGCGGTGCGGACGCTCGCCCCCGCGTCGGTAAGCAATAGGGACAGCATGTCGAGCGCGTCCTGGTCGTCGTCGACCACCAGCAGCTGGAAGCCGCGCAGCGGCGATGGCGCGCCGGCGGGCGCCACCCGCCCGGCCTCCGCCCCGCCGCGCAGGGGCAGCCGAATGGTGAAGGCCGAGCCGTAGCCCTCGCCCGCGCTCTCGGCCTGCACGGAGCCCTCGTGCAGCTCGGCCAGGTGGCGGACGATGGCGAGCCCCAGCCCGAGCCCGCCGTGGCGGCGGGTGATGGTCGAGTCGGCCTGGCGGAAGCGATCGAAGATGAAGGGCAGGAAGTCGGCCGCGATGCCCTCGCCGGTGTCGGTGACCTGGATCTGGGCCTGTCCGTCGGTGCGGGTGAGCCGCACCTCCACGCGCCCGCCCGCGGCGGTGAACTTGATCGCGTTGGAGAGCAGGTTCCACACCATCTGCTGGAGCCGGGTCGCGTCGCCGGCGAGGTGCCGCGCGGCCGGATCGAGCGTCACGATGAGCTCGACGCCCTTGCCCTCCGCGAGGAGCCGCACCGAGTCGGTCGCGCTGTTGATCACCGTGGCCAGGTCCACCGGGGCGACGGTGAGGCGCAGGCTGCCGGTGATCACCCGCGAGGCGTCCAGGACCTCCTCGACGAGCTGCCGCTGGGTCTGGGCGTTGCGCTCGATGACCTCGATCCCGCGCGCCACCGTGGCCTCGTCGGGGGTGCCGGCCCGGAGGATGTGCGCCCACCCGAGGATCGCGTTGAGTGGGGTGCGCAGCTCGTGCGAGACGGTGGCCAGGAACTCGTCCTTCATCCGGTTGGCGCTCTCCGCCTCGGCCCGCGCGATGTGCTCGCGGGCCAGCGACTCCTTGCGGTCCTCCAGCTCGCGCTGCAGCCGGTGGTGGAGGCGCGCGTTCTCGATCGCGTCGGCCGCGATCCGCGCGTGCAGGTCCATCAGGCGCAGCTCGCGATCCGAGGGCCGCCGCGGGATCGGGAAGAACAGCGACAGCACCCCGATGATCTCCCCGCGCCGCGTGACGAGCGGGGTGCTGTGGCAGGACCGGAAGCCGCCGCGCTCGGCGGTCTCTCGATCGGCGGCGAACACTGGATCGGTGGTCACGTCCTCGACCACCACTTGGCGCCGCTCCGCGTAGGCGGTGCCGCAGGCCCCGCCCCCGGTGGGCACGTGTCGCACGTCGTCGACGAAGCTCGGGTCGAAGCCGGTGTGCACCGCGGGCGCGAGGCCCGGACGCTCCGGATCGCAGAGGGAGAGGAGCCCGCGGTCGGCGCCCGGCACCGCGATGGCGGCCTGGAGCACGTCCCGCAGGACCGACTCCACGTCGAGGTTGCCGGTCAGGCGCACCGTCATCTCGTGCAGCCGCCGCAGATCCTCGACCTGCTCCTCGAGCGTCGCCTTCACCGCGCGGAGGCGGATCTCCTCGTCGGCCCGCTTCGGCGCGTGGGTCGCCACCACGCGGGAGTGCCGCGCGCAGATCTGCACGATGGGGCCGGCGAGCGCGTGCTCGTCGAGATCGGTGAGGGGATACGCGCAGAGGAGGTCGAAGGCGCGGGTCGCCTGCAGCTCGTTCCACAGCGTCTCGAGCCTCACGCTGGTGTCGGACTGGCCGCGCGCCAGGAGCAGCCCGACCATCTCGCCGAACACCCGGATCGGCCGGCCGGCGGCGAGGCGGCCGAGCAGGGCGCCCACCGTCTCGGTGAAGCGTCCTTGATCCACCAGGCCGGCGGCCTCGATGCGCGCCAGGGTATCGGCCGCGTCCACTGCAATGTAGCGCCCCGCGGCCTGCGCCGCCGCGAGGTCCACGCCCGCCTCCCGCAGGCGCTCGTCGAGCGCGTCGCGGTGGTCCTTGGTCGCGAGGACGAGGCAGGCCGCGTCCACGCCGAGCCCGCCCCCGACGTAGTCGGCGAGGGTGGCGACGAGGGCCGAGTCGTCGTCGTAGAACTGGACGACGTGCTCGGCGGCAGGCGAATCCGTGTCCGGAGCGTCCATCGGCGGTCGGTCCAAGGAGCAACCCATGTGCCAGGGCACCTTCCTCCGCCGCACGTCGGCTATCCGCCCGCATAGCGGCCGCTCGGCCCGCTCCGCCCGGCCGCGACCGCTCGCGGCCGGGCGGGCGCGCTCGAGGGATGTAACTTCTTCCCGGTCACTCTTTCCGGCTGTTCGATTCGCGAACAGGCTCGCTCAGCGTCCCTCCCACTCCCAGTACTTGCGGCGATGGAGGTGATCGAACAGCCGGTTCTCGTAGGCCCGGTCGAAGGGCCGGCTCGGGTCGTACTCGGGCGCGGCCTTGATCTCGTCCCGGCGCAGGTCGACGTGAACCTGCGAATCGGTCCAGCTGACCGTCTTGATCCAGTCGGGCGACAGGACGACCTTCTTCCCGGGCCACCAGTTGCGGGTGTCCACGACCAGATAGCGAATCGCCCACTCGCGATCGTCGATGAGGAAGTCATCGACGTGGCCGAGGTCGCCGTCGAGCGCCGCGATGTAGTAGCCGGTCACGTCGCGCGTGCTGCGCAGCGAGGGATCGCCGAGCTCGGTGCCGCGCTCGCGCGCGGCCATCTCCTCGGTCATCCCGTCGACCGGGATCGGGGTGGTGGGTAGCGGCGGCATGCCCGGATAGGCGAGCAGGCCCCAGCGATACGGCCCCTCCCAGTAGTAGCGCTGGTCGTAGTAGCGCGCGATCGCCTCCTCCTGCTGACGGTTGACCGGCTTGTCGCTCTCGACCGGCGGGCTGCCCTTCACCTGCTCCTGGTTCAGATCGACCAGGATCTTGTCCCCGGCCTCGCGCACCGAGAGCGGGGAGATCAGCACCTGGCGGCCGGGCAGCCAGGTTCCGGTGTCGACCACGAGGTAGCGAACGGTCCAGCTGAGATCGTCGAAGTAGAGATCGGCCACGCCCCCGAGGTCGCCGTCGACCGCGGCGATCGTGAGTCCCTTGAATCCGCTGGCTGGCTTGAGCATCGGGCTCCTCCTTGCCCTCCGTCCAAGCATTTCCCGTGCAAGGCGGAGATCGCGCGCGGAATCGCCCCGTTCGGCGCGGCGCGCGCCGCGCGGCAGAAAGGCTTACCGGGAACGATGCGCCGGTTCCGTAACTCCTGCCGCGCCCGCTCGCACGATGATGATCGCGAGCCCAAGCAGGACGAGCGCCATGCCGAGGAGACGGCGCGCGCCGAAGCGCTCGCCGAGCACCAGGGCCGACGACGCGGCCGCGACGAAGGGAACGAGGAGGGCGAACGGCGCGACCTGGGCGGCGGCGTGACGACGGAGGAGATAGCCCCAGATCGCGTACGCGAGCACGGTGGCGACCAGGCCCAGGTAGAGGACGGCGGCCCACGCGAGCCACGAGGCCCGGCTCCACGACGTCCAGATCGCGCCGGGTCCGTCCCACCACGCGGCGAGGGCGAGCCCGGGCAGGGGCGGCACCAGGCTGAGCCACACCGCGAGGGCGAGCGGATCGATCGCGGGCAGGCGCTTGACCAGGACGTTGCCGACGCCCCAGCTCACCGCGGAGAGCGCGGTGAGCCCGAGGCCGATCGGGGTGAGGTCGAGACCGACGCTGGTCGCGATGACGGCCAGGCCCGCGAAGGCCACCGCGGTCCCGGTCCACTGACGGCGCGTCGGCCGCTCGCCCGCCGCGAGGGCCGCGAACACGATGGTGAAGAGCGCCTGGGTCTGCACCACGATCGCGGCGAGCCCCGGCGGAGTCCCCGCCGCGATGCCGAAGAACTGGAACAGGAACTGGCCGGTGTAGAGGGTGAGGCCGACGAGCACGAGCGCCCGCCACGAGACGCGCGGGCGCGGCAGGAGCACGGCGGGCAGGGCGGCCACCAGGAAGCGCAGCGCGGTGAGCGCGGCGGGCGAGAAATCGTCGAGGGCCAGGCGCGTGGCCACGAAGGCCACGCCCCAGATGATCGTCACCAGCAGGGCCAGCGCGACGTGGGCGAGCGGCACGCGCTCGACCATAGCACTCGGCGGCCGCGCGATGGACAAGCCGCGGGGCGGCGGCGTAGACTCCGGGCGTTCATCACTCGCTCAGGCACTCATCCAGGGAGGCCGCCCCCATGCCACCGCAGAGCCTCAAGATCGACCACGCGCGCTACGTCCTGACCCTCGACCGCCAGCGCCGCATCATCCAGGACGGCGCGGTGCTCGTGGAGAACGGGCGCATCAGCCGGGTGGGGAAGGCGGCCGAGCTCGCGGAGGCGCGCGCCGATCGGGTGATCGACGGCCGGCACCTCGTGATCACTCCGGGCTTCTTCAACGGCCACATGCACATCAGCTACGCGCACCCGGTGCGGGGCATCTTCCCCGACGAGCAGGCGAGCCCGCTCGTGCACGTCTTCAATCTCCAGGCTGCGATGACCGAGGACGAGGAGTACCACACCACGCTGCTCGGCCTGGTCGAGCTGGTCCGGAACGGAACGGTGTGCTTCCTCGATCCCGGGAGCACCAAGTTCCCGGACGCGTGCCTGCAGGCCTACGAGGACGCGGGCATCCGCGTGGTCCTGGGCGAATGCGTGACGGATCTGCCCGCGCCGTTCACGCTGCCGCGCTACCCGGCGCCCGAGGCGGTGGCCCGGACCGTCTCCTTCCTCGCGAAGTGGAACGGGCGACTCGACGGGCGGATCCGCGCCTGGGCGATGCCGTTCTCCTACGAGACCTGCAGCGCGGGCCTGCTCGAGACCCTGAAGCGCGTGGTGGACGAGCAGCACACCGGGCTGACCCTGCACCACAACAGCGGGAGCAAGGCGCGCCAGGACGCGGTCGCGCGGCACGGCGTGAGTCCCACCGCCTACCTCGAGTCGATCGGCGTGCTGGGGCCCAACGTGCTCCTCGCCCACTGCCTGGGGCTCGACGAGGCCGAGCTCGACTGCATCGCTCGCACCGGCACCACGGTGGCCATGTGCCCGGTCACCGCGGCCAAGGGCGGGCGCGGCGTGCCCGAGCACGGCCGCATGCCCGAGCTGCTGGCCCGCGGGGTCCGGATCGCCCTCGGCTGCGACTCGCCAAACAACTCGAACCACCTCGACATGGTGCGCACGATGAACATGGCCGCCATCCAGTACAAGGACGCCCGCCAGGATACCCGGCAGATCCCGGCCGAGGCCGCGCTCGAGATGGCCACGATCCACGGCGCGGAGGCCCTCGGCCTGGGCGCGGATCTGGGCTCGATCGAGGTGGGCAAGAAGGCGGACCTGGTGGCCTTCGACACCTTGCGCCCGGAGTGGCAGGCCCTCTGGAACCCGGTCAACAACCTCGTCTACAACGCCGACGGCCGCAGCGTGCACACCGTGGTGATCGACGGCCGGGTGGTGGTCGACGCCTACCGCCAGACCTTCGTGGATGAGCCCCGCCTCTACGCCCGGGTGCAGGAGATCGGCGAGCGGCTGCAGGCCCGGACCGGGATCAGCTTTCCGCGCTCGCGCTGGCCGCTCAGCTGATGCGCCCAAGCCGGCCGGCTGCCCAATTGCGCGACGGCTGACATTTCCCATCAGTCCCGACGCAGGGAGGGCGGGATAACCGCCTGTTTTCGCTGAGGCCCGTCCATGGTGCAGTCCTTGCACTAGAGAGACCGGGCCGGCGCCCCTGCCGGCCCCAACGCTCGAGCCCGGACAGTCACCCCCGGCAGAGGAGACAGCCAGTGCCAGACCCGCGCATTCTCGTGGTGGAGGACGAGACGAACGTCCGTGAGCTGGAGGCGGAGATCCTGAGGGAGGAGTGGGAGCACGTGGACACCGCGGTCGACGGCACGGACGCCCTCCGGCTGCTCGCCGAGCACGTCTACGCCGCCATCGTCAGCGATCTGGCGATGCCCAAGCTGGACGGGCGCGGGCTCTACGAGGAGGTCGAGCGCCGGTGGCCGAGCGCGCACGGGCGCCTCGTGTTCGTGACCGGCTACGCGGAGGCCGAGGAGTACGACGCCTTCCTCCGCCAGAGCGGCGTCCCGGTGCTGGCCAAGCCATTCACCATCGCCGACCTGATCGGGGCGGTCCAGCGGGCGTTCTCGCCCGCCTAGCGGAGCCCACCGGTGACCCGTCTCGCCGAATCGTCCGAGCAGCGCTATCGAGCGCTGGTGGAGTCGAGCCGCGGCCTGATCTGCACCCACGACATGGCGGGCGTCCTGCTCTCGGTCAACCGGGCCGCCGCCGATCGCCTGGGCTACGCGGTCGACGAGCTGGTCGGCCGGAGCCTGGGCGACTTCCTGGCGCCGTCGGTGCGGGCCCAGTTCCCCCAGTACCTCGAGCGCCTCGCCCACGCCTCGGGCGACGAGGGGCTGATGCTGGTGGCGACGCGGGACGGGGAGGAGCGCATCTGGAGCTACAGCAACGTGCGCTGCCAGGAGCCGGGTGGGCCGCCCTACGTGCTGGGCCACGCCCACGACATCACCGACATCAAGCGCTCGGACGCGCGCGCCGGCGAGGCGGAGGCGCTCCGCTCGGTCGCCCAGCTCGCGCTCGCCACCGCGCACGAGATCAACAACCCGCTGACCGTCATCATCGCGAGCCTCCAGCTCATGACCTCGCGGAATCAGGTGCCCCCGGAGGCCGCCGGCTACGTGGAGCGCGCCATCCGCGCGGGCGAGCAGATCCGCGACACCGTGCGCAACATGTCCCGCATCACCCGCCTCGAGCTGTCCCGCCAGTCGCCGCAGCTGCCGCCCGTGCTCGACCTCCGCAAATCCAGCGACCCGCAGGGCTGATCGCTCCGGAAGGACTTGCCGTCCGGCCCCCTCTCGGGCTAAGGTCTGGGCGGCGAGAGCAGGACTTTCCAGCCGATCCCCCGACGCGAGGAGCGATCAATGAAGCGTGCGAGCGCGATGGCACCGGTGTTCCTGCTGATCCTGGCCCTGCTCGGCGTGACGCCGCCGGACGCCTCGTGGGCCCAGCCCAAGACCGAGCTCACGGTGGCGCTCTCGAGCTTCGCCACCGAGGTGCTCGATCCGCCCCTGGGCGGCCACCTGGTGAAGTACTACCTCTCCATGATCTTCGACTACCTGGTGGGGACCACGCCGGACGGGCAGCCATCGCGCGACGGCGGCCTCGCGACGCGCTGGGAGAACTCGCCCGACTTCAAGCGCTGGACCTTCCACCTCCGGAAGGGCGTCAAGTTCCACAACGGCGACGAGGTGACCTCCGAGGACGTGAAGTTCAGCATCATGCGGAACATCGGCAAGCGCTCCACCACCGGCTACGCGGGCCCGCTGCGCACCCTGATCGCGGACATCGAGACTCCCGCGCCGGACCGGGTGGTGATCGTCAGCAAGGAGCCGACCCTCATCATCCCTACCTATCTCTCGCGCTCGCTCTCGACCGAGGGGATGATCGTGCCCAAGAAGTACGTGGAGACGGTCGGCGACGACGTCTTCGCCCGCAAGCCGATCGGCAGCGGGCCCTACAAGTTCGTCGAGCAGGTGACCGGCTCCCACATCAGGCTCGCCGCGGTCGACAGCCACTGGCGCATCGGCACCCCCAAGTTCAAGACCATGACCTTCCGCCTCGTGCCCGAGGAGACCACCCGCATCGCGCTCCTGCGCCGCGGCGAGGTCGACGTGGCCGACGTGAGCCGCGAGCGGGTGCCCGAGCTGGAGCGGGAGAGCTTCCCGATCCACTTCCGGCGCGAGGAGGCGATCCTGACCATGTGGTGGATCCTCGGCCCCGACGGGCCGGTGGCGCCCACCAAGGACAAGCGGGTGCGCGAGGCCCTCAACCTCGCCATCGACCGGGCCGAGATCGCCCAGTCGATCTTCGGCGGCAAGGCCGAGCCGGCGTCGGTGCCGCTCGGGCTCTCGTGGTCCTTCAAGGACGTGGGCTTCAAGCCGACGCCCGAGATGGTGTACCCCTACGATCCGGCGCGCGCCAAGAAGCTCCTCGCCGACGCAGGAGTCGCCTCCGGCTTCACTCTGGATGTCTACGCCTACCAGCTCCCCGGGCTGCCCGAGGGCAAGACGATGGCGGAGGCGGTGGCGGGCTACTGGGAGAAGCTCGGCATCAAGACGCGGCTGATCCCGGTCGACTACCCGGCGTTTCGCAAGGCGTGGCTGGACCGGGCGACCCCGGGCGCGGTCGGCTACTTCAACATCGCCAACCGCGACTGGATCGGGGCCTACGCCCTGCTCGAGAAGATGGCCTACACCCCGGCGAAGGGCAACGCCACCGTCAACGACCCCGAGATCGACGCCATGATCGCGCAGGTGATGCGCCAGACCGACCGCGAGAAGATCAACGCGCTCGTGCGTAACGTGTACACCCGCCTGCGCAGCGAGCACTACGGGGTGCCGGTGGTGTACCTGCACTCGCCCTACGCGACCTCGAAGACCCTCGGCAAGTGGAACGTGGGCTCCGTCATGTACGACCTCTTCTTCGACGTGCTGGCCTCCGGCAAGTAACGGAGTGCATCCGATCGACCCCGAGCGCATGACCGATGCGGTGGGGGGGCATGGGGGAGGAGCGCCGCCGCTCGCCCCCATCCAGAACAAGCCGTTAAAGGCTTTGCAGTAGAGCAACCGACGGCAACAGCACATGCTGCGCTTCGTCGCGGCCCGGCTCGTGCAGTCGCTGGTGGCGCTCGCCATCATCTCGGTGGTGGTCTTCGTGCTGGCCCGGGCCACCGGCGATCCGCTCTACCTGATCCTCCCGATGTCGGCCTCCCAGGAGGACTTCGACAACGCCCGCCGCTATCTGGGCCTGGACCGGCCCTACGTGGAGCAGTACCTCTCCTTCGTGGGCCGCGCGGTCACCGGCGACTTCGGCAACTCGCTGCGCGCGCGCCGCCCGGTCAGCGAGCTGATCCGGGAGCGCCTGCCCAACTCCCTCAAGCTGGCCCTCTTCGCGATGGGCGTCTCGCTCGCGATGGCGTTCCCGCTCGGCATCATGGCCGCGGTGCATAAGGGCACCGGGCTCGACCGGTTCGCCCAGATCGTGTCGGTGCTGGGCCAGTCGCTGCCCACCTTCTGGGTGGCGATCTTGTTAGTGGAGTTCGTGGCGGGCCGGCTGCAGTGGCTGCCCGCGGGCGGCAACGAGGGCTTCACCAGCTACGTCCTGCCCGGCTTCACCCTCGGCTGGTTCGTGGTCGCCGGGCTCATGCGGCTGCTCCGCTCCGGCATGCTCGAGGTGCTCGACTCCGAGTACGTCAAGCTCGCCCGGGTGAAGGGGATGGGGGAGGGGCGGGTGATCTGGCTGCACGCTCTCAAGAACGCCCTGATCCCGGTCATCACGTTCGCGGGCATCTACTTCGCGATCCTGGTGACCACCGCCATCGTGGTCGAGACCGTCTTCGCGTGGCCCGGGCTCGGGCGCCTCGCCTACGAGGGCATCAGCTCGCGCGACTTCCCGGTGATCCAGGCGGTGGTGCTGACCACCGCGGCCATCGTGGCGGTGGTGAATCTCTGCGTCGACTGCCTCTACGCGGTCATCGACCCGCGCATTCGCTATGCCCGCTGAGCCCGGGACGCTCGCCCTGCCCGACGTGGCCGTGCCCGCGGCCCCGGCGCGGCGCGCGCTCCGGCCGCCCGGCTTTCCGTTCGCAATAATCGGCTTGTTCGTGCTCGCCGCGGTGGTGGCCCCGCTGCTCGGCCTGCCGGACCCGCACGCGCAGTCCCTGCGGGACCGCTTCAAGCCGCCCGCGTGGGAGGAGGCGGGGAGCTGGAAGCACCCGCTCGGCACCGACCGGCTGGGCCGCGACCTCCTCTCCCGCATCGTGTGGGGCTCGCGGGTGTCGCTCGCGGCGGGGGTGCTCACGGTGCTGGTGGCGAGCGCCTTCGGGGCCGCGGTCGGCCTGACCGCGGGGTACTACGGCGGGCGCGTCGACGCGGTGCTCATGCGCGCCACCGACGCCACCATGTCCTTCCCGGTGATCCTGCTCGCGCTGATCCTGGCGGTCACGGTGGGCCCGAGCTTCACCAACGTGGTGACCGCCATCGCGGTGATCCTGTGGGCCCGCTACGCGCGCGTCATCCGCGGCCAGGTGCTCACCCTCATGCACCTCGACTTCGTGGCCCAGGCGCGCATCGCGGGGGCGGGAGCGTGGCGGATCATCACGCGGCACCTGCTGCCCAACACCCTCGGCACCCTGCTGGTGCTGGTCACGCTCCAGATCGGCTACGTCATCATCGTGGAGGCCTCGCTCTCCTTCCTGGGCGCGGGCATCCCGCCTCCGACGCCGGCGTGGGGCTCCATGATCGCGGAGGGGCGCGACGTGGTGACCCGGGCGTGGTGGGTATCGCTCTTCCCGGGGCTCGCGATCCTGCTGGTGGTGCTCGCCTTCAACCTGCTCGGGGACTGGCTGCGCGACACCTTCGACCCCAAGCTGCGACAGCTCTGAGCGCCGACCCGCCCGTGTCCCGTCCGGTCGCATCCCGTCCGCCCGTGTCCGGTCCGGTCATCGACGTTCGCGATCTCCGCACCCATCTCGTCACCGGCTGGGGCACCGTGAAGGCGGTGGACGGCGTCTCCTTCACGGTGGCGGAAGGCGAGACCCTCGGCCTGGTGGGGGAGTCCGGCTCGGGCAAGAGCATGACCTGCCTGAGCCTGCTGCGCCTGGTGCCGCGGCCGGCCGCGCGCATCCTGGGTGGCCAGATCCTGCTCGACGGTGAGGACCTGCTCGCCAAGAGCGAGGCCGAGATGCGGAAGATCCGCGGCCGGCGGATCGGGATGATCCTGCAGGACCCGATGAGCTCGCTCAACCCGGTCTTCTCGATCGGCATGCAGGTGCGCGAGCCGGTCGCGCTCTACCACGGTCTGCGGGGGAGTGCCCTCGCCGCGCGGGCCGCCGAGCTGCTCGCCGCGGTGCGGATCCCGTCGCCCGCGGAGCGGCTGCGCGCGTTTCCGCACCAGCTCTCGGGCGGCATGCGCCAGCGGGTGGTGGGGGCGATGGCGATCGCGGCGCCGCCGCGGCTGCTCATCGCCGACGAGCCCACCACGAGCCTCGACCTCACCATCCAGGCGCAGTACCTGGGCCTCCTCGAGGAGCTGCAGGAGCGGCACCGCCTGGCCCTCGTCTTCGTCACCCACAACCTGGGCATCGTGGCGCGCATCTGCGACCGGGTGGCCGTAATGTACGCCGGCCGCATCGTCGAGATGGGACCGGTGCGTCGGCTCTTCACGCGCCCGGCGCATCCCTACACCCGGGCCCTGCTCGAATCCATCCCGCGCCTCGGGGCCCGGGCGGCGCGCCTCACCGCCATCGAGGGCCAGCCGCCCGACCTGGCGCGGCTGGCCCCGGGCTGCGCCTTCGCGCCGCGCTGCCCGTCGGTGATGGAGCGCTGCCGGGTGGAAGCGCCGCCCGAGACGGTGGTGGAGGCGGGCCACGTGACGCGCTGCTGGCTCGAGGGAGGGCCGGAGGTCGGCGCGCCGAGCGGTGGGACGCCCGCGTGAGCCCGCTCCTCGAGGTCGAGGCGCTCACCAAGCACTTCCCGGTGCGGCGCGGGCTCCTCGGCCGGAGCCGCGAGCGGGTGCGCGCGGTGGACGGCGTCTCGTTCACGCTGGAGGCCGGGACGACCCTCGGGCTGGTCGGCGAATCGGGCTGCGGCAAGACGACCACGTCCAAGCTGGTGCTCGGGCTCGAGCGGCCGACGTCGGGGGCGATCCGCTTCCAGGGCGAGGACGTGCTCACGCTCGACCGCGCCCAGCTCCGCCGCTATCGTCGGGCGGTCCAGGCGGTCTTCCAGGACCCCTACGGCTCGCTCGACCCGCGCATGCGGGTTGGGTCGATCATCGCGGAGCCGCTCGTGATCAACGAGCGGCTGGACCGGGCCGCGCGGCGCCGGCGCGTGCTCGAGCTGCTGGACCTGGTGAGCCTGCCCGCGCGCGCGACCGATCTCTTCCCGCACGAGTTCTCGGGCGGCCAGCGGCAGCGGGTCGCGATCGCGCGGGCGCTCGCGCTCTCCCCGCGGCTCGTGGTCCTCGACGAGCCGGTCTCCGCGCTCGACGTATCGATCCGCGCCCAGATCCTGAACCTGCTGCGCGATTTGCAGCAGCGGCTGGGGGTGTCCTACCTCTTCATCTCGCACGATCTGGCCGCGGTGGCGCACATGAGCCACACCATTGCGGTGATGTACCTGGGCCAGATCGTGGAGTGGGGCCCCGCCGAGGGGGTCGCGCTCGAGCCGCGGCATCCGTACACGCAGGCCCTCTTCGCCGCCGCGCTGCCGATCGACTTCGATTCCCCGCGTCCGGAGGTCCCGCTCGCCGGCGAGGTGCCGAGCCCGCTACGACCCCCGGCGGGCTGCCGTTTCCACCCGCGCTGCCCCCACGCCATGCCCCACTGCGCCACCGATCCGCCCGACCTCCGCCTCCACGCCGGCCGCCAGGTCGCCTGCCACCTCTATTAGGGGTCAGGCGAGGAGGAGGCAGGCGGCGCCGGCGCAGGCGAGGAGGGCGGCGGTGAGACGGCGGGCGAGGTCGGGCTCGCCGAAGAGGGTGCGGCCCAGCAGCACCGCGAGGACGGCGGACATGCGGCGGATCGCGTTGACGTAGGCCGCGGAGGCCATGGTGAGCGCGGTGGTCTGCATGCCGGTGCCGGTCACGCCGAGCAGCCCGTGGCTCACCACCGTGACGAGGTTGCGCGGCCGCACGCTCTCGGCCAGGCCGCGCGGCGTGGTCACCGCCGCGATCAGGGTGGCCAGGAGTGCGGTCGCGCCGTGCGAGCAGACCAGGTAGCTCGGCGGCCCGAGATGAAGCGCTCCGTAGCGGTCCACCGCGCCGAGAAAGCCGAGCAGGAACGCGGCGCCCAGGGCGTCGAGCGCGTCCCGCCGCGCGAAGAGGGTGCGGATCCGGCCCAGGCGCCCGCCCGCTCCGCCCGAGAGGCTGACGGTGCCGGTGAGGGAGAGCGCGAGGCCGATCCAGCCGAGGGCGCTCGGCAGCCCGCCCGAGAGCGCCGCGTCGGGCAGGACCGTGAAGATCGGGCTCAGCGCGAGGATCGGTCCGACGATCGAGATGTCTCCGCGCGCGCTGGCCCGCGCGAGCAGACCGCTCATGCCGAGCACGAGCAGGCACGAGATGGCCACCGCGGGCCACAGGGGCCCCGGCGCGGTGAACGGATGGGCCGAGACCACGAAAAACACCACCCACGCCGCGCAGGCCACCCCCTGGGTCCACGCCACGATCACCAGGGGGGGGATCTCCCGCGCGCGCCCCTTGACGACCGCGAACTGGACGGCCTGGGTGAGGGCCGCGCCGAGCGACAGCAGGAACCAGGTCAGACGAGCTCGACGCGGGACACCCCGCTCGCCTCGAGCGCGGCGGCGAGGGCGTGCGCGATGGCCTCGAAGGTGCCCTCCGAGCAGACCGCGGAGACGACGCGCACCCGGCCGCGGATCGCGTCGGCCACGATGCGGGTGACCTCCGCCCGCTCCTCGGGCCGCAGCGAGCCCACCTCGCCGGTGTGGCCGTTGGTCATCACCGCGGTCACCCCGCGGCAGCCCGCGAGCCAGCGCGCGAAGCGGGCGAGGCCCTCCTCGTCGATCTTGTAGTCGTCGCGAAACGGAATCGCCATCGCGAGGATGACCCCGTGGAATGGGCGGCTCACGCTCATCGGTCGGCTCCTCCCGGGAGACCGTACCCGAGGAGCCGACGCCAGGTCAAATCGACCTCGCTCTTGACGTGCCTGCCGACGGCCCCTAGATTGCTCGGGGAGGCCACTCATGCCACGCGCATCCTTCGGGCTCATCCTGGCCAATCGGGCGGTCGTGCTCGGCGCGATCCAGGCCCGGGATCTCATCGAGCTGTCGCAGCAGGCGGAGGCCTCCGGCGCCTTCGACACCCTCTGGGTCGGCGACAGCCTGCTCGCCAAGCCACGCCTCGAGGCGGTCGCGCTGCTCTCGGCCCTCGCGGGCGCCACCTCGCGGATGCGGCTCGCGGTGGGCTGCATGGCCACCTTCGTCCATCGCCACCCGCTTCTGCTCGCGCAACAGTGGGCGAGCCTCGACGTGCTCTCCGGCGGCCGGGCCCTCCTCGCGGTCTGCCTGGGCGGACCCGACGAGCAGAGCGCGGCGCAGGCGCTCGAGCACCGGGTGATGGGGATCCGCTCGAGCGAGCGGGTGGGGCGCATGGAGGAGGGCATCCAGATCCTCCGGAAGGTCTTCACCGGGGAGAAGGTCTCCCACCAGGGCGAGTTCTACCAGTTCGAGGGTGTGAAGATCGAGCCGCGCCCGGTCCAGCAGCCGTGCCCGATCTGGATCGCGAGCAATCCGACCGGCCTCACCTGGAAGGGCGGGGCCAGCGCCTCGGACACGGCGGTGGAGCGCGGCTTCCGGCGGGTCGCCCGCTTCGCGGACGGCTGGATGACCAACAAGGTGACGCCGGCCCAGTTCCGTGAGCAGTGGGCGCGCATCGCCCGGATGACGCGCGAGGAGGGCCGCAACCCGGACGCGCTCGGCAGCGCGCTCTACCACAACATCAACATCAACGAGGACCGCGGCAAGGCGCTCGAGGAGAGCAAGACCTTCCTCGATACCTACTACACCTCCAAGTTCTCCCCCGCCTTCGTCGAGGGCTGGACGGTCGCGGGCAGCCCGGCCCAGTGCATCGCGGAGCTGCGCGAGTACGTGGCGGCGGGGCTCACCCACATCTCGCTCCGCCTCACGTCCTGGGACCAGCGCGGCCAGCTCAAGCGCTTCCTGGCCGAGGTCGCCCCCGCGCTGGCGGGCGGTCGCTGAGAGGAGCCCGCGCCGGGCATGCGCTTCCTGGCGAACCGCGGCCCGGCCCTCGCGGTCGCCCTGCTCGTGGTGGCCCTGGTCGCGGACGCGGTGCTGTCGCTGCACAACATCCGCGAGGTCGCCACCAGCGTGCAGTGGGTCTCGCACACCAACGAGGTCCTGACCCGGCTCGAGACGGTCCTCTCGACCCTCAAGGACGCCGAGACCGGCCAGCGCGGCTACCTGCTCACCGGGGAACCGGCCTATCTCGAGCCGTATCGCGACGCGGTGGACCGGTTGCCGCGCCAGATCGCCGACCTCCGCCAGGTCACCCTCGACAACCCGGCCCAGACCGTACGCGTGCTGCGGCTCGATCAGCTCGCGAGCGAGCAGCTGGCCATCCTGCGTCGCGGGCTCGATCTCTTCGCGCTCGAGCCGGACCGCGGGCGGGCCCTCGCGGCCGCGCGACAGACGGTGCTGAGCGGGCAGGGCAAGCCGACGATGGACGCGATCCGCGGCGAGGTGGACCAGATGCAGCGGGTCGAGTGGGATCTGCTCCGGGAGCGCGGCGCGATCTCCCGCGCGAGCGCCCGGATCGCGCTCGCCACCACCGTCGTCGCGCTCGCCATCGGCCTGGGCCTGGTGGCCCTCGCGGTGTGGCTGTTCGCGCGCAACCTGACGATCCGCCAGCGCGCGGCCGAGGTGCTCCACGCCGAGCGCGAGCGCTTCCGCACCACGCTGACCAGCATCGGGGACGCGGTGATGGTGACCGACGCGCAGGGGCGGGTGACCCTGCTCAATCCGGCGGCGCAGGCCCTGACGCGCTGGGACGCCGACGCGATCGGCCGTCCGGTCGACGAGGTCTTCCGGATCGTCAACGAGGCGACCCGGAACACGGTGGAGAACCCGGTGACCAAGGTCCTGCGGGAAGGCGCGATCGTCGGCCTCGCCAACCACACGGTGCTGATCGGGCGGGACGGGACCGAGGTGCCGATCGACGACAGCGGAGCCCCGATCCGGGACGGACGCGGCCGCGTCGTGGGCGTGGTCCTCGTGTTCCGGGACATCACGGCGCGGCGCGCGGCCGAGCAGGAGCTTCGCGAGAACGATCGCCGCAAGGACGAGTTCCTGGCCATGCTGGCCCACGAGCTGCGTAATCCGCTCGCCCCGATCCGCAACGCGGCCCACACCCTGGCCCTGCTCGG
>WNFK01075948.1_pt1 | contig 19894 bp, 13 predicted proteins | sample 5400281 | NCBI WGS metagenome assembly WNFK01 (sample SAMN13153350, study PRJNA577476) | soil metagenome | isolation source: 20 cm soil on Douglas fir-dominated hillslope | place: USA:California | collected 2013-09-17
GGCATGATCGTGCTCATCGTCAGTGCCGTACTGTGCGCGGCGGCCCCGACAGTGGAAACGCTGATCACCTGCCGAGTTCTGCAGGGCATCGGTGGTGGCCTCGTGCTCGCCAACGTCATGGCCGAAATCACCGCGGTCTTCCCGAAGCAAGAGCGGCGAAAAGCCATGGCGGTCAATGCCTCGGTCCTCGCCCTGGCCCAGGTCACGGGGCTGGTTCTCGGGGGACTGCTAATTAGTCATTTCGGCTGGCGCTCGCTCTTTCTCACCATCCTGGCGGTCAGCCTGCTCGGACTGATTTTGAGCTTGGTGATCCTCGAGCCGGGTCCCCGAGGGACGGAACGGGCATCGCTGGACTGGGTGGGCGCTATCCTCGCAGTGGGGGCGGTGGGCGCTCCTTTTCTCTTCATCGAACAACTCGCCGGGAGCTTGCTAAGCCCGACCAGCCTGGCGTTCCTCGCGTGTGGGTTGGCGGTGCTAGTTCTGTTCGTGGTCGTGGAGCGGCGCGCCCCGTGGCCGCTAGACCTCAGCCTGTTCCGGTCACGGGCGTTCACGTGCGGCTCGGTCGCGGCCGCCTTCTACTTCGTCGCGGCGGTGTCCTGCTACTTCCTCCTACCCTTGTACGCTCAGGTCGTGCTCGGACTGTCACCGGTAAGGGCGGGTGTGCTCATCGTCCCCCTCTCGCTGGTGCTGACGGCCTCGAGCCTGGCCGTCGGCCGCCTGGGCGGTCGGTTTGGTGCCCGCACCCTCAGTACCGCAGGAATGCTCTGCGTCAGCGGTGCCGTGCTTGGGCTGTCCTATTTGGGCCCGAGCGCTTCCTATGCGGAGATCGTTTGGCCGCTGGTCGCGCTGGGGATGGGCGGCGGGCTGTTCCACCCACCCAACAACAGCGCCACTCTCAACAATGTGCCGCCGGAGCATCTGAGCGTGGCCAACGGTTTCCTGTCGACGGCGCGAAACTTCTGACGGGCGATCGGGGCCGCGCTCGCGGCAACGCTCCTCGCTCAAGGACTCGGACCGGCAGGGTCGGGGGAGGCACTGGCGGGACCTGTCGGTGCGCAGCTCGCGGGGAACACCTGGAGGCCTTTCTCGCGGCGCAGCAGTTCGCCTTTCGGCTGGCGGCCGCGCTGGGATTGATCGGTGCGGTGATTTCGGCTAGCGACCCTCCAGTTTGAAACCGGCGGTTTGGAAGAGGTGGTCGCCGCGCTCACGCCGTATTCTCGATGATATCTGACGCGATCCCAACCCTGATCTAAACTCCTAGGCATCCCTCACTTCGACGCTAGGCCCACCTACCCAAGACTCAGACTCCACTTCCCGCCTTCCAGGGTTTCTAGGATGACCCTGTGAAACGCCGAGCCGAAGTCTTTCACATGTCCACGCTCAGCGAGCTCTTTGAGAGTCACAAGCTTCTTCTGCTCGTCACGGACATTGAGGGCAGCGGCCGTCCATATGAGGGAAGCCACCGACTCTCCATCCACGGCGGCATCCTCAAAGGCCTCCGGAAGCGACATGTCGCCAGATATAACGCCGCAGATCTGTTTTGGGCCTTGCATTGTGGGGTCGTAGATGAATACAGGAGCACCACTCATACCTGCATCAGCAGGCATCGACATGATATACACCGGCGCACGAACGAGTCCGCTCCCAGAGATTTCCACTGCAGTGATTCGCCCAATGCGAATAGCGATATCTCTGGCCAGGTTGTACGTCCGTTCATCGATGCGATCCATTTTCTGTGTTTTGTAGGAGACCAGAATAACTTCAGTGCCAACAGGAAGCGGATCAGAGTTCAGTCCGAGCACTTCCCCGAACATTGCAGGATTCCCTTTTGGAACATCGACAACAATCACCGCAATATCGAGGGGAGGAAGGACGCACAGCGAGGTGATGTCGCACAGGTGACCAACTCCGTCAATCACGCACATCGCTCTTACTTGCTTGTCATCGAGCCACGGAGTCAGATCAAAGAGCTTGCGATCATCGGGGACTGGGAAGCTTGGTCCTCGGTGCCTGCTCGATGTTTGCAAGTTGAAGATGCTCTGGAATATGTGTCGGGCAGTGAGGCAGATTGCCTGCCGTCCCTGGTTCGAGATGATCGCCGCACAACCAGCGACATGCGGAATTCCGGCTTCATCTAGTGTCACGATTGTAAAGACCTCTTGCTGCAGGAGCCAACCACTTCGTTCGTTTCCCGCCCAGCCAGGCGTCCAAGCCATCAATTCCTCCGCTAGAACTCTGCTACCCGCGTGGAAGGAGATAGCCCGCGCCACTACCAGTGGCCAGGTGCTACCAGGAGCAGGCGGACAGGGAATACCCGCGTCCGAACTCTACGGGAGAGTCTTCTTCTCCTCGAATCTACCGATTAAACAATAGGCCTATACGGGAAGGTCTACACAGAGGCCGCTGAGGGGCCCCTCGCTCAGGCTTAATGATGCAAGCGCAGGCCTCGCGACCTCAGTAGTAGTGCCGTGATAGTTCCGATAGTCGTTGGTGGAGGCGGCCTAACCACCAGAAAAATTGGCTCCCCGAGCTGGACTCGAACCAGCAACCCCCCGGTTAACAGCCGGGTGCTCTACCATTGAGCTATCGGGGAACGCCGAAAGCAGTTTCGGTAGGAATTCTTTTGTATCACAGGGTCCTCGGTCTCGCCAAGCGGCCCCGCCGGCCACCCACCCCGCCCCTCACCCTGCCCTCTCCCCCTGAGGGGAGAGGGATTTGGCCTAGCCTACGTCGCGGCGGCCTTCGAGGGCTTTGGACAGCGTGACCTCGTCGGCGTATTCTAGGTCGCCGCCCACGGGAAGGCCCCGGGCAATCCGCGTGATGCGCATGCCGAAAGGCTTCAGGAGCTTGGCAAGATAGATGGCCGTGGCCTCACCTTCCACACTTGGATTGGTTGCGAGGATCACTTCTTCCACGCCGGGCGTCTCGAGCCGCGCCAGAAGCTCGCGGACGCGCAGATCCTCGGGGCCGATGCCGTCGAGCGGAGAGAGCGCGCCCAGGAGCACGTGGTAGCGCCCCCGGAACTCGCCCGTGCGCTCGAGGGCGAGCAGATCATTGGGCTCCTCCACGATGCAGAGCGCCCGCTGATCTCTCCGCGGATCGCTGCAGATGCGGCAGGGATCCTCTTCCGTGACGTTGAAGCACACGTGGCAATGCACGATGAGGTGCTTGAGCTGGGTGAGCGACTCCGCCAGGGTCTGCACTTCGTCGAGGGGACGCTTGAGAAGGAAGAAGGTCAGCCGCTGGGCGGTCTTGGGCCCGATGCCGGGAAGCCGCTGCAATGCTTCGATGAGCCGGGCCACCGGCTCGGGGTAGTAGGCCAAGTGGTGGCTACATTCCCATGCCGGGGATTTTGAGCCCGGCGGTGAGCTTGCCCATCTCGGCCTGCACCATGTCGCGGGACTTCCTCAGCGCCTCGTTGCACGCGGCGAGGACCAGATCCTCCAGCATCTGCGCGTCATCGGGATTGATGACCTCACGATCGATCTTGATGGAGAGGATCTCCTGCTTGCCGTTGGCCTCGACGGTGACCATGCCGCCGCCGGAGGTGGCATCGACCTTCTTCTTGCCGACTTCCGCCTGCAGCGCCTCCATCTGCTGCTGCAGCTTCTGCGCTTCCTTCATGATATTGCCGAAGCCTTTCACTGGATTTCTCCTTCCTCGGGCGCGCGAGGCCGGACGGCCACCACCTCGCCCTGGAACATGGCCACGGCCGCCTGCACGGCCGGGTGATTGACGGCGCCGCCGGCCGCCGCGGACTCGGCGGCGATCTCTACCCTCCGGGCTCCCGGAATGTGCTGCTGGACAGCGTGGGTGATGATGTCGCGGTTGGCGCGATCGTTGAGCATCTCGCGGTGAAACGGACTGGCCACCAGCCCGATGGTGAGCACGCCCCCTTCGAGCCGCAGAGGCACTCCGTGCTGGACGACAGAGCCCAGGAGCGCCTTCTTCTTGAGGATCTCGGTAGTCGCGCGGCTCCATCCCTCCCCGAGGTCGCCGGCTGCGACGAGCGGCTCTTCCGCCGAGCTCTCCATGGCCGGCGCGGCCGGGACGGGCGCCCGCTCCACGGGCGGTCCCGAGGATACCGGCGGGCTGGAGGCGGGCGGCGCCGCGGGACGCGCCGGCGGCACGGCCGCTTCGAGGAGGCTGGGCTGAGCGGTGGCGGCCCGAGGCGCGGCGGGGGCGTTCCGCAGCCAGCTCGCCGCTTCGTCCACCTTCGCGATCAGGGCCTCGATGGCCTGGGGCTGCGGCCGGCGCGCGGCGCGGACGGCAGCGATCTCCAGCTCCACCCGCGGATGAGGCGAGCGACGCATCTCCGCGTCCGCGTCCATGAAGGCGCGCAAGAGAAAGATCAGCTCGTCGGCGCTCACCCCTTCCACGCTCGCGGCCAGCGCGGCGTGCTCGGCGGGCGTCAAGTCGGCGAAAGGCGCCTCCGGGGCCACCTTGACCACCAGAGCGCGCCGCGCCGTTTCCACCACCTCCCGGCACAGCCAGGTGAGGTCCTCGCCGTCACGCGCGGCGCGGTCGATGGCCTCGAGCGCGTGAGCACCATCCTTGGCGAGGAGCGCGCCGAGAAAGCCGCGCACGTGCACGGGCGAGGACGAGCCCAGGATGCGCCCCACGCTCGCCTCGTCGAGGGCGCCGCCCCCGTAGGCGATGGCGGTGTCGAGGAGCGACAGCGCGTCACGCAGGCTGCCCTCCGCCGCGCGCACGAGCAGGGGAAGGGCCGCCGGCTCGAAGCGCACACCTTCCTTGGTCAGGATCTCGCTGAGCGTCGCCGTGAGCTGTTCGGGGGGAATGGGACGGAAATCGAAACGCTGGCAGCGCGAGAGGACGGTGGCGGGTATCTTGCGCGGGTCCGTGGTGGCCAGCACGAAGACCACGTGGGCGGGCGGCTCCTCCAGCGTCTTGAGAAAGGCGTTGAAGGCGGGGCCCGAGAGCATGTGGACCTCGTCCACAATGTAGATCTTGAAGCGCCCCCGGGCCGGCGCGTACTTCACGTTCTCGCGGAGAGTGCGAATGTCGTCGACGCCCGTATTGGAGGCGGCATCTATCTCCATTACGTCCACCGGCGCGCCCGAGACGAAATCCTGGCACGAGGGGCAGGCACCGCACGCCTCGGGCCCTTCGCGCTGCGTGCAGGCGAGAGCCTTCGCGAGAAGACGGGCGGTGGTGGTCTTGCCGACGCCCCGCGGCCCGGTGAAGAGATAGGCATGGGCGACGCGCCCGGAGCTCAGCGCATTCTGCAGCGTCCGCGTGACCGGGTCCTGCCCCACCACAGCCTCGAAAGCCTGCGGCCGCCACTTCCGCGCCAGCACCTGATACGTCATCTCATCTCCGCGACACGCTGTCCTTCGATCAAGAGCCGTGGGGGGGTTTGGGGGAGGAGCGTGGCCCGCTCCCCCCCAAACTTAATCAAGACCGTGCACCCTCAATCGAAACGCCCGTCCCGCGATCTCCAAGCGAAGCCAGCTCCGGTCAGGTACTCCCACGGCACACGAGCGGAACGCCTTACCGTTGCTCCCTTCCGGGCCTGGCGGGATTCGACGCGACTCGTTGCGTGGGGCCCAACCTTCAACACCGTTCCGCAAGGCTCATTCGACACGAACGGCCCTCGAGAGGGAATTCAACCCCGCTGTAGCGGATTGCGGGTTACAGGGCACCGCTACCTCCCCGTCTAGCACGGCCATCCTTTGCCGGTTGGCGAGAAGGGGCCATCTGCTTCGTTGGCGCCCTCGCTGGCACGCTCAACGTACAGAGAGTACGCCTCGCGTGCCAACTTCGGGCGCCGCCTCGCATATGGCCCCTTCTCGCCAACCGGCGAGGTCATCTCCAGGAACTGACTGCCACGACCAACGGCCGATTGCCACGAGTGACTGCGCGAAAACGAATGACGTAACCTTTTCGCCCACCATGTTGAGGATGAACAAAGTATGGCGGAGGGGGTGGGATTCGAACCCACGGTAGAGTTGCCCCTACACGGCATTTCCAGTGCCGCACCTTCGGCCACTCGGCCACCCCTCCCCATCAGCCTCATGTGCTTCAAGCCCAACCTTCGGGCTGCACAACCCTACAGATACAATCTCACGGCAAGGCTGCCCGACCCTCGGGCGCCGGAGCCCTGCGAAAGCGCCTCGAGGTGCAAAAGTTAAATTGGCGGAGGGGAGAGAACCGGGCTCGGCCACCCCTCCGCGCCACTCACGATCTTCTCTTTTGAAAGAACTCACTCAGTATCGCACCGCATGCCTGGCCCAGCACCCCCGCGCTCACGGCGGCGCGGTGATTGAGCCGCCCGTCCTCGAGGAGCCGGTACAGCGACTGCGCGGCGCCCGCTTTCGGATCCGCCGCGCCGTAGATCACCCGCGCCACCCGCGCATTCACCGCGGCGCCACAGCACATCGAGCACGGCTCCAGCGTCGCGTACAGCGCCGCGCCGGTGAGCCGATAGTTGCCCATCGCGGCCGCCGCCTCGCGCAACGCCAGAATTTCCGCGTGCGCCGTCGGATCGGAATCCGCGATCACCCGGTTGCGACCCCGGCCGATGATCCGGCCGTCCAGCACCACCACGGCTCCGATCGGCACTTCACCTTCGGACTCGGCGCGCCGGGCCTCTTCGAGGGCCAGCGCCATGCACCGCGCGTCTTCCGCCGTATCCACGTTCATCACACTGGTCATGGGCAGGGGGACGTTGGTCCGCCCCCCTGCCCGCGATGGTGCGCCCTAGAGGAGTCGAACCTCTGGCCTTCGGATTCGTAGTCCGACGCTCTATCCAACTGAGCTAAGGGCGCGTCTGGCGGAGAGGCAGGGATTCGAACCCTGGACAGAGGTTTTGCCCCTGTAACCGCTTAGCAGGCGGCTGCCTTCGGCCGACTCGGCCACCTCTCCAAACAGTCAAGCCTAGTGAGTATAAGGCATCCGAGCCCGGCCGACTACCCAGAAGGTGGGTCGTGGGCGATACTGGGCGCCATGAATACACACACATCCGAGACTCGCCCGATGACTGACCTGCGGCAATTCCTGCGGGACACGTGGCGTCTGGCCAGGCCCTACTGGTCCTCCGAGGATCGCTGGGCGGCCCGCGGTCTGCTCGCGGTGGTGGTGGCCATGAATCTTGGGCTCGTCTACATCAACGTGCTCCTGAACAAGTGGCAGAACACCTTCTTCAATGCCGTGCAGGAGAAGAACGCTCCCGTCTTCTTCCACCAGCTCTGGGTCTTCACCTGGCTCGCCGCGCTGTTCATCGCGGTGGCCGTGTATCAGCTCTACCTCAACCAGATGCTCCAGATCCGCTGGCGGCGCTGGCTCACCGACCGCTACCTGAACGCCTGGCTCAGCGATCGCACCTACTACCGCATGCAGCTCATGGCCGGCGACGCGGACAACCCCGACCAGCGCATCGCGGAGGACGTGCGCCTCTTCGTGACGCGCTCGCTGTCGCTCTCGCTGCAGTTTCTCTCCGCCGCCACCACCCTCGTGTCCTTCGTGGGGATCCTGTGGTTTCTCTCCGGTCCCATCAAGCTGCCGTGGCTCGGATGGACGGTGCCCGGCTACATGGTGTGGGCTGCTCTTCTCTACTCGATCGTCGGCACGTGGCTCACGGAAAAGGTGGGACGGCGGCTGGTGCGCCTCGACTTCGAGCAGCAGCGCTACGAGGCCGACTTCCGCTTCTCGCTCGTGCGCTTCCGGGAGAATACGGAAGGCGTGGCCCTGTACCGCGGCGAGCGCGACGAGCTCCTGAGCTTTCGCGAACGATTCGCCCGGGTGGTCGCGAACTGGCGGGACATCATGAGCCTGCAGAAGCGCCTCACCGGATTCACCGTGGGCTTCGGCCAGCTTGCCATCATTTTCCCGTTCGTGGTGGCCGGGCCGCGCTTCTTCCGGGGAGAGATCGCCCTCGGCGGCCTGATGCAAACCGCCCAGGCTTTCGCGCAGGTGCAGACCGCCCTCAGCCTCGTCGTGGACTACCAGCTCTATCCGCAAATCGCCGAATGGCGGGCCGTGGTAAGCCGGCTCGTCGGGTTCGAGGCGGCCATGGTCCGCTCCCGCCCCGTGCCCGGCGTCGAACACATCGTACGCAAGGCCGGTGACGCCGGCATTGCCCTCGACGGCGTGGACCTGAGCCTACCCGACGGCCAGGTGCTGCTCAAAGGCGCGGTGGCCCGCATCGGATCCGGGGAAAGGGTGCTGCTCACCGGGCCCTCGGGAGCGGGCAAGAGCACGCTCTTCCGGGCCATCGCGGGCATCTGGCCGTTCGGCCGGGGCGAGGTAACCGCGCCCCCGGATGCACGCGTGCTGTTCCTGCCCCAGAAGCCTTACCTGCCCATCGGCACGCTGCGCGAGGTGGTGAGCTATCCGATGCAGGCGGCGGGCGTCACGGACGAGGCGCTACGCGAGGCCCTCGAGGCGGTCGGCCTTCCCAAGCTCGTCGCTCGCCTCAACGAAACCACGCACTGGGCAATGCAGCTCTCACCCGGAGAGCAGCAGCGCATCGCCTTTGCCCGCGCGCTCATCCAGGAACCCGACTGGCTGTTTCTCGACGAAGCGACCTCCGCTGTGGACGAACCAACGGAACAGCGGCTCTACGCTCTCGTGAAGGAACGACTCGCGGGAACCACCGTGATCAGCATCGGCCATCGCCCGACGCTCGGCGCCTTCCATACCCGGCGCCTCGTCGTCCGTCCCAACGACGACCAGGCCGCCACTCTCGAAGAGGCCCAGGCCACTACTTGACGGAGGAGTAGGTACGACGAGACTACACGCGACCTGATTGCCCTAACCATCTCGCCCACGGTCAACATGGCTTCGCCATGTTGAGGATAAATGGCGGAGGGGGAGGGATTCGAACCCCCGATCCCTTGCGGGATTCCGGTTTTCAAGACCGGCGCCTTCAACCAGACTCGGCCACCCCTCCGCTCACGCTATCGCTTAGGCTCGATGCGCTCGAGCCCAGCCATGTACGGCCGCACCACTTTCGGAATCGTCACCGATCCGTCGGCTTCCTGGTAGTTCTCCAGCACCGCGATCAGGGTGCGCCCCACCGCCAGCCCTGATCCGTTCAGCGTATGACAGAACTCGGGGCGGCCGCCACCCTCGGGGCGGAATCGGATGTCCACCCGGCGCCCGCCGAAATCCGCATAGTTCGAGCAGGAAGAGATCTCCGTGTACTTCTCGAGGGCGGGCCTCCACACCTCTACGTCGTAGCCCTTGGCCGCGCTGAAGCCCACGTCGCCCGTGCAGCGCTCGACCACGCGGTAGGGCAGCTCGAGCCGCCGCAGCACTTCCTCCGCATTGGCCACCATCGACTCGAGCTCGTCATAGGATTGCGCGGCGGTCGTGATCTTGACCAGCTCCACCTTGTCGAACTGATGCTGGCGGTAGATCCCCTTCATGTCCTTGCCATACGTGCCCGCTTCGCGGCGGTAGCTCGGTGTGAGCGCGGTATAGCGGCGCGGCAGATCGGAGGCCGCGAGCACCTCGCCGCTATGGAGAGCGCTCAGCGGCACCTCCGCGGTCGGAATGAGATAGAGCGTGCGGTTATCATCCGCCTCCACGGTCTTGAACAGCCCTTCCTCGAACTTTGGGAGCTGGCCCGTCTGCAGCATGGTCTCGGCGTTCACGAGGTGAGGCAGCCAGAGCTCGGTGTAGCCGTGCTCGCGAAGGTGAAGGTCCAGCATGAACTGCCCGAGCGCTCGCTCGAGCCGGGCGAGCGGGCCCCACAGGACGGCGAAGCGCGCCTTGCTCAGCTTCACCGCGCGCTCCAAGTCGAGCAGCTCGCGGGCTACCCCCACCTCTTCGTGCGGCTTGGGGGCGAAATCGAAGACACGCGGGGTACCCCACCGGCGCACCTCGACATTGTCGGCGTCGCTGGTGCCGCGCGGCACCGACGGATGCGGAACATTGGGGATCTCGAGGAGGAGCGCGTGCACCTTCTCGTCGGCTTCCTTGACCTGGGCGTCGAGCATCTTGATCTTGTCCGAGCGCGCCCGCATGGCCTCGCGCACGTCCACGGGAATACCTCCCGCTCCCTGAATCTTCCCCATTTCCTGGGACGCCCGTCCGTGCTCGGCCTTCAGCTCCTCGCTCTCGTGAATGAGGCGCCGTCGCACGACGTCGCTCGCCACGAGCTCCTTGACGAGGGCCGCCCCGCCCTTTTCCGCAAGCGCGCGCTCGATCTCCTCGGGGCGGTCCCGGATCAGCCTGATGTCCAGCACGGCTCGTCTCCCTGATTCCTTCCGCTCTCTCTGAAACAAAAGAGGCCGCCCGCAGGCGGCCTGGTATGCCCCTCGCGGGGTGCCGCTATGACGACGGCTCGGCGGGCGGTTCGGCGCGCGGCTCGGCAGGCGGCTCAATCCCCTGCTCCGCCTCGACCCGGGCCACGCTTCCCACGCGATCGTCGGCGTCGAGCGCGATGATGCGAACGCCCATGGTGTTGCGTCCCTGGCTCGTGATGTCGCCGCCGTGGACGCGAATCATCTGGCCCTTGGTGGTCACGGCCAGGATGTCGTCGGTCTCGCGAATCTGGAGCATCCCCACCACCGAGCCGTTGCGCCCTTCCGTCTTGATGTCGATGATGCCCTTGCCCCCACGACCCTGGAGTCGATATTCCTCGAGCGGAGTCCGCTTGCCGTAGCCACGCTCCGTGATGGTGAAAACGCTCACCCCCTCCTGGACGACCTCGGCGGCGATGACCTGATCGTCGTCGTCCACGTCGATGCCACGGACGCCCCCCGCCGTGCGGCCCATGGGACGGACCTCTTCCTCGGGGAAGCGGATGATCATGCCCGCCTTGGTCGAAAGGAGAACCTCGCGCTGACCGTCGGTGCGGCGGGCAGCCATCACCTCGTCCCCCGCCTCCAGCGAGATGGCGAGAATCCCCCCGCTGCGCGGGTGAGAGAACTGGCTCAGCTCCGTCTTCTTGACCGTGCCTTTCTTGGTGGCGAAGAGCACGTAGCCCCCCGACTCGAAGTTGCGCACGGGCACGCACGTGGCCACCGCTTCTCCCTCGGCGAGGGAGAGCACGTTCACGATGGCCTTGCCCTTGGCCTGCCGTCCGCCTTCCGGTATCTCGTGCACCTTGAGCCAGTGCACCTTGCCCTTGTTGGTGAAGAAGAGCAGGAAGGCATGGGTGGACGCCACGAAGAGATCCTCGACGATGTCCTCTTCCTTGGTCTCCATGCCCGTCACGCCCTTGCCGCCGCGCTTCTGGCTCCGATACGACTCCACGTGCGTCCGCTTGATATAGCCGGAGCGCGTGATCGTCACCACCATCTCCTCGTCGGCGAGGAGGTCCTCGATGGTGAGATCCGTCGTCTCGTCGAGGATCTCCGTGCGCCGCTCGTCACCGAAGTCGCTCTTGAGGGCGGCCAGCTCGTCCTTGACGATGCCCATGAGCCGCTGGTCGGAGGCGAGGATGCCTTTGAGGTCAGCGATGAGGGCTAGCGTCTGCTCGTGCTCCTCCACGATCTTGTGGCGCTCGAGCTGGGTCAGGCGCTGCAGCCGCATGTCGAGGATGTGCCGCGCCTGGATCTCGGAGAGCTCGAGCTGACGGATCAGGGCTTGCTTGGCCGCGTCCGGATCCTCGGCCTGCCGGATGAGGCGGATGACCAGGTCGAGCTGGTCCACCGCCTTGCGCAGGCCTTCCAGGATGTGGGCCTTTTCCTCCGCGCGCGCCAGATCGTACTTGGTGCGCCGGGTGACCACTTCCCGTCGGAAGGCGATGAACTCCGTGAGCATCTGCTTGAGGGTGACCACCTGGGGGCGCCGACCCACGAGGGCCAGCATGATGATGCCGAAGGTGGTCTGCATCTGCGTGTGCTTGTAGAGCTGGTTGCTCACGATCTGCGGCATCTCCCCGCGCCCCAGCTCCAGCACGATGCGGATGCCCTCGCGGCTCGACTCATCGCGGCGCTCGGAAATCCCCTCGATCTTCTTGTCGCGGATGAGCTCGCCGATCTTCTCCATCAGGGTGGCCTTGTTCACCTGGTACGGAAGCTCGGTGACGATGATGGCCTCGCGGCCTCCCCGCATCTTCTCCACGTGCGCCTTGGCCCGGAGGGTGATGATGCCGCGGCCCGTCGTATACGCCTCGCGGATGCCTCCCCGTCCGTAGATATAACCGCGGGTCGGGAAATCCGGTCCCGGAATAACCTTCATCAGATCATCGACAGTAGCCTCGGGGTTGTCGATCAGCATGACCAGCCCGTCCACCACCTCGCTCAGATTGTGGGGCGGGATATTGGTGGCCATGCCGACCGCGATGCCGGAGGACCCGTTCACGAGGAGATTCGGGATCCGCGCGGGCAGGACCACCGGCTCCTGCTCGTTCTCGTCGTAGTTCGGGACGAAGTCGACGGTGTCCTTGTCGATGTCCGCGAGCATCTCGTGGGCGATCTTGGCGAGGCGCGCCTCGGTGTAGCGCATGGCCGCCGCGGGATCGCCGTCTATGGAACCGAAGTTGCCCTGTCCGTCCACCAGCGGATAGCGGAGGGAGAACTCCTGCACCATGCGCACGAGCGCTTCGTAGATCGCCGAATCGCCGTGGGGATGGTACTTGCCCATGCAATCACCCACGATGCGCGCGGCCTTCTTGTACGGGCGGTTCCACGCCACCCCGATGACGCTCATGGTGTAGAGCACGCGGCGATGCACGGGCTTCAGCCCGTCGCGTATATCCGGGAGCGCCCGGCCTACGATGACGGACATGGCGTAGTCGAGGTACGACTTTCGCATCTCCTCTTCGATGGGAACCGGTGTTTGACGCTCTGGGCTCATGCGGGTCTTCGGAGGCTAGATGTCGAGGTTGACCACATCGAGGGCGTTCTTCTCGATGAACTCGCGCCGCGGCTCCACCGCGTCGCCCATGAGGATGGTGAAGATCTCGTCGGCGCCCACTGCGTCGTCCATGGTCACCTTGAGCAACGTGCGCGTCTCCGGATTCATGGTGGTTTCCCAGAGCTGCTCGGGGTTCATCTCGCCCAGTCCCTTGTAACGCTGGAGCGTCACCCCGTCCTTGGCGAATTCCATGACCGCATCGATGAGCTGATCGAGCGTGTTGGTGACCACTTCCTTGCCGTCGCCGTCCACCACCGTGCACGGGCCCTTGTGGAGCGCGGCAATCTCCCCGTGGCACTCGAAGAGCTGCGCATAGTCGGGAGACTTGAGGAGGTCGGGGCTGAAGGCGCCGGGCTGCGGCCCTCCCACCTGGATGAGGGCGGCGTCGCCGTTGTCCCCGCCCGCGAGCTGGATCGTCCATCCCTCGATCTCACCCGCGACCTCGCGCACGGCCGCGGCGATCTCGCTGTCCCCTACCCCACGCTTGGTGCCCTTGAACTTCTTGCGCAGGAGCCCATCGAGGATGGCGCGGGGCACCCCGCGCCGGGCGAACTTGGCGAAGAGCGTGCGGAACTCGAGGGCCCGCTTGAGCGCCTCGAGCAGCGCCTCCTCCTTGAGGGGCTGGGCCTTGCCGGGAATCTTGATGGATGACTTCTCGACCCACTGGGCGAGGAGAAATTCCTCCATCTCGCGCTCGCTCATCAGGTACCGCTCCGCCTTGCCCTTCTTGACCTTGAAGAGCGGCGGCTGCGCGATGAAGAGCCGGCCCGCCTCGATGATGGCCACCATGTGCCGGAAGAAGAACGTGAGGAGCAAGGTCCTGATATGGGCGCCGTCCACGTCGGCGTCCGTCATCAGGATCACCTTGTGGTAGCGGAGCTTCGCGATGTCGAACTCTTCTGGCCCGATGCCCGTCCCGAGGGCCGAGATCAACAGCCGGATTTCCTGGTGGGAGAGGACCTTGTCGTAGCGCGCCTTCTCCGCGTTGATGATCTTGCCGCGGAGGGGGAGCACGGCCTGGACTTTCCGGTCGCGTCCCTGCTTGGCCGAGCCACCGGCCGAATCGCCCTCCACGAGGAAGATCTCGCGAAACTGCGGATCCCGCTCGGAGCAATCGGCCAGCTTCGCCGACAGCCCCTCGTCGTCGCGTCCGCCCTTCCGGGTGAGCTCGCGCGCCTTGCGGGCGGCCTCGCGGGCCTGAGCGGCGCGCACGCACTTGTCGGCGATCTTGCGCGCGGTGGTCGGATCCTCCTCGAAGGCCTCGGCGAGGCGATCGTTGACGATCTGCTGCACGAGTCCCTTGACCTCGGAGTTGCCGAGCTTCGCTTTCGTCTGACCCTCGAACTGCGGATCGGGAATGCGGACGGAGACGACCGCGGTCAGTCCTTCGCGCACGTCGTCGCCGGTGACCGCGCCCTTGAACGACTTGAGATAGCCTTGGGCCTGGGCATAGCTCGAGAGCTGGCCGGTGAGGGCGGCCCGGAAACCCGTGAGGTGGGTGCCCCCCTCGCGGGTGTTGATGTTGTTGGCGAAGGAAAAGACGCTCTCCTGATAGCCGTCGTTGTACTGGATGGCGACCTCGACCTCGATATTGTCTTTTTTGCCTTCGAAGAAAAGCACCTTGGGATGGACCGGCGTCTTGTTCTGGTTCAGGTGCTTGATGAACTCGATGATGCCGCCCTTGTAGAGAAAGGTGTGGGACCGCTCATCGCGCTCGTCCTCGATGACGATCTTGAGGCCCTTGTTGAGAAAGGCGAGCTCGCGGAGCCGGTTGGAGAGCGTGTCGAACGAGAACGTCGTCTCCTCGAAGCCGGTGGGCACCCCGTACTCGTAACGCTGGGTCCATACCCGGCCGCCCCGACGGATCTCCAGATCGAGCCATTCGCTCAGCGCATTGACCACGGAGACACCCACACCATGGAGGCCGCCCGACACCTTGTAGGCCGAGTGCTCGAATTTGCCTCCCGCGTGGAGCACCGTCAACACAACTTCTGCGGCGGACTTGCCCGTCTCCTTGTGCGTGTCCACGGGAATGCCGCGGCCGTTGTCGCCGACCGAGCAAGAGCCATCCGAGTGCAGGATGATCTTGATGCTGTCGCAGTATCCCCCCATGGCCTCGTCCACGGAGTTATCGACAACCTCGTAGACCAGGTGATGCAAGCCGTAGGCGCTCGTGTCGCCGATGTACATGGCGGGCCGTTTGCGAACCGCTTCGAGCCCCTCGAGGACCTTGATGTCGCTCGCGGTGTAGGTCTCTGCGCTCACGCTGCTCCCCCGACGACCGCACCCATGGATTCAGCCACCGTGCCCCCTTTGATGTCCCACCATGCCGCACCGCTCCCCTCGGGCAGCCCCGGCTCCGCCGTCGTCAAGAAGACCTGTCCGCTTCCCGCGATATGGCGCAGCACGCGCCGCTGGACCTCGGGATCGAGCTCGGACAACGCATCGTCGAGAAGCAGAATGGGTGAGCTTCCGACGGCGCTCGCCACCGGACCCGCCTCGGCCAGGCGGAGAGCCAGCACGAGAAGCCTCTGCTGGCCACGGGAGCCGAAGCTCCGCATGTCGTGGTCATCCAGTTCGACCACGAGATCGTCCCGGTGCGGCCCCACCAGAGTCAGCCCGCGCCGTTTCTCGTCGTCACGGCGTCTCGAGAGCGCCTCGAGAAACTCCGCTTCGGTGGCGTCGGGAGGAAGGGGGGATCGATACTCCAGTCGCACGCGATGCTCCGCGCCCGCCATCTCAGGATACAGCGTGGCCACCTCGGTCTCCAAGGCGGCTACCGCTCGCCGGCGACGCCCAAGGATCTCCACGCCGATCTTCGCCAGCTGCTCGTCCCACGGCGCGAGCTGGTCGACGTGACCCCGCTGCAGGAGGTGGTTGCGCCGTCCCAGAACCTGCCGGTACCGGCTATGAGCCGAGAGGTGGGCGGGCTGTACCTTGGCCGCGAAGCCATCTATGAAGTTGCGCCGGGCCTGCGGCCCTCCACTGAGAATAACCAGGTCCTGCCATCCGAAGGGAATGGCACGGGCCCACGCGCACGCCTCACCCGTGACGATCCAGCCACCATCTTCACGCTGCGTGACGCCTCGGCGTACTTCTCGCTCGACATCTCCTCGCGTCACACATCCGCTGAGGGAGGCAGCCGGCGCACCCCAGAAAGGCAGATCCACCGTCTTGGCGCCACGAAAAGATCGTCCCACGAGCAGGACACCCATCGCTTCGAGGAGGTTGGTTTTCCCATGGGCGTTGGCACCACTCAGGACGTTGAGACCGGGTTCAGGATGGAAGGAAAGGGAGCGATAATTACGAAATTCAGCGATAGTTATCCACTGGATGAGCACCCGATGTTCGCCCCCATGAGAACGTCAAATTCTCATAGGCATGATAACACACAGCGAACCTTCCTCCTCGAAGCTTTTGATGATTCCGGGACTCAAACCGTCCTTCACTTCGAGCACAACCTGCTCCGCCGCCTGCGCACCCAACGCATCCAGCACGTAGCGCGAGTTGAAACCGATCGTCATCTCTTCGCCAGCGTACTGGACCTCGATTTGCTCCTCGGCCTCGCCGAAATCGGGACTGTACGCGGTGAGTTTCAGGAGGCCGGGGGACAGGGTGAACTTCACCGGCTTGGTGCGCTCCTCGGAGAGGACGGACACGCGCCGGAGCGCCGCGGTCAGGGCGCCGCGTGACATCGCGATCTTGTGTGGGTGCGCCTTGGGCACCACCTGCTCGTAGTTGGGGAACGTCCCCTCGATGAGCCGAGCCATCAGCAGCACATTCGGCATCTGCAGAATGAACTGGTTGTCGCTGATGGCCACCTGGACGTCTTCACCCGACCCCACAATGCGGGCGATCTCCTGGACGGCCTTGCGCGGCACGATGCCCGACACGGCTCCCGCGGCCTTGGCCAGCGGCCGCGCGACGAGGGCCAGACGATGCCCGTCGGTCGCCACGAGCCGGATCTCCCGCTCCTGGACGCCGAACAGCACGCCGTTCAGGGCATAGCGACTCTCGTCATGCGAGACGGCAAAGATGGTCTGCGTGAGCATGTCCCGAAGAACCTTGCCGTCGAGGGTGATCCACGCCGTGGCCGCTCCCGTGGCTACCGCGGGAAAATCCGCGGCGCTCAGACCCACGAGCTTGTAGGAGGCGCCCCCACAGCGCATAGCCACCCACGAATTCTCCTGAACCTTGAGGGTGAGGGCGGCGGCCGGGAGCTCCTTGACGATCTCCAGGAGCTTGCGCGCGGAGAGAGTGATGGATCCACCCGTGGCGACCTTGGCCGGCACGGAGACGCGCGCTCCGACCTCAAGGTCCGTCGCGGTCAGGCGAAGCGTGTCTCCGTCGCTCTCGAGGAGGACATTGGCCAGGATGGGTAGGGTCTGGCGAGGCTCCACCACGTTGTGAACCATCTGGAGACCCTTGAGGAAGGCATCCCGGTCCACACTGACTTCCATGTCAATCTCCATTGGTTGTCAAGGAAGAGGAGAAAAGCGTCGTCGTAGTATCCGTCGTGGGGGTGGACGCTGTGGATGACGCATAAGCGGGCGAGAAGATGGTGGCGAGGATCCGCGAGCAGTCGTGGACAAGCACGCGGGAAGCGTGTGGACGACGGTGGATCACAGGGTTATCCCCTGGGTAAGCGTGTCGATAGTCTGCTTGAGCTTGGCGTCTTCCTGAATGAGGCCCTGGAGCTTGGTGACGGCGTGCAGCACGGTGGTGTGATCCTTACCACCGAAGGAGCGCCCGATGTCGCTGAGCGAGGCGTGGGTGAGCTGACGCGAGAGGTACATGGCAACCTGGCGAGGGAAGGCCACGGACTTGGTGCGATTCTTGGCGCGCATGTCGGAGAGCTTGATGCCGAAGAACTCGGCCGCCTTGCGCTGGATGTGCTCGATGGTGATGATCCGCTCTTCCTCGCCCCACAGGTCGGCGAGGACGTCCTGGGCCAGTTCGATGCTCATCTCGCGTCCGGAAAGGGAGCAGTAGGCGATCATCCGCGTGAGCGATCCCTCGATCTCGCGGATGTTGGCCTTGATGCGGCTGGCGATCAGATAGGCGACGTCGTCGGGCAGAATCACCCGCTCGATCTCCGCTTTCTTCTTGAGAATGGCCACGCGGGTTTCGAAGTCGGGAGGCTGGATGTCCGCGATGAGGCCCCACTCGAAGCGGGAGCGCAGCCGCTCCTCGAGGTCGGGGATCTCCTTGGGCGCGGCGTCGGAGGAGACGATGATCTGCTTCCGGGCATCGTAGAGATCGTTGAAGGTGTGGAAGAACTCTTCCTGGGTCCGTTCCTTGCCCGAGATGAACTGGATATCGTCGATGAGGAGGAGATCGATGGTCCGATACTTGGCGCGGAACTCCGACGTGCGGTCATAGCGGATAGCATTGATGAGGTCGTTGGTGAAGCGCTCGGACGAGAGATAGAGCAGGCGAAGCTGCGGGAAGAGCCGGCCGATCTGGTGGCCGACGGCATGGAGGAGATGGGATTTCCCCAGACCGACACCGCCGTAGATGAAGAGCGGATTGTAGGCTCGCGAGGGCAGCTCGGCCACCGCCTGGCAGGCCGCCTGGGCAAACTGATTCGAATTGCCGACCACGAAGGAATCGAACGTGTAGCGGACGGAAAGGCCGGACGCGGTGACGGGTGGGTCGGCCTGGGGCGGCGTGGTGGTGGGCAGGCCCGCTTCGCGGTCGACGTCGAGCGAGATGCGGGGATTGCCGCCGAGAACTTCACGCGCCGCCGCCTGCAGCGACTCGGTGTGATGCTGATGAAGCCAGTCCCGCGTATACGGGTTCGGCGCCGCGATCTTGATGTGATCGCCCTCGACGGCGGCGAGACGGCAGGGACGGAGCCACGAGTCCAGGGCCGCCGGCGGCACCTTGGTTCCCAGGGCGACGAGCATTCGACTCCACAGAGCGTCGAGCATCGCTAAAGTCGCTCCATAGCGGGCGCGGGCCCAGTTACGCACAGAGTTATCCACAGATGTGGATAACCATGATTGCCATCGTGCCTGGTTTGAGCTGCGAGCGATGCGAGGGAAACCGGCAGCGGATATGTCATCTGGTTCGGGAAATTCGCAGCGGCAACCTCGTCTGATTCGAGCAGCTCCCCTAGCGTGTCTCCGGCCAGTTCCGAAAATCGCAGGGAAACGTAAGAACGGCACGTTATCACATCGTGAAACGCGCTCGCAAGAGGTCACGTATCTTGACTTGAGAAAACGCGCTCAGTACACTACGCAGGTTCGACGATCGACGGAAGGAGTTCCTCCATGAAGCGGACGTACCAGCCGAACACGCGCCGCCGGGCGAAGACGCACGGTTTCCGGGAGCGCATGAGTACGCCAGGTGGACGAAAGGTATTGAAGCGGCGGCGCGCGAAGGGACGCAAGCGGCTCACCGTCTAGCGGCGGGGCTGTGAGCCGAGCTGTCAGGCCATTCGGACTTCCCCGCACCGCCCGCCTCAGGCAGGCCAACGAGATCCAGTCAGTATTCCAAGCCGGCCGACGAGAGGAACGACGTGCCTTCGTGCTCCTCTGGGTGCCTACGCGAGGTCCCGGACGCGCGGGCTTCGCGGTGAGCAGGCAGATCCGGGGCTCCGTGAGCCGAAATCGCGCGAGACGACGGCTGAGGGAAGCCTATCGCGCCCTGGGATCAGGTCGCGCACGGAGCGTGGACGCCATGTTCATCGCTCGGGCGTGGGCCCTGAAGGCTCCGCTGGACGAGCTGCGGGCGGACATGGCGCGGGCACTCGCTGTGACCGCCGGGAGTGCGGCCACGTGAGCGTAGGGGCGCAGATCGCCTCAGGGCTGATACGCGGATATCAATTGCTCCTGAGGCCGCTTCTGCCGGCCGCCTGTCGCTTCGAGCCGAGCTGCTCGGAATACGCGCGCGAGGCGCTCCGCCGACATGGGCTTGTCCACGGTGGCTGGCTGGCCGTGCAGAGGCTCGGGCGCTGCCACCCGTTCCACCCCGGCGGGTACGATCCGCCACCTGGTCTTTCGCCACGCCCAAGAGAGGGGCGTCAATCTTGATGGAGCCGCGGGCCTGATGGAGAAAA
>WNFK01204030.1_pt2 | contig 19880 bp, 16 predicted proteins | sample 5400281 | NCBI WGS metagenome assembly WNFK01 (sample SAMN13153350, study PRJNA577476) | soil metagenome | isolation source: 20 cm soil on Douglas fir-dominated hillslope | place: USA:California | collected 2013-09-17
CCGCCCTTGACCTTGACCAGCCGGCTGTAGGCGAAGGACAGCGGGATCATGGTGGAGAAGGCGATGGTCTGGTGCGGATCGAAGTGGACCGGGGCGACGTGGGAGCGCAGCCGGAACGTGCCGCCGTGCTTCGGGGTCTGGGCCGAGGCGGTTCCCGGCGTGGCGGCGGCCGCGGTGGCTCCGACCGCGAGGGCGGTGCCGCCGAGCTTGAGCAGGTCCCGACGGGTGAGAGAGGAAGTCGGCTGGTCCATGATCGCTCTCCTTGAAGCGGGCTACCGGTCGAGCCAGGCCGCGGTCACGCGCCCGCCCCAGTCGTACCCGAGGTTCGGTCCGAAGTTCTTGAGGGCCCCGTCCCACACGCCGATGTAGACGCCGGACGGCATGTACACGTACCACTGCTGCTTGGCGAGGTGCCGCTGGATATCGAAGAGGACGTCCCGTCGCTTGCCCGCGTCCATGGTGCGGCGCTGGCGCACGAGCAGATCGGTCACCACCGGGTCGTCGACGTGGCTCTGGTTCTTCAGCTCGTTGGCCACGTGGGGTCCGTACAGGAAGTTGTCCGGATCGAGGAACGGAGTCTGGGGACCGAAGGCCATCGACTCGTACTTGCCGTAGAACGTGGTGGAGATGTACGCGCCGTACTCCTGCTGGTTCGGCTTGGCGTCGATGCCCACGTCCTTGAGATATTTCAGGATGAGCTGGAGCTGGTCCACCACGATGGTGGAGCCGTAGGTCGCGTAGCTGATGGTGGCCGGGAATCCGCTCGGGAAGCCCGCCTCCGCGAGCAGCCGCTTGGCCCGCGCGGGGTCGAACTTGTAGTACTGGGCGCCCTCGCCGAGCTGCTCGATGGGCAGCGCCCACTCCTTGAGCCCCGTCGGCACCGCCGGGTTCAAGGTGCCGACGCCTTCGTAGGTCGCGTCGATCATGCCCTGGCGGTCGAGCGCCATCGAGATGGCGCGCCGCACCCGCACGTCGTTGAACGGGGGCTTGTCCGCCCGCATGTAGATGTGGCTCATCTGGTTGGCCGCGTACTCCATCGTCTGCAGGCGCGGGCGCTTCTGTTTCATCACGTCCTTCAGCTGCACCCAGTCGGTCCGGTTGATGGTGCCCGGGTTCTCCCAGCCGATGTCGTACTTGCCGGAGATGAAGGCGGCCATGCGCGAGGCGTTGTCCTCGTCCACCGTGACCTCGACGCGGTCGATGTAGGGGAGCCCGCTCTGGAAGTAGGTGGGGTTGCGCACGTAGGTCACGCCCACGTTGGGACGGTAGCTGTCGAGCATCCACGGCCCGGTCCCGACCACCGCCTCCCACTTCTTGAGATCGCCGAACTTCTCGACGCACTCGCGGGCCACGATGCAGACCGCCATCGGGTTGGCGATCATGTCGAGGAACCAGGCGAAGGGCTCCTTGAGGACCACGCGCACCGTGTACTTGTCGGGCGCCTCCACCCGGTCCACCGACGCCAGCATGTAACGGTTGGCGTTGCCCTTCTCGTTGATGAACCGCTCGAGGCTGTACTTGACGTCGTCGGAGGTGAGCTCGCGGCCGTTGAGCGGCGGCTTGTTCTGCCATCGCACGCCGCGGCGCAGCTTGAACACGTAGGTCGTCTCGTTGGGCTGGCTCCACGACTCGGCCAGGTCACCCTCGAGGGTGAAGACGCCCGGCGCCACCGACGGCCCCGCCCGGTGCTTGAGCAGCCGGCTGTGGCTGAAGGTGTGGAGGACGTGGGTCTTGTAGGAGACGGTCAGGTGCGGATCCCAGTGGGGCGGGTCCCACAACCGCAGGCTGAGCGCGCCGCCCCGCTTGGGGGTCTGGGCGCGGGCGATGGAGGCGACGGCCAGGACGCCGGCGGCGCCCACGCTGAGCTTCAGCAGGTCACGGCGGCTCAGCGGGAGGCGGGTATGGTCCGGCGTCATCCGTTTTCCTCCAGTCGTCGTTGACGTTGAGACGGACAGCGGGGGCCTGAGCGTTGCGACAATCTGGCGGCAAACGCGCCCGATGTCAAGGGTTTTGCGCCTACCGCTCGAGCCAGGCGGCCATCAGCCGCCCGCCGTAGTCGTAGCTCACGTTGGGTGCGTAATTCTTGACCGCGGCGTCCCACACCGCGATCTGGATCGCGGACGGCATCTGCACGTAGTACTGCTGCTGGGCCAGGTAGCGCTGGATGTCCCAGATGACCTCGCGGCGCTTCACCGGATCCGTGGTGCGCCGCTGGCGGATCAGCATGTCGGCCACGACCGGATCGTTGATGTGCCCGTGGTTCTTGAGCTCGCCCGGGTAGTACTGGCCGTAGAGGAAGTTGTCGGGCTCCTGGAAGCCGGTCTGGGGGCCGAAGGCCATCGAGTCGTACTTGCCGTAGAACGTGGTCGCGATGTACGCGCCGTACTCCTTGGTGACGAGCTTGGCGTCGATGCCGATGTCCTTCAGGTCCTTGAGCACGAGCTGGACCATATCGGTGAGTACCTGGGATCCGTAGGTGGTGAAGTCGACCGTGGCCGAGAATCCGTTCGGGTAGCCGGCCTCGGCCATCAGCTTCCGCGCCCGCGGCAGGTCGGGCTTGAAGTACTGAGCCCCCTCGCCGAGCTGGTCCATCGGCACCGACCAGTCCTTGAGGGCGGCGGGCACCGACGGATTCAGGGCGCCCACGCCTTCGTACACCGAGTCGATGATGCGGGGCCGGTTGACCGCGAGCGACATGGCACGCCGCACCCGCACGTCGCTGAACGGTGGCTTGTCGGTGCGCGTGTAGATATGGCTCATGACCGCGTTCGGATACTCGATGGTCTGCAGCCGCGGGCGCTTCTGCTTCAGCACGTCCTTGATCTGCACCCAGTCGGTCCGGTTGATCACGCCCTGGTACTCCCAGCCCAGGTCGTACTTGCCGCCGAGGAACGCGGCCATGCGGGAGGCATTGTCCTCGTCGATCGCCACCTCGATCCGCTCGATGTAGGGCAGGCCGGCCAGGAGATAGCCCGGGTTCCGCACGAGGGTGAAGCCCACGTTGGGCCGGTAGCTGTCGAGCATCCACGGTCCGCTGCCCACCGTGGCCTCCGGCTTCTTGAGATCGCCGAGCTTCTCGACGCACTCGCGGGCCACGATCGCGACGGCGTGGGAGTTCGCGAGCATGTCGAGGAACCAGACGTAGGGCTCCTTCAAGGTGAAGCGCACGGTGTACTTGTCGAGCGCCTCCACCCGGTCGAGCGAGGAGAGCATGTAGGCGTTGGCGTTGCCCTTGATCGTGCGGAACCGCTCCACCGAGTACACCACGTCGTCGGCGGTCAGCTCGCGGCCGTTGACCGGCGGCTTGTTCTGCCAGCGCACGCCGCGGCGGAGCTTGAAGACGTAGGTGGTCTCGTTCGGCTGGGTCCAGGATTCGGCCAGGTCGCCCTCGATCGGGAAGGTGCCGGGGGTTACCGTGGGGCCGGCCTTGTGCTTGAGGAGGCGGCTGTGGGTGAACGAGTAGGCGATGTGGGTCTTGCAGGAAACGGTCAGGTGGGGATCCCAGTGCGGCGGGTCCCAGAGGCGGAGGCTCAGGGTGCCGCCCCGGCGTGGAGCCTGGGCCCACGCGGCCCGGGGCGCGAGTCCGCCGGGCAGGGCAGAAACGGCGAGGGCGCCGGCTCCGAGGGCTAGGAGGTCACGGCGGTGGATTCGCGCACGGTGGGAGGTTGGCATCCACGGGTTTCGCCAATCTGAGGTGAAACGCCCTCGCTGTCAAGCGGGCGGATCAGCTCTTCAGATGCTTGTCGAAAAAGGCCAGGCAGCGCTTCCAGCCGTCTTCCGCCGCGGCCTTCTGGTAGGCCTGCGGCCGGTCGTCGGAGAAGAAGGCGTGCTGCGCGCCCGGGTAGAGGACGAACTCGACGTTCGGGTTCGTCTTCTTCAGCTCCGCCTCGAAGCGCTTCACGTCGTCGGCCGGGATGCCGGGATCCGCCTCCCCGTACAGGCCGAGCACCGGTGCGGTGATGCGGGCGGTCAGGCTGAACGCGTCCACTCCGGGCGCGTCCGAGTAGGTGCGCTTGACCTGGCCATACCACGGGACCGCGGCGGCCACGCCGGGATACTCGGCCGCGGTGTGCAGGGTGAGCGCGCCGCCCCCGCAGAAGCCGGTGACCCCGAGCCGATCGGCTCGCGCCCACGTCTGCTGCTTGGCGTAGTCGGCGGCCGCGCGGATGTCGCCCAGGTACTGGGCGCGCGTCACCTTCGCCGCGATCTGGCCCATCTCCTGGAAGTTCTTGCCCTGCATGCCCCCCTCGCGCGAGAACAGCTCGGGGGCGATCGCGTAGTAGCCGGCCTGGGCGAAGCGGCGCACCACGTCCTTGTGCTGCTCGGAGTTGCCGGTGAAGCCCGAGATGACGACCAGGATCGGATAGCGGCCGGCCGCCTCCGGCCGGGCGTCGTAGGCCGGGATCGCGGTCCCGCCCGATTGGAGCTGGATATCCCGCGCGGTGAGGCCCCGGCTCTCGGTGGTGATGGCCTGGGCCAGTGAGATGCCCGGGGTGAGCACGCCCCCGACGGTGGTGAAGGCGCCGTACTTGAGCACTTCCCGGCGACTGAGCGGATTGGCCATGGTGGGTTCTCCTCCTGGCTGAACGTAACTCGCCGGAGCGACCCCCGGTTCCCGGTCAGGCGGTGACGAGCCGCTCGAGCCTCACGCGCTTGGCGCCGCCGCCGCGCTTGATCCAGGTGCCCACCGGCATGATGACCATGCCGCGACCGATGCGCGCGTCCACCAGCACCTCCACCTCGAGGTGCCCGACCGGGGAGCGGATGATGGCGCGCTCACCGCTCTCGATGCGGTAGTCGGCCGCGGTCTCGGTGCCGATGCGCACCGAGGCGATGGACGGGTGCTCCTTCTCGAGGATCTGGGAGAGGAGCCACTTCTTGCTGTAATTGGTCACGAGGGTGAGCGGAAAGTCCGGCACCACGCGCGGCTGGTGGCGGAGCTGGGTGATGAACTCGAAGCGCCCCGACTTGGTGGGGTAGACGTGATCGGCGAACGGCACCATGGGCGCGACCGGGCAGCGCACCGGGCCCACCATGACCTGCTCGACGCTCACGCCCCGATTGGCGAGCGGGGTGAAGATGCGCTCGAGCCAGTCGCGCGGGGCGCCCGCCATCTCCGGCCCGATGCCGAGTCGGTCCGCGAGCTGCTGGAAGATCAAGAGATCGGAGCGCGACTCGCCCACCGGCTCGATCACCCGGTTCACCCCGCCGATGATGTTGTGGCCCCAGGAGACCAGCATGTCCTCTTCCTCGAGGAAGGTGGTGGTGGGGAGGAAGACGTGGGCGTAGTCGGTGGTGTCGGTGAGCACCTGGTCCACCACGACCAGGAAGTCGAGACCCGCGAGGCCCTTGGCCACCAGGTTCGAGTTGGGAGACTGGTTCACCGGGTTGCCCCCGTTGACGAACATCATGCGGATGGGCGGCTTCTGCGCCTCGAGCAGCCCGCGCCCGAGCAGGGGCTCCGGGATCGCCCGGTGATGCCGGGCGCGATCGACGGCCTCGACCGTCTTGTCGAAGTGCCGCTGGGTGTTGTAGCCGTGGGAGACGCCGCCGCCCGGCACCCCGATGTGGCCGCCGAGGGCCCCGAGGGCGTCCACGCAGCGGAAGATCTCGGCGCTGTGCTGGTACTTGTTGAGGCCCCAGCCGAGCAGGATGGAGGCGGGCTTGGTGGTCGCGTACTCGCGGGCCAGCTTGCGGATCGCGGGCTCGGACAGCTCGCACGCGGCGGCCAGCTCGGCGAGCGGTCGGGCGGCGAGCTGGGCGCGGTACTCCGCGAAGCCGTGGGCGTGGCGATCGAGGAACCCACGGTCCTCCAGGCCCTCCTCCAGGATGACCTTGGCCATCGCCATGGCCAGCTCCGCGTCGGTGGCGACGCGCGGCTGCACGTGCGCGTCGCAGAAGTTCGCCGATTCGCTGCGCACCGGGTCGATCAGGATCACGCGGCCCCCGCGGCGGCGCACCTCCTTCAGGATCGGCACGGTGTGGAGGTTGGTGGCCATCGGGTTGCGGCCCCACAGCAGCACGAGGCGGCTGTTGAGCATGTCGGACGGGTCGTGCCCGGCGCGGACGCCGAAGTCGAGCGTCTGGCCCGCCCGCGCCGCGCCGCTGCAGAGCGAGCCGCTGGTGGTGGTGGCCCCGCCGAGCAGGTTCCAGAAGCGGCGGCTCAGGAGCTTGGTGGCGCCCCACGAGCCGGTGCGCTGGTAGTGCATGATCGAGAGCGGGCCGTGCTGGGCCACGTGGCCGCGGATCTTCTCCGCGATGAGGTCGAGCGCCTCGTCCCAGCCGATGCGCACCCAGCCCCCGTCGGGGCGGCCGTTCTCGCGCTTGAGCGGATGGAGCTGCCGCTCCGGGCTGTAGACCCGCTCCGGGAAGCGGTAGGTCTTCCCGCAGAGATAGCCTTGGGTGAACTCGTGATCCGGGTGACCTTCGAGCTTCACCACCCGCCCGTCCTTCACGTGGGCGATGATGCCGCAGCCGTCCGGGCAGTCGAGCGTGCACGAGGTGTAGATCGTCCGCTCCATGTCAGTCCTCGCTCCTTGTCCTGGTTGGCTTGCCCCGCCGCGTGCGGCGGACGGCCGGGGCGGGCGCGGGCCCCTTCCACCAGCCGAACTCGCGCCCGGGACCGCGTCCCGGCGCCGCGACCATGAGCACCTTGGCGTCGATCCGCCCCACGTTCTTGCCCATGTGGGGGATCTCTGCGTTGAAGTAGAGGCAGTCGCCCGCCTTGAGCGGGATCTTCTCGTCGCCGAGCTGGAACAGGATCTCGCCCTGCAGCACGAACGACAGCTCCTCGCCTTCGTGGGCGGTGAGCACGTCGGCCCGGTTCCGTACCGGGAAGGTGAGCACGAAGGCGTCCATGCGCTGCCCGGGCCAGCCGACCGCCATGGGCTGGTAGGTGTACCCGGTGGCGGGAACCGCCGGAAGAGCTGCCCCAGCTCGATGCCGACGGTGCGGCTGATCAGGATCAGGTTCGCGATCGAGGTGGAGACGCGCCCGCGCTCGAGCTTGGAGAGGAAGGGCTCGGACAGCCCGGTCTTCTCGCTGAGCGCGCGCAGGGTCAGGCCTTGGGCCCGCCGCGCCTCGCGCAGGCGCGCCGCCACCGCCCCCACCAGCGCCGCCGTCTCCGGACTTTCTCTCAAGGCAATCTCCACTTGCCCCTGAGGAAACCACTCGGGTATGCTCCCTGTCAAGCGGGGAGAATCGGCTTGACAGCTTCCGCGCTTTTGCTTTACTCAGGCGCAACACGACCGATCCACGGAGGAGGCTTCGCATGCGCGCACCACGTCTCCTGTCCCTCACGGCGGCGGCCCTGCTGCTCACGCTCGGAGCAGGCCCCGCCGCGGCCCAGGCGCCGATCAAGATCGGCGACATCAACACCTACAGCGGCATCGGCGCCCCCTTCACGGGCCCGTACCGCGCCGGCGTCGAGATGGCCGTCGAGGAGATCAACGCCAAGGGAGGCGTGCTCGGTCGCAAGATCGAGGTGCTGTTCCGCGACGACAAGGGCCAGCCCGCGGAGGCGGTCAAGCACGCCCAGGAGCTGGTGGAGTCGGACAAGGTCGCGATGATCACCGGGAGCTTCCTCTCCAACGTGGGGCTCGCGGTCTCCGACTGGGCCAAGCAGAACAAGACCATGTTCCTCGCCGCCGAGTCGCTCACCGAGGCGCTCACCTGGTCCAAGGGCCACGACTACGCGGTGCGCCTCCGTCCCAACACCTACGAGCAGGGGCGCATGCTGGCCGACAAGGCCGGCAAGATGAAGTACGTCAAGTGGGCGACCATCGGGCCCAACTACGAGTACGGCAAGCGCGCGTGGGAGACGTTCCGCGACCACCTCAAGGAGCTGAAGCCCGACGTGCAGGTGGTGGGCGAGCACTGGCCCACCCTCGGCAAGATCGAGCCGGGTCCGCTCGTGACCGCCATCCTCAACCAGAATCCCGACGCGCTCTACGTCTCGCTCTTCGGCAGCGACTGGCTCGCCTTCGTCCGCGAGGCGGGCAAGCGCGGGCTCTTCCAGAAGATGTTCGTGGTGGGCATCCTCCTCGGCGAGCCCGAGTACATCGACCCTCTCAAGCTCGAGGCGCCCGAGGGCATGCTGGTCACCGGCTATCCGTGGTACGACGTGAAGATCGCCGGCCACCAGGAGTGGGTCGCGCGCTACATCAAGCGCGGGGACAAGAACCCGGTGCTGGGCTCGCTGATCGGCTACGTCACCTATCTCTCGGTGGCGGAGGCGCTCAAGAAAGCGGGCGCGCCCGAGACCCCGAAGCTGGTGGCCGCCTTCAAGGGCCTGAAGGTCGAGACCCCGATGGGGCCGGTCACCTTCCGCGCCTCCGACGGGCAGTCCACCATGGGCGCGTGGGTGGGCACGACCAAGCTCGACGCGCAGCGGGGCGTCGGCATCATGGTCAACCACGAGCTGATTCCGGGCGAGAAGGTGCTGCCGTCCGACGACGAAGTGAAGAAGCTCCGCCCGGCCAACTGAGCGCCCCACCCCTCGTGATCACCCTCGCCCCCGCCGCGGGGGAGAGGGCAGGGTGAGGGGGCCCTCGAATCGCATGTCCCTCCTCCTCGTGCAGCTCCTGAGCGGGCTCGCGAACGCGATGTTCCTCTTCCTCATCGCGTCGGGCCTCTCGCTCATCTTCGGCGTCACCCGCATCGTCAACTTCGCGCACGGCTCCTTCTACATGCTGGCCGCCTACCTGACCTATTCCCTCGCGGCGATGCTGCCGGGCGGCCCGGCCGCCTTCTACCTGGCCGCGCTGCTCGCCGCGCTGGTGGTGGCCGCGATCGGGGGGCTGGTGGAGGTGCTGCTCCTCCGCCGCGTCTACCGCGCGCCCGAGCTCTACCAGCTCCTGCTCACCTTCGCGCTCGTCCTGGTGACCGCCGACCTCGTCCGCTACCTCTGGGGCGCCGACAACAAGACCGGTCCCGCCGCGCCGGGGCTGGCCGGGTCGGTGCCGATCGCAGGCCAGCTCTTCCCCTCCTACGATCTGGCGATCATCCTGTTCGGGCCGCTGGTGGCCCTCGGCCTCTGGCTGCTCTTCCACCGCACCCGCTGGGGCGTGCTGATCCGGGCGGCCACCCAGGACCGCGAGATGGTGGCCGCGCTCGGCGTCGACCAGTCGCGGCTCTTCACCTCCGTCTTCGTGCTCGGCTCGTTCCTGGCCGGGCTCGGCGGCGCCCTCCAGGTACCGCGGCTCGCCCTCACCACCGTGATGGACACCTCGGTGATCGTGGAGGCCTTCGTGGTGGTGGTGATCGGGGGCATGGGCTCGGTGTGGGGCGCGCTGCTGGCCTCGCTGCTGATCGGGGTGCTCAACGCCTACGGCGTGCTGCTGCTGCCGAAGGCGGCCATCGTGCTCATCTTCGTGGTGATGGCGGTGGTGCTGGTGGTGCGGCCGTGGGGCCTCCTCGGCCGCCCCGAGATCCAGCTCCGGCCGCCGGGGAGCGGGGCGGTGGCCGACCGCCCGGCCCGGAGCCTCCATCCCGGCTGGACGGTCGCGGCGCTCGTGATCCTGGCCACGCTGCCGCTCGCGCTGCCGACGTTCTGGATCTCGATCGCGGTCGAGATCTTCGCGTTCGCGCTCTTCGCGGCGAGCCTGCACCTGCTGATGGCGGTGGGCGGCATGGTGTCGTTCGGGCACGCGGCCTACTTCGGGCTGGGCGCCTACGGGGCCGCGCTCTTCCTCAAGCTCGCCGGGCTGCCGATGCCGGCCGCCTTCGTGGCGGCCCCGCTGGTGGCCGCGCTCGCCGCGGCCGTCTTCGGCTACTTTTGCGTGCGGCTCACCAGCATCTACTTCGCGATGCTCACCCTGGCCTTCGCCCAGATCGTCTACGCGATCGTCCACCAGTGGGACGACGTCACCGGCGGGGACAACGGGGTGCTGAGCGTCTGGCCCGCGTCCTGGCTCGCCAGTCCCGGCCGCTACTACTACTGGGCCCTGGTGGCCACCGTGGCCGGCATCGTGCTGCTGCGACGGGTCGCGAGCTCACCCTTCGGGCTCACCCTGCGCGCGGCCCGCGACCACGCGCGGCGCGCCGAGGCGCTGGGGGTGAACATCCGGGCGCTGCAGTGGACCGCGTTCGTGGTGGCGGGCTTCGTGGCCGGGATCGGCGGGGCGGTCTTCGCCTTCCTCAAGGGCAGCGTCTTCCCGGTCTACACCGAGTCGCCCATGTCGGTGCAGCCGCTGGTGATGGTGCTCCTGGGCGGCATCGCGTCGCCCTCGGGGCCGCTCATCGGCGCGGCGGTCTACAAGCTGCTCGACACCGTGATCACGCGCTACACCGACTACTGGCAGCTCGTGCTGGGCGCGATCCTGGTGGTGCTGGTGCTCGCGTTCCCGCGGGGCATCGCGGGCGTGCTCGACGGCCGGCGTCCGTGAGCCCGGCCGGGACGGGGCCGGTGCTAGAGACGCGGGGGCTCTCCAAGTCCTTCGGCGGGGTCCGGGCGGTCAGCTCGGTCGACCTCGCGATGCCGAAGGGGGAGATCCGTGCCCTGATCGGTCCCAACGGGGCGGGCAAGACCACGTTCTTCAACATGCTCACCGGCCAGCTCCGGGCCGACGCGGGATCGGTGCTCTTCAAGGGGCAGCGGCTCAGCGGGCTGCCGCCGTACGCGGTCTGGCGCCGCGGGGTGAGCCGGACGTTCCAGATCACCGCCACCTTCGCCACCCTGAGCGCGCTCGACAACGTCCGCGTCGCGCGCCTCTCGCACGCGGGCAAGACCTATTCCCTCCTGGAGGCGGCCGCGCGTCTGCAGGCCGAGGAGGCGCGCGCGCTGCTCGACCAGGTGGGCCTGGTCGACCAGGCGGACCGGGTCGCCGCGGTCCTGGCGTACGGCGATCTGAAGAAGCTCGAGCTGGCGGTGGCGCTCGCCAACGACCCCGAGGTGCTGCTGCTCGACGAGCCCACCGCGGGCATGGCGCCCGCCGAGCGTGGGGCCCTCATGGCCCTCACCGAGCGGATCGCGCGGGCGCGCGGGCTCACCGTGCTGTTCACCGAGCACGACATGGACGTGGTCTTCGCGGTCGCCGACCGGATCATGGTGCTCCACCAGGGCCGCGTCATCGCGGAGGGGCCGCCCGCCCTGGTCCGGGCGGACGCGCAGGTGCAGCGCGTCTACCTGGGCGAGGAGGCGTGATGCTCGAGCTGGAGGCGGTGCAGGGCGGCTACGGCCTCTCCCAGGTGCTGCACGGGGTGAGCCTGCGGGCGGAGGCGGGGGAGGTGGTCTCGCTCCTCGGCCGGAACGGGGCCGGGAAGTCGACCACGCTCAAGTCGATCGTGGGGCTGGTCGAGGTCACCGGCGGCCGCATCCGCTTCGACGGCCGGGAGATCACCCGGCGCCCGACCCACGAGATCAGCCGCCTCGGGGTGGGTTACGTGCCCGAGGAGCGGCGCATCTTCAGCGACCTGACCGTCGCGGAGAACCTCCTGGTGGGCCAGAAGGGCGAGGGAGCGTGGGGCACCGCCCGGGTCTACGAGTTCTTCCCCAAGCTCCGGGAGTTGGCGGCCCGCCGGGCCGGCAGCCTCTCGGGCGGCGAGCAGCAGATGCTCACGGTGGCCCGCACCTTGATGGGCAACCCGCGGGTGCTCCTCCTCGACGAGCCGTCGGAGGGCCTGGCCCCGGTGATCGTGCGCGCGCTCGGGGATCAGATCGCCGCGCTCAAGCGGGAGGGCTTGACGATCCTGCTCTCCGAGCAGAATCTCAAGTTCGCGGCGAGGCTGGCCGACCGGGCCTACATCATCGAGAAGGGCCTCATCCGCTTCGACGGGCCGATGGCGGCCCTGATGGGCGACGAGGCGCTGAGGCGGAAGTATCTGACCGTATGAGGTCTCGGTGAGCGGGAACCACCCCTCACCCTGCCCTCTCCCCTGAGGGGAGAGGGGAATAGGGAGGCCGGAGGCGACCTTGAAAGCGCTGATCAGGAACATCGGGCAGATCGTGTCGGGGGACATCGCCAAGCCGCTGCTGGACGGCGACTCGATCGTGGCCGCCGACGGCAAGATCGTGGCGGTGGGGCGGGGCCTCGACGACGACGCGGACACCGTCATCGACGCCCGGGGCAGCACGGTGGTGCCGGGTCTCATCGACTCGCACTGCCATCCCGTGTTCGGCGACTTCACGCCGCGCCAGCGCACGATCGACTTCATCGAGTCCGGCCTCAACGGGGGCATCACCACGATGATCTCGGCCGGCGAGGTACACCTGCCCGGGCGGCCCAAGGACATCGTGGGGCTCAAGGCCCTCGCCATCGTGGCCGCGAAGTCCTACGCCAACCAGCGGCCGGCCGGGGTCAAGGTGCACGCGGGGGCGCCCATCCTGGAGCTCGGCATGGTGGAGGAGGACTTCGCGGAGATGGCGCGCGCCGGGGTCAAGCTGGTGGGCGAGATCGGCCTCGGCTCGGTGCGGACCGGCAAGGACGCGGCCCCGATGGTGAAGTGGGCCAAGAAGCACGGCATGACCGTCACCATCCACACCGGCGGGCCGTCGATCGCGGGCTCGAACGCCATCAGCGGGGAGGTGGTGCTGGAGGCCGACCCCGACGTGGTCGGCCACATCAACGGCGGGACCACCGCGATGAGCGAGCGCGAGATCGACGCGCTGGTGGCGACCCGCATGGCGCTCGAGATCGTCCACTGCGGCAACGGCAAGGCCGCGCTCCACGCCCTCCGCCGCGCCCGCGAGGCGGGCGCCACCGGCCGCATCATCATCGGCCTCGACGCGCCGTCGGGCACCGGGGTGGTGCCGCTCGGGATCCTGCGCGTCCTCGCCCACCTGGTCTCGCTCGGCGGGCTCGCCCCCGAGGAGGCGGTGTGCATGGCCACCGGCAACACCGCGCGGGTCTACAAGCTGTCCGCGGGTGTGATCGCGCCGGGGCGGGACGCGGATCTCTGCATCGTGGACGCCCCGATCGGCTCGCAGGGCCGGACCGCGCTGGAGGCGCTCCAGGTGGGCGACCTCTTCGGGGTTTCCATGATCCTCATCGACGGACAGATCAAGATCGGGCGGAGCCGCAACACCCCGCCCGCCACGCGCGCGGCGGACGTGGTCAAGGGCCAGGGGCCCGCCGCAGGAGGGCACTGATGAAGATCCGCAAGCTGGCGACGGTGATCGAGGAGATCCAGGAGGACGGCGGCCGGCGTCTCGAGAAGCCGCTCCGCAAGGTGGCCGCGGTGGCGGTGATCGAGAACCCGTTCGCGGGCCGCTTCGTGGACGACCTGCAGGAGCTGATCAAGTCCGGCGAGGAGCTGGGCGACCTGCTCGGCCGCCGCGCGGTGATGGCCCTCGGGAGCGCGGTGCACTCCTACGGCAAGGCGGCCATCGTGGGCGTGGACGGCGAGTACGAGCACGCCGCCGCCATCCTGCACCCCACCCTCGGCACACCGTTCCGGGCCCTGGTGCACGGGGGCAAGGCGATCATTCCCTCCGCCAAGAAGCTGGGCGGGCCGGGGACCACCATCGACGTCCCGCTCCACTTCAAGGACGCCGCGTTCGTGCGCACCCACTTCGACGCGATGGAGGTGCGGCTCAACGACGCGCCCCGAGCGACCGAGATCCTGGTCGCGCTCGTCGTCACCGACGGCGGGCGCCCCCACGCCCGCGTCGGCGGCCTCACCGTCGCCGACGCAAAGAAAGAGGATGGTCTCCGATGAGCGCCAAAGGCGCGAAGAGGCCAAACCGCAGCGCAAAGAAGATCGCCCCAAAGCGCTCAAAAAAGAGAAGTCCCGGTGGCGACAGAACAGCGCGCTCAAAAAAGAGCAGTGGGACTGGCAGTACCCACGCACGCTCACAAATCGGTCGCAACGCCAAGCCCCCCCTCGGAGCCAGCCCCATCAAGTTCGGCCTTCGCCTCCCGAGCTTCGCCCTCGGCGCCCGCACCGCGACGCTCGCCGAGATGGGCGCGTATCTGCGCCGCGCCGAGGACCTCGGCTTCGACTCCGCGGTGTCCATCGACCACCTCCTGCTGACCCCGCCCGCCTACGCGTGCACCTGGCTCGAGCCGGTGGCGCTGCTCGCGGCCCTGGCCGGAGTGACGCGCACCATCAAGCTCGGCACCATGGTGCTGGTGCTGCCGCTCCGCAACCCGGCCTACTTCGCGAAGGAGTGGGCCACGCTGGATCTCGTATCGGGCGGCCGCACCATCCTGGGCGTGGGCGTGGGCTGGCACGAGGAGGAGTTCGGGCTCATGGGCGTGCCGCACCGGGAGCGCGGCCGACGCATGGACGAGATGCTGGAGGCGGTCACCGCGCTCTGGGCGGGCGATCGCGTGAGCTACGACGGCAAGTACTACACGTTCCGCGACCTCACGATCGATCCGAAGCCGCTCCAGAAGCCGCACCCGCCCATCTGGATCGGCGGCGGCAGCCAGCCCTTCGAGAAGGTCTACGGCCAGACCGTCACCAACATCGACCCGGTGCTGCGGCGCATCGCCAAGTACGCGAAGACCTGGGTCCCGCATTCCTCGGCCACCGCGGACATGGTCAAGGGGGACTGGGAGAAGATCCAGCGCTTCATGGGCGACTTCGGCCGGCGACCCGGCGACATGAGCAAGGTCTACTCCAACTTCGTCTGGGTGCTGAAGAAGGGGCAGAAGCCCGAGAGCGCGATCCCCCACTTCAAGACCTTTTCGGGGATGGATCTGCCCTACTGGCGGGAATTCTATCTCCTGGGAGAAGCCGAGGAGCTGGCCGAGAGGATCCGCGCCAAGGTCGCCAATCTGGGTGGCTGCGAGCACATCGTGCTCAATCCGCTCGACTGGAGCATGGAGCAGCTCGAGCTGCTGGCGAGCGAGGTGCTGCCCCGCGTGGCCAGGCCGTGACGAGCGAGTGAGCGCTCCTCCGCCTCCCCGCTACCTGGGCGCCCACGTCAAGCGCCTGGAGGACCCCCGTCTCCTGGCCGGGCAGGGGCGCTTCCTCGACGACATCACGCTTCCCGGGCTGCTGCACGCGGCCTTCGTGCGCAGCACCCACGCGCACGCCATCATCCGCGCGGTGGATGCGGAGGCCGCGCGTCGCGTCCCGGGGGTGGTCCTGGCGCTGACCGGCCGCGATCTCGAGGGCGAGGTGGCGCCTCTCGTCCCTCGGCTCGAGGCGCCCGGCTTCGCGCCCACCGCGTGGCCCGCGCTCGCGGCCGAGCGGGCGCGCTTCGTCGGTGAGCCGGTGGCCGTCGTCGCGGCGCGGAGCCCCTACGCGGCGGTGGACGGTGCCGCGGCCGTCGAGGTCGACTATGATCCGCTGCCTGCGGTCGCGGACGTGGCGGCCGCGGTCGCGCCGGGGGCCCCGCGCCTGCATCCGGGGCGGCCATCCAATGTGCTGTTCGAGGGGAGCGACCGTCGGGGCGACGTCGAGGGCGCCTTCGCGGCCGCGCCCGTGATCGTGCGCGAGACCTTCACCCACGCGCGCTGCTCGGCCTCGCCGCTCGAGGGCCGGGGGCTGGTCGCGCACTGGGAGGACGGCGGGCTCACCCTCTGGACCGGGACCCAGGTGCCCCACGTCTTCCGCACCGGAGTGGCCCGCGCCTTCGGGTTGTCCGAGTCGCGCGTGCGGGTCATCGTGCCGGACACCGGCGGCGGCTTCGGCCAGAAGATGCACGTCATGCCCGAGGACCTGGCGGTGGCCGCGCTCGCCCGGCGGGCGGGCCGGCCCGTGAAGTGGATCGAGACCCGGCGCGAGAACCTGGCCGCCGCGACGCAGGCCCGCGAGCAGCGCGTGGAGATCGAGATCGCCGCGGACCCCGACGGCACGCTGCGCGCGCTGCGGGCGAGGCTCGTCTCCGACGTGGGCGCGTACCACGTCTACCCGCTGACCGGCGCGCTCGAGGCGCTCGGCACCGCGTCGATCCTGCCGGGTCCCTATCGCACGCCGGCCTACGCCTTCGAGATCACCGCGCTCGCCACCAACAAGCCGCCCCTCGGCGCCTACCGCGGGGTGGGTATGACCATGGGCGCCTTCGTGATGGAGCGCACCCTCGACCTGCTCGCGGATCGGCTCGGGCTCGATCCCGGTCACGTCCGCCAGCGCAACCTGATCCCGCGCGACGCCTATCCGTTCACCTCCGCCACCGGCTTCGTCTACGACAGCGGGGACTATCCCAAGGCCCTCGAGGCCGCGCTGACCCTGGCCGGCTACGAGCGGCGGGTACGCGAGCGCGAGGACGGGCGCGCGCGCGGGCGGCTGCTCGGGGTCGGGCTGGCGTGCTACACCGAGTACACCGGGATCGGCTCCGAGACCTATCGCCGGCGCGGGATGGTCGACATGCCGGGGCCGGAGGCGGCGACGGTTCGCGTGGAGGCCGACGGGGGCGTGACGTGCCTCGTGTCGTTTCCGTCGCAGGGCCAGGGGCACGCCACCACCACCGCGCAGCTCGTCGCCGACCAGCTCGGCGTGCCGCTCGAGGCGGTGACGGTGCACCAGCCCGACACCGCCGAGGCGCCGCCCGGCACCGGCACCTTCGCGAGCCGCGGGGCGATCGCCCAGAGCGGCGCGGCCGACGCGGCGGCGGCCACCGTGCGCGTCGCGCTGCTGACGGCGGCGAGCGGGCTGCTCGAGGCGAGCGCCGAGGACCTGGTGCTGGCGGACGGCATGGTGCGCGTGCGCGGCGTGCCCGACCGCGGCATGACGGTGGCGGAGGTGGCGCGTCGGACTCATGCGACCGCCGGCGGGGGCGCCCGGCTCGCCGCGACCCAGCGCTTCGATCCGCCGGGGCCCACGTTCTCCGGCGCGGTCCACGTCGCCTCGGTGGAGGTCGATCCGGAGACCGGCCGGGTCACGGTGCGCGACTACGCGGTGGTCGAGGACTGCGGGCCGATGATCAACCCGATGATCGTCGAGGGGCAGATCCACGGCGCGGTCGCCCAGGGGATTGGCGAGGCGCTGGGCGAGCGGCTCGTCTACGACGAGAGCGGTCAGCTCCTGACCGGCACCCTGATGGACTACGCGCTGCCGACGGCGGCGATGCTGCCCGCGTTCACGATCGGCCACCTCGAGACGCCCTCGCCGCTCACGCCCGGTGGCTTCAAGGGCATGGGCGAGGGCGGCACCATCGGCGCGCCCGCCGCCATCGCCAACGCGGTGGCCGACGCGGTCAAGCCGCTCGGGGTGGCGGTGACCACGCTGCCGATCCTGTCCGCCGATCTCGTTCGACGCCATGGATCCTAGCGCGCCCCCCGTCACCGAGGCCGGGTCGTCGGGGCCGCGGTCGCTCTGGGGGACCGTCGCCCAGCTCGCGGTGCTCGCGCTGGCCGCGGGCCTGCGCCTCTGGCGCCTCGACCAGAACGGGTTCGACAACGAGTACTACGCGGCCGCGGTGCGCAGCATGATGGCGAGCTGGCACGCGTTCTTCTACAATTCCTTCGACCCGGCCGGCTTCGTCTCGGTCGACAAGCCGCCGCTCGCGCTGTGGATCCAGGTGGCGAGCGTGAAGCTCTTCGGCTTCCGCCCGCTGGCGGTGCTGCTGCCGCAGGTGATCGAGGGCGTGGCCGCGGTGGCGGTGCTCTCGCACCTGGTACGGCGTCACTGGGGCGCCGCCGCGGGCCTGCTGGCCGGGCTCTTCCTGGCCCTCACGCCGATCGCGGTCGCGGTGGACCGCTCCGGGAACACGGACACCGGCCTCCTGCTGGTGGTGCTGCTGGCGTCCTGGGCGCTCCTGCGAGCCGCCGAGCGCGGTCACCGCGGCTTCCTGCTGCTGGCCATGGCCCTGATCGGGCTCGGCTTCAACGTGAAGATGCTGGCCGCGTTCGTGGTCCTGCCGACGTTCGCGGCGGTCTACTGGCTGGGCGCGGCGGGGCCGTGGCGGCGTCGCCTGGTCGACCTGGCGCTCGGGGGTCTCGTCCTGGCCGCGGTGTCGCTGCCGTGGATGATCGCCTACGATCTCACGCCCGCCGCCCGGCGCCCGTTCGTGGGCAGCAGCCCGCAGAACTCCATGATCGATCTCGCGGTCGGCCACAACGGCGTCGGTCGGTTCGTGCGGCTCTGGCAGACCGGACGGACGGCGAGCGCGGATGAGACGGCGGCGCGGCGGCGGATGGGCGCGCCCCCGGCCGCGGGCCCGGTCGAAGGGTACGCGCGGCTCTTCGTGCGCGCGCCGGTGGGCCCGCTGCGCCTGGGCGACGGCCTGCTCGCGGCGCAGGCGGAGTGGCTGCTGCCGCTGGCCCTGGTGGGCGCGCTCGGGCTCGGGCGGGGGCGCGCGCGGCCGCCGCTTCGGCCCGCCCAGCTCGGCCTGCTCCTCTGGATCGGCTGGACGCTCACCTACGCGGTCGTCTACAGCGCGGCGGGCGGGATCTTCCACTTCTACTACCTCTCCACGCTCGCGCCCCCGCTGGCGGCGCTGGCCGCGATCGGCGTGATCGACCTGTGGCAGCGCTACCGCGACGGCCGCGCGGCCGCCGTGGCGCTCGCGGGTGCCCTCGTCGTCACCGCGATGTGGCAGGTCTACGTGCATACCGCCGGGCTGCCCGCGGTCTCCGACGCGTGGCAGCGCCGGATCCCGATCGGGGTTCTTCTCGCGGTGGTGCTCGCGGCCGGCGTGCTCCTGGTGCGCTTGCTCCGCCGCGGCGAGCGACCGGGAGTCGGTATTCCGGAGCGCCTCGCGGTGGGCGTCGGGCTCGGCGCGCTGCTGGTGATGCCGGCGGCGTGGGCGCTCAGCAGCGTGCTGGTGCGCGGGGTGGCGGTGATCCCGTCCGCCGACATCGGCCGGCTCCGGTCGCCGTCGCCGACGCCGACCCTCCGGGCCCGCGTCCGCGTGGGCGAGGTCGCGGATCGCCGTCAGCTGATCGCGTTCCTCCAGGCCAACCGCCACCGCGAGCGCTTCCTGCTGGCCACGCCGAGCGCGCAGCTGGCCTCCCCACTCATCGTCGCCACCGGCCTGCCGGTGATGGCGATGGGCGGCTTCCACGGCCTCGACCCCATCCTGACCCCCGAGCGCCTGGCGGGGCTCGTGGCCGAGGGGCAGGTGCGCTTCGTGATGCTGGGCGAGCTCTCGATCGCGAGCCGCCTGATGGGCGCGGAGTTGGCGGGGCGTCCGCTCGCGGACTGGATCCGGGCCAACGGCGCGCCGGTGGATCCGGGGCTCTGGAGCGAATCGCCCGGCGCTTCCGGCCGGGTCTGGCGGCGGGAGCTCTTCGACCTGAAACCGGGCACGGGACTCGTCCCGGCCCCCTGATGAGGAGACGGCGCATGGGCATCGGACGGACGCAGCTTCGCGGTACGCGGTGGTGGCTCGCGATGGGGCTGGCGGTGGGTCTGAGTGGGGCCGGGGTCACGCCCGCTCGCGCCGAGGAGATCAAGGTGTTCAGCGCGGGCGCCGTTCGCGCGATCGTGACCGAGCTCTCGGAGGCCTTCCGGCAGGAGACCGGGAACACGGTGACGCTGTCGTTCGGCACCGCCGGGGCCACGCGCGGCAAGCTCGCGAGCGCGGAGCCGGTGGACGTGGTCATCATGACCGACACCGCGGTGGACGACGTGATCCGCGAGGGCGCGGTGGTCGCGGGCAGCCGCACCGACCTCGCCCGGACCGGGATGGGGGTCGGCGTCCGCGAGGGCGCGCCGCGCCCGGACATCTCGACGCCGGAGGCCTTCAAGGCGACCCTGCTCGCCGCGAAGTCGCTGGTCTACGTCGATCCCGCCCAGGGGGCGACGAGCGGTATCCACTTCAAGGGTGTGCTCGATCGCCTGGGCATCGCGGACGCGGTCCGGGCCAAGACCCAGCTGGTGGCGGGCGGCTATCCCGCCGAGAAGGTGGCGAGCGGCGAGGCCGAGGTGGTGGTGCACCAGATCAGCGAGATCGTCCCGGTCAAGGGCGTGGTCATGATCGGGCCGCTGCCCGCGGACCTCCAGAAGGTGACCGTCTACTCGGCGGGCCTGGCCGCGCGCAGCACGCA
>WNFK01050077.1_pt1 | contig 19868 bp, 20 predicted proteins | sample 5400281 | NCBI WGS metagenome assembly WNFK01 (sample SAMN13153350, study PRJNA577476) | soil metagenome | isolation source: 20 cm soil on Douglas fir-dominated hillslope | place: USA:California | collected 2013-09-17
ATCGCCCGCGCGATCAGCTCCTTGCCCGTCCCCGACTCCCCCGAGATGCACACGTTCGCATCCCCCACCGCCACCTTCTCGATCTTCGCCAGCACCTCCGCCAGCTGCGCCGACTGCCCCACCAGCCCGTGCGACATGGGGCCCCCGCCATTTCCCGGCCCCCGGCTCCCGGGACCCAGCCGGCCCACTACTCGCCCGAGCGCCGCCATCAACTCCGACTCCTCGGTCGGCCTCTCCAACCACTGCACCCCCGGCAGCGTCGGTGGCACGTCCGTGCTCCCGGACGGCCGCAGCACGACAATCGGGCTATCGCTTTCGAGCCCGCGCAGCCGCTGGCCCAGCTCCCAGGCGGTGAGGGGGGCCTGCAGGTTCACGATCACCAACCCCGGCCGCCCGTACGTTCGTACCCCCAGCTCCAGCTCAAGCAGGGAGCCAAGGAAGTGCGGCTCCCAACCCCGCAGCGGGGCGAGCCGCCCCACGACTTCGGCCAGATCCAACGATTCGTCGAGAACGAGAACGTTCACGCTCCAAACGCTCCTGTTGCCTAGCTCGGGTTTCCGCTGCCGTGAGACACCTGGTTGCCGCCGCGCTCGACTGCTTGCTGCAGGTAAGCGAGGGCCTGAGACAGGAGGATCGAGTCGGTGTGGCCGTCGCTCGGAAAGGAGACCTTGCCCACGCTCACGGTCAGCCGCTGTGGGCGTCCCTCGGGCCCTTCGCGGAACGCGACCTGCTCGAGACTGGCCCGGATCCGCTCAGCTACCCGCAACGCGTCTGTCCCGGCGGTGTGGAGTAAAATGATGGCAATCGCGGAGGACAGCTGCCCGACCAGATCGGTCACCCGAACGAACTCGGGGATCTTCTCTGAGATCGCTCGCTCGATCTCTTCCAGCTGCTGGCGGTCGTCCGCGACGTCCGGACGGAGCAGGCAGACCGAGAAGAAGTCTTGGTACCGAGTGGCGCGTCCCGCCTCGCGGGTCAAGAGATGGCGGAACGCTTCCTCATGAAATACCCCAGTCTGGGTATCCATGAATTCGCTCACGAAGTCCCTCCCTTCCTCAGACAGGTTTTCGTCCGTTCCGGCACCGGCCTTATCGATCCGGTCCCGGATGTCCGTTGAGCAAGTTTTGCGCCACTGGCCCCCTAACGCCAACATTTTTGAGACTGGGTATCCAAAGGAGCCGTATTCGCGGCGTGTTACAGCAACCCGCCCACGGATGGAAAGTCAGACGATTCGGAGAACGACGACGGTGGCTACGGAAGCAGAATCAGCTGAGGAGTGGACTTAGGTAGTCCCTGGGATAAACGCAGCAAATCATTTCCTACCCGAGCCGCGCTCCGGGCGGTCGTCGAGCCCGACCTGTCGGATCTTGTAGAGCATTGCCTTGTAGCTAATCTTGAGTAGGCGTGCGGCCTCCGCCCGATTCCAGCGGACCTTCTCCAACACCTCCTTGATCACCGCCTTCTCGGCTGCCATGGCGGCGCGCCGGGCGATGTCCTTGAGGCCCAGATCCTCCTCCGGAGCCTGCGGGACTGCGGCTGGGCTCGGCACGGGCGCCCCTTCGACCTTGGGGGTCCAGCGCTTCTCGCTGCGGAGAGCGATCTCCTGCTGAACGAGGGCCTCCGTCTGGAGGACCACCGCCCGCTTGATCATGTTCTCCAGCTCGCGGACGTTGCCGGGCCAGGAGTAGTCCTGCAGCAGGCGCATGGTCGTCGCCGAGATCTTCAGGGCGTCCCGATTGTACTGGCGGCAGAACCGGCTCATGAAGTACTCGACCAGGCCCGAGATCTCCTCCCGCCGCTCCCTGAGGGGCGGGATCGAGATCGCCACCACATTGAGCCGGTAGTAGAGATCCTCGCGGAAGAAGCCCGCGGCCATGACCGAGAGTAGGTTCTTGTTCGTCGCCGCGATCAGCCTGGCGTCGGAGGTGATGACGTCGCTGCCGCCCACCCGGAAGAACTGACCGTCCTGGAGCACGTGGAGCAACTTGGCCTGGAGGCCGAGCGGCATCTCTCCAATCTCGTCCAAGAGGAAGGTCCCCCGGTGGGCGAGCTCGAACTTGCCCGGCTTGCGACGGTGGGCGCCGGTGAACGAGCCCTTCTCGTGACCGAATAGCTCGGATTCGAGGAGGTCGCCCGGCAAGGATGCGCAGTTGACCTTCAGGAACGGCTTGTCCCGACGATCCGAGATGGTGTGGATGGCGCGCGCGACCATCTCCTTGCCGGTCCCGCTCTCACCCTGCAAGAGGATGGTGGCATTGGTATCGGCGGCGCGTCGGACGATGTCCTCCACGAGCCGCATGCGCTCGCTGTTCCGGAACAGGAGATCGAGGTTCAGCGCGGGCTGGCCGATCGTCGAGCCGTTGCCGCCCTGGGGCGTCAGGACCGCGGGGCCGTCACTCTGGGTGAGTGCCGCCTTGAAGACGTTCTTCAGGGTACTGGCCGCAACCGGCTTCACCAGAAAGTCGTAGGCCCCCGCCCGCATGCCCTTGACCACGAGATCGGTGCCCTCCGAGCTCGAGAGGATGAGCACGGGCACGTCGGCGTTCTCCAGCTTGATCTGTCGCGCCAACTCCAGGGCGTTGTCCAGGTGATCGATGTCCAGGAGCACGAGCTGGGGGTGCAGGCTCCCGAGCAGAGCCAGTCCTTCGGCGGCGGTCGCGGCCTCAAGCGAGGCATAGTCCGCCTCGACCACGGCCCGGACGAGCGCCGCCCGGCTCTCCGCGCGGCTGTCGATAACCAGGATCGACCCCGCGCTCGTCAAGGGCGAGCCCCCTCCCGGGGCCTTGACGAACTCCCGGCGGGTCCGGATACTGGCACCCGGCGAGACCCATGAGAATCCTGGTGATAGACGACGACCCGTCGGTGGCCGAGATGATCGCGGAAGCGATCCGCAGCGTCGGCCACGAGGCGCTTGTGGCCCTTGATGGGGCCGAGGGCCTGCTCGTACTGGAGTCGACAGTCGTTCAAGGGGTCTTCCTGGACCTCGTCATGCCCGGGCTGGGTGGCCTGGCCGTTCTCACCCGGGTCAAGAGTCGCTATCCTCACGTTCCGGTCGTGATCCTCTCGGCTCATGCCGGGGACGAAGAGGCTCGCGAAGCCATGGCTCTGGGAGCCTCCGAGGTGATCATGAAGCCTGCTGGGCTCGCCCAGTTCACGGAGGTCCTTTCGCGACTCACCCGCTCGACTCCCGCAGGGTAAGCGCCAGCGGTCATTCCGCGTGGCGTGTTCTTCCCTTCATTCCCACTTTTGCTTATCTCCATATGAAACGCAATACCCAATCAAGGCAACTCGTGCTGAACGGTCAGAGGACAACAAGAGGACAGGGTGGGTAATTTCTGCGCAGTGATCGCTCACGCGCTGGGCGACCGTTCTCTTGCAGCCAGCCGGCCCTTCTGAGATGATGACGGCCATATGAATCTCCCCGTCGCGCTGATGATTCTCGGGGGATTGAGCTGGCTCGGGGTTGTATCCCCGGCTGGCGCTCAAACCCCGGTCGAGATCCGAGCCAGCGCCCCCGAGAAACCGCCGCAGATCCGCATCGTGGAGCCGACCCCGGCCACCCGCGAGGCCACGCGCCCCCGCGAGGCGGACTTCTATGGCGGCACCGACGTGCGGGTCCGTCACCAGCCGGCCTTCATCGAGCCCTTCGCGGGCGAGACGCAGGGAGGCACGAAGTACGGCCTCTCGGGGTGGACATCTCCGTCTACCCCGGTCGGCAGCCTGGTCTCGCAGGAGCCGTGGGCCCGCAGTGGTTGGCCCGCCCTCGGCTTCACCGTGGTCTGGGACTCGGTCCCGGCCCCCTCGGCTCGCCGGGTCTCCGATCCCCGCTGAACGACCGCGCGCGGAACGCGGTGCGGTAGCCCCATGCCGCGGCTGAAGGGCAACCTCCACACGCACACGACGTTCTCGGACGGCCGTCGTCCCATCGACGAGGTAATCGCGCGCTACCGCGAGCTCGGCTACGACTTCCTCGCCATCACGGATCACGACGATCGCATCCACGAGGACTACTGGTTCGAGATCCCTCGCGGCGACGACCGCATGCTCGTGCTCCCCGGGGTCGAGATCGACTACCGGCCCCTCGGCCAGCACGTGGGGAAGGTGACCGGGGACCGGGAGACGCTCTACATCCTGAACCATCCCGCCCGCTACGCCCTGACCGTGGACCAGACCCTGCGGCGGATCCGCGCGATCACGCGCGACGGCATGCCCATCCACGCGGTGGAGATCACCGACACCGGCGTCTACCAGCCCGAGTACGACGTGGAGGCCATCCGCCTCCCCAAGGTCGCCACCGACGACGGCCACCGTGACGAGGATTTCGGCCGGGCGTGGGTCGAGGTCGAGGCGGAGCGCAACCCCGATGCCATCCTGCGCGCGATCAAGGCGGGAGACTTCGTGATCCGCTTCGCCCGGGCGCGCGTCGGCTACTGAGCCGCGCCGATGCTGCGTAGCAGGAGCGGGGTCAGGGCGGGCACCGCCTCCGTCATCAGGTCCGGCCGCCCGCTGTAGAGCCACTGGATCACCACCTCGTTGACCGCTCCCAGCCACGCGAAGGTGGCGACCCGCGTGTCGAGCGGGGGAATCGAGCCCTCCGCCACCGCGTCGTCGAGGTAGGCCTGGATGAGCGCGGCGAAGCGCCCGTGCACTTCCAGTCGCTTGCTCTGATACGCGGGCCCCAGGCTCACCGACTCCAGCAGCAGGATGCGCGCGAGGTCCCGGTGGCGGGCGAAGGTCTCGAGCCCCGCGGTGAGCGCGGCCTCCACCTTGCCGAGCGCGCCGTGCGCGCCCGCGATGCCGGCCGCCACCGCCTCCGCGAGCCGGGCCGAGAACTCGTCGACCAGGGCGAGGAAGAGCGCTTCCTTGTTGGGGAAGTGGTGATAGACCGCGCCCTTCGACGTGCGGGAGGCCCGCACGATGTCGTCGACCAGGGCCCTGTGATACCCTTTCTGCGCAAAGACCTCCAGCGCCGCCTGGAGAATCCTGTCGCGCGTCGCCGGCTTCGTCATTTAGACATCAGAGCGAGGCCCAGCTCATAGGGAGATAGCATGCTGATTCGCATCGGTCACAGCCCGGATCCCGACGACGCCTTCATGTTCTACGCGCTCAACGCGGGAAAGGTGAAGATCCCGGGCATCGAGGTCGAGCACGTGCTGGAGGACATCGAGTCGCTCAACCGGCGCGCCCGCACCGGCGAGTTCGAGGTCACCGCGGTCTCCGCCGCGACCTACGTGCTGGTCCACGAGCAGTACCGGATGATGGATCCCGGCGCGTCCATGGGGAAGGGCTACGGGCCGATCCTGGTCGCCAAGGAGCCCATCCCGCGCGATCAGCTGGAGGCCAAGGTGGTCGCCATTCCCGGCAGCCACACCACCGCGGCCCTGCTCCTGCGCCTCTACGTGGGCGATCCGCCGACCATCGAGGTCGCCTTCGACAAGATCCCCAAGGTCGTGCTGGAGGGCCAGGCCGACCTGGGGCTGCTCATCCACGAGGGGCAGATCACGCACCAGCGCATGGGCCTCACCAAGGTCCTGGACCTGGGCGAGGAGTGGCAGAAGGAATCGGGCCTGCCGCTGCCGCTCGGCATCAACGTCATGCGGCGGGACCTGGGCGAGGCGACCCACCGCGCGATCTCCCAGGGGCTCCGCGACGCGATCGACTACGCCTACGCCAACGTGGACGAGGCGCTCGAGTACGCGATGCGCTACGGGCGCGGGATCGACAAGGAAACCTGCCGGCGCTTCGTCCTGATGTACGTCAACAACTACACCAAGACGCTGGGCGACGAGGGCCGGGCCGCTCTGACTCGCCTCTACGAGATGGCGCACGCGCGGGGCCTGATCAAGTCCATGCCGCCGGTGGACCCGATCTAGATCTAGTAGATCTTGAGAATGTCGTAGTCGGTCGTGCGCTGGGCGGGTGTGAAGCCCGCGTCCCGGATCAGGGTCATGATCTCGTCCACGGTGGTCTTGTTGACGTAGTCGGCCGCCGCGTGCACGTTCTCCTCGAAGAGGGTCCCGCCGAAGTCGTCCGCTCCCCACGACAGCGCCACCTGGCCGGTCCGCTTCCCCTCGGAGAACCACGAGGCCTGCACGTGGGGAAAGTTGTCGAGATAGAGCCGGGAGACCGCCAGCATCCGGAGGTAGGCGTTCGGCCCCTTGTACTGCTTGATCCACTTCTCGAGCAGGGTATTACCCGGCTTGAAGGACCAGGGGACGAAGGCGGTGAAACCGCCGTGCTCGTCCTGCAGCTCGCGGATCGCGTCGAGATGGTCGAGGACGTCCTCCGGCTGCTCCACGTGGCCGTACATCATGGTGGCGGTGGACCGGAAGCCCTGGCGGTGCGCCTCCCGGTGCACCTCGAGCCACGCGCCCGGCCCGCCCTTCTTGGGCTCGATCCGCTTACGCACTCGCTCGGAGAGCACCTCGGCCCCGCCCCCCGGAATGCTCGTCTGCCCGGCCCGCTTGAGCAGGCTCAGCACCTCGGGGACCGGCTTGCCCGCCACGTCCGACATGGTGCGGATCTCGGAGGCGCTGAAGAAGTGCGGGGTGACCGACGGGAAGCGCCGCCGGGTCTCGCGCACCAGCTCGAGGTAGTACTCGAGCGGGAGCGCCGGGTTGTGGCCGCCCTGGAGCAGCACGGTGGTCGCGCCCTCGCGGGCCGCGAACTCCACCTTGGTCAGCACCTCGTCCACCGTCAGCGTGTAGGCTTCCTTGTCGCCGGGCCGGCGGTAGAAGGCGCAGAACTGGCAATCGGTGATGCAGACGTTCGTGTAGTTCGGGTTGGTGTCGATGACGAACGTCACCCGACGCTCCGGGATGCGGCGGAACCGCGCCTCCTGGGCCACGCTGCCCAGGTCGAGCAGCGGCGCCTCGGTGAGGAGCCAGAGTCCGTCCTCGCGGTCGAGGCGCGTCCCCGCTTCCGCCTTGGCCTGGATGCGGCTCAGCATGGGAGCGGCCCGAGCTGCGCGCGCAGCCTCACGAACTCGGCGGCGCCCTTGTCCTCGTCGGGGCCCAGCCGGAAGGCGAAGTTGCGCAGGTACGACTCGACCTGCGCGGCGGTCCAGCCCAGGTCGGCGTGGGACGCGGCGATCTCGGGCAGGGCGGCCATCCCGCGGTCGAGCGCGGCGTCGAGCGCCTGCTCGAAGGCGCGCCGCTCGCGGGCCGGGACGCGGGAGGCCACCGCCCAGCGCGCGAACACGAAGGGCAGCCCCGTCCAGTCGCGCCACTCGAGCCCGAGGTCGGTGACGTGCCGGGCGGGCGGACCGCCGGTGAGCCGCCGGATCGCCTGATCGCCGATCAGGAGCTGCGCGTCGCAGGGCTCCTCGGCGGTGACCCAGGCGGCGGGCTCCACCTCGTGGCGGAGGGCCAGCAGGACCCGCAGCAGCTCGACCGACGTCGAGGTCTCACCGGTGATGCCGACCCGGGCCCCGCGCAGGTCCGACAGCGGCCGCTCGGAGAAGACGAGCACGCTGCGGGCGCCGGTGGGGCAGCCGATGCCGTAGGGCAGGGGCGTCAGCTCTGGCTCGATCCGGAGGTAGTCCATCAGGGAGAGCGGACCGGCATCGAGCTCGCCGGCCGCCATCGCTCGACCGAGGAGCCGTGGGATCAGGTCGACGAGCTCCACGCCGGTCAGCCGGTGGAAGAACGGCTCGCAGTTGAGGTACGGGATGCGCCCGATGCGCAGCACGGTCAGCTCCACACCTTCACGACGTTGTACAGCGCGTCGCGCTCGACCGGGATCTTGCCCGCGTCCCGCACCATTCGAAGGATCTGCTCGGTGGCCAGGCCCGCCGGGCTGGCCGCCTGCGCCATGTGGGCGATCTTCTCGTCCTCGAGCGTGCCGTTGACGTCGGAGGCGCCGAAGTGGAGCGCCAGCGAGGCGGTGGCCTCGCCGATCATCACCCAGTACGCCTCGATGTGCGGGAAGTTGTCCAGCAGCAGCCGCGAGACCGCGATCGTCCGCAGGTCGTCGGTCGGCGGGGTCTGGCGCGGCACCAGCTTGGTGGTCCCGGTCTGGTAGGACAGGGGGATGAAGGTGATGAAGCCCCCGGACTTGTCCTGCTGCTGCCGCAGCCGGAGCAGGTGGTCCACCCGCTCCTCCATCGTCTCCACGTGGCCGTACAGCATGGTCGCGTTGGTCTTGATCCCGAGCGAGTGGGCGATGCCGTGGATCTCGCACCACCGGTCGGCGTCGGCCTTGCCGGTGAAGTGGAGCAGCTTCTGGAGCCGCCGTGAGAAGACCTCGGCCCCGCCCCCGGGCATCGAGTGAAGCCCCGCGGCCTTGAGCCGGGTGAGGGCGTCGACCGGCTCGATCTTCCAGCGCCGCCAGAAGTAGTCGATCTCGGCCGCGGTGAAGGCCTTGATCTGGGTCTCCGGCCGGGCGTTGTGGATGGTCTGGATCAACCGCTCGAAGTACTCGAAGGGCCAGTCCGGGTGATGGCCGCCCACGATGTGCGCCTCGCGGGTGCCCGGCTTGATCATGTTCAGCACGTCCTCGATCGTGTTCTCGAACGCGCCCTCCTCGCCCTTCTTGCGAGCGAAGTCGCAGAAGCTGCAGGAGAGCACACATACGTTGGTCGGATTGATGTACCGGTTGAGCACGAAGAAGACCTGGTCGCCGTGCCGCCGGGACTTGAAGAAGTCGGCCATGCGGCCCACGCCGTGCAGATCATCGGTTGCGAAGAGCGCGAGCCCATCCTCGGGGGACAGGCGCTCTCCGGCCTGGACCTTCTCCCAGATCGGGTGGAGGACGGGATCGCGGAGTCGAGGTGGCGCGGGCGCGGCGACGGCCATTGATGCCTCCGTGTTCGGGGTGGCCAGACCGACCAGTCGGTCTGATTCTATGTAGGCGGAATCCGGGATGTCAAGGTTCGTCTGGGGCCACGATCCCGTGAGGCGGAGCGAGCGCGCCGGCGTGCTATCCTAGCGGCCCGTGAACGCTGATCCGGCCGTCTACTTCGAGGACATCTCGGTCGGCGAGGAATACGCCTCGCCCGGCCGTACCGTGACCGAGGCGGACGTGGTGATCTTCGCGGGGCTGAGCGGCGACTACAACGTGCTGCACACCGGGGACTCCTGGACCGGGTGGTGACCGCCCAGGTCACGGGTCCGCTGGCCGCCGTGAAGTGGAAGTTCAAGGGGCCGATCAAGATCGGCGATACCATCCACGTCGAAGCCCGGGTCACCGCCAAGCGCGACGGAGAGCAGCCGGGCTGGGGCGTGGTCACGGTGGCCCGGCGAGTGGTCAACCAGCGGGGCGAGACCGTCCAGGAGGGCGAGACCGACCACCTGGTGGGTCGCCGGCCCGCCTGAGCGCGCGCTTGTCCCCGAGCCAGCCGGCGAGCCGGGTCTACTTCGAGGACGTCCAGACCGGGGTGCCGCTCGAGACCCCCGGGATGACTCTCACCGAGACGCACGCGGCTCTCTTCAATTCGCTCAGCTCGGCCCGGCCCGGCGAGCCGGGCACGATTCCGGATCTGCTCCCGCTCTGCCTGTCCTCGGGCCTCGGCTGGCGCGTGCCCCAGCCGCCCCTCGTGGTGCTCGCGTTCATGGGCTTCGAGTGGCGGTTCCTGAAGCCGACCCGGATCGGCGACACGATCCGCAGCGTGTCCAAGACGGTCGCGAAGCGCTCGATGAGGGAGGGCGGCGTCGTCATCGAGGAGCGCAGCATCCTGAACCAGCACGGCGAGATCGTGCAGAGCGGGCGGCTCACCCTGCTCGTGGCCAAGCGGCCCGTGGCGTGAAGCGCGCGGCCTGGCTGGCCGCGGGAGCGGCGCCCGCCTTCTGGGGCGCCTACACCTGGGGCTCGCACCTGCTCACCCTCGCCAGCGTGTGGCGCGGCTCGCGAGAGCGGCGGGCCGTCGCGCTCACTTTCGACGACGGGCCGGACCGTGAGTGCACGCCGCGGGTCCTCGACATCCTGGAGCGCGAGAGCGTCCAGGGCGCCTTCTTCCTGATCGGCCGGCGCGCCGCGCACGCCCCCGCGGTGGCCCGCCGGATCGCGGAGGGCGGTCACGACCTGGGCAACCACACCTGGAGCCACGCGAGCCTCTGGCGCTGCGGGCCCGACCGTACCGAGCGGGAGATCGGCGACGGGCACGCCGCCATCACCCAGGCCGCGGGCGCGCCGCCGCGTTTCTTCCGGCCGCCGTGGGGCAAGACGAACCTCGCCATGTTCGGGACGCTGCGCCGCCTCGAGACCCCGTGCGTGTTCTGGACGGTGCAGCCGGAGAGCCGGCGGCCGGTGGCTCCCGCGGAGCAGGCGCGCCGAGGGGCCACACGGGCGCGGCCGGGCGCCATCTACGACCTGCACGACGCGGACGGCGTGCCGGGAGCGGGGGCGCGGCTCGTCGCGTACCTGCCCGCGCTCATCGCGGGCCTGCGCGAGCGGGGCTACGCGCTGGTCCCGCTCCGCGACCTGCTGTAGAATTCCCCGGACCAGGCAAGCCACGACAAAGGAGTCCCCGATGGCCGTCGCCCCCCGCAAGCGCAGCCGCGTCCTCCTCGAAGGCACCGATCGCTCCGCCGCCCGCTCCATGATGAAGGCGGTCGGTTTCAGCGACGAGGATCTCAGGCGTCCCCAGATCGGCGTGGCCCACTCCTGGATCGGGACCATGCCCTGTAACTGGAACCACCGGAAGCTGGCCGAGAAGGTCATGCAGGGCATCCGGGCCGCGGGTGGCACCCCGATCGAGGTCAACACGATCTCGATCACCGACGGCATCACGATGGGTACCGAGGGCATGAAGGGCTCGCTGATCAGCCGCGAGGTCGTCGCCGATTCGGTGGAGCTGGTGGCCCGCAGCCACATGTTCGACGGGATCGTGACCATCTCCGGCTGCGACAAGACCATCCCCGCGATGACCATGGTGCTCGGCCGGCTCGACATCCCGAGCCTCATGCTCTACTGCGGCTCGATCATGTTCGGCCGCTGCGCCGGCTCCACGGGCCCGTTCGCGAACCGCAAGCTGACGATCCAGGACGTGTTCGAGGCGATCGGCGCGCTGAACGCGGGCAAGATCTCGATGGAGCAGTTCATGGACGTGGAGGATCACGCGTGCCCCGGCGCGGGCGCCTGCGGCGGACAGTTCACCGCCAACACCATGGCCACCGCCTACGAGATGCTCGGCATGTCCCCCATGGGCTGGAACGACATCCCGGCCACCGATACCCGGAAGGAAGAAGTGGCCTTCGAGTCGGGCAAGCTGGTGATGGAGCTCGTCCGCACGGGGCTGACCCCGCGCCAGGTGGTGACCCGCAAGAGCTTCGAGAACTCCATCGCGGGGGTCATGGCCACCGGCGGCTCCACCAACGCGGTGCTGCACCTCATGGCCACCGCCCGCGACTTCGGGGTGAAGCTCGCGATCGAGGACTTCGACCGGATCTCGCGCAAGACCCCGGTGCTCGCCGACCTCAAGCCGTGGGGCAACTACACCGCGCCCGAGATGTACGACGCGGGCGGCATGGCGGTGGTGGGCAAGCGCCTGCTCGAGGCGGGCCTGCTCCACGCGCGCGAGAAGACGGTGACCGGACGCACGATCGGCGAGGAGGTGAAGGCGGCTGCGGAGCCGGCGGGCCAGCAGGTCATCAAGCCCCTCGCGAAGGCCCTGAAGTCGGAAGGGGGCATCGCGATCCTGCGCGGCAACCTGGCCCCCGGCGGCTGCGTCATCAAGCTCTCCGGCCAGAAGAAGTATTCGCACCGCGGGCCCGCGCGGGTCTTCGAGGTCGAGGAAGCGGCCTTCCAGGCGATCAAGAAGGGCAAGATCAAGCCCAACGACGTGATCGTGATCCGCTATGAGGGGCCGAAGGGCGGTCCCGGGATGCGCGAGATGCTGCACGTCTCCGGCGCGCTGCAGGGCGCGGGGTTGGGCGAGAGCGTGGCCCTGATGACCGACGGCCGGTTCTCGGGCGCCACCCACGGCTTCATGATCGGCCACATCGTGCCCGAGGCAGCCGACCGCGGCCCCATCGCGGCGGTGCGGAACGGCGACATCATCAACATCGACGTGAAGAAGCGGCGCCTCGACCTCGAGGTGTCGGCGGGCGAGATGAAGAAGCGCCTGGCCAAGTGGAAAGCGCCCAAGCCGCGCTTCAAGACCGGCGTGTTCGCCAAGTACGCGGCCACCGTCTCCGACGCCTCGGTCGGCGCCTACACGTAACGGGGGTCGCTAGCTCAGCCGGATATCGAGCCACCCCTCCGCGGTGACCACCGCGCGCTCGCGCGCCCGGATCAGCACGGTGGTGGTGGCCGACTCGAAGATGGCCGGTCCCTTGACCTCCTGGCCCTGCTGCAGCGCATCCATGTCGTAGACCGGGATCTCCATCCACCGCTCGAGGTACACCCGCCGGCTCCGCGGCGCGGCCGGCGCGCTCACCTGCCGCGTCTGCTCGTCGGGCAGGGCGGGAAGCCGCCCGATCACCGCGGCCCGCACGTTGACCAGGACCACGTCCTGCCCGGGGGCGCTGTAGGTATAGAGCTCCTCGTGGCGCTTGTGGAAGCGCTCGACCACCTGGTCCATGAGATCCTTCGCCTCCACGTCGGCCGGCGAACGACGCGCCCAGCCGCTTCCGTCCCTCCGCCTCCATCTCGGCGAAGAGCTTCCGCAGGCGCCCCGCGCCGACCTGGCCGGCCTCACCCACGTGCGTGCGGACGAACTCGTAGCGCAGATCGGTGGCCAGCATGCCCCAGGCCGAGAGCACCGAGGCCACGCGCGGCACCACCACCCGGGTGATCTCGAGCATCCGCGCGACCTCGGTGATGTGCAGCCCGGCCGCCCCGCCGAACGAGAGCAGCGTGAAGCGCCGAGGGTCCGCGCCACGCCGCACCGAAACCAGGCGGATGCCTTCCGCCATGTTGGTGTTGACCACGCGATGGATACCTTCCGCCGCGGGCAAGAGCCCGAGGCCGAGCTGCGCGGCCACGCTTTCCACCGCGGTCTGCGCCGCCGCCGGCTCGAGACGGGCGCGCCCGCCGAGGAATCCGGCCGGGTCGAGCAATCCCAGGACCAGGTTGGCGTCGGTGACGGTGGCCGCGGTACCCCCGCGCCCGTAGCACGCGGGCCCGGGCACCGCGCCCGCGCTCTCCGGCCCGACGTGGAGGATCCCGCCCGCGTCGACCCGGGCGATCGAGCCGCCACCCGCCCCGAGTGTGTGGATGTCGATGCTGGGCAGCGCGACCTTGCTCGCCGCCACCGCCTTGTCGCCGGTGAGATGGGGCTCGCCGTCCTCGAGCAGGGCGATGTCGGTGCTGGTCCCCCCCATGTCGAAGGTGATCAGGTTGCCCTCGCCGAGCAGCCGGGAGGCGTGCCGGCTCCCCGCGATGCCGCCGGCCGGGCCCGAGAGCACCGCGCCCGCGGCCAGCCGGACCGAGTCCCCGATGGTGGCGACCCCGCCGTGCGACTGCATGATCAGCACGTCGCCCCGGTACCCGGCCTTGCGCAGCCGCGAGCCGAGGCTGCCCAGGTAACGGCCGAGCACCGGGCCCACGTAGGCGTTCACCACCGTGGTGCAGAAACGCTCGTACTCCTTGATCTGGGCGAGCACCTCGGAGGAGAGCGACACGTAGGCGTCGGGGAGCAGGCGCGCGAGGAGCTTCCGGGTCTCCCGCTCGTGGCGGGGATCGCGGTAGGAGTGCAGGTAGCACACCGCGACCGCGCCCACGCCCGCGGTACCCAGCCGGCGGATCGCGGCCTCCGCCGACGCCTTCGAGAGCGGCGTCTCCACGCGGCCGTCGAAGCGCATCCGCTCGGTCACGTCGAGGCGGCGCGCGCGCGGCACCAGGGGGACCGGCGGCGCCATCCGCAGGTTGTAGCGGTCGTCCTTGAGCCCCTCGCGCATCTCGATGACGTCGCGGTGCCCCGAGGTGGTCAGCATGCCGACCTTCGCGCCCTTGCGCTCGAGGAGGGCGTTGGTGGCGACGGTGGTGCCGTGCACGATCAGCCCGGTGTCGGCCAGCAGCGCGGCCAGGTCGGTACCGAGCTCGGCGGCCAGCAGGACGAGGCCGTCCATGACCCCGATGGATGGGTCGGCGGGCGTTGAGGCCGACTTGGCGAGGCTCACGCGCCCCGCGTCGTCCACGCCGACCAGGTCGGTGAAGGTGCCGCCGACGTCGATGCCGACGCGCAGCATCTCAGGCCTTCCCGCGGCGCGGCTTCGTGGAGACGAAGCCGTTCACCCGGTCCGCGGCGCGCGCCTCGGCGGGCCGGCGCGCGGGCGGGCCGTAGCCGCCGCCCCCCATGGACTCGACCAGGAAGACCGCGCCCGGCGGAATCGGGATGCCGACCTCCTTCGTCTTCAGTACGCGGGTCTTGCCGCGCGAGATCATCCGGTAGCGGTGGGGCAGCCCGTCCTTGCCGCCCAGCACCCCGTAGGCGGGATAGCGGACCCCGTCGCCCGCGGTATTGCCGAGCGCGGGTCCGGTGGTCTCCATCCGGAGCTCGAGCACGGATCCCACTCCGCCGCGGTGGCGACCGTCACCCGCGGAGTCCGGCCGGAACTCGTGCCGCTTGAAGAAGAGCGGGAAGCGCGTCTCCGCGACCTCGACGCTGCCGAACTTGATGCCGCCCGCGGCCTGGCCCTCGCCCGCGGTCTCCCAGCCGTCGCCCGCGGAGGACGCGCCGCCGCCGCCGCGCGCGTGGAAGAGGTGCCAGATGAACTTGCGCGTGTTCCGCGGGTTCGTGCCCGAGATCGCGATGCGGAAGCGGCGCGACCAGCCCGCGAGCACGCGGTCCGGACAGCTCTTGGCGAGCGCCTTGATCATGGCCTCCGCGATCTCCTGCGCGCAGTGGTTCGTGGACAGGGTCACCGGCGCGGGCGGGTAGGGCCACACCACGGTGCCCTGCCGCGCCTTCACGGTGACCGGCCGGAAGGTACCCTCGTTCTTGGGGGTGCGCGGGTCGATCAGGTAGGCGAGCGCCATGTGCACCGCGGACATCGTGTTGGGAAAGGACGAGTTGACGAAGCCGATCACCTGGTCGTGCGAGTCGGAGAGATCCACCGTGAGCGAGTCGTCCTTCTTGGTGACGGTGGCGCGGATGTGGACGTCGTTGATCCCGTGGCCGTCGTCGTCGAGGATCGCCTCACCCTTGAAGACTCCATCCTTCCAGCTGCCGATACAGCTACGCGCCTGCCGCTCCGCCCCGTCGAGGATCTCCCCGATCGTCTCGAGCACCGTCTCGAGCCCGTAGTCGTCGACCAGCTTGAGCAGCCGGCGCTCGCCGATGCGGGCCGAGCCCATCATGGCCCGCAGGTCGCCCTGGAAGTCGCGCGGGTGGCGGACATTCGTCGCCACCATCTGCAGCACGTCGTCGCGCAGCACCCCGCGGTCGTAGAGCTTGAGCGGGGTGATGCGGATGCCTTCCTGCCAGATCTCGGTGGCGCCCGGGTTGTAGGCCCCGTGGGTGGCCCCGCCGATATCGTGCTGGTGCGCCCGGTTGATGGACCAGAACACCGGCCGATCACCCACGAAGACGGGCAGGAGCACGGTGAGATCGGGCAGGTGGTTGTTGCCGTGGTAGGGATCGTTGAGAAGGAAGAGATCCCCCGGGGCGATGCGGTCCTTGAAGAAGTCGGCCACCGAGGCCACCGCCCAGGGCAGGGCGCCCACGTGGATCGGCACGTGCTCGGCCTGCGCGGCGAGGCGCCCGCGGCCGTCGAAGACCGCGGTGGAGAAATCTCGGCTCGAGTTCAGGATCTGCGAATAGGCGGTGCGCAGCATTGCCTCACCCATCTCCTGCACGATGGACTCGAGCCGGTGCTGGATGACCGAGACGGTGATCGGATCGGACGCCATGACTTCCTCCTCGTGAGAGCCTCGCCGGCTGGCCCGAACTATACATCGCGGAAGCCTTCGCGGTATACTCGCGGCCGCCGAGCATCGAGGAGCACCGTCGCTCCCCACCATCAAAGGAGGTAGCACTCGCATGGCACATACCCGCCGGGACTTTCTCAAGGCCACCGCCGCCGGGGCCGCCGCGACCGGGGCCCTGGGCTTCCCCATGGTGTCGCGGGCTCAACAGAAGAAGCTGACCGTGTGGTGGAACCGCGGCTATTACAAGGAAGAGGACGAGGCGATGCTGAAGATCGCCGAGGACTTCCGCAAAGCCAAGAACGTCGATCTCGACATCTCGTTCACGATCCAGGAAGACCTCCTCAAGAAGATCCACAGCGGGATGGCCGCGCGGCGCGGACCCGACGTGGCCTTCTGCTTCTACAACGACTGGGAGGTCATGCCCAAGTACGCGTGGGAAGGCAAGCTCGTCGAGACCACCGACGTGATCAACGAGCTCAGGCCGCGCTACATCGAGAAGTTCCTGCCGGTGGCCCACGTGTACGACAACGTGGCCAAGAAGCGCGCGTACTACGGGGTGCCCATCGAAGCCCAGACCATGCACATCCACTACTGGCGGGATCTGGTGAAGGAGGCGGGGATGAACGACGATCCCGCCAAGATCCCGATGGACTGGAACGGGTACTGGGACTACTGGCGCAAGGCCCAGGACGCGTTGCGCAAGAAGGACCCGGCCAAGTACGGCAAGGTCTACGGCCTCGGGATGACCGAGTCGTCCAGCGCCACCGACACCATCTACAACTTCGAGATGGCGCTCCTGTCCTTCGGGGGCACCGTGTTCTCGGACGACGGCAAGGTGGTGGCCGACCAGGGCGCCAACCGCGAGGCGATCATCAAGACCCTCAAGTTCTTCGCCGACATGTTCAACTCCGGCTACGTGCCCCCGGACACTCTGAACTGGTCGGACGGCGACAACAACGCCAACTTCCACTCGAAGTCCATCGTCATGACCCCGAACCCGTCGGTGTCGATCCCGGCGCACCAGTTCTTCAACAACCCGGACAACTACTTCAACAAGTCGGCCACCATCGAGTGGCCCGACGGTCCGGACGGCAGGAAGCCCACCTACATGGTGGCGGTGAAGACCATCCTCATCCCCAAGGACTCCACCAACAAGGACGTCCCACTCGCCAAGGACTTCATCAAGTTCGTGCTCGAGCCCAAGCGCTTCGGCGAGTACATCAAGGGGGCCAACGGGCGCTGGTTCCCCGCGTTCAAGGACGTGGCGAGCGATCCGTTCTTCTCCAAGGGCCAGGCCGGCAAGGGCGGCGCGGTGGACCCCCACCTGCCGACCGTGACGCGCATCTACCTCGAGCGGCCCACCCGCGTCTTCGAGCACTACAAGAACCCCGCGAACTCCCAGATCTACGCGGAGAACGTCTGGGGCAAGGCGATGTCGCGCACCAACGTGGACAAGTGGACGACCGACAAAGCGGCCGACGAGGCCATCGGCCGGATCAAGACGATCGTCGCCCAGTGGCGGTAGCGTAGGACCGAGCCCGTGGCCAACGGCCTCGTCTCGGCCAGTCCCCGCGGGCTGATCGGCCGTTCCGTGACCGCGGCGGCAGGCATGCTGTCGCCGCGGTCGCGCAACGTCCAGGGGTTGCTCTTCTCGCTGCCCCTCATCGTGCTCTTCCTCGCCTTCGTGGTCTACCCGCTCTATTTCGAGGTGACCCAGGCGCTCGACCGCTACACCTACGAGGTCCTGTTCAACGACCCGATCTACGTGCAGACCATCGTCAACACCCTGGTCTACGTGGGGATCGCGGTCAACCTGAAGCTCTTCCTGGCCCTGCTGCTCTCCGGGGTCCTCGACGACGACAGCCGCAGCACGCGCTTCCTCTCCGCGATCTTTCTCCTGCCGTGGGCGATCCCGGTGCTGCCGGGCATCCTCTCGGTGCGGTGGATGATGTCCTCGCAGTGGGGGATCCTGAATCTCATGAGCGAGGACCTGGGCCTCGGCACCCACCACTGGCTCGCCTCACGCTGGACCGCGCTCAGCGCCCTGATCATCTTCCACATCTGGAAGTACCTGCCGTTCTGGACCGTGATCATCCTGGCCGCCCGGCGCGGCATTCCGCGGCAGCTCTACGAGGCGGGGGCCATCGACGGAGCGGGCACCTTCCAGACCTTCCGCTACATCTCGTTCCCTCTGCTCGCGGGCATCTACCTGATCTGCTCGCTGCTTTCCATGGTCTTCACCATGGGCGACTTCACCAACGTGTGGCTGATGACCGGCGGCGCCCCCGGCGATTCCACCCACGTGCTGGCCACCCTCGCTTACCGCTACACGTTCAAGATCGGCAAGATCGACTGGGGCGTCGGCGTCTTCGCCACCGCGCTCCCGGTGACGCTGCTCTTCATCTTCATCCTCATCAAGAAGATCCGCTAGGCCCGTGAACCGCCAACGGCTCGGCGTCAACGTGGCGCGCGCGGCGGTGCTCGCGGTGGTTACCGCGTGGACGATCTTCCCCATCTACTACATGGTCAGCCTCGCCATCACCCCGTGGAGCGACCTCTTCCGGCCGGTCTACTTCGTCCAGCACCCCACGCTCGACAACTTCAAGTTCGTGCTCTTCCAGGAGAGCCCGTTCGTGAAGTACTTCTGGCGATGGCTCGGCAACAGCCTGCTCGTCTCCACCGCGGTCATGGTGGCGGTGCTCGCGGTGGCCGCGATGGGCAGCTACGCGCTCGGGCGCATCCGCTTCGGGCTGGGCCGCTACGTCTCGGGGATGACCCTCTTCACCTACATCATCCCCGCCTCGTTCCTCTCGATCCCGTTCTTCAAGATCATGGGCGATTACGACCTGCTCGACACCTACTGGGCCCTCATCTTCGCCATGACCACCTTCGCGGCGCCCTACGCCCTGTGGGTGCTGTGGGACTACGCCAAGACCATCCCGAACGAGATCGACGAGTCGGCGGCCATCGACGGGGCAGGCCCGCTCGCGATCTTCTTCCGGATCTACCTGCCCCTCATCACCCCGACCTTGATCGCGGTGGGGACCTACGCGTTCTTCTTCGCCTGGAATGAGTACCTCTACGCGGTGCTGCTGCTCCAGGGGGAGAAGATGATCACGCTGCCGGTCGGGATGGGCAACTTCCTCACGTCGGACGACTCCCCGTGGAACCTGTTGATGGCGCTCTCGGTGATCTACTCGATCCCGCCCGTGATCTTCTACTACATCTTCCGTCGCTACCTCACCCACGGCCTCGTCTCCGGGGCGGTGCAGGGGACCTAGCCGTCGATTGACAGGGCCCGGGGCGTGCGCGACAGTCGTGAGCCGTGCACACCGTCTTCGAGGCCTTCATGACGACCGCGGCGGCCGCGCCGGACGCGCCGTTCCTGTGCGCGCCGCCGGCACCCGGCCGCGCCTACCATCCGGACGGCGTCGAGCTGAGCTACGCCGAGGTGCGCGCGCGGGTGCTCCGGTTCCGTGACGCCTACGCGGCGGCCGGGTACGGCCACGGCCATCGCGTCGCGCTGCTCTTCGAGAACCGGCCGGAGTTCTTCTTCCATTACCTGGCGGTCAACGCGCTCGGCGGCGGGGTGGTGCCGGTGAACCCGGACTACCGTCACGACGAGCTGGCCTACCAGATGGACCACTCGGAGGCGGACCTGGTCGTGTCGATCCCCGAGCGCGTGGCCGCGCTGGAGGCGGTGGCCAAGGAGCGCGCCAAGCCGCTGCCGGTGGTGGACACGGACGCGTGGCCGGGCTCGCTGCCGCGCCCAGGTCCCGCACCTCGCCGCGGCGCCCCCGGGCTCGCCTCCGAGTGCGGCCTGCTCTACACGTCCGGCACCACCGGGCGGCCCAAGGGCTGCGTGCTCAGCAACTTCTACTTTCTCAACGCGGGCGCCTGGTACCGCGGCCTGGGCGGGCGGCTCGCCATCGAGCCGGGCCGCGAGCGCTTCCTCAATCCGCTGCCGCTCTTTCACATGAACTGCCTGGCGGTGACCGCGACCTGCGCGATCCTCACCGGCAACTGCGTGATCCTGCCCGAGCGCTTCAGCCCGCGCC
>WNFK01225261.1_pt1 | contig 19854 bp, 13 predicted proteins | sample 5400281 | NCBI WGS metagenome assembly WNFK01 (sample SAMN13153350, study PRJNA577476) | soil metagenome | isolation source: 20 cm soil on Douglas fir-dominated hillslope | place: USA:California | collected 2013-09-17
CCCATGTATACATAAGTGTTACGACTAATTCAGTTGAAAATACAACTTTAGAAGTATATAACTCCAATTAGGTGTCTATGTATCTGTTAACTGGAAAATTAATTCCAAGTTCGAGAGATTCTATGCATATAGCGTAGTAATAATTAAAAAAGTTTACACTTTTTAACGGCATTCCCTTATTTTGGTAAAAAACAACTTAAATTTTATTTAAATGGTCTCAATTAAAATATGATCTATTTCTATTCATATTATTTTTTAATAAATCTATACTAATTTTGCTTTCAACACTTAAATGCAAATCTTTTATAATTAATTTTGCTGCTAAAGCCCAATCTTTGTAATCTAAAACTTTAGAAGATAATAAAGGAAAAGCATTTAAATAAGTAATAATAGTAGATAAAGACTTTTTACTAGAAGCTGTAAGAATACAGTACTCTCTACCTGTAGCTGATTGTTTTCTTGTTAAAAGACTACAACCTAAAAATTTAGATATATCTAAAAGTATAGCATTATAACTAACATTAGTTATAGGATCTAACATTCTCTGTTCAATTCTTAGTCTACAAGAGATTTTATTTTTTAATGCTCCATTTTCTATCTTAGTATGTTGTATAGAAAAACTACCATCTGCATCTATAAATCCTGCTAATCAACTATCTTTATTTAAATCTCCTAGTTTAATTGGTAGTTTTCCTATATTTAAACTATGGTTTTTATTTAATCAATCTATTAGATGATAAACTTCATTTATTTTAGGTGTTCTAAGTTCACCGTTAATTAAATTAATTATTTTAACTAATCCTTTTACATCTGAAACTATTAATACACAAGCATTATTTTTGGGTCTATATGCTATGGAACCATATTCTAACATATTAATAAGTTTAATAGCTAACGGCGCATCTTTAAAATGAAAAGTTATACAAAACCTAGGATTATGCCTTTTTCTAGACACTCTATCACTTTTTTGTATTCAAATATGACCATCCCCTTCAAATAAACCAGCTAAATACGCATTTATTGAAGGGTTTATACTTAAATTGAGACGATTTATTTTATGTTGTTTTTTACCAAGGAGGTGATTTGTCTTTGCCATATCTGGACCTCCTACTAGTAATGGTAATAAGAAATTACCAAAACCTCCTATTAAAGCTGGCATAACCATAAAGAATATCATTAAAATAGCGTGAGCAGTAATAATACTATTATATAATTGATTATCTGCAATATATTGAACACCAGGTCCACTTAATTCTAATCTTATTAATACAGAAAAAGCTGTACCTAATAACCCAGAGAATAATGCGAACATAAGATATAATGCTCCTATATCTTTAGCATTTGAAGATAAAAATCATCTTTCTGTTCATAAAGATATATTTGCTTTTGAAACAGAAAGGTTTGATAAATTAGTCTTTTTAGATTTGTTATCTAATTGATAAGGCTTTTCAAAGTACATCGAATTAGGTTTAATATGACTTGTAGATTTAATATGACTTGTAGATTTAATATGACTTGACAAAAAAAATTATTTTTTTTTATAACCCTAAATGTCTATTTATTATTATACTGATAGGTAGGTATTATTTAAATTAAACCAAACTTTTTATAGTTTAAACAGATTAACTGCATATATTTTTATTATAATTAATAAATATTTAATTACACAAAGAAGAAAAGGATTTGAACCTCTAATATAAATACAAAATATAATAATATGTATCAACCCTTTGTACCAATAAGGGAACCTTCTTTTATGAATAAAACTAAGAAATATATATTTTATAATATATATTCCTTTAATATTTATTTCATAATATTAAATATTAATATTTAACTTAATGTTTTTTTGTATTATCAAAACCAGCTAATTCAACTAAGCTATTTTCTAATAAGCTAATAAAAGGAACTAGTATTAAAAAGTAACTAAAATAAATTACAGTAGTAACTTGCCCTAATTCTATATAAGGAGATTCTACATGTTTAGCACCTAATACCATTAGTATAAGGAAATTAGCTACAAATGTATAAAAAGCTATTTTACTTAAAGGTCTAAATTGTATACCTCTAGATCTACCTAAATCGGTAAATGGCATAGCTAATAGTATTAAAATAGCAGCAAGCATAGCAATAACACCTAATAATTTATTAGGTATAGATCTCAAAATAGCATAAAAAGGTAATAAATATCACTCAGGAACTATAGAAGAAGGAGTTTGCATAGGATTACCCATAACATAATTATCACTATCTCCTAAAGCATTAGGCATTAAAAATACAAATGTACTTAATACAAGTATAAAGATAAATATAGTTATTAAATCTTTAAATAAGTAATAAGGAGCAAAAGATATTCTGTCATAATTACCTGAGATACCTAAAGGATTATTTGCCCCAGCAGTATCATGAAGTGCTATTAAATGCATTAATGCTAAAGCAGCTAAAACAAAAGGTAATACAAAATGTAAAGAAAAGAATCTATTTAAAGTAGCATTGTTAACACTAAATCCACCTCAAATAAATTCAACTAAATCTTGTCCTATTCATGGTATAGCACTCATAAGATTAGTAATAACAGTAGCACCTCATAAAGATGTTTGACTATAGGGAAGAACATAACCCAAGAAACCAGTAACAATCATTAATAAGAATATAATTGTACCTATAGTTCATGTTAATGCTCTAGGGCTTCTGTAAGATCCATAATATAAACCTCTACCCATATGTAAATACACTAAAAAAAAGAAAGCTGAAGCTGTGTTACTATGTAAGTAACGTACTAATCAACCATTATTAACATCACGCATTATATGTTCTACAGAATTGAAAGCTTCTAATACACTAGGGTTATAGTGCATAGCTAAAGTTACACCTGTAACTATTTGTATAACTAAACAAAAACCTAATAAAGAACCGAAATTTCATAAATAATTTAAATTAGATGGAACAGGAGCATCGATTATGTAAGAATTAACTAATTTTAAAAAAGGATAACTTTTAAATGCTCTCATATTTTTTTTTATAATAATATATACAAATACTATATATTTAAAAGGATTATATGACATAAGATGTCAAACGAATATAGTTATAGTTTAAATTAACTTAGAATCAGCATAAAACACTAATAAAACATAGGTTTAAAGGTAAGCAAATAACTAAAAGAAAAGGACAAATAATTATAATTAAAGATGTTTACGAAAATTTATCTAATCTTTTCTTTATACATAATTTTTAGGATTAATAGTAGCTAAAAGAGCTAAAAATATTAAAAGTAATAAATTAGCATCTTGCATATTTAGAGAAGGTGTTAACATATACATTATAAAACCTATTAGAATATATAAAGCATAAGTTGTAATTACACCAGTACTTAAATTACTTATGATATGACTTAAGTTCACTAAATTTTTTTCTAATCCATAAGGCCCTAATTCTTCGATAATTCCTCTATCTAAGAATTTAGTTGTTTGACTTCCAAATTTAAAGATATTACCTGTAATATATTTATTATATATAAGTTCAATGAAAAATCTTTGATTAAAAAATCCAAATATATTGTATCCCAATCTAGAAAATTTAAAACTTATAAGTGGTCTAGTTACAAATTCAGAAAGAATTATAGCTAAAATACTTAAAGAAATAGTAAATATCAAAGGTAATAATTTAAAGAAAGTAGGCACAGCAAACTCAGTATCTAACATTATCTCATGTGTAGGATGTATAAATAAGCTATTGTCAGCAAAGAAATCTGAACCTAATCCAATAAAAATATCTTTAGTAATATACCCAAAAAATATAGAAAAAATAGCTAATATAATTAAAGGTAAGCTCATAAATATATCTCCTTCATGAGCATGTTTATAGCTAACAACAGATCCATTAGGATTAGTTAAAAAAGTTAAGAATAAAACTTTAACAGAATATAAAGTAGTAAACATAGCACCAATAGTAGCTATAAAATAAACAACTATACTACTAAAATAAAATTCCCCATATGCCGATTCTAATATAAAATCTTTACTATAAAATCCAGTCATAAATGGGAAAGCAACTAAGCTAAGGCTTGCTATCAACATAACAGAGTATGTTAAAGGTAAAAATGGTCTTAAACCACCATATTTTCTAAAATCTTGATTATCAGCAACAGCATGAATTACGGCACCCGCTCCTAGGAATAAAAGTCCTTTATAAAAGGCATGATTTACTAAATGAAATAAAGCAACATTATATGAAGATAAACCTACTGCTATTACCATCATTCCCAATTGACTCATTGTAGAATAAGCAATAACTTTCTTAATATCTTGTTGAAATAAACCTATAAGACTACTAAATACAGTAGTTATAGCTCCTAATCATAAGCATAAAACTAATACAGTTGAACTGTATTCAATTAAAGGACTAGTTCGCATTAATAAATAAACACCAGCAGTAACCATAGTAGCTGCATGAATTAAGGCACTAACCGGTGTAGGACCTTCCATTGCCATGGGTAATCAAACATGTAATCCAACTTGAGAACTTTTAGCCATAGCACCAATTAAAAGACATATACCAATAATAGTAACAATGTTTTCATTAATAAAAGGAGCTAATGAAAAAACTGTAGCATAATCAATGTTACCAAAAGATCATAATATAACAAAGATACCTATTGTTAAAAAACAATCTCCTACTCTATTAGTTAAAAAAGCAGACATAGAACTTTGATTTGCTGCTATTCTAGTAAATCAAAAACTAACTAAAAGATAAGAACAAATACCTACACCTTCTCATCCTACAAACATTAATAAAAAATTATTAGATGTAACAAGTATGATCATCATAAAAGTAAATAAACTTAGATAACTAAAAAATCTTTGATTATGAGGATCATGACTCATGTATCCTATAGAATATATGTGTACTAAAGAACTAACTATTAAAACGGGTATTAACATTGATACTGTTAAACTATCAAAATTAAAACTTCATGATACATTTAGTGATTCACTATCTATTCATCTGAAAAGATTTATAGATGTAGGTATATTATTTATACCTACCTCAAAAAAGGTAATTATAGCCAACAAAGTTGTTACTACTACACATGTACATGTAATTAATTGTGCACCGCTAACTCCAACTTTTCTACCAAAAAAGCCTGCGACTATTGATCCTAATAATGGTAAAGTAATAATAGCTAGATACATTATTTATATTCTATTGAAATACTTCCTCTTCGTTTTCCCCCTCTATCCTAGAAATTTATATATTCCCTTAGATTGGCTAAGGTATTCCCATAGTCTTTAAGCTATGCCTGACTATATCTTAAGCAAATAATTATTGTCTAACAAAGCGCAGAACGCAAAGTAGAATAAAGTATAATTATTCACCAACTTCCGTTTAGTCGATGAACTGCGCACCCTTTATTTAATTACTGGTGTTTGGCTGCGGATTATCTATTTCATTTCTTCATATAAATCGGTTTTACCATACCACGAGTCATTACCTGTGCCATTAATTACATTACTGTATTAACTTGGTAGATTTATCTTTAAGATTTTCCCGCAATTTGAAAGTTTCGCCATATCAAAAATACGACTAGGTAGAGGTTTACTCTACCTTTTTTGATCATATTTCTCTGTGCCATTTATATTACCATGATTATTTCTAATCTTATTCTTATAAAGTGCCGTAACCCTTTCTTTTAATTGAAAAATTTTGGATAAACCTAATCCGTCTTCACTTAAATGTTCTTTACTTTTAATAATATCTGCCGCACTTTTGAAATCTAAGAAATTTAAGTGCTTTGAACCTAATATAGGATATTTTTCAAAAAAAGGAATTACATGTTCAATAATATCATCAATTTTTGTAATAATAAACTCACATAAAGAACGTTTTTTATAATTCACTACAGAGCCACTATCAAAGAAATTAACAAAGCTCTCGAACAAGGGTAAATCCTTTGAATGCTGAGCTATTGAAAAAAGAAATGAAACAGATAATCCGCTTTTAGTTTTAGATTTTTGAAGAGCAATAAAAAAGTTAGATTCTCCTGTACAAAAACCTCCTACTCATTCAGGGTATAACTTCTTATTTTTAGTTAGACCTTCTAGATTATTATTACTAAACACAGAAATAGTATTAGGAAATGCTTCTTTTAAGTAGTCAGGTAAACCTAAATTAAGTGAGGCTCTAAATTTGACTATTTCTTCTATACCTTCTAAAGTATTATGTTTTTTATCTAACATAAGTAAAACAATTTGTTTAAATAACAGATAATCTGAATGTTTCTTGGTTATTAACGGATATTTATCAAAATGAGGAAGAATTACGTCAATTAAATCTTTTGAAGTGCTAACTCTAAATTCTACTGTTGAAGTTTTATTAGTTTTAGATACATAACCTATACCACCAAAAAAAATCTTGAATTGATTGGATTAAAGCTTTATCTTTTTCATGCATTTTTATTTGAACCGGCTTTGGAATAGGAAGAACAAAAGATCTTTCTCCTATCTCAGCATAAAAAAGTCCAGTAATAAATCATCAAGAACTGTTTATCTCATTAGATATAAGATTACTAAGGATTGTTGTATAACTTCAAAGCTAAACTTCCTTAAGTTTCTTGAATAAATTGTATGGTTACAGGGTAGACAGTCAAAAAGTCAGAGAACAGTTTAATCTATAAAATGCTACTAGAATACCTAGACCTATTGCTGATTCTGCACCAGCAATTGCTATAATATATATAGCATATGTTTGGCCCAATATATCATCAAAGCTAAGTGAACTTATCAATATTAAGAATGTAATAGCCAATAGCATTATTTCAATAGAAATAAGCATTAATATTACATTTCTTCTATTTAGTACGAAACCTAAAATTCCGATTAAAAAAAGTATTAAGGATAAATTCATTGTATATTTTTTTTTAATCAATTATTTTAATTATTAATATTTTTTATTATTAACAACTTTTTATTATTATATTAAGTATATACTTATATTGCCAATATAAAATATTAATCGCAGATTCTAATTCTGCTATAGGTTTTGTAGGTGTTTGTTTGCAGTTTTCACTAGCACTTTCTTTTGATAAAGTCTTAGTATTATTAGATACCAAGATGGGATTGTCCATTATCTCTTTTTTTTGAACAGTATTATCTAGTTTATTTTTATTTTCTGTAATATTAACATCTGATGACGAAGATAAAGTAGAAAGTAAAGTTTCTTTATAATTATCAGAAGATAATTCAGATTTTTCAACATTTATACACTCAGAAGTAGTATTAACTTTAGAATTATAATTTCAATAATCAGGTACAGAAGATAAAATTTTAGGTTTAGAACTTTCAGAGCTAGTTTCCAAAGATTCAGTTTTATTAGATTTTGTTTCTTTAGATATAGAATCTTTGGAATTATGTCCTCAATAATCAGGCACTTAAGGTAAAATTTTACTTCTGTATATCATTGTGCCTTTTTGCCCTTTTTTTGTTATTCATTTTCTTCTTGTATTTCCCCTTCTTTCAGTTCTTCCTCTTGTTTCTGTTGTTCTTCTTGTTGTTCTTCTTGTTGTTCTTGTAGTAACTTTTCACCTTTTAAATATAATGCTAATCCTATATGTTTAAGAATGGAATTCCTATTATCACCTACAAGTCCACTAGGTATTAATACTTTTATATGATTTTTTAATCCTGATATTAACCTTGTGTAACCATCATTAGAATTAAAATCATCTAAATATGAATCTTCCGATTCAATATCATCTGATACTGAACTATTCTCTTTGGCTGATTCCTTACTTTCTTTAGTTAATTCCTCGTCTGCTTTACGCTTACCTCTATTTAAAGACTTACTTTCTTCTAAGGTTTTATCTTCTTCTATAGATTCATCGTTATCACTACTATCATTTACCATTAATACCAAACTTAAATTACAAAGTCCTATAGTATTATTTATAGTATTCTCCATTCTTTTTAAGTAGATAGAAAATGTTTTAAACAATCAATTAGAAAAAGAAGATATATTATCAGCAAGAATAGAATATAATATACTTAAAATTATTGCTCCTCTAATCATAACAAAAACTTTTCTAATGTTACACTTTCTATAACTATAGGCATAGAACTATGTAAAATACCACATATTTCTGAACATTGACCATAAAATGTACCTTCTCTATTTATAAGTACAGAAACTTGATTTAATCTACCGGGATAAGCATCACATTTAATACCTAAAGCAGGGCAAGCAAATGAATGTATAACGTCTGCAGCAGTAACAATAAATCTTACGTGTGTTAATTCAGGTAAAATAACTCTATTATCAACTTCTAACATTCTTAATCCACCTTCTTCCAAATCAGATTCCGGTACTAAATATGAATCAAACTCTATGAACTCATCTTCTGAATTTAAGAAATCAGGGTATTGATAACTTCAGTATCATTGATGACCTTCAGCCAATACAGACATTGCAGGATCACTAACTTCATCCATTAAATATAATAATTTGAAAGATGGAAAAGCGATTAATATAAGTATTAAAGCTGGAGTTATAGTTCAAATTAATTCTATTAATGTACCATGATTTAAATATTTATGAGAAATAGGTGATCTATTATGTGAATAATTTCTAATTATAGAAACCATAATTCAACCTACTCCAAATAAAATTATTACTAAATAATACATTATATTATCATGTAATTCTACTAATCCTTCCATTTGTGGTGTAGCGCTATCCTGAAAATAAAGACCTCAAGGCTTTGGAGTATCACAAGTATTAAATGTATTTAAATATAAGTTTAACATCCTTATTCACTTTTTTTCTATTCTGAACCATACTTATAATCTTGTTCTCAAAACATAATATATGGCATATACTTAAATATCGAATAGAAACCATTAAACAGATTATATAATATATAACAATATTACATAACTTTCTATATTATATAGAAAGATTTAATAATAGCATCTTGTGTAATAATAACATTAAATAAAATGAATAAAACCATTAAAAATATTTTTATTTTTTAAATCCTGATATTAAAGCTATTATACTTTTATTATCGTTTTTTAAAGTATACATTTGTCTACTATCAATTTTTAAAGCATTTTTACCTAATTCAAAAGCAAATCCTAATGTTAATGCTAAAAAGAATATTAACATTATTACTAATCCATATATACCGTTTGTATATGCACTAACTACATAAGGATAAACTAAAAGAATTTCTAAATCAAATAGTAAAAAAAGAAGTGCAAATATAAAAAAAGAAATACTGAATTGTGTTCTATTCTGTCCTAAAAAAGAATGAAAACCACATTCAAATGCACTATCTTTTTCTCCATAAGGGTTATGTGTAGCAAATATTAAATTAACTGTTAATAATATTATAGCTAATAAAGGTATAAAGACGAAAAAGAAAGTAGTACTTGTCATTTATGTATTAAATAATATTAATGCTAATATATTAGCCATACTTAATCATTCTCTAGGTATAAATATAAATAATAATATTATTAAAGTTAATATAGAAATACTGATAGTTAAAGAACTAGATAAAACAATATTATTAGATTTAAAAGTTAAACTTTGTATTAATTTATTATTTCTAATAATATTGGCATGCATATTAACTCCTTCTAATTCAGGATTGATTTCATATTCAGGTTTATCAAAAAATATTTGTTTTATAACATTTAAATAATAAACTGCACTAATAACACTAGTTAATATTGCTACTAAAGTAAGGAAAACATAACCATTATCTAAAGCCGCACTTAATACCATCTGTTTGGCAAAGAATCCTATAAGAGGTGGTATACCTACAAAAGAAAAAATAGTAATAGATAAACTTAAGGCCAGAACGGGATTTATGTAAAAGAAACCCTTCATTTGACTTATTAATTGTATAGGTGAATTATTTTTATCTGTTAACTCTTTATATTCATCATTATCATTAACATAATAATATAAAGAGAATCCCATACTTATTAATATAATAAAAGCATTTAAATTACTTATAGAGTATTGCATTAAATAAAAAATAAATGCTTGAATTGATTCTATACTATTAATACTTAATGCTAATAGTATAAACCCTATATGTGATATAGTACTATATGCAAACAATTTTTTTATTCTAACTTGTGTTAAACCAACAATTGTACCAATCACTAATGAAAGTAATGAACTAATAAGTAAACTTGATGTTCAACTAAATTGAAATTCAAATAATGAATTACTTGTATAGTGTACTAGTTCTAAAAAAAATATGAATATAGAAATTTTTGCTATTATAGCTACAAATGTAGTTACTATAGTAGGAATACCATCATAAACATCAGGTGATCAAAAATGGAAAGGCGCAGCACTAACTTTAAATAAGAACCCTACACTTAAAATAAGTAAAGAAAAATTTATATAATGAGATTTATATCAATACAATAAATTATGAGTATTATCATTAGCTATATCGCTTAAACTTGTTATAATATATATACCATCCAAATTTGTTGTACCAGAGTTTGCGTATAATAAACTAGTACCTAATAATATAAAACAAGAACTTAAACCTCCTAACAAGAAATATGTAAGACCTCCTGAAGTAGCCAGTTCTGAATTTCTATATAAAGTACTAAGTAAATATAACCCATAACTTTGCAGTTCTATTGATAAAAATATAGAAACTAAATCACTAGTTGAAACTAAAAATATAGCACCAATTATTATAAATAGTAATATTAAAGGATATTCTATTATTTTATATTGTTCTCCCATTTTATTAACTATTTTAGTTCTATAATATAAAAAATTGTATAAGAATAATTTTCCTAATGATGAATATTCTGTTACTCAAACTTTTCTAGGGTAAAAACTAGTTAACTGTAAAATTACTGCGCTAACCAAAAATATAAAAATATGAAATACTTGTGTTATATTTGTAGCATGAAATAAGCCACCATATAAACCTATACCCCCATCTAATGATATGAAGTATAAACTATTTAAAGCAATTAAAGAAGAATAAAGTAAAATTGTTATACCAATTCTACTAAAAAGTATAGACTTATCTCGTCTCAAAGAAACGGCGTTAGATAATAATAACAATAAACTTGAATAAATTAACATTATATTAAAAAAGATTTGAACTTACTTTAATATGTAAATTGTAAAAAATATATAATATGTACTTTATCTTAATTATATTGAGATTACATATAAATATAGATAGCAAATAAAATTTACATAAAAAACTTTTTGCTTATATTATCTTGTAATGATCAATCATACTATATACCCTATATATATTATCAATAAATTAACTAATTTCTACTAAAAATAAGTAATATACTTATTAATTTCATTATCTGATTAGCCGGAGGAGAAATTCGAATTCTCATTATTAATGCATGAAATTAATGTTCTAACCATTGAACTACTCTGGCTAAATATTTATATACCTAATAATTTATAAGTTCTAATAAAATAACTTAAAAAATATTATACTATGTTATTTTATTATATAAAAAGGGAGGATACCCTGATTCGAACAGGGAACAAACTGTGCCACATACAGTTACTCTACCATTGAGTTATACCCACCTAAATCTCATCTACTTTATTATTTATAATACATTGAATAAAAAAGAAATTTTATGTACTTTATGTTGGAGTGGTTCGAACACTCAATTATAAATACCAAAAATTTATGACTTACCTATTAGTCCACAACATATAATAATAAAACATAAATATATTATAATTTAACACAATGTTGTTGTAAAATATAATATTTTATATTATAAGGTAAATCCGACTTGAACGGACAAAATTATAATAATTAAATAGTCCTAAGCTATTCATGTCTACCATTCCATCACTACCTTTAAACAATTGCTCGAGATAAGATTTGAACTTATAACCTAAACATCTTCAGAGTTCCGCTCTACCAGGTTGAGCTTCTCGAGCTATTAACTACTATATCATTATATACATATACAATTAATTACTCATTATAATTGGAGAAACCAGGACTTGAACCTGGAAAGATAATGTGCAAGATTGTTGTTTTACCAAAATTAAAACTATTTCCCCTTTAATTAAATCATATAGAATTTAATCATTATGTTTATCTTTCTTAGTATCCGAAAAACGATTTGAACGTTCACGATATATTATCAGTAAAGCTTAAGCTTACCCTGTCTACCATTCCAGCACTCGGATAAAAAAAAGATATTTATAGCTAAGGCCAGAGTGATTTGAACACTCATCTAAGCTGTCATGAGCAGCTTGCTTTACCAATTAAGCTATAACCTTAATATACAACAATATATACTAAAAGCGGATAAAGGATTTGCACCAATAGATACTGGTCATGAGCCAATTATGTTTCTATTACATCAATCCGCAAAAAAAAAAGATAAATAAAAAAAAAAATTACTAAAAAGATAACCTTTCTAGCCTCAGTGGGGTTCGAACCCACGTATGTAATGATGAAAACATTATGTCTTAACCTCTTGACTATGAGGCCTATATCCTGAAAAGGTAGATAAGGGTATAAAAATAAGCCCAGTACAAGTATCGCACTTGTTTCAGCTGGTTACAAAACAGCTACATTACTTTTATGCTAACCAGGCAAAATATATAATAAAGCTAATGTTATTATATACTAAAAAAAGATAGTAAAAATTGATGATATCATATGATTTTAGTGATAAAAAAATTAGTACTTTATACCTAAAAATATCAAAATTCTTTCAGTTAAAGCCTATTAATTATACTACAAATTAACTTAAAAATGAAGCATAAAATCGTAGTATTATACTACGTGTATTAAAGAATATTATAAGGTAAACTTCACGCCTATATGCTTTCAGCATTTATTTTTAACTAACTTAGCGTTCCTGCCGTGCCTATGCTATACATCTACTTAAGTGATAGTAACATCCCTGTACAATATAATAATATTATACTTAAATTAATATTGGGCACATAAACAACAGGTAAACCATAGGTTAATATATTCAGCTCCTTTCGTACGAGGAATATATCCTTAATTTATTCTAATTTCCTCTAGAAGATAGAAACCATACTGTCTTACGACGTATTTAACCCAGCTCGTGTAACTTATTAATCGACGAACAGTCGGACCCTTCATAGTTTCTGCGTCCATGTGGATAAGTCAAGCCGACATCGAGGTGCCAAACTCCGCCCTAAATTTGTACTCCCTGGCGCAATTAGCCTGTTCAATATTGTTAATATAAAGATTTCTCTTTATTTCCATTTCTTACAAAATGGTTCAGACTATGTCTTCATTAATCCTTAATGATTCTTTATTATTTATATAATTTGCAACACGAAACATAAGAATATGTTTATTTTTATTATTTGCTACTTACTCATCCTTTTATTCCAAAAGCACCTATACGGTATTTAGATTTAAGCATAGAGTATTCTACATTAGATTTGGCATCACCTCTTAGCATTACGGCAGATATTCCTTTAAAAGAAGAATCTACATTTTTTAAACCTCCTTTTCAAATTAATTGGAAAATAGATCTAGATGCTGTATATCGTCTAGATAATCTACCTTTAGCTTCTAATCTAACACCCGCTAATTTTAAATGTTTTAAATATTTAAATACATAATTTGTTAAAGAGATAGATTGTTGAGAATATGAATTTTCATGTTCTAATTTATTAGCATTTGAAAAATAATTTAATAATACATTATTTAATTGATCTGTTTTAACATTTTCAAACATATTATTAATATATGTATTTCTTATTTTATTTATAAAATATTCATTCTTATTAGATTTATTAATTCTATCACTTAATCTAATGACATTTGGTAATTTAACTTTATTTAATGATGATTTAAATATGTTATAGAATTTGTTTTTTCTATTCTTTAATTTTAAAACAATAGCTTGTGTAAGAATATCACTATTTAAATGCATTTTTTTTAAATTAACAATATTAAATTCTACTTCCTTATTATATAATTTCTCAACAAGGTGTGTCAATCTTACAATAAATGGTTTTTCAAACTTAACGCTATTAAATTTAAATAAATATCGTAATTTATATAAATTTTCTTTATATGTTTTCTCAGCTATGTCTTTATAATAATCATAATTAGGGTAATTATAAGTATTTAGACTATCAACTAAATTCATAAATATTAAAAATTTTTCACGATTACTTAATACTTTTATTTCAACTAATTTAGTTAAATATTCATAATACTTACTTAATACTTTTAAATAAGTTGATAAATCATCAATAAATGATTCTGCAATAGAGCAATATGCATCATAATAAGTTATTTGTTTATATAATGCATCAGAATAATTTTTATTTACTTTAGTTGAAATATATTTTGATGGATTTAAAAATTCCTCAACAGTAAATGGTCTATTATATGATATAATTTCATCACCTTTTATATCTTTAACTATTTTACCATTTTTATCTAAAGTTATATATCTTTCTAAAGCTTTTTGTAAATAAATTACACCATTATCTGTTTTCACATATCTCTTTTTTGGAGAATATAAAGATTTATAAAGTCTTTTATATTCTCTTTTTAAAGAAATTTTCTCAGTATTATATACATAGAAAGTAATAATTACTTTATTACTAGTATGTTTCAATTCACCTTTACCTATAAAAATTTTTTTTGATGATCGTCTTCTATATAATATATTTATATACTCAGTATTTAATTCTTTATGATTAATAAACATACTAAAATATCCCTTTAATAAAGTCATCAAACTTTTATCTGTAGAAGGTAACCCCTTTATATAATTACTATTATAGGCATATATACTATTATATCATTCCTGCGCAGCAGGAGGAAAATGTTTAATTCTACCTGTATCACTATAAATATAATTTAGTCTTTTAATTCTAGATTTATTTAATTTTTTATCAAAAATAACAGGTGTAACTAAATCAAAATCCTTTTTAGAATTCAAATCTAATAATTTTAATTTTGTTTTATTAATAATTTAATAATTAAACGGAACATAGTCCTAAGCTTAATCTCTAATAAGAAATTAAGTCTATTTCACTAATAAATCAATATTAGTTATTATGCTATTACATTACAATAAGTAAATATAGCTTTAAAATTATATAAATAATAAGGATAAATGTTGGGTATTATTAGAAAAATTATTAGCATTAATTTTTTCCTAGTCGTTGAACGGTTTTACTTAAAATTATTATTTTAATATGCTAAATAAGTAAATTTCGCTTCAAATTAACTTTATAAGTCATTTTTGAAATTGACCCAATTAATTACCAATAGATTTAAATTAAAAATAAAATAAATCATTGGAGGACTAACATCCCTAGCGTAGCTTTTTCAAAAACCCAAGACCTTTCCTTTCTGCATCTTGTGGTCATATGCCCCGCTTACGCGACTGATAGACGTGTAAGTCAGACAGTAAAGCAAGATTAAGCCATTAAACTTGACAAGTATTAAACATAATTATATTATTAACCATCATAAATTTTAGTTTATCTGCTAAACATATTAATAATACAACTAAAAACATTATAAACTATATAGTTTCAGCTTAATGTTTTAATTACAACTATTTCCCATATAGTCAAAATCTTACTTAAATAAAAAAAAAATATATCAGTTCCAACTCAAAGGATATATAACTGAATTAGTTGTAGTTCTTATAAGAACTATACGAAATTACAAACTAAAATAAACATACATAAAAAATATGTATATCTCCATATCATATTAAATTATGATAATATTACAAAGGTTTACTTTGGATACACCCAGGTACTTTTTATGGGATCTGTGCCCCGCATAAACTGCCTCCTAACAATTGTCCCTTAAAAAAAAAAGGTTAATCAGAATATAAAAATAATTTTATATTCTGATGTAGTATTAGTCTACCAGTATGATAAATTAAATAAAGGTGTTTCAATTGTGCTAACATAGTATTTCTACTAATAATGCTACCTTATACGCTAAAAGTCATTATATCATACCCAATAATTAGCAACAGTAAAGCTGCATAGGGTCTTCTCGTCTAACTAGAGGTAAACTGTATCTGCACAGTTATTCCAATTTCACTGAGCCAATCATTGAGACAGCTGTTGTATCGTTAAATCATTCATGCAAGACCGCATTTAACGGCCAAGGTATTTCGCTACCTTAGGACCCTCATAGGTAAGGCCGCCATTGATCGGGGGTTCCTTCAAAGCCAAACTTAGTCAGCTTAGCAAATCCGTTAACCAGCCGACATTGGGCAGAAATCACACTCAATACTTTGATTTATTATCTTACTGCAAAGTGCTTTGTTTTAATTAAACAGTCGTACAACACTATTCCATGCCTCCTCTTCTTTACCTGATATTAATCAGGAGGAATGGCTCTCCTTATCCCGAAGTTACGGTAGCCAATTTGCCGAGTTCCTTAATGATTGTTCACTCAAACGCCTTCGTATTCTCTACTAGCTTACTTGAGATAGTTTCTAGGTACGGTTTTTCATTCTATTACTTTTTAACTTATTAGTTTAAAGTAATATTATTACTGTTTTTCCAGAACCCTCTTCACTTTAAAGAAGGTTGTTACTTTGTAATAAAGATTTACTCATCATTTAATCCTTTAGGATTATAAATTTAGAGGCCGTTACTTTAATAAAACCATAAGCTTTAGGCGAGGGTAAATTACCCTTTTTCGTTACTCATGTCAGCATTATCACTTGGGTTATCTATTATTATTCTTATAAAGAATTAGTCTAAGATTTACCCAACGTTCCACTACCCCATCAGATAGAATAATATATATTATTCGTAAATATGGACAAGGTTTCGGTATACTGTTTAGATCCGTTAAATTATCGGTGCAACTATCAATTATAAATTAATTTTACTAAACCAGTGCTCTGTTACGAGATCTTTAAAAAATGACCGCTTCTAAGCCTATTTCCTAGTTGTATTAGATAGTAACTTCCTTAATTTCACTTAACATTAATTTTGGAACCTTAACTCTTGTTCTGGGCTGTTTCCCTTTAGACATACAACCTTATCGTACTATGTCTGACAATTCAATATTTATCTTTGCCCTTCCGAGTGCGAATACTCACCGATAAAACCTTCACGGTTGCCCGATATATGCAAATCCATTTTTTTTTATAATTATAATAATATATGGTAATTGCCCGAGATCACAGTTCTGTACCTGCTAAGATATAACTTAAATTACCTACTTATATAGGTTTCGCAGAAAACCAGCTATCCTAGTCAGTTTTGTCTTTCACTTACTTACCACAATTCTTCGGATATCTTTACAACGATAAACCGTTCGGACTTTTATAATCCTGACTGTAGTAAGATCACTAGGCTTCGGGTCTAATTTTAGATACTAACTCATTATATTATAATTGGTTTATCTGGGCAAATGTTTTACATATGCTCGCATCTATTATTAACTTGCTGACCCATTATGCAAAAGGTACGCTTTCATTTGTTTCTTAAACTTAACTCAAGCTGCTTATAAAACTACTAATTCATACCAATTCCTTCACAGTACTGATTCACTATCGCTTATATATTATATTTAGCCTTAGAGGAAGGTTCCCCTTTTTTCAAACAGGTTTTACCCATTTTACTTAATTAAATTATTAGTAGATCTAAATTATTATTTTTTAATCTAATAATTATATGTTATGTTATTTTTATTTATCTTACTACTATCCGAATAGTACCTCTGTTTTATAATTTATTTATATTACTGCTATCCGAATAGTAGCTCAGTTTTATATCTTATTTATAACAATATGTACTTTCTAATAATACATAGGCTTCTCTACTTTCATTCTCACTAATCATAGAATCTCGTTTGATTTCTTTTCCTAAAGTTACTAAGATATTTCAGTTCACTTTGTTTATTATTGAATTTCTCTAAGAGTACATGCGTAAAAAATTATAACACAAGTTAAAGTATCTCCTCTCTTTAATATATAGCTAGGTATTCCTAATAGTTTCTTTATATACTTTTTTATATTATCATTATATATAATATAAAATAATTATTTTGATATCAATCACATTACTAATATATATATACATATATATATTTAGAATTTTCAAATTCTTATGATTAGAACATAAGATTCTTAATCAGGTTACTTAGACTCGAACTAAGAAGATCTCCCACCCAAAGGGAGCGCTTTAACCAATTTAGCTATAACCTGTAAAAATATATAATAGAAAAATATTTTATTCAGAAAGTATGGGATTCGAACCCATGAAATATTTCTATTTAATTAGTTTCAAGCTAATCGCCTTAAACCAAACTCGACCAACTCTCTTTATGATTCCTTAAGGACTTGAACCTTAAGTAGCATCCTTATCAAAAATGTGCTTTACCAATTAAGCTAAGGAATCTCTAATTTATATATTCTATTACAAGAGTAATCAGATTTGAACTGATAATGAGAAATTTGAAGTTTCCGAGTTTACCGTTAGCCTATACTCTTTAAGAATGTTAATCGGAAAAGAAGAGACTCGAACTCTCAGGTCTATAAGACACCCTTTAGCAAAGGGCTCGCTTTACCAATAGCAACCTTTCCTATAATTTGATATTTAATACAATTAAATAGAATAAATCGAGTCGAAACGGGCTCGAACCGATATAAACTCCCTTGACAAAGGAGTTCCTTACCAATTAGGATACCGACCCTTATTATATGTATAAATATATAATAATTTTAAATAAAAGTATGAATTATAAAACCTATCTTCTATTTGATCATCATTTTGGATCAGAACCTTTTCAAGGTTCTTGAGGGAATATTGGTTTTGGTTCAAGAACTGGCAACCGACCTGGACTATCAGGACCTTCCCATGGACGAGCAGTACCACTACCTGTACCTGTACCTGTACCACTACCTGCACCACCACTACCTGTACCACCGCTACCTGTACCATTACCACTACCACTACCATTTGTACCTATATTTGAAGAACCTTCTCCATCCATCATATTTACCAAGAGATTTTTAGATTTTGTAGCGGATTCTATTTTTAATTCATATACAGAATCTAGATCTAACTCAGGTACATATACTAGTATTATATCTTTAATGTAAGGAAATAAACCGAAAAATTCAACATACATTATAGCGCAAAGAAATAAAAAGATGAAAGACATAATTATTTTTGAGTAAAAATTAGTAAAATGGCATTGAAAAAGACTTTTATTTGAATGTTTCATTTATTCGAACACATTATTCATTTTAATTTAATGATAGTGTTATTATATAAAATAATATTACCTTTTATATATTAAGACTATTTTGTATAATAACACTATTTTATATAATAACACCATTTTTTACATACGTTGTATTTAATTAGCCAAATCTTCTATAATAATACTTATATAGAAAGATCTTATATAGAAATATTTTATAAAAAAAGGTTATATAAAAAGATTTTATATAAAAAGGATATTTCATAATAGATTTCATATAAAAAGATTTTACATAACAGATTTTATATAAAAAGATTTTATATAAAAAGATTTTTTTATAGAAATATTTTTTATAAGAATACGTTTTCCGATTTACAGCTAAAGGGACTCGAACCCTTAACATTCGTTTGGAAGACGATAATTTTACCATTAAACTACAGCTGTTGAATTTTTTATTATTATTAAATATTTCCATTACTAATATATATCAATGAATATACAAGTATATTCATTAAACTAGAGGTTTTATTATCCTTATATAATTAATACCTTTTATCTATTTATTTTCATTAATATATTGTATTAAAGTAGTATTGCTGATACCAATACCCTTAGCA
>WNFK01143235.1_pt3 | contig 19847 bp, 20 predicted proteins | sample 5400281 | NCBI WGS metagenome assembly WNFK01 (sample SAMN13153350, study PRJNA577476) | soil metagenome | isolation source: 20 cm soil on Douglas fir-dominated hillslope | place: USA:California | collected 2013-09-17
GCTTCCGGGCTCTCGCGCAACTGGCGCGCGAACCAATCGGCCGCGGTGGCGACGGCGGCGTAGAGCGGCTCGCGCGGATCGGGGGCCGTCGGGCCGCTGCGCTCGGGGATCGTGATGCCGACACGGCGCGCGACTTCACGCACCGCCGTCGGATAGTCCATGCCGAGCTTCTTCATGAAGAAGGTGTAGACGTCACCGGCCTCGTGGCAGACGAAGCAGTAGAACATCCCTTTCCGGGGAATCACCGCGAAGTTGCGATGCGTGCCGCCGTGAAAGGGACAGCGGCCGCGATAGTCTCCCCCGGTGCGCTTCAACTCGACGCTCTCGCCGATGATCCCTACCAGGTCTGCGGCTTCGCGCACCTGTTCGATCACGTCGTCGGGGATCATTGGGCGGATGGCCGGATGGGCGGATGGGCGGATGGGTCCACCCGTTCCAAAAGCTCCGGTGCTACAACGAGTCGGATCGAGCCGATTTCAACAACGACTCGACCATCAGAACGGATTTCCACAACGGCGCCGACCTTTCCCTGCCCGGTCCGCACGCGCTCACCAATGCGCAGATCGCTTGATCCGCCCATCCGCCGATCCGCCGATCCGCCCGTCTTCTCAATCGCTTCCTCCACCATCCGCCGCGCCTCTTTCGCCGTCGCTTCCGTGACCGCGGCCCGTGCCTGGCCGAGCGCCGCCTCAACCGTCTTCCGCGCTTCCAGGAGGTAGGCTCTGGCGCGCTCGCGCGCATCTTTGTCCAGGGCCTTCTCCCGCAGCTGCAGCTGGTTCTCGAGGTCTTGGAGGTTCTGGAGGTTCTGACGTTCGAGTGCGAGCTGCGCTTCGCGTGCCTCGAGTCCCGCAGCGCGCGCGTCGATCTCACGCCCGCGCGCCTCCACCGAGGCGAGCAAGCGGTCCAGCGTCCGCTCGGCGTCAGGCACGCCGCGCTCGGCCTCCGCCAACACGTCTGCCGCAACGCCCAGCCGGCGCGCGATCGCCAACCCGTAGGACCTGCCCGGCACGCCCTTGAGTAACCGATAGGTCGGCGTCAGCGTCTCCGCATCGAACTGCAGCGACGCATTCACGATGCCGACCGTCTCGGCGGCCAACTGCTTGAGCGCGCCGAGGTGTGTCGTCGCGAGCGTAATCGCGCGGCGGCGCGTGAGGGTCTTGAGCGTCGCCGCGGCGAGTGCCCCGCCCTCCGCGGGATCGGTGCCGCTGCCGATTTCGTCGAGCAACACCAAGGCGCCGGACCCCGCGCCGTCCAGGATCTCGCGCAACACGGCGACGTGGGCTGAAAAGGTCGAGAGGCTCGCGGCGATCGACTGCCGGTCACCGATATCCGCGAAGACTTCGGTGAAGACGGGCAAGGACGAATGCGGCCCGATCGGCGGCACGATCCCGCTCTGCGCGAGGAGCGCGAGCAGGCCGACCGCCTTGATCAGCACGGTCTTGCCGCCGGTGTTGGGACCGGAGACCAGGATCGTGAACTCGTCGGGGTGCAGCTCGAGATCGAACGCGACGGGATGATCGAGCAGCGGATGCCGTCCCCCGCGAACCTTCAGGTGCCCGCCAATCTCCGGCACGAACCCGTTGACCTCCACGGCGTACCGCGCCCGCGCACACAGATCGTCGAACGCGATGCACATCTCCCACGCCGCGGCGATCGTCGCGGCATGCGGGCGCAGCAGGTCCGTCAGCTCGCGCAGTACGCGCAGCACTTCGCGCAGCTCGGCCGACTCCGCGGCACGCAGCTCGTTGCCCAGCTCGATGATCTCGGGCGGCTCGACGAACACGGTGTTACGCGTCGCGGACTCGTCATGGACGATGCCGCCCACGCGCGCTCGCGCCGTGGTGCGGATCGGAATCACGTAGCGCCCGCCGCGGACCGTGACCGCCGCGTCGGGCGCGCGCTCGGTCTGATCGAGCGATCCCAGAATGGCGCCCAGCTTGTCCATCACGTGCTTGCGGGCGTCGCGCACGCGCTGGCGCGCGCGGGCAAGATCCTTTGACGCGCTGTCCAACACGTGACCGTCTGGAGAAATGGACTGGACGAGCCTGGTTTCGAGATCTTTGGGGGGAGGGTCGACCCGCAATAAAACCGTGCGGGGTGCGTGGTGCGTGGTGTCGATGCGCTTCAGATCCGCCGCAGTCACGCGCATCGCGGCGAGCGCGACCGTCACCTCGGCGCAGGCGGCCGCTTCGAGCGCGCTGCCCGGCACCGCCAGCAGCTCGAGCGATGTCGTGATATCGGGAACGGGCTCGGCCCGGATCGCGTCGTCCGTGATCAGCAGCGCCGCCAACTCGGCGACCTGGGCCAGGGCCTCGCGGATGGACGCTGCAGCGGTGTCGGGGAGGCGAGCTGCGATGCGTGCCGCACCCAGCGGCCCGGCGGCGTGCGCTGCCACGCGCGTCAGGGCCTGGGGGAATTCGAGCGTCTCTAAGACTTGGCTAATCCGGCCAGCTCCTCGCGTACGATCTGATTCACGAGTTTGCCGTCTGCGCGTCCCTTGAATTTCGGCATGACGGCACCCATCACCTTGCCCATGTCTTGTGCGCCCGCGGCGATCGCCTCCCGGACGGCGGCGCGAATCTCCTCGGGGGGAATGCTCGCGGGCAGAAACTGCTCCAGCGCTGTGACCTCGGCGCGCTCCGTGGCCGCCGCCGCGGCCCGGCCCACCTTCTCATAGACCTCGACAGACTCGCGGCGTTTCTTGATACCGCGACGCAGCACCTCCGCGGTCTCCTCATCGGAGGGCGGATGGTTCAGCTCGAGTTCGCGGTTTTTCACATCGGAGAGAATCGTGGAGAGAAGAAGGGTGCGCGCCTGGTCGCGTTGCTTTCGTGCTTCGTTCATCGCGGCGCGCAGCCGGTCCGCTAAGCTTTGGTCCGTCATTTACGCGTAGCGCGGCCTGCGATTCTTGCGGCGCGCCGCGTTCATTTTCCGCTTCTTCCGCTCACTGGGCTTTTCGTAGTGACGATGCTTGCGCAGGTCGGCCAGAATTCCTGCCTTCTCGCATTTCTTCTTGAAGCGCTTCAGTGCACGCTCAAAGCTCTCGTCATCGTGAATGATGACTTCCGGCATTCAGACTCCGTTTTTCTAAGTGGTTAGAGACATAGGAACTTAGCTGAGGGATCTGGATGGGGCAAGCGTTGGGGAGGATTGTGAAGGATGGTGAAGGTTGGACCTCCACAACCTCCACGATCCTCGACCAACCTCTTCTTCTAGCCGGGAGGCCATTGCATCGACCGGCCGCCGAGGACGTGAAGATGGAGGTGAAACACCGTCTGGCCACCATCGGGGTTGGTGTTCACCACGACGCGATAGCCCTTCGTAGCGATTCCAGACTCCTGCGCGACATCGCGGGCAAATCCCAGCAATTTCCCGAGCATCCCCGGATCTTTCACATCGTTGAGCGTGCCGACGTGGGTCGTCGGGATGACCAGGACATGGGTGGGTGCCTGCCCATTGAGGTCCTTGAAGGCCACCATGCCGTCGCCGCGCTTCACGACCGTGGCCGGAATCTCGCCCGCGGCAATCTTGCAAAAGATGCAACTGGAGCTCACAGCTGGCCCAGGGCGCGGCGAATCGTGTCCCAAAACTTGCCGCTTTCCTTCTCCGGCGGGGCGTCTTCGATCTCGCTCAACGTCTCGAGCACCTTCCGCTGCTCGGACGTGAGCTTGGTCGGCGTCCAGACGTGAATGCGGACGTGCAAGTCGCCGTGCCCCCCCTCGCCCAGGCGCGGCAGCCCCTTGGCGCGTACCCGATAGGCCATGCCGGTCTGCGTGCCCGGCTCGATCCGCAGCGTCGTCTGACCGAACGGCGTCGGCACGTGCACTTCGGCGCCCAGCGCGGCCTGGGTGAAGGTGATGCCGAGGTCGTAGACGAGGTCGTCGCCGTGGCGCTCGAAGCGGGGATCTTCCTTGATATCGAGCACGGCGATGAGGTCGCCGCGCGGGCCGTTGCGCGATCCCGGCACGCCCTGGCCGCGCAGCGTCAGGTAATGGTGGTCGGCGACGCCCGCCGGCACGTCGATCTGAATCGTCTTCTCACCCTTCACCCGTCCGTCGCCGCCGCAGCGATGGCAGGGGTGGGGGACGACTGTGCCCTCGCCGCCGCACGTCGGACAGGGCGAGACGCCGAGGAATTGTCCGAACAGCGACTGGACCTGGCGCCGCACTTCTCCCGCGCCGCCGCAGGTGCCGCAGCGCACAGGTTGCGTTCCCGGCTTCGCGCCGCTGCCCGCGCATTCGGGACAGGACTCGAGGCTTTTGATGCGCACCGTCTTGGTCGTGCCGGTGGCGACTTCGGCGAGTGTGAGCTTCAGGCCGACCTTGATGTCGTGCCCGCGGCGCCGATCCCGTCCGCCGTGCTGCCCGCCGAAGATGCTCTCGAAGGTGCCGCCACCCCCGCCCTCGCGGCCGCCGAAGCCGAAGTCGCGCATGAAGATCATCAGCGCTTCGGAGAGATCGAAGTTCACGGAGCCGAAGCCGCCGCCCCCCCCGCCCCCTCCGCCCCCACCGGCGCCACGGACACCTTGATGACCGTACCGGTCGTATGCCGCGCGTTTGTCGGGATCGCGGAGCACTTCGTAGGCTTCGGTGACGATCTTGAACTTTTCTTCGGCCGCTTTGTCGCCGTTGTTGCGGTCGGGGTGGCACTCCATCGCGAGCTTGCGGTAGGCCTTCTTGACGTCGGCTTCGCTCGCATCCCGCTGCACGCCGAGGACGACGTAGAAATCCTGCTTCATGCTATTCGAGCAGCTCCCCGACGAGTCGTGAGGTGTGATTGACGAGCGCGGCGATCTTGTCGTAGGCCATCCGCGTCGGCCCCATCACGCCGATGACGCCGGTCAGGGGGCCGAAGCGATAGGTCGATGTCACCAGCGTGAAGGTCGCGAGCCGCGCGTCGGCGTGCTCCTGGCCGATCGTGATCGTGAGTCCTTCGCCGCCGCGCGCGGTCAGCGCGTCGCGCAACAGATCGCGCCGCTCGGTCATCTCGAGCAGCCCCTGGAGCTGCGCGCGGGTCGAGAACTCGGGCTGCCCGGTGAGCGGCTGGGTGCTGCCGAGATGCACCGGGCCCGACGGTGCTATGGGCACGTCGAAGAGACCGTCGGCCTCCTGCACGAAGATGTTGAGCAGCTCAGACGAGCCGGGCTCGGCGGGGCTCGCGTCGCGCAGCCGGTCGGCCAGGCTCGCGCGGATCTCCTTCAGCGTGAGTCCAGCGAGCCGCTCGTTCAGCACGACGGCTACCTTCTGCACCGTTTCGGCCGCGAGCTGCACCGAGACTTCCACGAAGATCGTCCGCACCAACCCGCTGCGCAGCGCCAGCACGAGCAGCAGCCGCTCCGTCGACACCGGCACGAGATCGAGGCGATCGAGGATCGCTTCGTCGATCGTCGGCGTCATCGCGACGCCCAGCTCGTTCGTCAGGACGCCGAGGACCTGCGCGGCGCGCGCCAGAATCGTCTCCACGGCGGCGCGTTGGCCCTGCAGCTCGCCGCGGAGGTGCTGCGCCTCCGCTGCCGCGACGACCGGGGGCCGCATGAGGAAATCGACGTACACGCGGTAGGCCAGGTCGGTCGGAATCCGCCCCGCCGAGGTGTGCGGGTGGTAGAGGTATCCCTTGGCCTCGAGGTCGCTCATGGTGTTGCGGATCGTGGCGGGCGAGAGGCCGAGCTGGTGGCGCTGCGCGATCGTCCGGCTCCCCGCCGGCTCGGCCGTCTGGACGTACGTCTCGATCACGGCCTCGAGTACCTGGCGCTCGCGGTCTGTCAACGGAGCTGTCATCGGGTTTCGGTCTGCATAGTCAGTTCGCTCACCAATGAATCTAATCTTAACCATCCTTCCGGTGTGCACTTAACTCTCCCATCGCGGACCACCACCCAGCCTTGGGCGGCGAAGGGCGGCGAGGGGCGGCGAAGGGCGGCAACGGCTACACCTTCGGCTGTTCTGAGTCCCAGATAGATCGCTTCGAGCTCCCTCTGCTCCGCCGTCAGCGTCTCCTCAGACTCGATCGCTGATCGCCCTTCGGCGATGGCGCGACGATAGGCCTCCCAGGCACGCAGGTTCCAACGGCGCGTCGTGCCGTCGAACGAGTGGGCCGCGGGTCCCAAGCCGCGATACGGTTTTCCCGACCAGTACGCCGAGTTGTGGCGCGAGCGAAAACCGGGAAGCGAGGCGTTGGAGACTTCATAGAAAAGAAAGCCGTCTGCCATCAGCCGTCTGTGGGCGAGGAGATACTCCTCCGCGTAGCGCTCGTCGTCCGGAGCCTGGGTCGCTCCCCGAGAGATCCAACGGTCGAGGGGGGTGCGCGGCTCGACCGTGAGCCCATACAACGACAAGTGCTCTGGCCGAAGGGCGAGCGTCATGTCCAGGTCGCGTTCCCAGTCGCGCTGCAGCTCGTCGGGAAGCGCAAAGATCAGGTCGAGCGAGACGTTCTCGATGCCGGCGCCGCGCAGCGCGTGCACCGCGGCCCCGATGCGCGCGGCGTCATGGGAGCGGTGCATCCACTTGAGCACGGTGTCGTCGAACGACTGGGCGCCGAGGGAGACGCGGTTGATCCCCGACGCCCGCCAGGCTTTGGCGTGATCGGGAGTCACGTCCTCCGGGTTGGCTTCGAGGGTCACCTCAATCGTGCGTCGTGCATCGGGCGTCGTGCGGGGGAGCAGCCCGCGAAGCAACCGCTCGATCGCTTCCGGGGGAAGCAGCGAGGGAGTGCCGCCGCCGAAATACACCGTCTGGAAATCGCCTTCGGGAAGCGCGGCTGCTTCCGTAAGTAGGGCGTGGACGTACTCCTGAACCGGAACGCGCTTTCGCACAGCGATGGAGAAATCACAGTAGGAGCAGCGGCGGACACAGAAGGGGACGTGGAGGTAGAGGTGCACAGAGGAAAGCTACGACACGCAGCACGCTTCTTAAACCGCAGGGCTGGGTTCCAATTTTTTAACCCCGCGGCATGGCCGCGGGGCTGGTCTACCCTGGGGGATCAAGTCGGGATGATGGCTATGTTGGCGGGCAATGTAAGCCCGCACCGCTGCGATGTGTCGCCGACTTACGGAACCTGCGTAGTAGCCACGACCCCAGTTGACCGTCTTGGTGCGACGAGAAGACTCAGACTTCGCATCCCGAACGAATGAGGCCAATTGCGAGTCCGGCCTGAAGCTGACGAGCACGTGCACGTGATCCATCAACACCGCTTGGCCGAGGACGCGCATCTTGTGACGTAGTGCTGCGTTCAGAATCGATGTCGAAATGATCTCGACATCCCTCTTGCCGATGGCATGCTCACTCCAACGCGTCCGCCAGGTGATGTGCGCGTAGAGCTCGAACGCCTTGTGCCAATGATGTTCCTGGGACACAGCCACTCCGGGTCGACCAACCCCGCGGCCATGCCGCGGGGTTCAAAGAATGGGAAGCCTGCCCTCGACCTCACGTCAGCCCAAACACCATCCCCGGCCCTTGCCGCACCAACCCTCGCAGCTCGAGCTCCGTCAGGGCACCGAGTACATTCGCCGCGCCCGTCTGCGTCGCCGCCACCAGCGCGTCCACGTGCTGCGGCTCCATCGTCATGCGACTCCACAGCGTCAACTGCAGCCCGCTCAGGTCGAGCGGTGGCACGCGCGGCGCGGGCGTGGAGAGCGCGAGACCCAGCTCGCGCATCCCCGCCGCGAGGCCGAGCTCTTCCAGGACATCGGCGGCACAGAGCGCGGGCTTCGCGCCTTGCTGGATGAGCTTGTTGCAACCGGCAGACGTGCGACTGGTAATCGGGCCAGGCACGGCGAGCACGGGCCGCCCTTGCTCGAGGCCTACGTTCGCTGTGACGAGCGCGCCCGATTTCACGTCGGCTTCCACCACCACGACCGCGCGTGACAGGCCCGAGATCAGGCGATTGCGCCTGGGAAACGAGCCCGCATGGGGACGCTCCCCGGGTGGATGCTCGGTGACGAGGCAACCGTGCGCGACCATGCGGTCGTACAACGCGCGATTGGCGGCGGGATAGATCACGCCGAAGCCATTGCCGAGGACGCCGACTGACCGGCCGCCCGCATCGAGCGCCGCGGTATGCGCGATCGCGTCGATCCCCCGCGCCATGCCGCTGACGATCACCGCCCGCTGCGCCACGGCGCTGGCCAGGATGCGGGCCGCCTCCGCGCCGTACGCCGTGTGCTCGCGACTTCCCACGAAGGCGACGCTCGGCTTGGTGAGGAGCGACATGTCGCCCCAGACGTAGAGCACCGACGGCGGCTCCGGGATCTCCGCGAGCTGCGACGGGAATTCCGGCTGGCCCGAGACCAGGGCGCGGGCGCCCATCGCGCCCAGCTGCGACAGGACGCGCGTACCGTCGTCCAGACGCGCCTCCGTGATCGCCGTCGCCGCGGCCCGGCCGATGCCTTCCAATGTCTGGAGCTTCGACTGCGGTGCGGCGAGAGCGGCCTGCGCGCTCCCAAACGTCGCGACGATGAGCCGCAGCCGCTGCGGGCCGACGCCAGGAACGAGCGACAGCGCCAGCGTCGCTACGACTTCACGGTCTTCCATAGGACTTCCAACAGCTCCTGTATACCCTGTCTGGCAACCGCGGAGATTTCTACAACCGGTGCGCCTGCCTCCGTGCGGATCGTCGTGCGTGGTGCGTCGTGCGTGGTGCGTAGGTCTGACTTCGTGAGCACCACGACGTGCGGTTTTGACGCGAGTTCTTTCGAGTACGACGCCGCTTCTTTTCTCAGCAACTCGTACGTCGCCTGCGGGTCGGGGCTGTCCAGCGGGACGAGCACGGCGAGAATGCGGGTCCGCTCGACGTGCTGCAGAAAGCGCAGCCCCAGTCCTTTCCCTTCGTGCGCGCCTTCGATGATCCCCGGGATGTCGGCGACGACGAACGAGCGATTGTCCGACATCCCGACGACGCCGAGGTGCGGCTCCAGGGTCGTGAACGGATAGTCGGCGATCTTGGGGCGCGCGGCCGAGATCACCGAGAGTAGGGTGCTCTTGCCGGCGTTCGGCTCCCCGAGCAGGCCGACGTCGGCGATCAGCTTGAGAACGAGCTCGAGGCGCCGCTCTTCGCCTTCTTCGCCGGGCTCCCATTCGCGCGGCGACTGATGGGTCGGAGTGGCGAAATGTTGATTCCCTCGACCACCTCGACCGCCCTTGGCAACCAGCAGGACTTGATCGGGTTGGATCAGCTCGCCGAGAATCTCGCCGGTGTCGCCGTCGCGGACCTCTGTGCCGGGTGGGACGGGAAGATACACATCCTCCGCCGACTTCCCGCTCATGTTCTTGCCCTTGCCGTGCGCGCCACGCTCTGCAATCCACTTGGTGTGGTATCTGTAGTCGAGAAGGGTCGCGAGGTTTGGGTCCGCTTTCACATAGACGCTCCCGCCCTTCCCCCCGTCGCCCCCGTCCGGCCCGCCCTTGGGCACAAACTTCTCGCGACGGAAGGACGACGCCCCGGAACCGCCTGTGCCGGCGCCCACCTGGACCACAACTCGATCTATGAACATCGGTTACTTCGCATCCAACCCTCTCTCTCGAACGTCAGCCCACATTTCCCAGAGCTTCAAGGCTCGCTCTTTTGTAAGATCGGCCTCGACGATGGCAATCACTTCATCAACCTCGTCACGGTTCGACCCCGTATTGAGCGCCCCGCGCAAATGCGCGTGCAGCTGCCTCGGCGCGTTCTGCATCGCGATCGCAGCCAGCGTACACAGCTCCCTGCGTTTCGAATCCAGGCCGGGTCTTCCCAGGATCTTTCCATACGCGTCCACCACCACGAGCGGCTCGATCGCCGGATGCAGCGCCCGCAGATTCAGCATCAGCTTGTGAAACGTGCGCCCGTATACTTCGCCGCACGCCTCGACGCCCCGCTTGGTCCAGCGCTCCCACTCGGGATGGGCGATCGACTCCCCCTTCTCACTGTCCAGCACGGGCCCCGCCACGCTGCGCCACACGCCGAACGCGACCAGCGCGAGCGGATAGCCGACATTGAGGAAGCTCTGCAGCAGCAGCTCGTCGATCCACGGCGGCGGCACGTGCATCGCGCGCGCCGCCACCATCCGGTCGCGGAGCTTCGTCTCGTCGCCCGTCGCCGTCGCCACCGCGATGCGCACGAGGGCCAGCGTCTGCGGATCGAGACTCACGGTAGCACCACGGACCACGCACCACGTACCCGTTTCACCGCAACAATCCCCCATTTACCCGCATCTCACCCACCGTCTCGCCGCGAGAGTTCGTAATCGGTTTCGTGAGCAGCCAGGTTGGCTGCGGCCTGAGGCCCAGCTCCACCAGCACGGCCGCGATCGCCAGCGACGCCGCCACGCTGTGACCGTCTTCGACCTTGAGTGTGACGCCGAGGCCCTCGCGAATGAGGGCGGCGCTATAGACACCTTCCGCACCCACCTTGGCGACCACGCGTCCCGGATGCGCGCGCATCAGCTCCGTGCAGGGCCGGCCTTCGCCGGCGATCAGCTCGGGGTGCAGCACCATGGCTTCGAGGATCGCGGCGGGAATTCTGGTATAGGCGAGCGCCATGTTGTGGAGCGGCAGCGCAAAGCACGACACGCCGCAGCCATCGACCGCGACGCCAATCTCCATCGCCGGGACATCGGTGTAGTCGCTGACCGACTTGAGGCAACGCTGCTGCACCGGATGCTCACCGCGCGTGTAGAACTCGGTCGGCCAGCCGTGGTGTTGTGCGAGCGCCAGCATGCCGGTGTGCTTCCCGGAGCAATTCGAATAGACCGCCGTCAGCCGCACACCGCGTGTTTCGTAATCCTTGGCGACGGCGTCGGACAGGGGCCGGTGCGGCCCGCACATCAGATCGCGCTCCGAGCATTGGGCGCGCTGCAGGAACTCGCGCACCAATTCGACCTGTGCCGGCTCGCTCGAATGCGACGCGCACGCGAGCGCCAGGTCCTGCCGCGTGAGCCCCAATCGCTCCACCACGCCGTCCTCGACCAGAGGCAGCGCCTGGAACGGCTTCGCGGCGGAGCGCCAGAACGTCAGGTACGCGGAATCGCCAGCCTGGGCAACCAGCTTCCCACTGGCATCCACCACGGCGACATGAACGCGGTGGCGGGATTCGAGCGTCGAGCCGCGGTAGTCTTCGACGTACATAGGCGCGAATAATACAGCGACGCTAGGATAAATCGACGCTAGATTGAGGCGACCATGCGTCCCTGGAGTCGCCTCGCCCTCGCGTCGCTTTTTTCTAGCGTCGCCTTTTTTAGCGTCGCTTCATCACAAGAAGCCTCGCCCTATCTCCCCCTCAGCCACTGGTCCGTCCCGTTCATCGAGCATCTCATCGCCAGCGGCCGCATGGCCGATCCCACGCCCCTCACGCGTCCCTTTCGAACCGACCAGGTGCTCCGCGCCCTCGATGCGGTCGACAGCACGACGGTGACGCGCGCCGAATGGGCGGTGGTACGGCAGGTGCGGCGCGATCTCACGCGCCAGGAGCGCGGGCCCACGGCGCGGCTGGATGTCCACGCCGGCGTCGCGGCCAGCTCGCATGCGCGCCGCGATCCGTTGCGCGAGGCGGGAGTGGGACACGGGACGGTCTCGGGCGGCGCGGCGCTCACGCTGTACCTTGGCTCAGTCGTCTTCGTCTCGCACCCCTACTTCGACACGCGCCTGAAGTACGATCCCGATTGGTTCGGCAAGAAAGACCGCATCATCGCCGGCAGGTTCGACGAGGCCTACATCAGCGCGCAATTCACGCACGCCGAGCTGTTCTTCGGCAGTCTCGACCGGAACTGGGGACCGAGCGCCGTGCAGGGCTTGCTGCTCTCCGACTCGCCGTACGGACCCGATCACTTCGCGCTCTCGATCGGGACCACGGGCGTGCGACTGGAGGGAATCGCGACCCAGCTGAACGACCTCACCGACACGACGGGCGCGGCCGTGCATCGCTACATGGTGCAGCACCGGCTGTGGATTCGGCCGCCCGGTCGCTGGACGGTGGCCCTGTGGGAAGGCTCGGTGCTGTCGGGCGTCGGCCGTGAGCTCGAACCGTGGTACGTGAACTTCGCGAGCCTGGGACTCCTCGCGCAGGTCAACACCAACACCAACGTCAATTCCCTCCTGGGATTTGATGTGCAGCGCCAGGCCAAGGTGACGCTCTTCGCGCAGGGCATGCTGGACGACATTCAGGTCGACCGCAAGAGCACCGCCGATCAGAAACCGTCGAGCTACGGTTTGACCGTCGGCGCACAAGGGCGTATTGCCCAGGCTGCGGCCGCATGGACGTTCTTCTATACGCGGGTCACGAATCTGACCTATCGGAACGAAGACAATTTCCAGACGCCGATTTATTTCGGGCTCGGCACGGGGCGCAACTTCTCCGATTACGACCAGACCTCGCTCAAGCTGAGCCTCATGCCGGCAGCGGGAATCCTGCTGCAACCCGAGATCACGTTGCTGCGCCAGGGAGAAGGAGACCTGCACCTGCCGCATCCAGCGGTGAGCGCGTACGCTACCACGCCCGGTTTCCTGGCCGGCGTGGTCGAGCGCACGCTGCGGCTCGCGGCTGGCGCCCATGCCGCGCGCGGCCGATGGGCACTGTCGGGCGACGCGGGCGTGCATCTGATTTCCAACGCCCGGCATGTGAGCGGCGCGAGCGACACGCGCTGGGTCGGCACCGTGCAGCTGACATGGCGGATTAAGAAGGAAGGGCTCATTCCTTGACCAGAGACCGTCTGGAAACCCTGCTCAAGAAGATGGCGAAGGCAAAGATCGTCGTCGTCGGCGACGCGATGCTCGACGTCTATCTCGTCGGCGAAGTCGATCGCGTCTCCCCCGAGGCGCCGGTGCCGGTGGTCACGGTGCACGCGAGCCGCCACGGCCTCGGCGGCGCCGCCAACGTCGCGGCCAACGTCGCCGCGCTCGGCGCCGACTGCCGCCTCGTCGCCGTCGTAGGCGAGGACCCGCGCGGGCAGTCGGTGCGCACCGAGCTGGAGGATCTCAAGCTCGACCCGACCTATCTCATCACCGACGCGGCGCGGCCCACGACCTCCAAGACGCGCGTCGTGGCGCGCGGGCAGCAGATGCTCCGCATCGACGAGGAGATCGAAGACCCGGTCTCGGCCAAGGTCATGGAGCGGCTGGGCCGCGCGCTCGAGCGGGCGCTCGCGGATGCCGACGCGCTGCTGATCGAGGACTACAATAAAGGAACGCTCGTGCCGCAGCTGATCGAGCGCGGGATGACGATCGCCAGGAAGCGCAGCCTGCCGGTCGTGGTCGATCCCAAGTTCAAGAATTTCTTTGCCTACCGCGGCGCGACCGTCTTCAAGCCGAACCGCCGCGAACTGGAGCTGGCGATGGGTGCCGCGCTCGACCTCGCCCACCCCGACGCCCTGCCCGACGCGCTCGGCAAGCTGGCGGTCGACAACCTGCTGCTGACGCTGGGCGGCGAGGGGATGATGCTCGTGACGAAGGATCAGGAGATCACGCGCATCCCCACGATGGCGCGCGAGGTGTTCGACGTCTCAGGCGCCGGCGACACCGTCAGGGCGTGGGTCGGGACGGCGCTGGCGGCGGGGGCGAGCGTGCGCGAGGCGGCGCACATCGCGAACTTCGCGGCGGGGCTTGAGGTGGGCAAAGCGGGCGTCGCGACAGTCTCCGGCCCGGAAGTGCTCGCGATGCACGAAGCGTACTACGATCAGCTTGGTAAGTTGCGGAGAGAAGGCTTGCTGTAGAGACCGAATGATCAATGTTCAATGATCATTGATCATTCTACATTGATCATTCGCGGGCGCAGCCCGCGCTCGGGCCCTTAGCTCAGCGGTTAGAGCAGCGGACTCATAATCCGTAGGTCCCAGGTTCAAATCCTGGAGGGCCCATTGACGACCAATGTCGGATGTCCAATGCTCATTGGTCATTGATCACTGGAGGACCCATGAGCTGCATGAGGGGAATCCGTATCAGCGGTCAGTTCTGCGTGTGGCTCGGGGCACTCGCACTCGTAAGCGGCTGCGGTGATTCCGGCGGCCCCAAGACGTACGTTAGCTACGTCGTGGTCGAGGGCAGCATTCCCGGGCCGGTTCTGGTAAACGATTCGACGATCACGGGCTCGGTCTACGTCGTGGATCAGAGTAGCCAGGTCGTCCCACGGGCGTTCGTGCGGCTACGCGTCGACCTCGGCACGGTCTCCCCCGCCGACACCGACGTCGCGGCCGACGCCCCCGGCTTATCGCCCGCGTTCCAGTACGTCTGGGCCTTCCACCGCTCCCAGGTGAAGATCGATACTCTCTACAACCTCCGCGGGTGCGCGTCCAATATGGCGAACCGGTGTGACGACACGAGCTACGTGCCACTCACCGTCTATTCGATGGCGGACACGAACCCCACGGTCGCGATCACCAACAACTACTCGTTGCCGATCACGTTCGGGTGGCAGGAGCTCACGAGCGGCGGTTCTCAGGACATCCCCGGCGTTCCCCGCGACACGATCCCGCCCGGGGGCGCGAGATGCGAGAAGCTCAGAGCGCGTCCCGACAGCGCGATCTTCTTCGCGTACACAAACCTCAATTCGCTGATCTCGGACCCGTTCATCCCGCACAGTCATCCGTATTGGGTGGTCATCGCCAGGGCGGCGGGGGACGTCGTCGTGACGTACACGAGCGATACGCCGGGGTGTTGAACGGCAGCGTGAGCGTGGATCGCTGAAAGGCACATAAACCGAATGTCCAATGATCGCCACGGCTACATCGTGGCGCGCGCGGCGTCGCGCTTGGCCTGCCGCTCCGCGTCCTCCGCATCCTTGGCGGTGAGACCGAGACCCTGCAGCGTCTCCCCGATGCTCTTGCCGCCCTGCAAGCCGCTCAAGATCGCCTGCGTCGTGATCGCCGGAGTCTTCGTGCCGAGATTGTGCGCCAGCATGTTGGCCGCGACGAAGTTCCCGCGCGACAGCTTCGGATTCGCCTGCTTGGCGGATTCGTAGGCGGTCTGGAGTGCGTCGGGAGTGGTGCCGAGCTTTGCGGCGATCCCCTTGAACGAATCGCTGTTCGATTTCGGCGCGGTGGTCGACGGAGTCGTCGCCTTCGAGTTCGCATGTGACATGGGCTGCGTGTGCGTCATGGGCGCCTGGCGTTTGGCCTGTGCATGCAGCCCAACCGCCGCGCCGAGGGTGAGTCCGATGATGAGGGTCGAAATCCGCTTCATACAGTCCTCCGGTGAGGTTGCGAGGGAAGGATCGCCGTTCTGGGACTCCCGAAACAGCTGCGGCGTCACTTTTCGAACCAACAGCGGGTCTACGGGTCGTGCGCGTTCCAGCTTGCTGGCCCGTGATTGGGCTCACCCTCGGCGCCGCGTCGCTCGCGGCACAGACGTCCCTCGCGACAGGTGTGACGGCGGGGTCCGCCAAGCTCAGCGATCAGCGGTCTGAACGGGCGTTGTCGGGCGTGCTGCAATGGCAGGCGACGCCGTGGCTCAGCCTGTCTACGGTGCCGTCGTTCATCCACGTGAGCGACATGGTCAAGGGAAGTGCGGTGTCGAGCAACGGCATCGGAGATCTCCCCCTTTCGGCTGCCGCGGTGCACGGGTTCGCCGCGACCGGCGCGCCCACGATTGCCGCGGCGCTGACGCTCGTGCTGCCCACCGGCAACGCCGCCTGCGGCCTCGGCAGCGGCGCGATGTCCGAGGGCCTCGACATCGGACTCGGCGCGTCTCCCAACCCGAAGCTGCACCTCTCCGCGGATGCCAGTCGCAGTATCAGTCACGTCTCCAGTCAGTCCACCTTGAGCGCACCGCGTGCGACCTCGGTGCTGTTGGGCGGCGGCTATGACTTTGCGCCGAGCTGGCGTGCCGACGTTTCTCTTGGGATCGATGTAGGACAGTCCGATTCGACGCAGGCGTTGAGTCGCGTCGTCGGCGGCGGCGTGAGCCACCGGCTCGGCAGTTCCGTGGCGCTCACACTGGATGCGAGCGCCGGCCTCACGGCGGGGTCGCCGAAATGGGTTTTCTCGCTCGGGCTCGGCAGCGTCTTTGTGGGCACGTCGCCCGTGGGATTGAGCGCGCCGTTGCGCCGTCTCAAGTCGGGCTTCACGGGCGGCGTGAATCGGCAGAGTGGGAGCGGGAAGATCGGCTGCTGAAGAATGATCAATGATCAACGTTAAATGATCATTGATCATTGAACATTGATCAATCCATGCCGTCACTCCGGGATCGCTGCCAACGCATACACGAAAGGACCGACGAAGAAGTATCCATACAGGTACAGGAGCGCTGCGGACTGCGCCACGATCCCTTTCACGAGCTCGCTTGGCTGTCTCGTCACAACGGAATCGATCTGGCTCCGCGGGAAGCCGACACGACACGAGTCACAATCGAGGGTCACGTCGGTCGGAATGCCGGTGATCGAATCGAGCAGCACGGTGACGCCGTACAAGCGCCAGTGCTTGCCTTGCGTCCAGACATCCACCGGTTGCGTGACGGCGATATCGGTCCATTCGTCGACGTGCATGCGTCCACCCATGCAGGCGCCGAGGAGGAGCAAGAGGCTAAGCAGTGAGTATCTCATACCTGGTATAGCGGGATTTGGGAGGGAAAGCTGTCAAGAAAAAGCAGGTCCTTCGCCCCTTCGGGGCTCAGGGCCTGCCCTGAGCGCAGCGAAGGGATGACAAGCCGCGTTGGTGACAAAGGAAAGGAAAAGAAAAAGCAGGTCCTTCGCCCCTTCGGGGCTCAGGATGACAAGCGCGTCGCTTTCTTAGAGGGGGAGGGGGAAAAGTAGAGAGGAGGCGCCAGTTCGCGCGGTTTTGTCTCACCACCGTAACCTCTCTCTTTTTTTATTAATACGAGCCACACGTTGTCATCCTGAGCGAAGCGCGCCGTAGGCGCGCGCAGCGAAGGACCCGCTTTGTCTTTTGGGGCGGCCTTCATTTCTTCTTACCCAAGCTGAGCTCGGTCCCGACAGCAATCGTGCTGAACACGTAACCCCCAACTCGGCGATAGACCGCGTCCACTCTGAAGAAGCCGCCGTCCCCCGTGCGCCGGCGGAACGCGATGCCGACGTTCGTGCCGTTGAACGCGGTGTGGTCATTGACGATGACGGTGCTCAAACCGACGCGCGGCGCCAGCGTGATGCCCCCGAAGAGCGGAATCGCGTCGATGCTGATGTCGCCGTCGGCGAAGTCGTACGTCCCACCCAACAGGGACGTAGCAATCGCGCCGTCAAGACCCAAATGGATCGGTGTCTTCCACGAGAGATGGCCGCCCAAATCGACCGAGCCGCCCCCAGGGTTAACCGTGAGGTCGGCGTCCGCCATCATCATGACCTTCGCGCCTTTCGACGTGTCGCCGGGCAGGTCGATCGTCGGGTTGGGGGTGCTGGCGTAGCCGACCTGCAGTGAGTCGACGACGCTCGTCGCGAGCGCCACCCGACAGCTGTCGCCGAGCTCAGGGCGGCGCTTCTCAGGAATCCCGCTGATCGAGTCCGGCGTGATCAGCACCGCCGAGACGACGGTCGCCGTGTACGGCGACCGGATGAACGTCCTCGGACATCCACCGCACCGAGCTGGCGGGGGCACATCCTGTGGCCAGCAGCACCAGCGGCAATAGACGGAATGAGGATCTCATACCTGGTAAGCGGGATTTGGGACTAAGAACTGTCATTCCTATTTCTTTTCTCGCAAAACGGCCGCGGCTTGTCATCCTGAGCGGAGCGCGCCGTAGGCGCGCGCAGCGAAGGACCTGCTTCTTCTTTGGGGGAGCGCGCCGTAGCGAATGACCTGCTCTTTCTTTTCGGGGAGCGGGCGTTCGTGAACAAGGAAGGAAAAGAAGAAGCAGGTCCTTCGCGCCTGCGGCGCTCAGAGCCTGCCCTGAGCGTAGCGAAGGGATGACAAGCCGCGTTGGTGACAAAGGAAAGGAAAGGAAAAAGCAGGTCCTGCGCCCCTTCGGGGCTCAGGATGACAAGCGCGTCGCTGGTGATCCGCACCTACTGGGTTTACATCCTGGCGAGTCGCTCACGCGTGCTGTACACGGGCGTGACGAATGACCTCGCGCGGCGCGTGAAGGAGCACAGAGCTGGCCTTACCCCTTCTTTCAGCCAGCGGTACCGCGTCACACGTCTAGTCTACTTCGAGCAGTTCGGGTACATCCGTAATGCCATCGCACGCGAGAAACAAATCAAAGGGTGGGTGCGAGCGCGCAAGCTCGAGTTGATCGAGGCACGTAATCCGACCTGGGCCGACCTGGCGGAGAATTGGTTTCAGCAACCGATCACACCACCGTAACCTCTTTCCTCTTTTTTTGTTAAAACGAGCCGCACGTTGTCATCCTGAGCGAAGCGCGCGTAGCGAAGGATCTCCTGAGCGTAGCGAAGGATCCGATTTTGCTTTGGGAAGCGCGCGGAGCGAACGCGGGAAAAGGGGGAGGGAAAAGCAAAAGCAGGTCCTTCGCGCCTGCGGCGCTCAGAGCCTGCCCTGAGCGCAGCGAAGGGATGACAACCGCGCGGTTCGCTCGCGGGAAAAGGGAAAGGAGAAGAAAAAGCAGATGCTTCGCGCCTGCGGCGCTCAGCATGACAACCGCCGTCGCTTTCGGTTTGAGAGAAAAAGGAGAGAAAGGGAGAGGGCGGTCTACCGCTGCGGCTCGAGTTTGTCGAGTCGGGAAAGGTTCCGCGCCAGGCGGAAGACAAAGACGAAGGCCATCGCGGCCAACACGATCACCAACGTCCAGTTGGCAACGCGCACCGTGGGTCGCACGCCAAGCGCGAGCCCGGCCATACTCGACCCTCACGACCCCAAACACACTCGACTCGAGGTACACGTTCACCGCCATGGCGAGATAGGCGACCACCAGGCCCAGCGCGAGCAGCGGATTCACGTAGCCGGACAGACCGATCCCCACCCCCACGAGCACGACCGACAGCGCGCCCATCACATGATCGAGATAGAAGCCGTACTTGGGCCGCTCGACGCCGCGCACGCGCGCCAGCGTCCCGTCGAGACTGTCGCCGAGCCAGTGGACGGCCAGCATGACGCTCGCGACCCAGAACCAGGCCGGATTGGAGCGCGTCAGTGCGTACGCGACGCCCGCCCCCGCCGCGCCCACCATGCCGAGCGCGGTGAAATGATTGGCGCGAAGACCCTGCGGCACGCGGCGCGCCATGCGCTCGAGCAGACGGCGCTCGAAGTTGGCCAACACGAACGTCAGCTCGCGCAATCCGTGGAGCGCCGCGCGCAGCTCCGCGGCGGACCCGAACCGGGCGGCAGGATCGTTCGCGAGACAGCGTTCAACGATGCGGTCGAACGCCGCCCGTCCCCCAGCCATTTGCTGAATGACGACACCCGGCGAGAAGACATCCGTGCGCGCGTCCACGGGCCGACCCTGCAGCTGCTCCGGCGCCATGTACGGCCGGGTGCCAATGGCGGCGCGGGCATGACTGTCGGGCGAGTCCGGCATCACGGCAATTCCAAAATCGAGCACCTTCACGGCGCCGCCCGTCGTGATGAAAATGTTGCCCGGCTTGATATCCCGATGAATGATGCCCTTCGCGTGCGCGGCCTCGAGCGCCTCGGCCACCTGACTCGCGATGTCGATGACTCTCCCCAGCTCCAGACTCCTGACTCCCAGCTCCTGCTTCAGCGTTCTCCCTTCGAGCAGCTCCATCGCGATGAACGGGCGGCCATCGTGCTCAGCGATTTCGTGAATCGTGCAGATGTTGGGATGATTCAGGGCGGCCGCCGCGCGCGCCTCGCGGTCGGCAGACCACGCTTCGGGCAGAAACTTGAGCGCGACATTGCGCTGCAGCCGCGTATCCCGTGCGCGATACACGACTCCCATTCCTCCCGCACCGAGACACTCCTCGATCCGATAATGCGACACCATCGTTCCGATCATGCGCGCCTGGGCCGCCCGCGCCATCGCCCAGGC
>WNFK01018990.1_pt1 | contig 19831 bp, 12 predicted proteins | sample 5400281 | NCBI WGS metagenome assembly WNFK01 (sample SAMN13153350, study PRJNA577476) | soil metagenome | isolation source: 20 cm soil on Douglas fir-dominated hillslope | place: USA:California | collected 2013-09-17
GTGGCACCGTGGCAAACCCGCGACGCCCGCGCGGCCTGCGTCATCATCAAACACACCACGCCCTGCGGCATCGCGCTCGGCCGCAACGCCGCGGACGCCTACACGCGCGCGCTCGCCACCGACAAGACGTCGGCCTTCGGTTCAGTGATTGCGTTCAATACCGTCGTGGACCGGTCGACCGCCCTGGCGATGCGTGATCTCTTCGTGGAAGTCGTCGTCGCGCCGCGCGTCGACGCCGACGCCCTGGCGGTGTTCAAGGAAAAGAAAAACCTGCGCGTCGTGGAGCTCCCGAAATTCGGCGACGAGCCCACGCTCGATTACAAGCGCGTGCGCGGCGGGTTCCTGGTGCAGGATCGCTTCCGCTACTCGCAACTGGCGGACGAATCGAAGTGGCAGGTCGTGACCACCCGCCGCCCCACCGATGCGCAATGGAACGACCTGCGGTTCGCCTGGGCCGCGGTAGGGACCATCAAGTCGAACGCCATCGTCCTGGTCCGGGACGAGGCCGCCATCGGCATCGGCGCCGGGCAGATGAGCCGGGTCGACTCGTCGTTTCTCGCCGCACACAAGGCCCGGCAACAGGGCCACGACGCTCGCGGCGCCGTGCTCGGCAGCGACGCCTTTTTTCCCTTCCGCGACGGCGTGGACGAAGCGGCGGCGGCCGGGGTGACTGCCATCATCCAGCCGGGGGGATCGGTCAAGGACCCCGAGGTGATCGCGGCGGCGGACGAGCACGATCTGGCCATGATCCTGACCGGCATGCGGCAGTTCCGACACTAGATTATTGGGCCTATGACGACCACGGTTCCCAACCGCACGACACCCATGAGCCGCCCGCCGGTTCACGCCGTTCCCACGCCGTTCGAGGCCGTCAAGCCTCCGTACCTGATGGCTGGGTGCGTGTCACTGGGGGCGTTGGTCCTCTACATCCTCACGCTCGCCCCGACGACGCAGTTCTGGGACACCTCCGAATACATCGCCGCGGCCTACACGCTCGGCATCCCCCACCCGCCGGGGAATCCGCTGTTCGTGCTGATCGCGCACGTGTTCGGATTGCTGCCGGTCGCGGCCGGGTACGCGGCGCGCATCAACCTCTTCGCCGCCGTGACGAGCGCCCTCTCCGCCGGCTGCTGGTTCCTCGTCGCCGAGCGCTGGCTGCGCTCGTTCGTGCCGGTGCTGTGGGTGCGCCGGGCTGCGGCGCTCGCCGGTACGATCGTCTCCGCCACCGTCTTCACCGTCTGGAACCAGTCGGTGGTGAACGAGAAGGTCTACACGCTGAGCCTGCTCTCGATCGCGCTGATCCTCTGGCTCATCGTGCGCTGGGACGACCAGCCGGCCGGCGAAGCACATGACCACCACCTGCTGCTGATCATCTACCTGCTCGCGCTGACGGCGACGAATCACATGATGGGGGTGCTGGTGGGCCCCGTCGTCATCATTCTGCTCTTCCCGCCGCTCAAGAAAAACCGGCCGCTGTCGGACGGGGAGCGCAGCATCGAGTGGTCACAGTTCATCGTGTTCGCGGCGGTATGGGGGCTGCTGCTTTCACTCGGCCTCGCGGGCTGGGAGCCGATCGCCGTGGCGGGCGTGTTGTTCGCCGGGGCGCTCGTGTATGCGATCATGGCCGGCAACGCGTCGTTTGCGCTCGCGTCGGTGCTGGTCGCCGTGGTCGGAATATCGGTCTACACCTATCTGCCGATTCGCGCGGCATTCTTCCCGCCCATCAATGAAGGCGAGCCGACCACCTGGCGAGCCCTGTGGGACGTCATTTTCCGCGTGCAGTACGGCAAGCCGTCGATTTTCGACAACCCGACGCAGGCACCCGGTCTGGCGAACACGGGCCACACCCTCCAGCTCTACTGGGCGCAGCTCGTCAATTACGCGCAGTACTTCAGCTGGCAGTTCGCGCACGACTGGTCCGACCGGCTGCAGCGCGTGCTGGCTGTCGTGTTCGCGTTCCTCGGGATCGCGGGCGCGATGCGCCACTGGCGCTCGGACCGCCGCACGGCGATCGCGATGACGTTCCTCGTCTTCACGTTCACGCTGGCGCTCGTGTTTTATCTCAACTTCAAGTACGGCTACTCGCTCCACACCGAACAGGGGATCGCGGCGCACGAGGTGCGCCAGCGCGACTACTTCTTCATGGTGTCGTTCGCGCTGTGGGGCATCTGGGTCGCCATGGGACTGGCAGCGGGCATCGAGTGGGTAGCCGAGCAGTTCCGCCTCCGCCAGCCCGACGAAGTGCGCCGCTGGCTGTACGGGACGCCCCTCCTCGCCCTCGCGCTGATTCCGCTTGCCGGCAACCGCCTCACGGCCTCCCGCAAGGGCGAGACGCTGGCGCGCGACTTCGCCTACGACCTGTTGCAGTCGGTCGAGCCCTATGGCGTGCTCGTGACGGCCGGCGACAACGACACCTTCCCGCTGTGGTACGCCCAGGAGGTCGAAGGCATCCGCCAGGACGTCACGATCGTCAATCTGTCGCTCGCCAACACCGACTGGTACGTCCGCCAGCTGCAGCGCCGCCCCCTCGCGACGTTCGACTCCGCGCACGCGCCCGCGATCTACCGCAGCAAGCCGTGGCCGAAGCCCGAGGGCCGGCTGATGACCCTCACCGACGCGCAAATCGACATGCTGCAGCAGTTCTACGTGCTCGACCAGGCGCGCACCGCCAAACTGGGCTCCGGCGCCGACACGGTGCGTGTCACGATGGATCCGCAGATGCTGGGCCGCCCCTACCTCGAGCGCGCCGACATCATCGTGCTGCAGGTGATCAAGGATCAGCTCGGCAAGCGGCCGGTTTACTTCTCACGCACCGTCGGGCTGTACGGCGATCAGTTCGGATTCACATCGCATCTCGAGGGCCATGGCTTCGCGCGTGTGCTGCGCAGCAAGACGCTCACGCCGTCGGACAGCATCAAAGGGGTGCAGTCGCTGGGTTATGTGAACATGCCGCGCACGACGCAGCTGCTGTTCGACGTGTACCACGCCGCCGCCGCGGCGAAGGCGCGGCCGCGCGGCTGGGTGGACAAGCCGTCCGAGGGGATTCTGTCGCTGTACGGACTGACCTACTACACCATGGCCCAGGAGCTGCAGACGTCGCAGAGCGCGCTGGCGTTGCGCGCGCAGGAGACCGCCCAGGCGATCTTCCGGAACACCGAGACTACGCTGCAACCGCTCCCGGAACGTTCGGTCCGTTAGTGCTTCGCCGTGTCTTTGCTGGCGGGACGCGTCGACGCAGACGTTGACTCCTGTCCTGTCGGGACACCGCGCCGGCGCTCGACCAGGCGAGCCATGACCGGGGCGGTCGGGAACAGACGCTCCCCACCACCGACCACCACGGAGTCGCCGGCCTCCACACCGCTCTGAATCTCGGCCCACCCCGCCGTCCGCACGCCGACGCTCACCTGCCGGCGATCAGCCTTGCCCTGTTTGATGACCCAGATGAAGGTCGCGCCCTCCATGGGCAGCAGCGCGTCTTCCGGCACCACGACGGCGTTCGGCCGGATGTTGGTCGCTAGGCGCGCCTCGATGAACATGCCGGCCTGGAGCTGATGCTCGTTGTTCGGGACGCGCGCCTTGATGAGAATCGTGCGGCCCGGCAGCGAGACCACGGGGTCTACGAACACGACCTCGCCTGAGAAGTTCTTGCCCGGCAGCGCGGCGACCTGGAAGCTCACGAGCTGCCCGCGGCGCAGCCGGTCGGCGTAGCGCTCGGGCACGTCGAAGCTCGCGTGCTGCGGATTCACCGACTGCAGCGTGATCAGCGACGTCTGCGGCGACACGTACGTCCCGATGCTCACGAGCCGGCGGCCGATGACGCCCGCGAACGGCGCGCGCACCACGGTGCGGTCGAGCCTGGTCTTCAGCAGATCGTAGTTGGCGTCGGCGCCGCGTGATTTGGCCTCGGCCTGCTCGAGATCGGACGTCGAGGACGCGTTTTGCGCGATCAGCTGCTTGGTGCGCTCCAGCGCCTGGCGCGCGAGCTGGCGCTCGGCGTCGGCCTGGGCGACCTGCGCCTTCAGCTCGGCGTCGTCGACCTTGAAGAGCGCCGTGCCGTCGGCGACCTCCTGCCCTTCCCGGACCAGGATGTCGGTGATGCGCCCCGAAACTTCGGGCCGCAGCTCGATCGACTGGATCGCTTCGATCTGGCCGGTCGCCGCGATCGCGTCGACGACCGTGTCGCGGAGGGCGGCAGCGACCTCGACGGGCATGGCGAAGCCGCCAGGTCCACCGCCTCCTCCCCCAGCCGCGGAGTTGGCTTTCTTGCACGCGGCCGGAGCCGCGAGCAGGAGCAGAACAGCAAGGGCGCGGTACGACATCACTGTGGTTCCTTATCGGTAAAGAGTCTCTTGCCGAGGATCATCTCGAGCCCACTGAGCGCCAGTCGCCACCCGTAGCGGGCCTGGACCAGATCGGCTTCGGCCTGCGACAAGTTTACTTCGGCTTCGAGCAAATCGAGAATCGTGGTGGCGCCGCTCGAGTACCGAGTCTGCTGGATGCGAAAGCTCTCGCGCGCCACGCCCAGGCCCTCGACGGCGAAGTCGATCGTCGCCCGGCTGGTGAGATACGTGTCGTACGCCGCGGTCACGTCGTGCTGCACGGCGCGTGTCATGTCGTCACGAATCGCGCGCGCGACGTTCCGGTTCACCCGCGCCTGGGACACCACCGTCTCCCGCCGCAGGTTGTCCCACAGCGGGAACGAAATGCCCAGAGAGAGCTGCGAGAACTTCGCACCGGTAGGCAAGAAACGGTTGTCGAAGGCGATTCCTGCCCACGACAGCGTCGCGTGTGGCAAGTACGAGCCCAGATACCACCGGTACGTCGCGGACGCGGCCCGCTCACTGGCGGCCGCGATGCGGTAGCTGGGGCCCTGATTGGCCGCCTGCGTGATGGCATCGCCCAGCGTAATCGGCAGCTGTGGGGCGGGCGTGCTGTCGAGCGGGGCGGCATCCACCGGCCCTGCGCTACCGACCCGCCGTCCCAGCTCGAGGCGCGAGACGCGCAGCACCGACGCCTGGTTGAGCTGCGCCACCTGCGCGCGATTCACCTCGAGGCGCAGGGTGAGCGAGTCGGTCGACACCGCGGCGCCGGAGCTCACGCGGGCGCGCGCGACCGCCAGCTGCTCCCGCGCGCGGCGCAACCGGTCGCGCGTTACGCGATCCAGCTCGCCCGCCGCGAGGACGTTGTAATAGTCGTACTCCGTGAGCAGCGCGGTGGCGAAACGCTGCTCCAGCTCCCCGGCATGCGCGATCTCGAGCGCCGCACCGGAGCGCGACAGCTCGGCGAACTTCTGACCACCGACGAACAGATCGTACGACGCGGAAACCGTCGACTGTACCGCGTACTTCTCCGGCTGGAGCGTGCCAAAGTTGAAAAACCGCGGCGTGTTGCGTGTTGCCGTCGTGCTCAGGTTGATGGACGGCAGAATGAACACGGAGAACGCGCTGCGGCGCGCCCACACCGCGTTGTCGACCTGGCCGAGCGCCGCGACGTAGTTCGGGTCGAGCTGCGCGGCGCGCTGCAGCGCCTCCCGCAGGGTGATTTGCGGGAGCGAGTCGGTCGCCGGGGAGGCTGCCTGGAGCGCGAGTAACAACGCCAGCATCAGTCGCCCTCCGCGGCTTTGGGCAGTGGAACCACGACCTCACGGCGCGCTCGCGCGCCCTCGAGCAACGAGGTGAGCACAACGTACGCGACGGGCACCACGAACAACGTGAGTGCCGTAGAGAAGAACACGCCGCCGACGATCGCGTAGCCCAGCGGCTTGCGGGAATCGGATCCCGCGCCCACGCCGATCGCGACCGGCAACGCACCCATGATCGTCGCGACCGACGTCATCAGAATCGGCCGGAACCGGATGCGCCCGGCCTCGAGCACGGCGGCAACCGTATCGAGCCCCTTCTCGCGCAGCTGGTTTGTGTACTCGACCAGCAGAATCGAGTTTTTACTGACCAGTCCGATCAGCAGAATCATCCCGATCTGACTGTACAGGTTCATCGTCGCACCTGAGAAGTTCAGGAACCGCCCGATGAAGGTGGGCGTGAGCACGGCCACCAGTTTGAGCGTCGCGAGCGCACCTGCGATGGCGAGCGGCACCGCCAGGAGCACGGTCAAGGGGTGTACCAGCGATTCGAACTGTGAGGCGAGCACCATGAACACCACGATCAGCGCGATGAAGAAGGCGAAGTAGATGGCGTTCCCGCTCTCTTTGTACTCGCGCGATTCTCCGGCAAGTGCCGTTGTGGTCCCGGGCGGCAGCACTTGCCGCGCGACCGCATCGATCGAATCGAGCGCCTCGCCTTGGGCGAGCCCCGGCGTCAGCGATGCCGACAACGTGAACGAGGGGATCCGGTTGAAGTGGTTGATCTGCCGCGCGCCGACCCCTTCCTGGACGTTCGCCATGGCATCGAGCTGCACCAGCTCGCCGTTCTTGCCCCGCAGGTAGATCCCGCGCATGTCGCTCGGCGTGGCGCGATCCTTGGGATCGAGCTGCGCCATCACGTAGTACAGCTTGTCGTTCCGCGTGAAGGTGCTGACGCGCCGGCCGCCGAGGAACGTCTGGAGCGCGCTCGCGACGTCGCGGACGGAGACGCCCAAGTCCTCGGCCCGGTCCCGGTCGAACGTCACCCGCAGCTCCGGCTTGTTCACGAACAGGTCGGTCTGGACGTTCGCGAGGCCCTTGACCTGCGAGACGCGGCCGACGAACGGTCCCATCATGTCGGTGAGTTTCGCGAAATCGGGATTCTGGACGACGTACTGAATCGGCTGCGCGAAGCCGATCGCCCCGGGTGCGTACGGAAATGCCAGGACTCCCGAGATCCCCATGAGCTGCGGAAACAGCCCGCCGATCGTCTGCTTCACGCTCGCGCGCTTGCCCCAATCCTCCATGATGACGCCAATGAACGCGCTGTTCACGCCACCCGCGAATCCGCCCACGATTGTGAAGTACCCTCGCACACCGGGCGTGTGGCCGACGATCTGTTCCACTTGCCGGACGTAGCCGTCGGTGTACGGCAGCGACGCGCCTTCCGGTCCCCGGACCACGACCAGGAAGAAGCCGCGATCGTCTTCCGGGATCAGCTCGTTCTGCAGGCGGGTGGGCGGGAAAATCAGGAACGCAAAGACTGAGACGGCAACGACCGCTATCGTACCGACCAGCACGACACCGCGGTTATCGACGGCGCGCCGCAGCAGCTGCGCATACCGCTCCGCCAGCGCATTGAAGCCGCGCTCGAACAGCTGAAAGGCCGTGCCGTGTTGCTCCTTCATCTGGAGGATCTTGGCGCAGAGCATCGGTGTGAGCGTCAGCGCGACGAAGCCCGAGATCACCACCGCACCCGCGACGGCGATGCCGAACTCGCTCAAGAGCCGGCCCGCGGTGCCCGTCAGGAACGCGAGCGGCGAAAACACCGCCACCAGCGCGATCGTCGTCGCGATGACCGCGAAGCCGATTTCGTTCGTCCCGCGCACCGCCGCTTCCTCCGGCTGTTCGTGCAGCTCCTTCCTCCGGCTGTTCGTGCAGCTCTTCCTGGTGCCGGAACGCGTTCTCGAGCACGATGATCGCGTCGTCCACCACGATGCCGATCGCGATCGTCAGCGCGAGCAGCGTGAAGTTGTTGATTGAAAAACCCAGGAAATACATGATCGCGAACGTCGCGATGATCGAGGCGGGGATCGCGAGTCCCGGAATGATCGTCGCGCTCACGTTGCGCAGGAAGACGAAGATGATCAGCACGACCAGGATGGCGGCGATGAGCAGCGTGAGCCGCGCGTCGTCGATCGAGTGCGTGACGAACACCGACCCGTCGAACGCACTCTCGAGTTTGACCCCGACCGGCAGCGTCTGCTGGATCGCGGGGAGCTCGCCGCGAATGCTACGCGCGACATTGAGCAGGTTGGCCTTGGACTGGCGCACCACGCCGATCGCGACCGAGGGCGTGCCCTTCCACCGGAAGATCGAGCGATCGTCCTCGGGACCGAGCTCCACGCGCGCGACGTCCTTCAGCTTGATGAGCTGGCTGCCCCGGCTCGCCACGACCATTTCGCCGAATTCCTGCGGCGTTTTCAGCTCGCCGAGCGAGCGCACGGAGAACTCGCGCCGGGTGGATTCGATCCGGCCGGCGGGAATTTCGACGCTGCGCGAGACAATCGCGGTTTCGACGTCCTGCACCGTCAGGCCGCGCGCCGACAGCGCCTGCGGCTCCACCCATACGCGCATCGAGTAGCGGCGCTCACCGAAGATCTGCGCGCTGCCGACGCCCGGCAGGCTCTGGAGCCGCGCCTTCACCAGGCGGTCGGCAATGTCGGAGAGCTGCATCAGATCGTAGTTGTCGCTCGAGAGCGCCAGCCAGAAGAACGGCTGTGCATCGGCCGACTGCTTCGCGATCACCGGCTCGAGCACATCGACCGGCAAGCGGCCGCGCACGCGCGACACCTTGTCGCGCACGTCCTGCGCCGCGACGTCCACCGGCCGGTCGAGCGTGAACTCGAGCGTGATGTTGCTCGTCTGCTCCGCCGAGGAGCTGCTCAGCGTGCGGATGCCCTGAATCGTGGAGAGCTCTTCCTCGAGCACGTCCGTCACGGCGGTCTCCACCACTTGCGCGTTGGCGCCGGGGAGCACGGTCGTGACCGAGATGACCGGGGGATCGATGTCGGGCAGCTCGCGCACCGAGAGCCGCGTGTAGCCGATGATTCCGAAGAGCACGAGCGCCACCGACAGCATGCTGGCGAGGACCGGACGTCGTATAGCGGTTTCCGAGAGTTTCATACGCGACAGGTTTCCCAGGAAAGTGAGCGGGCCGGACAGTCCTGAACGTAACGGGACGTGTCTCGAGCGGGTTCCAAGTCTGTGCTGCTAGTACGTCGAAAAAGAACGCGGGAAATCGACATCATCGGGTCCCGTTTTTGTGCGAGTGGGACCCGAAGATATACCGAATCGCGAAAGCCCCGCAAGAGCCGCTCTAAACGTCATAGTCTCACTTTGGGGCGCGCCGCCACGCCACTAGGTTAGAAAGCGATGGGGAGGGCTGGCCGAATGGCTAAGGCACCGGTCTTGAAAACCGGCGGGCGCAAGCCCTTACAGGTTCGAATCCTGTGCCCTCCGTCGACCTTCCTGGAGAGGCCCGTATGATCGCCGCCGTTGCGTTGCTCGCGACTCTCGCCGCAGTGCAGACACCGTACGACACCGTCTTCGATCAGGTCCGAAGTCTAGCCTCCCGCTCTGATGCTGTCGCCCCCGTGCACGGCTTAATCCTGCATCGCGACGTGCTGGAGCTGCGGCTCGATTCCGGCTTCGCGTTTCAACTGACGCCGGTCGCCGGCCGCCCGGCCGGCATCGCATTCGTCGGATCGGGTTCGGTGTCGTTCGTCCCGCCGCTGCTCGTCGAGGAATTGAACCTGAAGCGCGTGATGGGAGACTCGACCATCACCGGGCCGATCACGGCCGCGGTCTTCCTGTTCGCGGACTCGACGGCGACGGAGCTGGCGCGCTCGCTCAAGTTCGGGCCGGCGCCCCAGGGCGCGCCCGATCCCGGCGGAGCCATCGGCAGCGCGCTCGACTTCATCGTGGACGGCCACAGCCACAGCGCCGACGAAAGTTTTCTCACCGCCCTCCTCAATCATGAGAACACGGGCTTCTTCGCCGCCTACATCCAGCGCAAGCGCGGCGAGAGTGTGATGATGGAGTTCGATCCCACCCAGCCGGAGGAAGTGACGCTGCTCCGACGCGGCAAGATGCTGGGGCAGCGCACGGAAACGGTGTGCCAGTTCCAGCGCGCCGAAGACCTCGGCCACGATGTTCCGGTGGACGCGAAAGAGCCCGAGCTGCTCGCGATCACGGCCTACACGATCGATGCGACCATCGACAAGAACTACAAATTTGCCGCGCGCACCGACATGCAGCTGGTCGTGCAGCACGACTCGATGCAGTGGGCGCCATTCTTCCTGTACGGCGAGCTCGATATCGACTCCGTGACGACGCCGGCCGGCGTGCCCCTCACCTTCTTCCACAAAAACAACCAGTGGGAGACATGGATACGCTTCCCGGCGCCGGCGGCCCCGGGAGACACGGTCCGCGTGCGCCTCGTCTATCACGGCAGCCTGATCACGTTCGGATCGGCGATGGAAGACTTTCTTCCGCCGTGGTGGGATCCGTCACGCCGCGAGCTGCTGCCCACACTCGACAGCTGGGCGTTCATCAAGGCGCCCAGCAATTGGTATCCGCGCTACAGCTCCGTCCAACGCGCGACGTTCGCGCTGACCTTTCACACGCCCAAGAACCTGAAATTCACCTCGATCGGGCGGCTGATCGATTCGACCACCGCTGGAGACGTCACGACAACGCGCTGGGCGAGCGAGATGCCCGCGCGCAACGTCTCGTTCAACATCGGCGACTTCGAACAGCTGGCGGTCAGAGATCCGCGCATCCCGCCGGTGACGGTGCAGGTCAACTCGGAGGCGCATCGCACCATCAGCCGGGTGTTCATCTCGGCCCGGCGGCCCGAAGAGTTCGTCGGGGCGGATATTGCCAACAGCCTCTCGTTCTTCACGCGTGCGTTCGGTCCCCCGCTCTTTCACCAGTACGTCGCCACCGAGATTCCCTACTACCACGGGGAAGCATTCCCGGGCCTCATCCATCTCAGTTGGGTGACGTTCCTGGGGATGCGCACGGACGGATCGGACGAAATCTTCCGGGCCCATGAGATGGCGCATCAATGGTGGGGCATCGGCGTCGAGCCGGCGACCTACCGTGATGCCTGGCTGTCCGAAGGGTTCTCCGACTTCGCGGGCATGTGGTACATGCAGATCGTGCTCCGGGACAATGAGAAGTACCTGAAAGCGCTGAAGGACGCCCGCCAGGAAATCCGGCGCGAACGCGGGACCGCCGCCCCCATCGGCCTCGGCCGGCGCGCGGGGCAAAGCTGGCGCGGCAACTACGAGCTCTCGACCTACAAGAAGGGGGCCTGGGTCGTCCACATGCTGCGCAACCTGATGCTGGACACGCGCAACATGAGCGAAGACCGCTTCACGGCCATGATGCGCGATTTCTACCAGACCTATCGCGGCAAGCGGGCCTCGACGGAGGACTTCCAACGCGTCGTCGAACACCACACCGGCATCCCCATGGACTGGTTCTTCAACGAGTGGGTCTATGGCACCGCGGTTCCGACCTATACCTTCTCCTGGAATGCGGAGCCGGACAGCAGCGGCTTCAAGGCGCATCTGCGGGTGCGGCAGAGCGATGTGCCGGACGACTTTGCGATGTACGTCCCCGTGCTCATCAAGTTCGCGCAGGGCGAAGCAATGGTTCGCGTCCTGGTGCGCGGCCCCACCACCGAGACGACGCTGAAGCTGCCCGCCGAGCCGACGACCATAGAGCTAAATCCGCTGGAGTCGGTGCTCGCGGAAACAAAGACCGAAGGATGGCATAATTGACCGAAGGCGGTCGCCGGGAAATGACGTTCCTGCTCGCCGGCGTGGAGCGGCGCGTGTTGCAGGCGCTCGCCGACCGCGTGCCGCGCACGATCCGCTCCAATCACCTTACGGCGATCGGCATCCTCGGCGCCGCGGGCGCCGGCGGGGCCTACGCCCTGACCCGCTACGACCCCGCCTGGCTCTGGGTCGCGAGCCTGATGCTGGGAGTGAACTGGGTGGGCGACAGCCTCGATGGCACACTCGCGCGTGTCCGCGGCACGCAACGGCCCAAGTACGGCTATTACCTCGATCATGTCGTCGACGCGTTCTCGACCGCCGTCATCGGACTCGGTATCGGCCTGTCGCCGTACGTGAATCTGGGTCTCGCCCTGGGGCTGGTCGTGGTGTATCTCGCGCTATCCATCAACGTCTATCTCGAATCGAGCGTGTTCGGCGTCTTCAAGATTTCCTATGGCCGCATCGGGCCCACCGAGGTCCGCCTGCTGCTCGTCTTTCTCAACACAGTGCTGGCGCTTGCGGCGTTCTGGGAGGTCAAAGGCCCATGGCCAATCAGGCTGGTTGCAAACTGGACGCTCGCCATTCTGCTGGCGGGGATGGTGGCGCTCTTCGTCGGGAGATTCGCCCGGAATCTCTACCGGCTCGCCAAGCTCGAGCCACAGCGATTCAGATGGTGGGAGTAGGGCTCGCCGCCCTGCTGCTGTGCGCCGCACTCCCCGCGTCTGCGCAGACCGTGCGCGGGCTCCTGACGGACAGTGTCAGCCGGTCGCCCCTGCCTGGGGCATTCCTCACACTCGTCGATGACAAAGGCGTCGAGCGCGCGCGGGTCATGACGAATCAGGCGGGCGAGTTCGTCCTGACTGCTCCGGCGGCGGGCAGCTACCGGCTGCGCTCCAAGCGTATCGGCTTTCGTCCCTATGTGTCTCCCGCGCTCACGCTGACGGCGGGCGGCACCAGCTCCTACAATGTCGTGGTCGACCCGATCCCCGTCGCGCTGTCGCAAGTCGTCGTGCAGGGCGAGCGGCAATGCGATGTCGAATCGGGTGCGTCGGTCGCCGCAGTGTGGGAAGAGGTCCACGAAGCGCTCGCGGCGGTGTCGTGGACATCGCGAGATCCTGGCTACTGGTACGCGATCGCGCGGTTCGAGCGAGAGACGACCCCGGGAGGACGTGCCCGCGGCCCCGACTCCACCTGGCGCGACGACGGATACCGCCGCGTCCCGATCCAAAGCGCTCCTCCCGCCCAGCTCGAGCGGGATGGGTTCGTCGTGGTCGATTCGGCAGGTTCGACGTATCACGGACCCGACGCAGACGAATTGATCAGTGACCCATTCCTGCGCACGCACTGTTTCGAGACGACGTCCGGGCGAGGAGAGACGGAGGGGCTCATCGGCCTCGCGTTCTCACCGGCTCGCGGCCGCACGCTGCCGGACATTTCGGGCACGCTCTGGATCGACCGCGCCACCGCGATGCTGCATCACCTCGACTTCAATTACACCCGTCTGCCGGAGGGGCTTGTCGCTCCTCGCGCCGGCGGGCGCATCGAGTTCCTGCGGGTTCCTTCCGGCGCCTGGATTGTGCGCGATTGGGTGATCCGGATGCCCCAGGCGGGAATGAAACAGCAGCCCATGGCGCTGGGGCCGCAGCTCGAAGTCGTGGGATTCAAGGAGGTCGGGGGCAACGCGGTCGAGATCAAAACATGGGCCGGGATCATCGTCTATCGCTCCGACTCGGCGGTCGCAATCCTCGCGGCCGCGCCGCAGCCAACGGCGGTCCCGACGGAGCCGGTCCCGCCGCCCGCACCCCCCGCCGCCCCAACGCCGGCTCCGACTCGTTCGCGCATGCGCGACGCCAATCTGATCGAGCGACCGGAAGTCGAGTCGTCGACGGCGATGGACGCGTATACGCTGGTGCAGCAGGCACGGCCCATCTGGCTCCACCAGCGTGGCGCGATCAGCCTCCGCGACCCGACTGCCGGCGTCGTCCAGATCTATCTGAACGGACAGCAGTACGGCGACGTGAACCGGCTGCGCGAGATCAACACGCAGGACATCCGCGAGCTGCGGTTCCTCGGAGCGGCCGAGGCGCAGATGCGGTACGGCGTGGGCCACGCCGGCGGCGTCATCGAGGTCGTGCTGAAGTGATCAGAGCGGTGACGCTCGCCAGTCTGCTGGTCGGTGTGATCCAAACTCCCGCGGCGCAGCGGCCGCTCCGGATCGATTATACGATCGCGCTGCCACAGGTGACATCGCATCTGTATTCCATCACCATTGCGGTGGCTGGGCTTGCGGGTCGGCCGGTGAATCTGCAGATGCCGGTTTGGTCCCCGGGCCGCTATGGCCGGTTGGATTTCGCCAAAAACGTGCAGGAGTTTGCGGCGAGCGGGACCGACGGGAAGCCGCTCCGCTGGGACAAGGTCAACGGCTCGCTGTGGCGCGTGTTTCCTGCGGCGAGCCGCGGGATGCGCGTGACCTATCGCGTGTTCGCGAACGCGCCGATGTCGGGCACGTTCTCGGTGCTGGACAGCGCGCATGCCAACTGGAACGGCGGGTCACTGTTTATGTACGTGGAGGGCCACAAGCAGGATCCGGTGTCGCTGACCGTCGAGCCGCCGGAGCACTGGACGATCATGAACGGCGCCGTCACACGCGAGGGCCAGCGCCAGTTTCAGTTCCCCAACTACGACCTCCTGATCGATACGCCCACGGAAGTGGCGCCGGCGGGAGCACTCATGCTGGACTCGTTCGTCGTGGACACGCGCACTTATCGGGTGATGGTCCACCACAACGGACCGGTGTCCGCCGAGACGCGCGCGCGCTTCGTCGGCGACGTCGAGAAGATCGTCCGGTATGAGAATTCCGTCTTCGGCCCACCGCCGCTCGAGGAGTACACGTTCCTCTTCAACATCGGGTTCCCCGGCGGCGACGGGATGGAGCATTTGTACTCGACGCAGATTCAGAGCCGGCGATTCTGGACCGATACCGCCGCGCTGCTGCCCGGCATCGGCTCTGCGGCGCACGAATACTTCCATGTCTGGAACGTCAAACGGGTGCGGCCGGCGGCGCTCGGCCCGTTCGACTACACGCGCGAACAGTACCAGCCGTCGTTATGGGTGGCCGAGGGGTGGACGCAGTACTATGGAGAGGTCGCGCTGCATCGCGCCGGCATCGAGGACTCCGCCGCGTTCTACCGCAGCATGGCCGCGCTCATGCAGGACAATCTCACCGCCCCCGGCCGCACGATGACGTCGGCGCGCATGGCGTCGTTCTCCGCGCCGTTCTGGGATGGGGCCCCGCAGGCCCAGCCGACGAACTTCCGGAACACATTCTTCGACTATTACACGAAGGGCGCGGGGTTGGCGGCCTATCTCGACCTGTTCATTCGCAATCGCACCAACAACGCGAAGTCGCTCGACGACGCGTTCGACAACCTCAAGCAGCGGTCGTGGAATGCAGCCAAGGCGTCATACTATTTGCAAGGTCGGGGCTACACCGAAGACGACGTCGAGCAGGCGGTGAGCGCCGCGGCGGGCATCAACATGCACGACTGGTTCGAGCGTCATGTCGGCGGGACTGAGGATATGGATTACGACGAGGCGCTGGGGTGGGCGGGGCTCAAACTGGTGCGGCCCGACAGCGGGCAGTGGCGGATCGAGGCGCTGCCGGAAGCGACCCCTGAGCAGCTGCGGGTCAGGCGCGGCTGGGTGAGCGAATGCCACGGTGCCCGCCCACCGCTCGCAGTCCTGCTCTGACTTCTTGGCGGTGCTCCCCCCCCTGCTGCGCTGAGATTCGCTCCGCAGCGATTGCACGGCGTCGAACAGCCGTTTCCGGATCGCGGCGATCTTCGACGGCGGCAGGGCAAGCACGAGCCTCGCCAGCAGGGCCGCCTCCTTGGCGCCGGCGGGGCGCGACATCAGCTCCTGCTTCGCCTGCTCGAGCACCGTCGCAGCCACCGCGCGCCGGGCGCTTTTCCCCTTTTGCGCCGTACCCTGGATCTGTTGCGAGATGCCCACGTACCACTTCTCCACGGCCCCGCGGTTCTTGCGTTTCTCCTTCAGCACGAGCAGGCCGGACCGTTCCAGCGCAGCGACGTGGTGATAGAGTCGCGTCGGCGGCTGGCCGAGGATGTCCGCCACCTGCTTCGTCGTCTTGGGCGCTTCGGCGAAGAGCTCCATCATCCGCAGGCGTAACGGGTGCGCGAGCGCGCGGAGATCGGCGACGTTGCGCTGCAGGACAGGCGCGCCCGCGGACGGGCGTGATCGCGACCGGGTCATACCGCGAAGTCTATCCCCCGCGTCTCCCACTTGCCACCGGTCCGTCCATTGTTCAATATTATTTGAACAATAGACCGTCCGCAAGAATGGGAGACTATGCCTGTGACCATCGATGGGGTGTTCGTCGTCAGCCTGCTCGGAGTCGCGTCACTCTACGAGCATTTTTACTTCTGGCCGCGGTTTCGCGCCGATGTAGCGGCGGAGCGTCCCGCGGCGCGCACCCACGCCTACCGCCGGGGCGTGCTCGGCCAGTGGCTGCTCACCATCGCCGCCTTCGCGATCTGGACGTCACGCCAGCGGCCCTGGGCCGCGCTGCGGCTCACCCTGCCGCAGGGGTGGCGCCTGGCGCTCGGCCTCGGCTTTGTCCTGGCGGCGGTCGCCTTGCTCGCCCTCCAGCTGTGGTCCGCCGGCCGCCTCTCCCCCGAGCGGCGCGTCGCGGCGCGCCCCAAGCTCGGTAGCGTCGCGTTCATGCTGCCGCATACGGCCCGCGAGCAGCGCTGGTTCGCCACGCTCGCGATCACCGCCGGCTTCTGCGAAGAGCTGCTCTACCGCGGCTATCTCCCCTGGTTCTTCGCGCCCTGGCTCGGCCCGGTCGGCGCGATGATTCTGGTGGTCGCGGCCTTCGGCCTCAGTCACACGTATCAGGGACGCAAGGGTGCGATCAAGGCCACGCTGGCGGGCGCGGTGATGGCCGCGATCGTGTTGTCCACCGGCTCGCTCATCCCCGCGATGATCGTGCATGCACTGATCGACATCGGCGGCGGGACGGTGGGCTACTGGCTATTGCGTGAGCAGGGACAGCCACAGACGTCGAACTCTTCACTACTGAGTTCAGAGGCCCCAGACGCTAGCGGTGCATTCCGGCGGGGCGGTTGAGCATCGCGATCAACGCGGGCGCGCCAGAGCGGCCGAACAGGTACCACGTCATGCCACGTACGGCGAACCATGCGCAGAACGCGAGGCCGAGCGTAGCCCCAAGGCCGAACGTGATGCCTTGCTGAGCCAGCCATGGCGTGATTGTGTCGACCAACGAACGGTACAAGAAGAGCACTTGGAACATCGCGACCACGATTTGCACCAGAATCATCTGCACGATCTGGCCAATCTGTTTCGCCGCGATCGCGTCCTTCAGCACTTGAATGCACGCGAAGCTGCCGGCGATAATGACCGTCAGGAAAACCCACAGCACCACGACGAGCGCGATCGGGTTGACTGTGACGCCGGTCAAGTCCGCCAACAGCTCGCTCATCGTGGGACGCAGCGTAACCGTGAAGATCGTCGCTTCGACCGCGGACCAGACGATCAGCAGGACGAGGGCCCACGGAACAAGAGGCCGAGGGGATGTCGCGTCGAGCATACGAGGCCAATTGTGATAAGCGCAATCGACCAAGTCAAGCAACCGCTGGCAGGGTACCCAAGCAGCATTGAAGCCGGTAAGTTCAAGCGCCGCATGTTGGGAGGGGTGGCCGAGTGGCTGAAGGCGGCGGTTTGCTAAACCGTTATAGGGCCTTAAAACCCTATCGGGGGTTCGAATCCCCCCTCCTCCGTGCTAAAGAATGTCCAATGATCAATGTCCAGTGATCAATGATCATTGATCATTCGACGTGATCATTCCTCCATAGTCGGCCAGTCCGGATCCGATCCCGCTGTCCTCCGAATGGGTTGTATTGTGCGCAGCTGCGGGGCGCGCGCGGCGGCGTTGCCACCGCACCCAGCGTGGCGGCACTGCCACGGCGGGCTCGCGCACCAGTCTCGCCGCCCCACGCGCATGAAGGCACAGACATTGCCGCGATCCTAAGCCTCCGGGACCCACTTTTGTCCGGAGGATGCAATGCGCTCGAAGCTCCTGCTCGGCTTACTCTTGCTCGCTGGCTGTGAGCGCGTCCAGCCGCCGGTCGCGCCGCAGCAGTTCGGCGCGTTCACGTCAGACAGCGGCTCCGGCCGCATCGCGTTCGTGAGCGACCGCGACGGCAACAACGAGATCTACGTCATGAACGCCGACGGCAGCGGCGTCACGAGACTGACCGACAACCCGGCCGCTGACGGGGATCCCGCCTGGTCGCCCGACGGCACGCGCTTGGCCTTCACGAGCACGCGCGACGGCAACTCCGAGATCTATGTGATGAACGCCGACGGCAGCGGGGTGACCCGCCTGACCAGCGACCCGAACCGGGACGGGCATCCCGCGTGGTGCGGCACGAGGATCGCGTTTCAGAGCGATCGCTACCTCCCGCCGTTTTACGACATCTACGTCATGAACGACGACGGGACCGGGCCTACTCGCCTGACCATCACCAACGCGTCCTCCGACGAGTACCCTGCGTGGTCGCCCTCCTGTAGTCGGATCGCCTACAGCTATGACGCGAACAGCTCGACGGCCTCGATCAACGCCATGAACGCGGACGGTTCGGGCAATCATACGGTGATCTCCGGTGCCGGCCAGAACAACTCCCCCGCTTGGTCGCCCGACGGGACGCGGCTCGCGTTCACGAGCAGGCGCGACGCCGACCAGCCGCCGGTCCCACTGGAGATTCGCGAGATCTACGTCGTGAACGCGGATGGGAGCGAGACACGGGTCACGCACACGGACGTCAATGCGTGGAACGTGCAGCCCACGTGGTCGCCCGACGGCACCCAGATCGCGTTCCAGAGCAACCGCGATGGCCGCAATGCGATCTATGTCATCAATGCGGACGGGACCAACCTCACGCGCCTGACCAGCGACTCCGCGGGCGATGCGCAACCGGCGTGGTTCGCCATTGCGAACCCACCACCGAACCAGCCGCCGGTGGCGAACTTCAGCTCAAGCTGTAGCCGGTTGACCTGCAGCTTCTATAACATGAGCAGTGATCCGGACGGCTGGATCGTCGCCTACAGCTGGACCTTTGGGGACAGTGGGACGTCGACCGTGCCCAACCCCTCACACACCTATGGGTCTGGGGGCAGGTATACGGTCACGCTCACGGTGACGGACAACCAGGGCGCGACCAACTCGGTCTCTCATGCGGTGACGGTCGCCGCTCCGAACCGGCCGCCGGTCGCGGGGTTTACGTCGAGTTGCAGCGGCCTCAGTTGTGCCTTCACCAGCACCTCGACCGATCCCGATGGGAGCATCACCGTCTACCACTGGACCCTTGGTGACGGCAACACGTCCACCGCCCAGAACCCGTCGCACACCTACGCGGCCGGCGGCACCTACTCCGTCACCCTGACCGTGACCGACAACCAGGGTGCCACCAATTCTGCGTCGAACAACGTGACGGTGCCGCCACCGCCGCCCCCGAGCGGCCGCATCGCGTTCGTGAGCAACCGCGACGGTAACAGCGAGATCTACGTGATGAACGGGGACGGCACCGGCCTCACACGCCTAACCGATGACCCTGGAGTGGATGTCTACCCGGCGTGGTCGCCCGACGGCAGCCGCATCGCGTTCACGAGCACCCGCGACGGCCATTACAACATCTACGTCATGAATGCCGACGGCTCGGGCGTCACCCAGCTCACGACATCGACCGGCTCGGTCGGCAGTCAGGCGCCGGCGTGGTGCGGCACCCAGATCGCCTACATGAGCGACGACTATATCACACAGTTCCCCGACGTCTACAGCATGAACGACGACGGCACCGGCCAAACCCGCCTGACGATCAACAACGCCAGCTTCGACGAGTTCCCCACGTGGTCGCCCGACTGCGCGCGGATCGCGTACTCGATTGACCCGGACGGTTCCGCCGCCTCGATCTCCGTCATGAACGCAGACGGAACGGGCGATACGGGTCTCGTGACTGGCCCCGGCCACAACAAGCACCCCGCCTGGTCACCAGACGGGACGCGGATCGCGTTCATCAGCGACCGCGACACACCGGGAAACAGCAACGAGATCTACGTGATGAACGCAGATGGGACGCAGCAGACGCGGGTGACCGCGGGCAGCGCGTTCCATCTGTACGCGTTTCCAGCCTGGTCGCCGGACCAGACACAGCTCGCGTTTCAGGCCTTTGCCGTTCCCACGCCGGGGATCTACGTCGTGAACGCGGACGGAAGCGGCGTCACACTGTTTGCCGATAGCGCGGTGAGCCGCCCCGCGTGGTTCGTGCCGGGAGTCAACCGCTAACGGGTGCGCTGTTGCGGCGGG
>WNFK01093047.1_pt2 | contig 19791 bp, 20 predicted proteins | sample 5400281 | NCBI WGS metagenome assembly WNFK01 (sample SAMN13153350, study PRJNA577476) | soil metagenome | isolation source: 20 cm soil on Douglas fir-dominated hillslope | place: USA:California | collected 2013-09-17
CGGGACCGTGCCCGCGCTCGATATGCTGGGCGAGGTGGGAATCACCGCGATCCATCGCCACGACGTCGGGCTCGCGAATGGGCTGCGCCGGCGGCTCGGACTATCGAACGGAGATTCGGCCGTCGTCACGGCGGCCACCGACGGTGGCCTCGAGCGGTTCCGCGCCGCCGGCATCAAGGCCTCGATCCGCGCCGGCGCGGTGCGAGTGTCCTTCCATCTCCACAACACCGAATCCGATGTGGACGTCGTGGCTCGCGCGCTCGGGGGCTGACGAGGTCCGGGAGGTCGACATGGACTGCTGCGGTCGGATGGTCTCGCGCCGGAACTGGCTGTGGAGCACGCTCGTCACCTCGGCGGCGTCGCTGGTCGCGAGCTTCGCGGCCCAGCGCGGCGCCGGCTCCGCGGCGGCGGAGGAGGCGCCCGCCGCAGCCGCTCAGGCCGTGCTCCGCGACTACATCTCGGTCGACGTCCACAGTCACGCCGGGCCGACCGGCGTCATTTCGCGCGGAACGCCGAATGACGACCTCGCGCGGGGTATGCGCGCCGGCGGGATGGCGACCGTGTGCCTCGCGGACGTTCCGGACGGTCCGCTGTTGGGGCGCCGGCCGAACGGCTCGCTCGGCGCAACCCGCGAGCCGGCGCCCGGCGAGCTGTACCGTTACCACCTCGACCGGCTGAGCTGGATCGACGAGCTGGTGGCCAAGCACGGCGTCCGGCGTGCGCTGACCGCCGCGGACCTGAAAGCCGCGCACCTCGCGGGTCAGCCGGCGATCGTCGAGGACATCGAGGGGCTCGACTTCCTCGAGAAGAAGCTCGAACGGCTCGAGGAGTCGTATCAGCGCGGCGTGCGCCACATGCAGCTCGTCCACTACACGCCGAACGACATCGGCGATTTCCAGACGGGCACGGTCACCCACAACGGCCTGACCCCGTTCGGCGCCGACGTGATCCGCGCGTGCAATCGCCTCGGCATCGTGTGCGACGTGGCGCACTCGACGGAGGACATGGTCAAGCAGGCGGTGAAGGTGTCGACCAAGCCGCTCTTGCTGTCGCATACGGCGCTCCAGGGCTCGAAAGCCCAGGGGCAGACGCCGCTGGCGGCGCGCCAGGTCAGTCGCGACCACGCGCGCGCCGTCGCCGACACCGGAGGCTCTATCGGCGTGTGGCACTTCTTTCCGTCGCTCGATCGCTACGTCGACGGCTTGAAAGAGATGGCCGACGTCGTCGGCGCGGACCACGTGAGCATCGGTACCGATCAGCAGACCGCGCCGGGCAGCCTGCAGGACTATGCGCAGTTCACGCGGCTGGTGGAGACGATGCTGCGCGGCGGCTTCACCCCGGCCGACGCCGGCAAGGGGATCGGCGGCAATTACCTTCGGATCTTCGCGGCGTCCGCGGGCTAGGAGACGGCCGTCGCCCATGGGCGCGATGGACGAGATCCGGCACCTCGTGGTTTTGATGCTCGAGAACCAGTCGTTCGACCGGCTCCTCGGGTATCTCGATCTCGGCGACCGCACGCAGAAGCTCGAAGGACTCACGGGGGCGGAGACGAACCCCGTGTCTCCGCCGACCGACATGACGCCGGTGCCGGTGAGCCGGGTGTCAGCGCCGAGCGCGTATGTCACCGATCCCGGTCCCGGCCACGATTTCGAGGACGTCAACCAGCAGCTGTTCGCCGACCGGGCGCCGGCGGATACGAGCGCGCCCGGGAACGCCGGGTTCGTCCTCAACTACTCGCAGCAGACCGACTCCCGCGGCCGCCGTCTGGGCGATCGCGGGCGCGACATCATGCAGTGCCTCGACCCCGCGCTCGTGCCCATTCTGACGACCCTGGCTCGCGAGTTCACGGTGTGCGATCACTGGTTCTCGTCCGTCCCCGGCCCCACCTGGCCGAACCGGTTTTTCCTCCACGCCGGGACCGCCAAGGGCTTCCTCGTCACGCCGGAGACGCCGGGTCAGCTCGTGTCGCAGTTCTGGACCTCGCCGTACGACATGCCGACGATCTTCGAGAACCTGACCGACCGGGGACTGACGTGGACCGTGTACTTCGACGACTACGCGCAGGCGTTCGCCCTGCGAAGGCTTCATCCCTACGGGGATCGGTTCCAGCGCTACGAGCAGTTCGCGCGAGACATCCAGAACGGGACCTTGCCCGCGTACGCGTTCATCGAGCCGCGCTCGTTCAGCGCGCCTGGCTACCCGGCCAACGATCAGCATCCGCCGCACGACCTGCTCGAGGGCGAGAAGCTCATCGCCGAGGTCTACGACACGCTGCGGGCCGACGACAAGCTCTGGCGCCAGTCGCTGATGGTGGTGCTCTACGACGAGCACGGTGGCTTCTACGATCACGTGCCGCCCCCGCGGGCGGTGCCGACCGACTCGTCGCGCGCGCGGCCCTCGGGGTTTCAATTCGATCGCCTGGGCGTCCGGGTCCCGGCGATTCTCATCTCGCCATGGGTCGCGGCGGGCCGGGTCGATCACACCGTCTACGACCACACGTCGGTGCCGGCGACGATCAAGAAGATGTTCGGGCTACCGCGATTCTTGACAGCACGCGACGCGGCCGCCAACACCTTCGACCGCAACTTCCTGCCGGATGCGCGGACCGTTTCCCGCACGAGCCTGCGCGCCTTGATCCCTGCCGCACGCGCGTCGTCGCCGTTGGGCGGAGCCCTGTCAGCCTATCAGCGTTCGTTACAGGCGCTGGCCAAGGCGATGGGCAACCCGGCGAGGTCGGGTCCGGGCGTGGACGAGGCGGCGCGACACGCCCAGGCGTTCCTCCAGCAGCCCCAGTCGCCATAGTCTCGATCGGCACTTCGTCACGGGTCGCGCGTCTTCCTCAATAGCGCGAAGCCTTGGCCGGCGACCCGTCCGTCGGCCACCTCGCGCAGCTCAGACGGGTGGGGAAGATCCCGCAGCTTGCGCGTCGGGATCAACAAATCCGTCGCTTCGGGCCGGCGCGCGAACGTCGCGTAGTCCGTGGCGACGAGCACCGGGGTGTCGAGATAGAACTCGAAGACGATTTCGGGAGCATCGAGCGCGAATAGCGGCCCGCGCGCCTTGGTGGCCTCCTCGGCGATCTTCCGCCAGTCCGTGCTGCGGGCCTGGCGTCGCATCATGGTCACCTGACCGGTGACCAGGGCCGCTGCGACGACGAGCCACGCGACGGCGAACGCCTGCGTACGCCACCGCCAGCGAAGCTTCGCGAGCCAGAGCGCGACCAGCAGCGCCGTCGGGGTGCACAGGGGCAGGTGGTAGCGCCATCGCTGTCGGTGCGAGACCGCGACGAGCACGAATACGGCCGCCATCCAGGCCAAGACGAGGTACGTCTCGCGCCGGCGCACCCCATCCGTAGGCCGGACGCTCGCCCACAGCGCGCCGGGGATCAGGATCGTCCACGGTAGCAAGATCGAGAGAGCCTGGCCGAACGCGTGGAGCAGGCCCCCGCGTCCCCACGGGCCGGAAGTGAAATAGGCAAGGACGAAATCCTGAGTCAGCACCTCGTCGACGAACGCCGCGCCGCCGGCGGACGAAGCCATCCATCCCCAGACGGCGATGGAGACCGTGAGGACTCCGATGCCGATCGGGGACACGAGGCGGCGCAAGCCGGTCCATCCATAGACGATGAGCTCATAAACCAGCGCGACCCCGAGAGCCAGAAAGCCGGCGGGGCCCTTGACCCAGAATGCGACTGCGATCAGGACGTAGAAGGCGAGCAGGGCACGAGGGCGGCCCTCGAACTCGGCCATCACGAAGGCGACGATGGCCAGGGCGACGGCGAGGGAGAGGACCATATCGGGAACGGGCGAGCGCGCGAGCGAAAAGACGCCGGCCGTCGTCACGCTGATCAGCCCCGCGGCAACGCCGGTACTGTGGCTGAACAGTCGGGCGCCGAGCCAGTACGTCACCCCCACGAGGCCGAGCGCGGCGAGCAGCGATGGCAGCTGGGCGCTCCGCGGAGTGACGGCTCCGGCGGGCCAGGCGGCGATCGCGATGAGCCACGCGTGGAGCGGGGGCTTGTTGAGCATCGGCGCGCCGTTGATCTCCGGCTGGAGCCAGTGGCCGTGCCGGAGGATGTCGCGCGCCATCAGCGGAAAGCGTGTCTCATCGTTGGTCGTATAGACACGGGCGCCGAAGTCGAAGAACAGGAGCACGGCGCTGACCGCGATCAGAACCGCCACCTGACGGAGCGAGGGCCGGCCCTCAGCTCCAGCGGTCATTGGGGAGGTAGTGATCGCACCAGGCGTCGAGCATCAGGAGAGTCCAGAGCACCTTCCGATGGTTCCGCCGGCCACTGACGTGCTCGGCGACCAGGCGTGACACGGTCGCAGGCTCGAAGAGACCGCGCCATGCAACGCGTGCAGGTGCGAGGCGATCTTCGAGGATGGTGCGGAGCGGCCCACGCAGCCAGGCGGCGATGGGGACGCCGAGGCCTTGCTTGCGGCGGGTCACGATATCGTCCGGGAGCAGGTGGCCAACCACGCGCTTGAAGAGATACTTCGTCGTCATTCCGCGGATCTTGAGCTGCCCCGGTATCTGGCAGACGAGCTCCACGAGTCGATGGTCCAGGAACGGCGCGCGCACCTCGAGACCCGCGGCCATCGTGGCGCGGTCAGCGGCCACGAGCGTTTGGTCGGCCAGATAGAAGCGCGAATGATGGTAGATCATGCGCTCGATGGGATCCCTCGACGACGACTCGTCGATCGTCATTTTCAGCTCCGTGTACGGATCGAAGCTGCCCAGCGCGCGCCGGACGCCCGCCGACAGGAGGCGTGCCTGCTCCGGGGGCGGCAGCCCGCCGAGCAGGAGCTGCGTTCGCACCTCGGGATCGTAGGGTAACGCGCGCATGAACTGCTTGAGCAGGAAGTCGAGGCTGCCGTAGCGGCGGGACGAGGGCAATCGATCGACGATCGCCCGGGCTCCGGACTGGGCCACGCGCGGGAGCACGCCGCGCAGCCAGCGCGCCGGACGATCGGCGAGGAAGGTCGGATACCCGCAGAAGAGCTCGTCGCCGCCGTCACCGCTGAGCATCACGGTGGCCGCAGGCTTGGCCGCGCGCGCCAGCACGTACCGCGGTAAGAACGACGCATCGCCGAGTGGCTCGTCGAGGAGCTCACCGACCCGCTCCATGAGCCCGGCCGCGTCCTGAGGACGGAACACGATCGCGTGGTGCTCGGTGCCGCAGTGTTCGGCGACCCGCCGAGCGAGCCGCCGCTCGTCGTAAGTCGGCTCCTCGAAGCCGACGCAAAATGTCTGCAGGGTGCCGGGAGTCGAGCGCGCGGCCAGCGCGGTGATCGTGCCGGAGTCGATGCCCCCGCTCACGAAGATCCCGACGGGCACGTCGCTCACCAGGCGGGTCGTGACGGCTGTCTCGAGCGCGCCCAGGACCCGCTCGCGCCATTCGCCCTCGCTCACCGCGCGCTGGGGCGCGAACCGCATTTTCCAGTACGGCTGGAGCTGTGGCTTGTCGCCGGGCGTCACCATGAGGATATGCGCCGCCGGTACCTTCGCCACGCCGGCCAGGATCGAGTGTGGGGCCGGCACGCACTCGAACAGCAGGTAACGCGAGAGCGCCTCGAGGTCCAGCGTACGGGGAACGTCAGGATGCTGCAGGAGCGCGCGGAGCTCGGAGCCGAAGACGAAGGCCTCGGGACCGGCGTGATAGTAGAGCGGCTTCTCGCCCATTCGATCGCGGGCGAGCAGGAGACAGCGCCGCGAGGCATCCCAGAGCGCGAAAGCGAACATGCCGTCGAGCTCGCGCACGCACTCTTCGCCCGCCTCCTCGTACGCGTGCACGACGACTTCCGCGTCGGAGCGCGTCCGGAAGCGGTGCCCCCGGCGTTCGAGCCGCGCGCGCAGCTCGCCGAAGTTGTAGATCTCTCCGTTCAGGACGACACGGACGGTCCCGTCCTCGTTGGCGATCGGCTGCCGCCCGGTGTCGAGATCGATGACGGCCAGCCGGCTGGCGCCGATCGCCACCGCGTCGTCGACGTATTCGCCCCAATCGTCAGGGCCGCGGTGGCGCAGCGCGTTGACCATGCGCTCCAGAATCGGCTTTCGATCGTGCGGCGGCGGGTGTCCGAGGAATCCGACAATCCCACACACATAGTGAGCGTAGGCGCCGAAGCTTGCGGGAACCTTACAGCGGCATTACCCCTGTGAAAGGTTCAGTCGGCGCCGGCGGCGGAGAGTGGGAGCGCGATGGTGAAGGTAGAGCCTCCGCCGGGTGCGCTGGAGACGTCGACCCGGCCTCGGTGCGCCATGACGATCGCCCGAACCAGGCTCAGCCCCAACCCGAGACCGCGCTCGGAACGGCTGTGGACGCCGCGGTAGAGCCGATCCCAAATTCGCGACGCCTCGTGAGCCATCACGCCGATTCCGGTGTCCCTGACACTGATGATGGCCTGGCGCTGCCGCCGCACCGCCTCGACGTCGACGCGTCCGCCGACCGGGGTGTACTTGATCGCGTTGTCGAGGAGGTTGGCGAGAACCTGCCGCAGGCGGCTTCGATCGGCCATGAGCCAGAGCGTCGGATCGGAGGCCGTCGAGACGACGATGTGCTTGTCCTCGGCCACGTGACGATAGAGATCGACGGCGTCCTCGACGATGGCGGACACGTTCACCGACTCCAGCGCGAGCTTGAGCGTGCCGGTCTCGGCCTCAGAGATATCCATGAGCGTGTTCAGCATCGTGAGCAGCTGGTCCGACTCTTCGATGCAATCGGCGAGCGCCTGCTGCAGGGCTTCGGCGCGCTGGTCAGATCGCAGCGCCAGCTCCGCCACTCCCCGGAGACGCGCGACGGGAGTCCGCAGGTCGTGAGCCACGGTGTCGAGCGCGCCCCGCATGCCGGCGATCAGCATGGCGATCCGGTCGAGCATGTTGTTGAAGAGACCGCCGAGCTCGTCCAGCTCGTCGCCCGTCTGCCGGCGCGGCACGCGCGCGTTCATGGCGCCGGCGTCGATCGCCCGCACGGTGTCGATGATCTGGCGGAGCGGCCGGAGCGCCCAGACGGCCACCAGGAGGCCTCCGCCGACACCAAGGGCCAGCACCGCGATCGTGACGCCGGCGGCGGCGGCCCGGAACCGTTTCATGATCGCGGCCCGATCCTCGGTGGTCTTTCCCACCTGGAGCAGCACCCCGTCCGCCATGCGCAGCGACTTCACGTCGACGACCTTGTCGCCGCGCCGCGCGCGCAGCGAGAACCACTCCGGTTGCGGCGGCCGGGCCGGCGAGCCGAGGTGGTCGAGCTCGAATTCGCCCCAGCGCTCCGGCGTTCCGAGAAAGATGACGCCGTCGGGGCCGATCATCCGGACGAGGAAGGGCTCGTCGGTGCCCAGTCGCTCCTGGTGCTCGAGCAATTGCGCGACCATCGGCACGCCGCCGAGCCGATACTGCGCCGCCAGCTCGACGGACTCGAGCCGGATCGCTTCATCGTCTCGCTCGCGGAGCGACGACCAGACGACCACGTACGCCAGGGCGAACAGCGCCAGGCTGCCGACGACGAAGAACGACGAGGACCAGACGGTGAGGCGGAAGCCGACCGTTCGCGTCGTACGTCTAAGGCGTTCGAACGACATAGCCGACGCCGCGGAGGGTGTGAATCATCTTGTCTTGGAAGTCGGCATCGACCTTCGTGCGCAGTCGCGACACCAGCACCTCGACGATGTTGGTCTGCGGGTCGAAGTCAAAGTTCCAAACGTGCTGCAGGATCATCGTCTTCGAGACGGGCCGCCCGGCGTTGCGCATCAGATATTCGAGCAGGGCGAACTCGCGGGTCTGGAGCTCGACGCGCTTGCCGTGACGGGTGACGGTGTGCGCCAGGAGATCGACCACGAGCTCGCCGACGGTGAGGCGTGTGGGCTCGACCGCGCCGCACGCGCGTCGCATGAGGGCGTGAATCCGAGCCACGAGCTCGGCGAAGGCGAACGGCTTGGTCATGTAATCGTCGCTCCCGGAGCGGAGACCCCGGATTCGATCGTCCACGGCCCGCTTTGCGCTGAGGGCGATCACCGGCGTCGTGAGCCTGTTCCGGCGCAGCTCCTCGATCAAGGACAGGCCGTCCAGCTTCGGAAGCATGATGTCGACCACGGCGGCGTCGTACGGGTTGCTCAGCGCGAGGCCGAGCCCATCCTCGCCGTTGCCGGCGTGGTCGACGGCGAAGCCCGCTTCGCGGAGGCCCTTCGTCACGAAGCGCGCGAGCGTCGTATCGTCTTCGATGACCAGTATCCGCACGGGTCGCCGATTGATCGTCAGACGCGCTGACGATCGCCTCGGAGCGCAGAGCGTGATCGTGCGAATGGCCGGCGTCCGGCAGGTGACCGGAGCACGCCGGGGCTGGGCGAACGCAGCTGGACGTCCACCGTCAGCGGTCAACGGCCGACCGCTAGGTTCGGATCAGCCGGTCAGTCGCGAGGGTGGGGCCGGAGGGGCGCGAGGACAGCCGGCGCGGTCCAGAAGGGCAGGAATACACGTCGCGGGCGCCGGCTCGAGCCGGTCGACCGGAATCCAGAGCGGCTCCGCGTCGGCCTCGATGGGGACATCGATCGCAAACGCGCTGGCGATGAAGACGACGACGGTATCGAAATCGTCGTCGTCCCAGTAGCCGCCGATCCACGTGGGATCGGGGGGATCGGCATACGCCGCCGGGGTGAGCCCCAGAACGAGGGCCACCAGGAGCAGGGCGACCACGCCGCGCGAGCGAAACACACCACATCATTGCCTCCGTGGCGAGCGGGGTCAAGCGAGTCTCGCGGGAGTGAAGACGCCTTCACTTTGCCTTGGGTGCCCGTGGGTCGACGTTTTCGGGGAGGCATAGATAGCGAAACGTCTGGATCTTGCTCATCTGCTCGGTGGGCTTGTCCGAGCGGAAGTACGTCAGCTGAACGGCGTTATCCTGGGCCTTGAACAGAACGCCCTCGGGCCGATTGTCGGAGCGCATGACGCGATCGATCTCCTCACGGAGCCGCGCCTCACACTCGGCTTTCTTGGGTGCTCCGGCGATGGCGTGCCAGAGCCGCGCTTCGGTCTGGTTGGCGTAGTCGATCCGTGCCTCGTCGTTCCACAGTACCCATCCGCATTCGGCGTGGGCGACGGTGGCGGCGGCGAAGAGAGCGCATGTCATGAAGCCTGAGGCCTTCGGCGCTTTCATCGTCGGGTGTCCCCCGTCCGCTAGGTCGGCGATCGACCGCTGGACAGCCGGTTCGTCTCTTCGATCAGGTGATTGATTTCGCGCAGGGCATCGACCAGCGAGTGCTCGCTGTCCTCGCACGAAAACAAGAGCGCGCGTTGATCAAAGGAAAGCTGGAGCTTCTGTGCCGCCGACGCGAGCGCGGCGCGCTGGAGCAACGTGGCCCGCCAGGACGCGGGCGGTGGCGTGGCCGTGAGGAACAGCCGCCATCGCCCCGGCGTGCTCGTTCGCAGCGGGCCGTCCGTGATCGCGATCCTGTCCGGAAGCGTCAGCCCGGGTCTCCTTTCCATGATGCCGAGCGACTCAGCGGAGCCGGACGGCGCGCTCCGGCGACATCGACGCCGCTCGGCGCACATTCTCCGGTATTCGCGACACGCGACTCACTTACAGATTTGCAAGGCTTCTCGGGAAGGTGCGAACGAAGAGGACGACTAGAGAGCTTCGGCGGAGAGAAGCGATGCCGCCGTCCGGCGCTGCCCAAGGGCGGCGACCTCACCCACGACGACGACAACGGGCGGCACCAGCTCGATCCCGCCGGTCACCGCGCCCAAGGTGGTCGTGATCGCGGTCGCCTCTGTTGAATTCAAGTGCGTCACGGCGGATCACCAGGGTGTCGACCGCGGTCGCGAGTCGCGCCCAGTCGACGTCGGGCCGCGCCTTGTCACAGTCGTGGCCGGTGACGACGGCGAACGACGACGAGAGCCGGCGATGGGTGAGGGGAATGCCCGCGCAGGCCGGCACCGCGATCGCCGCGCTGACGCCGGGCACGATCTCGAACGGGATCCCTTCCGCCGCGAGCACCTCGGCTTCCTCCCCACCACGCCCGAAGACGAAGGGATCGCCGCACTTCAGGCGCACGACCTTGCGACCCCGGCGAGCGTGGTACACGAGCAGCGCGTTGATCTGCTCTTGATCGATCGAGATCCGGATGGCGGCCGGGCGCCCTCGCCTCGGCGGAGCCCGCCTTTGGGCTCTCGCTTCACGGTTCACGGAGAGCGAAGGTCGTGCCAGCACCGGGGATCGTTCTAGAGCGCCGAAAACACGTAAGTTCCGAGAATTCGAAGCAGGTTGCGGGTTGCCCAATCGAGCGGCACGGCTGGCGGAGAGCGGAAGCGGCGGGGATAGACTATGCTGGCCGTCGAAAGCCGACACCAGTCGCACGGAGGCCGTCCATGAAGTTCACCTGGTTCAATCTGATGCCGTGGCCGTACCTGCCCGACGACTTCCGCACGAAGCACCGCTCCGTGTGGGTGGATATTCCCAACACGCTCTACGACCCGCGCAAGGGCCATCACGTCTACCACGAGTATCTGGACCAGCTCGAGTACGCGGAGACGCTCGGCTTCGACGGCATCGGCTGCAACGAGCACCACCAGAACGGCTACGGGCTCATGCCCTCGCCCAACCTGATTGCCGCCACCCTGGCGCGGCGCACGTCTCGCGCCGCCCTGTGCGTCATCGGCAACTCGATCGCCAGCTACAACCCGCCGATTCGGGTCGCCGAGGAGTTCGCGATGCTGGACGTGATCTCGGGCGGCCGGCTCATCGCGGGCTTTCCGGTCGGCACGCCCATGGACACGAACTTCTGCTACGGCCAGATCCCGGCGCTGACACGCGACAAGTACCGCGAGGCGCACGAGCTGATCATGAAGGCGTGGGCCAGCGACGAGCCCTTCGCGTTCGACGGCAAGTACAACCAGCTCCGGTGGGTGAACTGCTGGCCCAAGCCGATCCAGCAGCCGCATCCGCCGATCTACATCCCGGGCGGGGGTTCGATCGAGACGTGGGATTTCTGTCTCGACTACGACTACAACTACTCCTACCTGTCTTTCTACGGGTACCTGCGCGGTAAGTCACTGCTCGACGGCTACTGGGAGCGCGTCGCCAAGCGAGGGAAGGACGAGTCGCCCTACCGCGCGGCGTTCGCTCAGATCATCTGCGTCGCGGATACCGACGCCGAGGCCGAGCGGCTCTACGCCGAGCACTGCCTCTACTTCTTCAACCGGTGCCTGCACGTCTTTCCCCCGTTCGCCGATCCGGCGGGCTACCGGACGATGGCCACCATCAAGTACGGCGCGCTCGCTCAGCTCACCGCGGCACGGCAGAAGATTCTCGAGAACCTCACCTGGAAGCAGCTGGTCGACGAGCGCTTCATCATCGCCGGCAGCCCCGAGACGGTGCGTCAGCAGCTCGAGGAGTGCATCAAGGGGCTCCATATCGGCCACCTCTTCTGTCTGTTCCACAACGGGAACATGCCGGACTGGAAGACGCGCCACTCCTCGAAGCTCTTCGCGGAGAAGGTCATGCCGCACCTGCGCGACATGTGGCCCGAGTGGAAGCACGACGAGCGCTGGTGGATGCACCCGATGGACGAGCGCATCCGGCCCGAGGAGCGTCAGCCCGGCGCGGCCAAGATCGGCGCGGAGTGGCCGCGATGAAGTGGCAGACGATCGAGACGAAGAAGGGCACGCGCTGCCGCGTGCTCGAAGGCGGAAGCGGGGCGCCGCTGGTCTTCTTTCACGGCGCCGGCGGGCTTCTCCGCGACAACCCGTTCCTCGATCAGCTCGCGCAAGGCCATCACGTGTTCGCGCCGGAGTGGCCGGGCTACGGCGAGTCGACAGGCGAGGAGCTGCTCGAGGACATGCTCGACTTCACGCTCCACGGCTGGGACCTGGTCGAGGCGCTCGGGCTCACGCAGCCGAGTCTCGTCGGCCATTCGATGGGCGGGATGATCGCCGCCGAGATGGCGTGCGTGGCGCCCCACGATCTCGCCAGGCTCGTGCTGGTCAGCCCCGCGGGATTGTGGATGGACGAGTACCCGATCCCGGACATCTTCGCGCTGCTGCCGCACCAGATCGCCGAGGTGCTCTTTCAGGACCCGCAGCAGGGCCAGGCCCTGCTCACCGGTGGCGCTGACCTGTCGGATATGGAAGCGCTGAAGGACTTCTACATCGGCAGCCAGCGACGGCTCTCGATGGCCGGCAAGATCCTGTTCCCGATCCCGAATCGCCGGCTCTCGAAGCGCCTCTATCGGCTGACCGCCGAGACCCTCGTGCTCTGGGGCGGGTCGGACCGGTTGATCGTGCCGGCCTACGCGGCGCGCTGGAAGACGCTGATCCCGAACGCGCGTGTCGAGGTGATCGACGGCGCCGGCCACATGCTGCCGTACGAACAGCCGGACAAGCTCGTGCGCGCGGTGGGCAATTTTCTGCACAAGGCCCAGTAGTCAGAGAGCGTGACGCTTCTCACGGCATTCCGAGTCGTCGTCACCGCGACCCTGATCGCGGTTGTCATCGCCCCGATCTCTGGCGCCCGCGCTCAGACACCTGGAAGTGCCGACGCCGCCGCCGAGCACGAGCGGGCATTTGTCGAGGGCCTCCGGCGCGAGGATCCCGGTGAGGCGGACCGCTACGTGGCGCTGCGTGACGCCCGGAATCAGGCGATCGCCGAGATTCAGAAGGTGCAGGCGCGATACAGCGCGGCCGGGCCTGAGCTCCGGCCGGTCTTCGTCCAGCAGCTGAGAGATGCCCAGCGCCACTACGCGACGAGCGCGCTCGCGCTCCTGGATTTTATCGACGGGCGCGAACGCCGCGCGGTCGCCCGCTACCAGGAAGAGATCAGTCGAATCAACCGGACGCTCGAAGAGCGCGCGCGCTCGCGTGCCGAGCTCGAGAAGCTCTTGCAAGAGTGATCGGCTCGTCGGCTAGCGCGGCGCGAGGGCGGGCGAGGCCGGGGCAAAGCGCGGGCTGCCAGCGCCGCTGGGACACGAGACCGACGCCGGCAAAAGTGCGTGCCGTCGGATCGGCCGACGGTCAGCGCAGTCCAGCAGGCACGCTCGCCTTACTCGCTCACGCCGCCGGCGCGGCCAGGTACCACTGGTTGCCGAACGCGTCGCGCACCGCGGCACGCCGCTCGCCATAGGGCTGCAAGGTCGGCGTTTCCATCGATGTGGCGCCGGCGGCGACTGCTCGGCGATACCAGGCATCCACGTCGTCGACGTACAGATAGAACATCGTGGGCATGGGTTCCCACTCGTCGTGAGCCTCGCCCATCTCGATGACCGAGCCGCCGACGCGGATCTTCGCGTGGACGATCGTGCCCTCGGGCGCGCGATGGACCGCCATCTCCTCGGCGGCGAAGGCCCGCTTCAGGAAGTCGATCAGCTCGGGCGCACCCCGAGGGTGCAGGTAAGGCGTCACGGCGGTGAGCCCCCCGGGGACGTGGCTCCCCTCCTGGTGCGTCGCGATATACCAGTGATTGCCGGCCAGGTCCCTGACGCTGCCCTCGCGATCGCCGTACGGCTGGTCGACCGGGCGGCGGAGCGAAACCGCGCCAGCCTCGAGCGCGGCCTGATACACACCGTCCGCATCGGGCACATAGAGATGAAGCGCCGTGGGTGTCGGCGTGCCGCCCCAGGCGCTGCCGCCGCCGATCATCACCTTCGTGTCGCCGATCTGGACTTCGGCGTGTGTGCCTCCGCCCGAGCCGGTCGTCCGCAGGAGCTCCCGGGCGCCGAAGGCCTGCTTCACGAACTCGATGAGCTCGGCGGCGGCCCTCACGGCGAGATACGCGGTCACGCTTCGAATGCCTCGGCCCGTGGTGCTGTCGATCGTGGTCGTGCTCATGGCTGCCCTCCTCATGAGATCTGTCGCGAGTCGCGCCTTGAACGACGGGCTCGGCAGATCTCCGAGATCTCGAGCGATCTGCAGCAGGTCGGTGAGCTCCGAGTCGCCGGATGACAGCGGGGCACGCGGATCGGAGAGTGTCCGCTCCAAAGCCTCTGCCAGGCGATCGCTCCGAGCCTCTTCACTCATCAATGTCCCTCATGCGAGATCGCAGGGTTTCGAGCGCGCGGAACTGGAGCTGCTTCACGGCGCCCTCGGTGCGGCCGAGCGCCTGGGCGATCTCGCGGATGCTTTTCTGCTCGACGAACCGGGCGACCACGACACGCTGCTGATCGTGCGGCAGGCGGCCGACCAGATCGCCGAGCACGGCGCGGCGGTCGGCATCCGCCCCGCCTTCGATCTCGCGCGATTCCGGCGCCGGCTCTCCGCAGACTTCGGCCGTCAGATCCTCGGCCTCACCGCGGCTGCCGGATCGACGGACCACGAACGCGTAGACGCGGTCGAAGTTTTGCTCGTACAGGTCGGCGAAGCGTTGAGGGTCGGCCTTGGCGGCCTCGATCAGGAGGCGCTCGTCGTCACCGCCTGAGGAGGTCTCCGTCGCCGATGAGCGTGCGGCCATGGCTTCATACCGTATAAGCGCCCACGCCGGCCAAAGGTCACGGCCGGCGTCGGTGCTTCACTTCTGGACCTCGAGCTTGACGTTGGCCTTGCCGGCCTTCGCGAAGCCGAGATCGTCGGCCGCCCGGTGCGTGACGTCGATCACCGCCGGATTCGATGCGGCCATCCGGTCGTTCACCGTCACGATGACGCTCTTGCCGTTCTCGGCGTTCGTCACCTTCACCTTGGTTCCGAACGGGAGCTTCTTGTGGGCGGCCGTCAACCCATCCTTGTCGAACACCTCGCCGCTGGCAGTCTTCTTGCCCTGGAACTTGTCGCCATAGAAGTTGGCGACCCCTTCCTCGGCCTGCGCGCCGGCGATCCCGACCGCGCTGACGATCGCGAGCAACATGATCCAGGACTTCATGTGGAACTCCTTTTCACAGCCTTCGCGTCGCCCGAGCGTAGCGGAAGTCGCCGCGGTCGGAAATCGGACGAAGGGCCCCGATCTAGGGACTTTAGTCCCAGGCGCCTTTGGCCAACCCGGCAATTTGACTCCGTTTTTTCCGGGGCATAGTATCGTGCGTCACGCGATCAGAACGTGAAAGGGGGTGAGTGCATGTCTCGACCGTATCGCCGGCTGACTCAGCCGCTGGTCCGCGAGGCCGGAAGTCTGCGTCCGGCCACGTGGGACGAGGCGCTCGACCGGGCGGCCGCCGGCTTGCGCCGCATCGTCGACCGGCATGGTCCGCAAGCGTTCGGCCTCTTCAGCTGCTCGAAGAGCACGAACGAGACCAACTACGTCGCCCAGAAGTTTGCGCGGAGCGTCATCGGCAGCAACAACATCGATAGCTGCAACCGGACGTGACACGCCCCTAGCGTCGCCGGGCTGGCGACGGTATTCGGGGCGGGCGGGGGAACGAGCTCGTACCAGGAGGGTGAAGAGACGGACCTGATCCTCCTCTGGGGATCGAACGCGCGCGAGACGCACCCGATCTTCTTTCACCATCTGCTCAAGGGTCTCCGGAACGGCGCGCGGCTGTTCGCCGTCGATCCGCGACGGACGAGCTCCGTGCAGTGGGCGGAAGTCTGGGCGGCGCTCGACGTCGGCTCCGACATCGCGCTCGCCAACGCGATCGGCCGCGAGATCATCGCCGCGGGTCTCGAGCACCGCGAGTTCATCGACAACGCGACGACGGGATTCGACGACTATCGCCGGGGGGTCGAGCCGTACACCCTGGCCTACGCCGAGCGCGAGACCGGCGTGCCGGCCGCCACGATCCGCACGATGGCGCACGAGTATGCGCGCGCCCGTCGCGCGATGATCTGCTGGACCCTCGGGATCACCGAGCACCACAACGCGGTCGATAACGTGCTGGCGCTCATCAACCTGTCCTTGGTGACCGGCCACGTCGGTCGCTACGGCTCGGGGCTCAATCCGCTGCGCGGGCAGAACAACGTCCAGGGCGGCGGCGACATGGGGGCCTTGCCCGATCGTTTGCCCGGCTTCCAGCACGTCGAGCACGACGAGTTCCGGTCGAAGTTCGATCGCGTGTGGGGTGTCCCGGTTCCGCCCGAGCGCGGCTGGCACCTGTCGCAGATGTTCGAAGCGATGCAGCGCGGCGATCTGCGGGCGCTGTACGTCATCGGCGAGAACCCACTGCAGTCCGAGGCCGACCAGAACCACGCTCGGCACCTGCTCGAGGGGCTGGACTTTCTGGTCGCGCAGGATCTGTTCCTCACGAAGACCGCGGAGCTGGCGCACGTCGTGTTCCCCGCCAGCGCGGCGTGGTGCGAGTCCGAGGGCACGGTGACCAACAGCGAGCGCCGGGTCCAGCGGGTGCGCAAGGCCATCGAGGCCCCCGCGGGCGCGCGCGACGACGTGGCCATCCTCTTCGAGCTGGCCAAGCGGATGGGCCGCGACTGGGGGCGGCCGGACGCCGAGACCATCTGGAACGAGGTGCGCCGGCTCTCGCCGATGCATGCGGGTATGAGCTACGCGCGCCTGGAGAAGCACGGCGGGCTGCAGTGGCCGTGCTATGACGAGGAGCATCCGGGCGAGATGTTCCTGCACAGCCGTCTGTGGGAACGCCCGGTGCGCGGGCCGCGGGTGACCTTCGTCCCCGTCGAGCACGATCCGCCGGTCGACAAGCTCGACGCCGAGTTCCCGCTGCGACTCACCACCGGGCGCCGGCTCGACGAGTACAACACGGGGGTGCAGACCTCGGGCTATCACTCGCCGCTCCGCCGCGGCGAGAGCCTCGACGTCTCGCCGGAGGACGCGGACCGCTACGGTTTGCGCGAAGGCGAAATCGTTCGCGTGCGATCGCGCCGGGGCGCCGTCGAGGTGCCGATTCGTCGCGACGAGGGCTTGCGCCCGGGGCTCACGTTCATGACCATGCACTTCCCCGACGACGTGGCCACGAATCTGCTCACGATCGACGCCACCGATCCCAAGTCCGGCACCGCCGAGTTCAAGGCCACGGCGATCTGCATCGAGCGGCTGGGAGCCTGAGCCGATCGACCTCAAGATCGTCGGCCCGAACGCGACTGAAGCTGAGCGCGACGCGATCGACGCCGTGGTGGCGGACGGACCGCGGCGTGACCTGGTGCTCCCCGCGCTTCACGCCGTGCAGGCGAGAATCGGCTGGATCGGCCAGGGCGCGCTCAACTACATCAGCCGGCGCCTGACGGTGCCCCCCGCGGAGCTGTGGGGGGTCGTCACCTTCTATCATCTATTGTCCACGAAGCCGCGCGCGCCGATCGTCGCGCACGTGTGCGACGACATCGCCTGCCGCATCCGGGGCGGTGAAGCGCTCTGCGAATCGCTCGAGCAGACGATGGGCCCCCCCGGAGCGCCCGGTAAGAACGGCGGCGCGTCGGGGTGGATGCGCAGCCCCTGTCTCGGTCAATGCGAGCGAGCCCCGGCGGTGCTTCTCACCGTCGCTGGCGACGCTCCGCGAGCGATCACCCTGGCGCCCATCGAAGATGGCGTCGCGCCGATTCTCGCCGCGCTCGAGAACCCGCCGGCCACGACAGATACGCGAACGACCGCGAGCCCACCCGCCGAGCGTGGCCGCCTCGTCGCGCGTTCGGTTCCTCAGGTCGGACAATCTGGACTCAGGCTGCTCGGCCGGATCGGGTCCGTCGATCCGACGAGCCTCGATGCCTATCGCGCGAACGACGGCTACCGGGCGCTGGCGCGCGCCATCGAGCTGGGGTCGACCGGCGTCATTGCGGAGGTCGTCGTCTCCAAGCTCCTCGGACGGGGTGGCGCCGCGTTTCCGACCGGGCGCAAGTGGGACGCGGTGGCGAAGGCCGAGGCGCGGCCGCACTACCTCGTATGCAATGCCGACGAGTCGGAGCCCGGGACGTTCAAGGATCGACTGCTCATGGAGGAGGATCCGTTCGCGCTGGTCGAGGGCATGACCATCGCGGGCTATGCGACGGGCTGCGAGCGCGGCTACCTCTATCTGCGCGGCGAGTACCCGCTGGCCGCCGAGCGGATGGCCGGTTCGCCGTGGTGCCGGCGCGTACATCTGCGGTGAGGAGACCGCGCTGTTCAACTCGATCGAGGGCAAGCGCGGCGAGCCGCGCAACAAGCCGCCCTTTCCCGTTCAGGTGGGACTCTTCGGCCGTCCCACCGTCGTGAACAACGTGGAGACGCTCGTGAACGTGCCGGCGCTCCTCCGCGAGGGCGGCGCCGCGTACGGCGGGATCGGTACCGAGGGCTCGACGGGCCCGAAGCTCTTCTGCGTGTCGGGTGAGGTGGCGCGGCCCGGTCTCTACGAGGCGCCGTTCGGGATCACCCTGCGGCAGCTCCTTGATCTGGCCGGAGCCGGAACCGCCCGCGCCGTGCTGCTCGGTGGCGCCGCCGGTGTATTCGTCGGTCCGGCCGATCTCGACGTCGCGCTGACCTTCGAGGGAACGCGCGCGATCGGGGCCACGCTCGGCTCGGGGGTCGTCATGGTCTTCGGCGAGTCCGTCGACATGCTCGACATCGTGCGCCGCATTGCCGAATTCTTCCGGGACGAATCGTGCGGCCAGTGCGTGCCGTGCCGCGTGGGGACGGTCCGCCAGGAAGAGCTCCTCGCGCGACTCCGGGCACGCCGTCCGCTCGGATCCGAGGCCGAGGAGATGGCGCTGCTCCGTGATCTCGGCCAGGTGATGCGCGATGCTTCGATCTGCGGGCTCGGACAGACGGCGTCGAGCGCCATCGAGTCCGCCATCTTCCGGCTCGCGATCGGGGGGAGGCGCGCGTGAAGCTCGAACCGATCTGGTTTCAGCCGCCGCCACCGCCGAGCCGGCCGCCGGCGGCACCGGATCGCGCTGCCGCGCCGCCGATCGAGGTGGTCATCGACGGCCAGCGCACGACGGCTCCGGCCGGCTCGACGATTCTCGACGCGTGCCGCGCGCGTGGTGTCGACATCCCCACGATCTGCTTCCTGCCGACCTTGACGCCGGTCAACGTCTGTCGCGTGTGCGTCGTCGAGGTGACCGGATCGCGCGTGCTCGTCCCGGCGTGCTCGAGGCCCGTGGAGCCTGGGATGACGATCTCGACCGAGTCCGAGCGCGTGCGCGTGTCGCGGCGGATGGTCCTCGAGCTCCTGGCGTCGTCGGTCGATCTCTCGACCGCGCCGGGACTCGACGACATGATGCGGCGCTACGGCGCGCAGCCGGCGCGGTATGGCCGCCCCGCCGCGCCCGCGGTCGCGGGCGAGCGCGACGCGCGCGAGCCCGGACATCACGAGGCGCCCGAAGGTGCGCAGGCGGAGACCGTCGCGCAGCCGGCGAAGGTCGACAACGATCTCTACATGCGCGACTACTCGAAGTGCGTGCTCTGCTACAAGTGCGTCGAGGCGTGCGGTGTCGATGCCCAGAACACGTTCGCGATCGCGGTGGCGGGACGCGGGTTCGACGCGCGCATCTCGACCGAGGCCGACGTGCCGCTCCCGGATTCGGCCTGCGTCTACTGCGGCAACTGCATCGGTGTCTGTCCGACCGGCGCGCTGATGTTCAAGCGCGAGCACGACATGCGGGCGAGCGGAACCTGGGATGAATCGAAGCAGCACACGACCGACACGATCTGCCCCTATTGCGGCGTGGGTTGCACGCTCTCGCTGCAGGTCCAGGACAACCGGATCGTGAAGGTGACGTCGCCGGCCGACGTGTCGGTCACCGGGGGGCATCTCTGCATCAAAGGCCGCTTCGGCTTTACCTTCATCGAGCCTTCTTCTCGCGACGACAACGGCTAGCGGAGCCTGACGACAGGCGCGCGAGTCGGGCGGGGCCTGTCGCAGGGTGCGGCCCGGGCGGGGCGGGCTGCGTCACCCGCTCGCCCGATTCGCAGCGCTTCGCGCTGCTGGCGGGACGAGGGGGGCC
>WNFK01155588.1_pt2 | contig 19790 bp, 18 predicted proteins | sample 5400281 | NCBI WGS metagenome assembly WNFK01 (sample SAMN13153350, study PRJNA577476) | soil metagenome | isolation source: 20 cm soil on Douglas fir-dominated hillslope | place: USA:California | collected 2013-09-17
GGAAAGGGAGGCGCGGCTCCGACCAGCCGGAGGCCGACGGTCGCTCCCGGGCGCAGCAGCATCGCGCCTGGCCCGCCAGCGCCGGCGCCCAGGATCCTCGCGCCGCCAATGCTCACGTCCATCATCCGCGCGAGGAAGGGAAGCCGGCTCTGCTTGACCTCCACCAACAGGTCGCAGACGAGGCGCTGGTGCTGGCGCGGCATGATCGTCTGGGCGCCGCGCTCCAGCCGCTTGGCCAGCTTGGCGTCGGGGAACTCGATCCACGCCCCCGTGTGGCCGCTCTCGAACGCCTCGACCCGGCCCAGCACCGAGCCGCGCAGCGTGCTCACCTGCTCGCTGGTGGCGACGGAAAACTCGATCACGACCCGATCTCCACCCTGCAGCCTCGGCGCTGCCTCGCTGAAGAAGAACACTGTCCGTCCCTCCACCACGTGCAGGTGGTTCTGGAGTTGGGTCAGGTCCCCGAACCGTGCCTTGAGCAGGCTGGCCGGCTGCTTGTCCACCCCCGGAGCGTACGGCTGCCCGCGCGCCGGGACAAATTCGCCTCGGAGCGAATGTTACATCCGGTATCCAACGAGAATCTGCGCGGTGAAGGCGAAGACCGAGCCGCTGGTGGATGTGTCGAACTGCGGCCCGAACTTCGCGTCCAGGCCCACTACGAGATTCCGATCCGCCGCGTACTCGGCGGCCAGGCCGAATTGCGGACCGATCTCGAAGAACTGGGTGTGCGTCCAGTTGACCGCCATGGTGAGGCCGGCGAAGGCGCCCAGCCGGAGCACCGGTGTCGCCTCGATCCCGAGCACTCCTCCCACCGGGAACCGGGTCATGAAATCGGTCTGGCTGTTCTGCGAGTAGAGGCGGAGGCCGGGCTCGACCTGGAGGAGGAGGGAGACCTTCTCGCTTCGGTTCACCACCAGCCGGAACGGCACGTCGAATCCCGCGCCGAACGCGCTGTTCGAGGTGTTCTCGAATTCGTAGAGCAGATCGACCTTGAGGCCGACGTCGCTGCGGTCTGACGTCCCGTGCAGGTAGGTGAAGCTGGCGCCCGGCCATCCTGCGGCGAACGCGATCGCGTCGCGGTCGGGGCTGACGGTCTCGCCGGTGGCCATCGACCAGTGGCTCGCCTGGGCAACTGGCGAGGTGCCCTCAGGAGCGCCGGCTGCGGCGTAGGCGGGGAGCAGGATGGCAGCGATCAGCGCGCAGGTGCGCCACATGCGGTTCCTCCGTTCAAGCGAGAGCGGCCACTGTACCGGCCATGCCAGCGCGCCGCACGAAGTTCTTGCGTTGATCGGCTTTCCTGTTCCCTGCGCCGGATCAACGCTACATTGCCGCGGACCGATGGCGCTCGTCCGCCCCAGCGCACGCCCCGGCATCGCGCGCGCTCTCTTCCACGCCCCGATGGCGCTCTTGCTGCTCGCGGCCGGATGCCCCAAGCCGCCGCTGGCCGCGGGGCCGCCGCCCGATCCGGGCGCGCTCTATTTCCAGGCGAAGAAGGCGCATCTGCTGCCGGAGACGCTCTCCTGCGACGCGAAGGCGTTCGTCGACGCCCCGGAGAACGGCGGCCGCTACGCGCTGCACGTCTCCGTGAAGCGTCCCGCCTCTCTCCGCATCGAGGCGCTCACGCCCATGGGCGATCCCGCCGCGGTCCTGGTCGCGGACCGGGGCCGGTTCGCTCTGCTCGACCTGCGGAACAACGTCTTCTATCGGGGCCCGGCCACGCCGGAGAACTTGAGCCGGCTGATCCCGGTTCCGCTCCGCGACGAGGAGCTGGTCTCGCTGATCACCGGCGACGTCCCCGAGTTGCCTGGCGGGCGGCCGGAGAACGCCACCCGCGAAGGCGACGGATACCGGCTCGTGATCGCCGCTCCGCTCATCCAGCAGGAGGGCCTCCTGGGCGGCGATCTCCGCGTGGTGCAGGTGCGCAGGTCCGACCCCGGCGGCAAGCTCCTCTGGTCGATCGACCTGGACGAGCACGACGATTCCTCCGGCGCCCAGGTCCCCCGCCTGGTGCATCTGGAGGTGCCCGCTTCGCGGACCAAGGTCGACCTCCGGCTGCGCAACTTCCTGACCGGAAAGCCGCCTCCGTCCGGCGCTTTTTTGCTCGGAGTTCCGCCCGGAATGCGGGTCGAGGACGTGCAGTAACCCGGTAAATCCGGGAATTTGCTGCCACGTCTGGGCTTCCACTAGGATGAAAGCATGCGGATCAAGATCGGTGACCTGCTGGTCAAGGCAGGCGTGATCACCGAGCTTCAGCTCAAGGCGGCCCTCGCCGAGCAGCAGCAGTGGGGCGGCAAGCTGGGCGACATCCTGGTCCGCATGGAGTTCCTCACCGAAGAGGTGCTGGTCCGCGCCCTCTCGAAGCAGACGGGCATCGCGCGCGCCGACCTTACCGGCGAGGTGGATCGGGGCGCCCTGGCGGTCGTCCCCGCCGACACCGCCGAGGAGTTCGGCCTGGTGCCGATCGGGCTCAAGGACCAGGGGCGCACCCTGGTGGTGGCCATGAGCGACCCGATGAACATCAGCGCCACCGACCATCTCGTCTCGCTGACCGGCGGCAGGAAAATCGAGACCCGGATCGCCGGATCGGGGGCCATCCGCCACGCGATCTCGCGCTGGTATCGCGGCGAGGAGATGCTCCGCGAGGACGGCGAGCAGTCCATGCGGATCGTCAACAACGCCGGGAACACGGTGGTCGGATTCAGCACCCGCAGCTCCAAGCCACCCACCGGAGCGCCTGCCCAGCCGGCGGTGGTCGCCGCCGGTCGCGAGAGCGCCGTCGAGGTGCTGCGCGGCGTGGAGCAGACGCAGCGCAGGTCGGTCGCCGCCCTCAAGGCGATGGTCGAGCTGCTGATCGAAAAGGGCGTGTTCTCGCGGGACGAATACCTCGCCCGGGTCAAGCGGTAGGAACGGGGGATCATGCCGCCGCGCAAGCGACTCGGACAGGTGCTTCTCGAACTGGGCGTGATCGACGAGCACCAGCTCCAGAGCGCGCTCGGCCACCAGAAGCAGTGGGGTGGCAAGCTGGGCGGAATCCTCGTGCAGAAGGGGTTCTGCGCGGAGGAGGACGTGGTCGCCGCGCTGGTCAAGCACCTCGGCATGCCCCGGGTCAAGCTGGCGGAAATCAAGGTCGATCCGCGCGCCCTCAAGTACGTGAGCAAGCCGATCGCGGAGAAGCTGCACGTCCTCCCCTACGAGGTCAGCGGGTCGGGACGCAGCGAGGTGGTGACGGTCGCCATGAGCGATCCCACCGATCTGTCCGCGGTCGATCAGCTCGCCTTCCACACCGGCAAGCGCATCAAACCGCTGCTGGCGGGCGACGGCGAGATCATCGCCGCGATCCAGGCCCACTACGGCGGCTCCGAGGAGAAGAAGGAGTCGACGGACAAGGTCGCGCGCCCGCCGGCGGCGCAGCCTCCGCCCGGGCCCGGCGCGCCCGCCGGATCGGTCGCGGGCTTTCCCAAGCGGATCGATCCTCCCGCGCCCGTCGGGCAGCCACGCACGGCGCCCTACATTCCGCCTCCCATCCCGATCGCGAAGCCCGCCGCGCCCGTGCAGAAGCTCGAGGAGATCGAGCCCGAGGAGCCGATCGCGCGGGCCCAGCCGCCGCCTCCTCCCGTCGTCCCCCCGTCGGTCGATCTGCCCGACGACGACGGGCAGGATTTCGGGCTCGAGCCGATCGCGGCCCACTCGCAGTTCGGGGACGAGGTCGCGGGCGAAGAAGACGTCGCCGGGGATGGAACGGCCGGCGACGCGGTGGAAGGCCTGGTGTCGGCGAGCGTGGCGCACCCCGGCGCCGCCCGGGCCGGGCAGATCGACGGGCTGGACGCGATCGCCGCCCTGGATCCGGCCGCGGCCGAGGCCAGCGGCTGGACGGCTCCGATCGAGTCCGCGAAGTCGTCCAGGAACGGCGCCGGCGGTCAGACCGGATGGGACGTCTCCGCCCCCGCAGCCGACGGCGGTTGGGCCGCCGAGCCGGCCGCGGCATCGCACGGGTGGACGGGCCCGGTCGACGGCTGGACCAGCTCTTCTGCGGAGTCCGGATCCGAAGTGGAGGAGGGCTGGAGCTTCCCAGCGTCGGATGGCGAGACGGAAGCCCTCAGCGAAGCGTTGCCAGCGGACGCCATCCTCGGGACCGCGCCCATCGTGCTTCCCACAGACGAAGCGGCGGCAGAAGCTCCCGAGCCGGAGCCGGAACCCGAGCCGGAACCGGAACCGGAACCCGACCCGGAGCCGGCTCCAGCGCCGGAACCCGAAAGCGAGCCCGCGCCCGCGGCCGTCTCGAGCAGTCCACCGTTCGAGGTCCAAGACGCTACCTCGGAAACGGACGCGCCCGATGCCTGGGCTTCGATCGAGGATCCGCTGGCGGCTCAGGCCTCCATCGGGGACCCGCTGGAATCGCGGACGTCCCCTCCCGACCCGTTCGCGGCTCCAGAAGGGCTCGACGATCCCCTGGCGGCCGCGGCGGAGGGCGAGGACGGACACTCCGAAAAGCCTCTCCACGGGTCGACAGACGAGTTCGCCAATCCGATCCCTCCTCGTGCGGAAGAGAGTGTCGACGGAGAGAGCGCGCCGGGCAGCAGCTACGCCCTGGATCCGCCGGTGGCCGAGGAGCCGGAAGCTCCAGAGACCTGGCACCGCAACGCCGACCAGACGGACCGGATCGACGCGCCGCCGGTGCACGACTCGGGACCCGGCGAAGAGCCGATCGCGGAGACCCCGGAGACGGCCTGGATGGCCGAGGAGCTCGAGGGTGGAACGCCGCTGTCCCCGGCCGACCTGGGGACGCTCGCGTCGATCGGCGTCGATCCCAGCGACGGCGTCGGGGCGCTCCGGCTTCTGGCCGTGCTGATCCGGATCCTCAACCGGAACCAGCTGATCGAGCCCGGCGACCTGCGCGAGGAGATCCGCGAGAGCCGCGAGCAAGGAGCGGCGGCGGCGGTCCAGCACGCGTCCTACGCCCTGGAATCGCCTGTAACTTCGCCTGCAGAGTCGGGCGGTTCCGCCGATCCCGCCGACACGTAGGAGCCGCGTCTACCCGCGCCCCCTTGTCTCTCACCTGCGGCGCCCGATTACGTTTCCCAGGCTCGGGCCCAACCCCCTCCCTCTGGGCCCTCGAGGGCGCGATGGACTTCTCCTTGTCCGGGACGGTCCTGACCCGGGACCTCTTCTCGGCGGATGGTCGGCTGGTCGCATCCCGCGGCGAGATCGTGGATCTGGGCATGCTCAAGGAGGTCGCGGCGAAAGCGCCGCGGCAGCTCCGCGAGCGGCCCCTCGCGGAAACCCCCTGCGCGGACTCGGTGCTCGAGGCGTTCGAGGCTTCCGCTCTCGAATCCCTGGTCGGCAAGGAGAGCCTTCGGGGCCTCGCTGCCGACGTGCTCTCCGACGTCCGCTTCCCCCAGCAAATCTGGGACGAGATGGACGCGCTGAAGCGGGACGACTGCACCCGCTACCAGCACGCCGTCTGGACGGCGGTGGTGGCGGCCCGGCTGTTCCGGACCGCGCTGGGCATGGCGCCCGGCCTTTCCCGCCTGGTCGGCGGCGCGCTCACCCACGACCTCGGCATGCGCCATTCCGGGGTGCGGCTGCGCCACAAGCGGGACCACCTCACGCGCGCCGAAGCGCTGTCCCTGGAAGACCATCCGCTGACGGGGGCACTGCTCCTCGCCAGCGTCCTGGGCGACGCTCCCGCGGTGCATTACGCGCTGCTGCATCACACCAAGGCCGGGTTCGGGTACCCGCGGACGCAGGGGAAGCCGCCGCTGCGCGGGCTCGACCTCATCGCGGTGGCGAGCGCGTTTTCGGGCCTGATCGCGCCGCGCCCCTACCGGCCGCAGGCCTTCAACCCTCGCGGCGCCGTCGACCAGCTGCTCGAGGAGGCGTCGGGCGGCCACTTCGATCCCCGCGCCGTCCGCGTGCTCATCCACTGCTTGCGCGGCAATCCGCAGGTCGCCGCCGAGCTGCTGATGCCCCGCAAGCCGACGGGCTTCCGTCCGCCCCAGAACCACCACGGAATCGAGCCGGAGACACGCCTCTCCGCCTGACAGCGGCGCCGCCCGGCGTTCGTGTTAGGTAGATCGGACGCGCCGCTGGCGCGTTGCGATGAGTCAGGAACGCACCGACGAGGAGCTGCTGGCCGCTTACCAGCAGGGCGACCCGGGGGCCTTCGAGGTCCTCCTCGGGCGCCATCGCGCCCCGTTGTTCACGTTCCTCTTGCGTATGCTGGGCAACCGCGAACGGGCCGAGGATCTGGCGCAGGAGACGTTCCTGCGCATCGTCAAGGGAGCGCAGGCGTGGGAGCACCGCGCGCGCTTCCAGACCTGGCTCTTCACCATCGCGCGCAACCTCTGCGTCGACCAGGCGCGGCGGGACCGCTTCCGCCGCGCCGACAGCCTGGACGCGGAAGGTCCGGACGGCGAGCAAGCGATGGTGGACTCGGTGCCGGGGCGCGAGATCGATCCCGGGCGCGGGGCGGAGAGCGCGCTGCTGCGGCCGGTGCTGCAGCGGGCGCTGCTTTCGCTCCCGGCCGAGCAGCGCGAGGTCTTCGTCCTGCGCGAACAAGCCGGCGTGCCCTTCAAGGAGATCGCCGTGATGGTGGGGGTGAACGAGAACACGGTGAAGAGCCGCATGCGCTACGCGCTGGAAGGGCTGCGCAAGGCGCTGGCGGCGGCGGGAGTCTCCGCGGAGACCGCGGCCGACGAGCCCGCTCCGGGCATCCGATTGGGGAGGGCATGACGCACGCCGAATCCCAGGACCTGCTTCTCGATCTTGCCTACGGCGAGCTGGACGTGGAGCGCGCCGCCGAGGTGGCGAGCCACGTCGAGGGCTGCGATGAGTGCCGGAAGGAGAAGGCGGCGATCGAGGAGGCGCGCCGGATCGCGGGGCCGCTGCGCGAGCTGGAGCAGCCGTCGGCCGGATTCGACGACCGGATCCTCGCCGCCGCCCGGGCACAAGCGCAGCTCACGCATGACGGGAACGTCGGCCAGGTCATCGAGGTGACCGGATCGGTCCGCCCGCTGGGGATGGAGCCGGCGCGCATCGACGCGCATGGACCCGTGAAGGCGCGCCCCGCGGAGCGGCGCCGGCCGCGCTGGCTCTTGCGCGCCGCCCTCGGCGGTTCGGTCGCTGCCGCGGCAACGTTGGCGTTGGTGGTGAGCACCAGCTTGGAGACCCGGCGCACCCGCGAGATGGCCGCCGTCGCGAGGAGCGACGAGTACAAGATCAGCGTCGAGCCGGTCGGACCGCGGACGGTGGACACCGCGCCGACGCGGCGCCGCCCCCTGCCCAGGAAGCGCCAGGGAAGGACAAAGTGGCGCAGGTGCGCGCGCCGAGGAATCGTGCGGCCGCGGAGGGCTCGGGCGGAGACGTCGCCAGCCGCGCCTCCGCGCCGGCCTCGAACGCCGCCGAGGCCGATCTCAAGAAGCAGGTCCCCGCAGCGAAGGGAGCGCGCGCCGAGGAGCAGCCCTCGGCGCCAGCGGTCTCCACGCCTCACCAGCTGATCGGCGGACCCGTTGCGGCTCTCGCCCCGCCGAAGGCCGAGCAGCAGGGCCAGACCGCGGAGGCGGGGGAAGCTGTGCCTGCGCGGGTTCCCTCCTCGAAGAGCGTCGCGGCGCCGCAGGCGGCACGGGTCGCCGGCACGCTCAGCGCGGTCCCGGTGGCTTCGCTCGAGACCAGCGCGCAAGAGGCGCGCCATGCGGGCGACTATGCGCGCGCCGCGTCGCTCTACCGCCAGGCTGCCGCCCTGCGCGAGAACGACAAGGACCTGTCGGCCGCGGCCTGGAACCTGGCCCACGCGGTGGAGTGCCTCTCCGCCGCCGGGCAGTTCGCCGAGGCCCGCGCCGTCCGCGACCAACTGGCGCGCGCCTACCCGTCGGAGACCAACGCGCTCTCGGCGGCCCGGCGGGCCTTGCGCGAGGTCGAGTCCCCCGTACGGAGGCCTCGTGCTTTCGGGCAAGAACCCTGTCGTGATCGCCGCCGCGCTCGGTCTCCTGGCGGGAGGCACCGCCTGGTCTGCGATGCGCGCCCGCGAGCGCGCCGCCCGGGAGCGGTGGCGGACCGTCTACGTCCTTTGCGCGAAGATCGACGTCAAGGAGGGAGCCGAGCTCGCCCCGGAGATGATCGCGGTCCGGGAGATGCCCGCGGCCTTCGTCACCGACTCGTTCATCCAGGCGGACGAGGAGGGGACGCCCAAGGTCGAGAGCCCGGTCGGCCAGCGCGTGCTGGCGCCGCTCAAGGCGGGCGATCCCATCCTGATCAGCCATTTCCAGCCCGCGCGCGAGGTCGAGCTGTCCACTCTCATCCACGCCAAGGGCCGGGCCGTCACCATCGACGTGCAGGAGCGGAACGCCGTCGGCCTCTGGGTGCGGCCCAACGACCACGTCGATGTGATCGGCAGCTTCCGCGACCCACAGACGCAGCAGCTGCGCACGATGACGCTGCTGCAGAACGTCGTGGTGCTCGCCACCGGCCGGATCACCGCGAGCGCCGCGGCCGTGCCGGAGGAGGAGCGTCGATTCTCGACGGTGACGCTGCTCGCCCTGCCCGAGGAAGCCGAGATGCTCACGCTGGCGCAGGACCTGGGCACGCTCACCCTGCTGTTGCGCAATCCCGACGACCTGGATTCGCAGGAGAAGCGCAGCGTCGTCGACCAGAGGACGCTCTTCGCGGGCGACCGTGCCGGCGAGCTGCAGCAGAAGCGGTACCGGACGATCCAGATCATCCGCGGCAACCGGAACGAGAGCTCCGCCGCGGCGAGGGGGCCCTGAGATGGCCGCCGGGGTCGTCTTGCTGCTGGCGGGGGGTTCGGCGTTCTTCTCCTCCTTCCTCGCCTTCGACGTGCTCCAGCGGGCGTTCGGGCAGTACCAGCGCAGGTACCTGGCCCGCTCGGTGCGCGACTTGAGCGCCATGTTCCTCTTCATCGAGCCGCGCCAGGTCGTGCGGCTCAATCTCTGCGCGCTGCTGGCGCTGGCGGCGGGGGGGTACTGGCTCGGCGGCGTCCTCTGCGCGGCGGTGGCCGCCGCCGCGGGGTTCTTCGCCCCGGCAGCGCTCGTGCGCTTCCTCCAGCGCCGCAGGGTCGGCCGCTTCAACGGGCAGCTGGCGGAGGCGCTGCAACAGATGGCGAACGCGCTGCGGGCCGGGTTCACGCTGCAGCAGGCCATGGATCAGATCGGGCGGGACGCGGCGGCGCCGCTGCGGCACGAATTCGGGCTGTTCACGAAGGAGGTGAAGCTGGGGTTGTCCGTCGACGACGCGCTCGCCGCCATGGCGGGGCGCGTGGGCTCGGAGGACCTGGAGCTGCTCGCCACCTCGACGGCCATCGCGCGCCAGCTGGGCGGCAACCTGGCCGAGCTCTTCGAGGGCATCTCGGCCACCATCCGGGAGCGCTTCCGCCTCGAGGGCCGGATCGCCGCGCTCACCAGCCAGGGAAAGCTCCAGGGGCTGATCGTCGCCTCGCTGCCGCTCTTCGTGGCCGTCTTCCTCCAGTCGTACCGACCGGACCTGATCGCTCCGATGTTCGAGAGCGCCTACGGGTATGGGCTGGTCGCGGCCATCGTGCTCCTGCAGGCCGCGGGTTTCGTCCTCATCCGCCGGCTCGTGGCCATCGACATATGACGGCTGCCCTCTGCGATGCGCTGGAAGTATCGGCGGCGCTGTCGGCCGCCGCGGCCGCGGTCGTACTCGCGCTCGGTGCGCTCGGGCTCGCGGAGCGGGTCCGGCTGCGCCACGGCGCCGGCCGGGCCGCATTCGCGGCGTTGGTGAAGGCCAACGAGCGTTGGATCCGCGGCCCGTGGCGCGAGCGGATCGACGGGTGGTCGAGGATCGCCGGCCGGCCGCGCGACCTGAGGACCGGCGAGCTGATCGCGCTCTCCCAGATGGGAGCGGTTGCGGGCCTCTTGCTGGGCTTCTTGCTCTCGGGCTCGCTGCGTCTGGGCGCGGGCACCTGCATCGCGTGCGCGCTCGCCGGCGCGCTCTTCCCGGCCATCTGGTTGCGAGACTGCGTCCGGCTGCGGCACCGCGCGATCTCCCGCACGCTGCCCTACGCGTTGGACCTGCTCACGCTCAGCGTCGAGGCGGGGCTGGATTTCGCGGCGGCCTTGTCCAAGGTGGTGGAGCGGGGGCGCTCCGGGCCGCTCGATGACGAGCTCGCGGTCGTGCTGAAGGAGCTGCGGTTGGGCAAGACGCGCGAGGAAGCCCTGCGCAACCTCGCGCGGCGGGTCGAGCTTCCCGCGCTGACGTCATTCGTGCAGGCGCTGGTGCATGCGGACCGGATGGGAACGCCGCTGGGCAAGGTGCTGCGCATCCTCTCCACCCAGCTGCGGATCGAGCGTACCCAGCGCGCGGAGAAGCTGGCCAATGAAGCGCCGGTGAAGCTCCTCTTGCCCCTGGTCCTCTGCATCTTCCCCACGCTCTTCCTCATGCTCTTCGGACCGCTGGCCCACCAGTTCTTCCTGGAGGGGACCTTCTGATGCCGTTCGTGCTCCTGATCGCGGAGGGGACGGGGCGCGGACGGCGCTTCCGGTTCGCGGGCCAGAAGGTCGCGATCGGCCGGGGACCCGAGAACGACATGGTGCTGAACGACGGCGCCGTGTCGCGGGCGCACGCGCGCATCGAGCGGCGAGGAGCGGCCTGGGTCCTGCTCGACCGGGCCTCGGCGAACGGCACGCAGCTCAATGGCGCCCCCCTGGCGGCGGCCGCGACGCTCAGGGACGGCGATCGCATCCGCTTCGGCGCCGTGACCTTCGAGTTCCGCGGCAGGGAGCGCCGCGCGCCCGCCGCGCTACCGGGCGCGCCGCGCTGGAACGCGGCTGCATGGTGGAGCCGGCTAGCGCCCCCGGCCCGCGCGAGGTTGATCGCGGGCTTCGCCCTGGTCGCGGTTGCCGGATCTGGCGCCGCGTCCTGGCGCGGTGAGCCCGCGCCGGCCTCGGGAACGGACGCCGCTTCGCCGCGGGCGGCGCTCCACGCCGAAGCGCCCGGTGCCGACCCCGCGTTCCCCGTGGCCCTGGCGGCCGCGCGCAACTCCTACGAGCGGGGGCGCCGCAAGCTGGAGGAGCGACGCATCGCTCCGCGCAACCTATACGACGCCTGGAAGGCCTTCGACGAGGCCCGGGACCAACTCGATCGTTCCGGCGTTCCGGCGCCCCTCCAGGGCGAGATCGCGCGCGCGATCGAGCACTGCGAGCGCGAGCTCGAGCTGCAGTGCCACAGCCTGCTCTTCCAGGCCGCGCGGTTCGAGCGGTACGGCCAGGAGGAGAGGGCGCAGCAGGCCTGGCGCGAGGTTCTGAAGCACTTTCCCGGTGACGATGCGACGGGCTGCCGCAAGAGGGCGCGCGAGAGCCTGCTTTCGACCCAACGGGAGGACGGGGGCGAGTGATATCGTGAAACCGATGCATGGTCTGGAACCGCGACGCAGGCGCCTGGCGAGGTGGCCGGAGCAGACCGCGCCGGGTGGGCCCTCGGCGGACCTGCTCGCGGCCGCCCGGGGGATTCCTCCGGGCGGGGAGCCGACCGCGCTGCACGACGGAAAGGGACGGCCCGCCGTCCCGCGCCTGGTGGTCACCGAGGGGCCCCGCAAGGGATCCGAGTTCGCGCTGCTCGCCCCCGTGACCACCATCGGGCGCGCGCTGGACAACGCCATCTCCATCCCCGACGTTTCGATGAGGGCTCCGGCAACGGCACCTGCGTCAACGGCAAACCGGCGCGGCGCCGCCGGCTCTCCCACGGGGACGAGATCGCCATGGGCGATACCGCCGTCCGCTTCGTGGAGCCGTTTGGCGTGCTGGTCCGCGCGCCTGCGGCGCCGCAACTCGCGCCGCGGGGCGGCCGGTCGCTGGTGTTCGCTGCCGTCGCCGTGGCCGGGTTGACGATCTCCGGCGCCCTCCTCGTCCGGCAGCGGAGGGCAGCGGCGGTCGCGGAGGCCCGGGCGCGGTCGAAGGCCGAGCACGCCCTCGCGCAGGCGCGGTTCCGGGAAGGCGTCTCGCTGGTGAAGCAAGGCCTGTGGCTCGAAGGGCGCGACAAGCTCAGGGTCGCTCTGGAGCTCGTCCGTGACCCCGAGACCGTGCGGCAGCTGGAGGCGGCGGAGATCGAGATCCCGCGTGTCGAGGCCCTCGCGGCCGCGCGGTCCGCGCTGCGGCGCCACGAATTCGCCCGCGCCCACGAGGCGCTGGCGCAAATCCCCGCCGACTCCGCGCTCGCGGACGAGGCTCGCATCGTGGAGAGCGCGCTGCCGTCTCCCGCGGCGGCGCTCCAACCGCCCAACGGGCAGGTTGCAGGCTCCCCGGCGGTCGGGCTCGACCGGCGCGAGGTCCGCGCCATCCTCCGCGCCTATTGGAAGGGCGATGTCTCCACGGCGTCGAGCCGCGCGCGGGCTTCACTGAGCCGTTCGGCGCGGCGGCTGCTCGCTCCGCTGGCCCGGTTCGCCAGCGCGTGGCGCGCGGGGCTGGCCGACCACGACCCGGCGGCAGCGATCCGCTGGCTCGAGTCGGCGGCCGAAGCCGACCGCGCCATCGACCCGGGGCGGAAGGGACGCCTGGCGCGCGCCTTGGGGAAGGCGCTGGCGGCCCGCCACCTCGCGCTCGTGGAAGCGCTTCCGGGCAACGACGATCTTCCCAGGGCCGCGGCACACCTGCGGGCCGCCGCAAGAGCCGATCCGTCCAGCCTGGAGGCCGGCGGCCGGCTCCGGCAGCTTTCGTCCCAGGCGAAGCAGATGTACCTGCAGGCGTACGCCGCGAAGGAGGAGAATCCGGAGATGGCGCGCAGGGTGTTCCGTGCCATCGCCGAGTCGCTGCCCGCCACCGACGAGATCGGGCTGAAAGCCCGGCGGTGGCTGTCGGGCCTGGAAGGGAAGGTACCGGAGTAGATGCCGGAGCGGCTTCCCCCCAAACCAGCCACGTCCGCCGGCCAGTTCGACCTTTTCGGCAAGCGGGCCGGCGGACCGCGCGTCTACTCCGTCTCGGAGCTGACGCGCGAGATCAGGGCCATCCTGGAAGGACGCTTTCCCTCGGTGCTGGTGAAGGGCGAGGTCTCCAACCTGCGCGCGCCCTCCAGCGGCCATCTCTACTTCACCCTCAAGGACGCGGATGCCTGTATCGATGCGGTCCTCTTCCGGACCGAGGCGCGCCGGCTGCGCTTCTCCGTGCAGAATGGCCTCTCGCTGGTGGCCCGGGGGCGGCTCGCGCTCTACGAGCCGCAGGGCCGCTACCAGCTGGTCTGCGACACGGTGGAGCCGCTCGGCGCCGGCGCCCTGCAGATCGCCTTCGAGCAGCTCAAGGAGCGACTGCAGAAGGAAGGGCTGTTCGAGTCCGGGCGAAAGCGCACGCTCCCATTCCTCCCCCGCCGCATCGCGGTAGTCACGAGCCCCAGCGGGGCCGCCGTGCACGACTTCTTGCGCGTCCTGCACCGCCGGTACCCCAACCTGCCCGTGTTGATCGTGCCGGCCCGGGTACAGGGCGAGGGGGCGGCCCAGGAGATCGCCCGCGGGATCGTCCGCGCCGCGAAACAGCCCCGGGTCGACGTGGTGGTGGTGGCGCGGGGCGGCGGCAGCCTCGAGGACCTCTGGGCCTTCAACGAAGAGGTCGTCGCGCGCGCTCTCTGCGGGTGCCCGGTCCCCACCGTCAGCGCGGTCGGGCACGAGATCGACGTCACCATCGCCGACTACTGCGCCGACCTGCGCGCTCCCACTCCCACGGCGGCGGCAGAGCTGATCGCCCGGGTGAAGGACGAACTGGTGGCGGATCTCGCGCAACGCCGCGCCCGGCTGGCCCGCGCGATGCGCAGCCAGCTCGAGCGAAGGGAGGGTGTGCTGGACAAGCTGCGCGCGGGCGTCGCCGATCCGCGCCGGCTGATCGGCGACCGGAAGCTGCGGTTGGACCGCGCCCGGCAGCGGGTCGAAGACCTCTTGCACGACCGGATCGCCGTTCGGCACCAGGCGCTGCGCGCGCTGCGCGAGCGGCTGCAGGCCCAGCATCCGCGCGAGAGGCTGCACCGGCTCGAGCGCGAGGTGGCCCGGCTGGAGGAGAAGCTCAAGTCCCTGGCCGGCCGCGCGCTGGCCGCGCGCCGCCATCGCTACGAGGGCCTCACGGCGCGCCTGGACGCTCTCTCTCCCCTCAAGGTGCTCGCGCGCGGATACGCGGTCGCGTTCGACGAGCGCGGGCACGCGCTGCAGCGGGCGGCGCAGGTCCAGCCCGGCGAGCGGGTACGCGTCCGGTTGCACGAGGGAGAGCTTTCTGCACAGGTCGTAGAAAAGAAGAACGAGTAGAAACCCGTAGCTCCCGGTGCTAGAGGAACCGCGTGGCCGACGCAGCCGTTCAATCCGTCTCCGAGAAATACGAGGACATCGTCGCGCGTCTCGCCAAGGTGGTGGAGCGCCTGGAAGGCGGAGGGCTGTCGCTGGAAGAGTCGATCGGGGCGTTCGAGGAAGGCATCCGGCTGGCGCGCGCCGGGGCAGCCAGGCTCGAGGAAGCCGAGCGGAAGGTCGAGATCCTGCTCGAGGGTGACCGAACCGCCCCATTCTCCGGTCAGGAGAAATAGATCGTCGAGACAGTACGTCGGAGATGAGAGATGGCCGGGCGGAAGAAGATCATCATCGTCGACGACGATCGCGAGACGCGCGAGATGCTGAAGATGGCCCTCGAGCTGGAGGGCTACGAGGTCTCGCAGGCGGCGAACGGGCTGCGCCTGATCTCCACGCTCCACGTCGACCGGCCGGACCTGATCCTGCTGGACGTGATGATGAGCTGGATCGACGGCTTCGAGCTCTGCCGCGCGGTGAAGAAGAACGACGAGTTCCGCGACATCCCGGTGATCTTCATCTCCGCGAAGAAGACCGCCAACGACATCCGCACCGGCCTGGCGGCGGGAGCCTCCGATTATTTCAGCAAGCCCATCGACATGGAGCGCCTGCTGACGCGGATCGCGCAGCTGATCGGTCCGGGCGCGCCGCCCGCCCCGCCTGAACGGCGCCGATGAAGATCCGCGCGGACGTGCTCGTGCACCAGCGCGGGCTCGCCGAGTCGCGCGCGAAAGCCCAGGCGCTGATCCTGGCCGGGAGCGTGATCGCGGGCGACCACCGCGTGGAGAAGCCCGGACAGCTCCTCGATCCCTCCGCCGAGCTCCGCCTTCGACAAACGCTCCGATACGTCTCGCGCGGCGGCTTGAAGCTGGAGAAGGCGCTGGACGAGCTCGACCTGCCGGTGGAAGGGCGGACTTGCGTCGACCTGGGAGCGTCGACGGGCGGGTTCACCGACGTCCTGCTCCAGCGCGGCGCGAAACGGGTGCACGCGGTCGACGTGGGGTACGGCCAGCTCCACCCCAGGCTGCGCGCGGACCCGCGGGTGGTGGTCCACGAGCGGGTCAACGCCCGGAAGCTCGAGCTTCCCGAACCGTGCGACGGAGCGGTCGCCGACCTCTCGTTCATATCGCTCAAGCTGGTGCTCCCCGCTTTGGTGGCTGCGCTGCGGCCCAGGGATGCGTGGGCTTGCGTACTGGTGAAGCCGCAGTTCGAGGCCGGCAGGGCCGAGGTGGGCAAGGGAGGCGTGGTGCGGGACAGGGCCGTACAGCAGCGGGTCGTCGGAGAGATTGAGGAAGAGATGCGGAGGCTTGGGCTCCAGGTCCTCGGGGTAGTCGAATCCCCCCTCCAGGGCCCAGCGGGCAACCACGAGTACCTGGTCGGAGCACATCGCACCTGACGCCGGCGGGCGTTGGCCTGACCGTCGGACGCGGGGTAAAATCCTCTCCGTACAGGCGGATTCCGCCTCGGAGACCCGATGCCGGTGGGCCAGACCATCCGGGTGCGCGTCGCAGCCCCGACCGGGGAGGCCCGCCGCTTGTGCACGCGCCTTACGCGAGGCGGCATTTCGGCAGCGCTGGACGATGGCACCTCCCGCGCCGAAGTCCTGGTGGCGGTCAACCCCGAAGGCGACCTGGGCCAGTACCGGGCCCGGGCCGGCTGGCTGGTGGTCCTGGGAGCTCCCGGGGCCGCCTACTTCGCGGCCGGGGCCGACGACGTCGTCGTTCCCGGCGAGCCGGAGGTCCTGTTCCGCAGGTTGCGCGCCGCGCTGGAGCGGCTCGACCTGCTCGGGCGGATCGAGCGCCTGAACGAAAGGGTGACGGCGCTCGAGGCGGGCCTGGCCGACGCGGCGCACGACGTGCGCAGCCCCCTCCAGGCGGTGATCGGCAACGCCGAGCTGCTCGCCCGGGACGTCTCGCTCACCTCGGCCCAGCGGGACGCCGCCGCGGCTTGCGCCCGCCAGGGTCTGCGCGCCATGCAGCTCGCCGAGCGCATCCTGGAGGCGGCGAAAGAGAAGAGCCGGGCGGCCCTCGACGTCGAGGGGGTCGACCTGGGAGGCCTGATCCAGGCGGCCGTGTCGCAGGCGCACCCGGTCGGGCGGCAGCGCGGGGTCGAGGTCAAGGCCGTTCCGCCGGCCCCCCCCGTGGAGATCCGCGCCGACGCCGAGCTCCTCGCCCGGGTGCTCGACAACCTGATCGCGAATGCCATCCGCTTCTCGCCGCGCGGCTCGGAGATCGAGGTGACCGGCTGGCGCGCCAGCCCGCGGTTCGTCCGCATCGCGGTGAAGGACCAGGGCGACGGCATCGCCGCCGCCGAGCTGCCGAAGCTGGTGGCCGGGCTCGGCCCCGGGCGCGGGCTGCGCATCGCCCGCGAAATTGCCGAACGCCACGGCGGCGAGCTGTGGGCGGAGAGCACCGTCGGCAGCGGCACGCGGTTCTACCTCGAGCTGCCGCTCCAGCCCCCGGCTTCGCGGCCGAGCATCCTCCTGGTCTCCGACGACACCCGCTGGCTGAAGGACGTCGCGCGCACGCTCAAGAACGCCTGCGACGTGCGCACCGCGACCGCTTCCGCCGCCAAGCTCCGCGGCAAGCACACGGATCTGGTATTGCTCGATCCCTCGCAGAAGCCAGGCAAGAAGCTGGAGGCGCTGCGCAACGAGGCGAAGGGCGCCCAGGTGCCGGTGATCGAGCTTCCCAGCCAGATGGCGGCCTCCAGGCTGGCCCGCACGCTCGCGCACCTGGCGGTCTGAATCGGCGTTATCCTTGCCGCATGCTCCTCGCGCTGCTGCTCGCCGCGACGCTCCCTGACTTCACCGGCTACGTGGTCGACAAGGCCCGCGTCCTCGACGCGAGCGCGGTGCAGCACGTGACCGACGTGTCGTCGCGGCTGGACCACGCCGGCATCGCGCAGCTCGCCGTCGCGACCGTGCCTGCTAGCGACCTCGGCGACCAGTCGCTGGAAGACTACGCCGTCGCGCTCTTCCAGAAGTGGGGGCTCGGGCACGGAAAGAAGCGCGACGACGGGCTCCTGGTGTTGTTCGTCCCCGGCCAGGTGGGGCACCGGCAGATCCGCATCGAGGTCGGATACGGGCTCGAAGGCATCCTCCCTGACGGCAAGGTGGGACAGATCCGCACCGAGCGCGCCTTCCCCTTCATGAAGCGGGACGACTACTCGGGCGCGGCGATGCAGGTGGTCGACGCCCTCGCGGCGATCCTCGAGAAGGACGCCGCGGCGGGGGGAGACGCCGCTCCGGCGAAGGACAGCCTGCGCGGAGGGACCGGCATCGGGATGACCGGTTCGGGCGCGGCGCAGGGCTACGGCGGATTGGGAATCACCATCCTCTGCATGGGGGCGCTCGCGGTGATGCTCGCATCGAGCGGCGCGCGCAGGCGCTTCCCTGGAAAGGGCGCGCAGCTCGCGGGCGCAGGCCTCACCGCGGCGTCGGTCGCGTCGCTGGTCGCCTTGGGCAGCGGGCCCGGATGGCTGGCGCTCGCGGCGGGCCTGATCGTCAACGCCGTGATCTGGACCTCGATCCGCGCCCACCGCTGTCCGAAGGAGGGCTCGTGGATGACCATCGACCAGGAGATCATCGACGAGCCGACGCGGTGGAGCCAGGGGCGGGCCCACGTCCGCCAGATCTGTACCAACCCGCGCTGCGGCTACCGCCGCGAGTACGACAAGATCCTCCCGCGCAGGGGCGGCTTCGCGGGCGGCGGCGGCGGCCGCTCGGGCGGGGGCGGCGCCGGCGGGGAAGTCTAGCCCCCGCCGCTGGGGATGTACTCGCGCGCCAGGTTCTCGAACCGCGTGTGCTCGTGGATGAATGCGAGATTGGCGGTGCCGATGGGCCCGTTGCGCTGCTTGCCGATGATCAACTCGGCCACGCCCTTCACGTCCTCCTTGTCCCTCTCGTAGACCTCCTCGCGGTAGATGAAGAGGATGGTGTCCGAGTCCTGCTCAATCGCTCCCGATTCACGCAGGTCGGACATGACCGGGCGCTTGTCCGGGCGTTTCTCCAGCGAGCGGTTCAGCTGCGAGAGCGCGAGCACCGGCACGCCGAGCTCCTTCGCCAGCGCCTTCAGCGATCGGGAGATCTCGCTGATCTGCTGCTCCCGGCTGTCGATGCGCTCGTTGCCGCGCATGAGCTGCAGGTAGTCGACCACGAAGAGGCGGATGGGTTGATCGGTGGCCTCGTACTTGGAGAAGAGCCGCCGGCACTTGGCGCGGAGCTCCAGGACGGAGACGGCGGGCGTGTCGTCGATGTGGATGTTCGCGTCGGCGAGCACGCCGGCGGCGTTGGCCAGCTTTGCCCAGTCGCTGTCGATCAGCTTGCCGGTGCGGATGCGCTGCGAGTCGACCCGCGCCTCGCTCGCCAGCATGCGCATCACCAACTGCTCCTTGGGCATCTCCAGCGAGAACACCCCGACTCCGCAGCGCTTGTTCTGGTACTGGCCGCGGCAGCCGACGTGCGTGGCGATGTTGAGGCACAGGGCCGTGTTGTGCGTCACCACGAAGTCCGAAGTGACGTACAGGTGGTCGTCGCTGTCGAGCAGGATGCACTGGCAGGGCTTCGATCCGATCGGAACGACGCAATCGATGGACCTCGCCGCCGGGCGGGCAGCGCCGGCGTTCCACTGCGCCAGGTGCCGCTTCGAGCTGACCGGCACGATGCCGTCGGGAAAGCGCAGCCCAAGACGGAGCGGCGGCGGGACTTCAGCCTCTCGCCCCTGGTCGGCGAGCGCGTCCTTCGGGAAGACGATCCCGCCCAGGGAGCGCACGATGAAGGTGATGCTCTCCGCCAGGCGCAGCGAGTCCGTGGTGAATTCGACGGCCTGCTCGCCCGTCACGACCTCGCCTCCCGTGTCGAGCAGGCCGCGCACCAGATCGAGCCGTTCGGCCGGGCTCGCGTGCAGGTAGTCCTCGGGGATGAAGCTCTCGATGCCCGCCGCGTGCGACAGCCCGTAGTGCTCCAGCGCGAGCCGGATCGTGGACAGCCGCGACGGCGGCCGGACCGTGGAAACCAGGCCGTCGACCGACACTTCAGGGGGGGGCTCGCGCGCCGATCCGTGGCTGCGGAGGCTGCCGTCCCCGAGCAGCAGGCCGAGGAGATACGGCTGGAGCAGCAGCCGCTCCGCGCGGGGGGCGAACTCGACGGGAGCGACGGTCGGCACCCGGGGCTCGGGCTCCCCTCCGAACAGCGAGCGACGGATCTCGCGCAGCGTCTTCACGGATCCCTTGCCCAAGACGCTCTCCGCGCGAGTGGTAGTGTGCCAGAGGTGCTCGTCGCAGCACTCCGCGGTCGCGCCGTCGCTGAAGCGGACGCGGAACACGGGCTTCTTGCCCTGGGGGAACACCCCGAGAACGCGGTGCGGCTTGCCGTCGGCGCCGATCACCCGCGAGCCCGGCTGGATCCGGCCCATCGGCACGTAGCCGTTCGGGGTGAGGACGGGAGCATCGAGGGGTTGTGCCTTCCCCATCGACGGCCGGGCCGCCAGGATCACCAGATCGCCCG
>WNFK01071061.1_pt1 | contig 19765 bp, 22 predicted proteins | sample 5400281 | NCBI WGS metagenome assembly WNFK01 (sample SAMN13153350, study PRJNA577476) | soil metagenome | isolation source: 20 cm soil on Douglas fir-dominated hillslope | place: USA:California | collected 2013-09-17
TTTGCCGCCGGACGCTCCCTGCACGCACGGCTTGCGAGCGGCTCGGCCCTCAAAGTCCTCGATCCGCATCAGAACGACACCGTCGTCACGATCGCCGAGCTGATCATTCCCGCCACCGACACACCCGGAGCCACCGCTGCGAAGGTCAACGAATTCGTCGACCTCGCATTGGGCGAGTGGTTCGACGAGAGCGAGCGGAAGCGCTTCCTCGACGGGCTCGCGGAGGTCGATGCGCGCAGCCGCAAGCGGTTCGGCAAGGATTTCACGGGCTGCGCCGCTGAGCAGCAGGCCGAGATGCTGCAACTGCTCGATGCCGAGGTCGCCGGGAACCGGGACGCCGATAAGCAGGGCGTGCATCGCGAGCCCAGCCCATCGCAGCGGTTCTTCGGCAACATGAAGCGGGTCACGCTGCTGGCCTATTTCACGTCGGAGGTCGGACAGACCGAGGAGCTGCACAACCCGATCATTCCCGGGCGCTACGACGGCTGCGTCCTGCTCGACCAGAGGGGGAAATAGCCATGCCCAAGACATACGACGCGATCGTCGTCGGGTCGGGGATCAGCGGTGGTTGGGCGGCGAAAGAGTTGTGCGAGCGCGGGCTCAACACGCTGGTGCTCGAAGCGGGCCGGCCGATCAATCCCGAAACCGACTACGTCGAGCACGTGCCGGTGTGGCAAATGAAGTTCCGGGGCATGGGCGATCACAAGGCGCGGATGGCGACGCAGCCGATCCAGCAGCAGTGCTACGCGTGCGATGAGATGGCGTACAAGTTCTTCGTGAACGATCTCGAAAACCCCTACACCACCCCTGAAGGCAAGCCGTTCTCCTGGATCCGCGGACGCCAAGTCGGTGGCCGCTCCATCATGTGGGGCCGCCAGGTCTATCGTTGGAGCGATCTCGATTTCGAAGCCAACGCCAAGGAAGGCGTCGGCGTCGATTGGCCGATCCGCTATGCCGATATCGCCCCGTGGTACGACCACGTCGAAGAGTTCGTCGGGATCACGGGCCAGGCCGAGGGGCTGTCGCAGCTCCCCGACGGCAAATTCCTGCCGCCGATGCAGCTGAACTGTGCCGAGCAGGTGGTCAAGGACGGCATGGCGAAGCACTTCGGCCGCGAGCGGGTCCTGACGATCGGACGCGCCGCGGTGCTCACGCAGGATCACCGCGGCCGGTCGGCGTGTCACTACTGTGGTCCCTGCCACCGCGGCTGCATCACGCGCTCCTACTTCTCGAGCGTCAATGCGACCCTGCCGGCGGCGCGTGAGACGGGCCGCCTGACGCTGCGGCCCTACAGCGTGGTGCACAGCGTCATCTACGATGCGAAGACGGGAAAGGCCACGGGCGTCCGCGTCATCGACGGTCAGACGAAGCACGCCCTCGAGTTCAAGGGCCGCATCGTCTTCCTGTGCGCCTCGACGCTCGAGTCGGCGCGCATCCTGCTCAACTCGGGGTTCGCGAACTCGAGCGGACAGCTGGGGAAGAACGTGATGGACCACATCATGGGCGGCGGGGCGAACGGGAAGATCGACGCCCCGGCCGACCGGATCGACTTCGGCAACCGCCCCAACGGCATCTACATCCCGCGTTTCCGCAACGTGACCGACAAGGCGAAGGACTTCGTGCGCGGCTATGGCTTCCAGGGTGGCGCCGGCCGGGGCGACTGGGGCCGCGGCAGCGACATGATGGGTTTCGGCGCCGACTTCAAGAAGGAGCTGCGCAAGCCCGGCCCCTGGGGCTTCGGCTTCTACGGCTTCGGCGAAATGCTGCCGAAACCCGAGAACTTCTGCGAGATCGACAAGACCAAGGTCGACGCGTGGGGCATCCCGGCGCTCCGGATCAGCTGCGCGTACGGCGAGAACGAGAAGGCGCTCCTTAAGGACATGTCCATCACCGCCGCGGAGATGCTGGCGGCCGTGGGCGCGCACGAAATCGAGCCGTTCACCAGTGACAACCCGCCGGGCCTGGTCATCCACGAGATGGGGACGGCGCGCATGGGGCGCGATCCCAAGACGTCGGTGCTGAACGGCAACAACCAGGTGTGGGACGCCAAGAACGTGTTCGTGACGGACGGCGCATGCATGGCGTCGACCGCCTGCCAGAATCCATCCATTACCTACATGGCGCTCACGGCACGCGCGGCCGCGTTCGCCGTGGACGCGATGAAACGGAGGGAGTTGTGATCGACCGCCGCGAATTCATCGGGACGATGAGCGCGCTCACCGCGAGCGCCGTGTTTCCCGCGTGTCGGACCGCTAGCGCCACCAACCGCATTTCCAAGATCGGCGTTCAGCTCTATTCGGTCCGCGATCTGATGGCGAAGGACGTCGAGGGCACCTTGGCGGCAGTCGCAGGCGCGGGATACACGGAAGTCGAGTTCGCGGGATACCACGACAAGACTCCCGCCGAGATCAAGGCGATGCTCGATCGACATGGTCTCGTCGCCCCCTCCGTGCACACGGGGGACATCTCACCCGATGCCTGGGCCAAGGCGCTCGACGCCGCGCACGTCATCGGCCACGAGTACATCGTGATGCCGTGGATCCCGGAGGAGCGACGCAAGACGCTCGACCAGTGGAAGGCCATGGCGGCCGACTTCAACCGCGCGGCGGCGAGCGCGAAGGCGGCCGGCGTGCAGTTCGCCTACCACAATCACGATTTCGAATTCAAGCCCATCGAAGGCAAAGTCCCCTACGACGTGCTGCTCGCCGAGACGGATCCCAACCTCGTGAAGCTCGAGATCGATCTGTACTGGATCACGAAGGGCGGCCAGGACCCGTTGGCGTACTTCGCGCGTTGGCCCGGGCGGATTCCGCTCGTGCACGTCAAGGACGGCAAGGGTCCGCCGGATTGGGCGATGACCGAGGTCGGCTCCGGCTCGATCGACTGGAAGCGCATCTTCGCGAAGAGCCAGCAGGCCGGCATCCAGCACTACTTCGTCGAGCACGATCAGCCGGCCGACCCGATCGCGTCGATCACGGCGAGTTGCTCCTATCTGAAGAAGCTGGAGTTCTAGGTGGACCGGCGGGAGGCTCTCACGGCGCTGGGCGTGGCGGCGGTGGGTGCGTCGCTACGCCCCGCGTTGGGCCGTCCGGCCGTCCGGCCGTCCGGCCGTCTGAAGCAATCAGCCTCCCGCTGGTGCTACGGCAAGATCCCGCTCCCTGAGCTGTGCGGCGCGGCCAAGCAGATCGGCCTCGCGGCGATCGATCTCCTCCAGCCGGAAGACTGGCCGGTCGTGCGGGACAACGGCCTCGTCTGCTCCATGGGCTATCCCGCCAAGCGCAACGATTTCATTGCGACGGGCTTCAACGACCGCGCCAACCACGCGATGCTGCTGCGCGAGCTCGAGCAGACCATCCCCATCGCCGGCAAGCAGGGCGTCCCAAACGTCATTGCCATGTTCGGCAACCGCAAAGGGAAGAGCGATGCCGAGGGGCTCGACACCTGCGTGGAAGGGCTCAACAAGATCAAGGCGCTCGCCGAGGAGCAGAAGGTCACGATCTGCGTCGAGCTCTTGAACAGCAAGGTCGATCACGCCGACTATCAGGGAGATCACACCGCGTGGGGCGCCCAGGTGATCGCAGCGATCGGCTCACCGCGCGTGAAGCTGCTGTACGACATCTACCACATGCAGATCATGGAAGGCGATGTCATCCGGACGATCCGGCAGCACATCGGCCACATCGGCCACTTCCATACGGGCGGCGTCCCCGGCCGCCACGAGCTCGATGACACGCAGGAGCTGAACTGGGGCGCCGTGGCCCGTGCCATCGCCGACGCCGGGTTCACCGGCTACATGGCCCACGAATTCGTGCCCACCCGCGATCCGCTCACGTCGCTCGCCGAGGCCTTCAAGACCTGCGACGTGTAGGTCATGCCCGAGCTGCCCGATATCGTAGTGTACCTGGACGCCCTGACGCCGCGCATCGTCGGGCGACAGCTCGAGCGCGCGCGCGTCACGAGCCCGCTGCTGCTGCGCACCGCGGATCCGCCGCTCTCGGCGGTAGTCGGCACGAGGGTCACCGGACTGCGGCGCCTCGGCAAGCGCATCGTCTGGGAGATGGAAGGGCAGATCTTCCTCGTGTTCCATCTCATGATCGCGGGGCGATTCAAGTGGCGAAAGCCAGGCGCCAAATCGCCGGGCAGGATCGGCCTCGCCAGCTTCGATTTTCCCGATGGCACCCTGCTCCTCACCGAAGCCAGCAAGAAGCACCGCGCGTCGCTGCACGTGGTGCGCGGAGCGGCGGCGCTGGCGGCGCACAACCCGGGCGGGCTCGACGTGCTCAGCGCCGAGCTTCCGGCGTTTCGAGCCGCTCTGCAATCAGAATCGCATACGCTCAAGCGCGCGCTCACCGATCCGCGGCTCTTCGACGGCATCGGGAACGCCTATTCGGACGAGATCCTCCACGCGGCGAAACTGTCGCCGTTCTTATTGACGGGACGCCTGGGCGACGAGGAAATCGCGCGGCTGTACGCCGCAACCCGTCGCACCCTGCTCGGCTGGATCGAGCGCCTCCGGGCCGAGACGGGATCCGAGTTTCCCGAAAAGGTCACGGCGTTTCGCGAAGGCATGGCCGTGCACGGGCGGTACAAGCAGCCCTGCCCCGTCTGCGGCTCGCCGGTCCAACGGATCCGGTACGCCGAGAACGAGGCGAACTACTGCGCCACGTGCCAGACCGGCGGGCGGGTGCTCGCGGATCGAGGCCTCTCGCGCCTGCTCAAGGACGACTGGCCGCGGTCGCTCGAGGAGTGGGAAGCGAAGCTCGGCTCGTGATCCGTGCCCTAAAAGGGCCGGCTCGGCCACTACACGCGCCCTGAAGGGCGTGGGCCGCCTTCCGTCCTTCAGGACGGGCGCCTTGGCCGAGCCGGCCCTTCAGGGCACGGATAAAAACCAATCCCCTTCCTATCCTGGTAGGCCGCCCCAAACTTTCTCAAACCCTGAGCTCCGGAGCCCCAATGTTCGACATGGATCGCTGGCTCAAGCGGCTGTGGATGGTGAATGGCGTACTGCTCCTCGGCCTGCTGATTCTCGGCACCGGAGCGCTCCTCGTCTCGTGGCTCTCGGGAGCGTTCAGCGCGAAGAACGCCGTCATCGCGCCTGACACCACGCGCAGTGGACCCGTCAAGCCGCGCGCCGTCCGCTTCTCAGCGCCACGCGAGATCTGGGGCACCAAAACTCGTCTCGTCGTCGTGGGGTATGGCAAGAGTCAACAAGGCGCGGGCCTCCGGGAATACTATTCGTCCGACGGAAGCTCCGACCAGAGTGGTCCGAGGGTCAACGTCATCTTCCTGACGGGCACCGAGCCCGGTCGCGTCCTGTTGGACAAACCGGCCTACATCGGTTGGCTCGACTACCCCAGCACCAAGTCGGACTCGCTCCAGCGGTGGATCAGGTATCACATCGCGTTCGACGACACGAACAAGGACGGACGCCTCGACTCGGACGACCGCGCGGACCTCTACGTGAGCGACGTGGACGGCTCGAACCTGCGGCGCGTGCTGCCTCCAGGGATGCGGCTCCTCGATGACGACCCGCTCGGCGACGGGCGCCACCTCATCGTGACCGCGCTGCAAGTACCGAACGATTGGCGCGGCCCGGAAGACGAGCTACGGGAGCGGGCGTTTCTCTACGACGTGCAGACGGGCGCGACGACTCCGTACGTGGGCCTCGATTCGCTGGTCCAGCGCGCCGCGCGGGTGCTGGGCAGGCCGTGAGCTTCGCCGATCACTTCTCGAGCGTTTCGGCAGGCTACGCCGCGTTCCGGCCGCGCTACCCCGACGCACTCTTCGACCTGCTGGCCGAGGTCGCGCCGGCGCGGGACGCGGCCTGGGACTGCGCCACGGGCAATGGTCAGGCGGCGATAGGCTTGGCGCGGCACTTCGCGCACGTCATCGCAACCGACGCGAGTGAGACGCAGATCGCGCACGCGACGCCTCACCCCCGCGTGACGTACCGTGTCGCGGCCGCCGAGGCCAGCGATTTGGGCGATCGGTCGGTGGACCTCGTGACCGCGGCGCAAGCCGTGCACTGGTTTGACCGGCCGCGGTTCTGGGCCGAGGCGCGTCGCGCGCTCCGGCCGCGGGGAGTCGTTGCAGTCTGGACCTATTGGTTCTTCTCGATCGCGCCGGAACTGGATGCGATCGTGCAGCGCTTTTATGGAGATACCGTTGGCCCGTTCTGGCCCCCCGAGCGCAAGTTGACAGAAGACCGCTACCGCACGATCGAGTTTCCGTTCGCCGAGTTCCGCGTGCCGGAATTCACGATCGAGCAACGGCTCACGCTCGAGGACGTGGCGGGCTACATTCGCACCTGGTCGGCGACGCGGGGCTTCATCGAGCGGCACGGCCGCGATCCCGTGGAAACGCTGGTCGCCGAGCTGGCGCCGGCGTGGGGGGATCCCCGCACGCCGCGGCTCGCGCGCTGGCCCGTGGCCGTACGCGCAGGGAGGATCTGATGAAAGAGTGGATCGGCATGGTCATGACCCGTGAGCTCAAGGCGTTGCGCCGCGAGGTCGAGTCGTACCCGAGCGACGCCGAGCTGTGGGAGAACGCCCCGGGCATCACGAACCCCGGCGGTAATCTCGTGCTGCATCTCGCCGGCAATATCCAGTACTTCCTGGGCGCCGTGCTCGGCGGCACCGGCTACAAGCGCTATCGCGACGCCGAGTTCGGCAGCCGCGACGTGCCGCGGGCCGAGCTGCTCCGCGAGATCGATGGGGCGCTGGCGGCGGTCGAAGCTGGCATGGCGCGCGTGCAGGACGCCGATATGAAGAAGCCATTCCCCGAACCCGTGGGTGGCGTGACACCCACGACGGGCGCGTTCCTCGCGCACCTCGCGGTCCACCTCGGCTATCACCTGGGCCAAGTGGACTACCACCGCCGCATCATCAGTCGCGAGGGGAAAACCGTGGGCGCGTTGCCCGTTGGAGAGCTCGGGGCTCGCTGAACCGATGCGGCGGACCCTCCTCCCCTGGGTCGTCGCGGCGCTGCTCGCGCCGATCTCAGGCACGGGAGCGCAAGGCATCAGCGGTTTCGACCGCGACCGCGGCTTGCTGATGCTGCGAACCATCCGTCACGACCTCGAGCAGTACTACTACGATTCGACCTACCACGGCCTCGATCTCGACGCACGCTTCGACAGCGCGACGGCGCGCGTCCGCGCGGCCCAGTCCAATAGCGAGCTCCTCGGCATCATCGCGTTGATGCTGCTCGAGCTCAATGACTCGCACACCTGGTTCGTCGCTCCGCAGCGGGTCAACGAAGTCACCCATGGATGGGATCTCCAGATGGTCGGCGATTCGTGCTACGTCGTCGATGTCGATCCTGAGAGCGACGCCGCCGCTCAGGGCGTCACCGTCGGAGATCGGGTGCTCGCGGTGGACCGCTTCGCGCTCAGTCGCGAGGATCTATGGAAAGTGCTGTATTGGATTCACAGCGTCGATCCACAGCCCGTCGTCGAGCTCATCGTACGCTCCCGCGCGGGCGCGGTGCGCCGGCTCGCTGTGCAAGCCAAGGTGACGCCGGGGAAGCGCATCATCGATCTCACCGGCTCGGACGGCGGCTCCGACATCTGGAGATTGATCCGGAAGGCGGAGGACGCGGCGCGGCGCAGCCGTGATGTCTTTGTGCGCTTTGACACCACGGCCCTGATCTGGCGCATGAACTGGTTCCGGAGCGACGACGCGATGGACGAAGGAATGGACCGCGCCGGGAAGGCGGCCGCGCTGATCCTGGACCTGCGTAGCAACCCGGGCGGCCTCGAGAGGGCGATGCTGCACCTCCTCGGTCGGCTCCTCCCAGCCACGGATACCATCGGCGTCATTCAACGCCGTCACGAACGCCGGCCGCTCGTGGTCAAGCCCGTCGGCCGGCGACCATACACCGGGAAGGTCATCGTCCTCCTGGACAGCCGGTCGGCGTCCGCTGCCGAGCTCGTCGGTCGCACCCTGCAGCTGCGCGGTCGGGCCGTAGTTATCGGCGATCGCTCGATGGGCGCCGTCCAGCGCAGCATCGGACACGCCCACCAAGTCGGGACGCAAACCGCCGTGCTCTATGCTACGAGTATTACGGACGCGGACATCGTCATGTCGGACGGCGCGCGACTCGAGCACGTCGGCGTGATTCCCGATCACCTGCTCCTCCCCACCGCCGACGACCTGGCCACGGGCGGCGATCCCGTTCTGGCTCGCGCGCTCGAAATCGCCGGTGTGTCGATTCGCGCCGACTCGGCGGGGAAGCTGCTTCCCCGCATCCGAAACCCACGCTGACGCTCCGGAGAACCCCAGTGGCACTCACCGCAATCGGCCGCCCCGACACCGACGAGATCCCCCCCCACTTCGTGGGTTACATCAGCAAAGTCACGGAGAGCGATCCCGTCGCGGTGCTCGCGACCCAAATCGATGTCACCGCCGCCCTGCTCCGCGGTCTATCCGAAACCGACGCGCTCAAGCGTTACGCCCCGGGCAAGTGGAGCGTCAAGGAAGTCGTGGGGCATCTCGCGGATACGGAGCGGATCATGGCGTACCGAGCGTTGCGCATCGCGCGCGCGGACGAAACGCCGCTCCCCGGATTCGATGAGAACGCGTACGTCCCACCCGCGAAGTTCGACGCGCGTCCCCTCGCCGATCTCGTGGCCGACTTCAGAACCGTGCGTGCAGCGACGCTCGGTCTGTTCCGGAGCTTCGAGGCCGAGGCGTGGCGCCGCCGCGGCACGGCGAGCGGCAAGCCCATCAGCGTACGCGCCGTCGGCTTCATGATCCCCGGGCACGAGCGGCATCACGTCGAGATCCTCAAGGCACGGTACGGCCTCAAGTAGGGTATATTCCCCCGACCACAGGGAGGGACTTCGCATATGCGATCGTTGTGTTTCGCCGCCGGGCTCGCCGCCACCGTCGTAGCAGGGGCAGCCGCCCAGCAACCAACCGCTCCGGCTCCGCCCGCCGGCCCGCCGCCTCTCGAGGTCGGCACGGTCGCCCCGGACTTCACGCTCCCGGGTGCGACACGGTTCGGCGCGCTCCGCGCCCCCATTCGGCTCAGCGACTTCAAGGGGAAGACGGTCGTTCTCGCCTTCTTCTTCAAGGCGCGAACGCGTGGCTGAACGATCCAAATGAACGCGTACCGTGATCAGTACGCGCAGCTCTTCAAAGACGGCCGCAACGTGGTGCTCATCGGCATCAGTGCCGACGCTGACACCGCACAGGCCTCGTGGGCGAAGGACTCGGAGTTTCCGTTCCTGTTCGCGAGTGATTCGGGGTCCGTCGTGGGCAAGATGTACGGCGCGTTCAGCGTCCGTGGCAATCTCGACAACCGCAATCTGTTTGTGGTGGGACCGGATGGGAAAATCGCGTTCCGCGCGACGCCGTTCCGGGAGATCGATCCGACGGCGTACACGGAATTGGGCGCGGCGATCGGAAAACTGCTGCCGCCGGATTCAACGAGCGGGAAGTAGGGCTCGGGCGAGCGCGGCGTCGAGATCCTGCTCGGCGCCGACGCCCGTGTAGACAACGCGACCCTTGGCATCGAGCACCGCCACATACGACGTCGCCGGCGCCTGGAAGGCACGGGTCGCGTTGCCGTTCACGTCCCAGAGAAACGTGAATGGCATCGGGTGCCGCGCGAGATGACGGCGCACCGTGTTGGGGCCCTCGTTCACGGCGACGGCGACCACGAGGAAGTCAACGCGGTCGCCGTATTTCTTGTGGGCCACCTCCATCTTCGGCAGCAGCTCGGCGCAGATCGGGCACCACGTCGCCCAAAACTCGACGAGCACCGGCCGCTTCCCCATCCACCGGCCAAGATCGACCGCGTTGCCATCCAAGTCTTGGATCGTGACGGCGGGAGGCGTCTGCCCGACGGGAATGCCGACGACATCATCCTGCGCCACGGCGAGGCTCGGTAGGAGGAGCGCAACGAGTAGACCCACTCCCCACGCCCCACGCCCCACGCCTTGGTAGTTCACCATACCTCCCCCGCCTTCACGAAGTAGTATTGCGCCATGAGCAGTAGAACCACGCCGGCGGCCCGTTTGATCCAGGTCATCCATGCGCCCGCGCGCGGCAAGGCCGCGAGCGTGCCTGAAAACAGTCCCACGACGATCAACACCGCCGTCATCCCGAGCGAAAACACGAAGAGGTAGATGAAGCCGAGGACCGCGCTTTGCGTGGTCGCGACCCAGGTGAGGACGACGGCGAACGCGGGCGCCCCGCACGGTGCCGCCACAATCCCCGAGGTCGCCCCCAGCAAGAACACTGCCGGATACGACCCGCCGCCCAAGCTCCCGGCCCACGCCGCGAGCCGCTCCGGCACGCGGATCGGAATCACATCCAGCATCGCGAGCGCGAAGACGAGGAGCACGTTCCCGATCGCGAGCCGAGCCCACGGGCTCGATCCGATCGTGCCGAACAGCGAGCCGCTGAGCCCCGCGATGAGGCCGAGGATCGCGTAGAAGAGGGCGAGCCCGGTCACATACGTGAACGTGAGCGCCACCGTGCGACGACGGGTTCGTCCTTGGGCGTCGACGCCGGCCAGCGTCCCAGCGGTGATCGGGATCATCGGATAGATGCAAGGGTTAAGGCTCGTCACGAGACCCGCCCCGAAGAGCAGGGGCACCGCTACGAGTGGGCGGTGTTGCAGCGCGTCGGTCAGACCGGAGAGGACGACGAGGAGGTTGGCCACGGCGGGGATAATAACTACTTTCGCGCATATGAGCCGCACCGCACTGCTCGCCGGCGCCTCGGGGCTCGTCGGCGGTCACGTCCTCCAGCTCCTCCTCGCCGACTCCGCGTACGCGCGCGTCGTCACGCTGGTGCGGCGTCAGGTCGAAACGCGCCACCCGAAACTCGAGCAGCGTGTCGTCGATTTCGGCGCGCTCGACGCCATCGACCTGCCGGCAGTCGATGATGCGTTCTGCTGTCTGGGCACGACGATCAAAACGGCGGGGTCGCAGCAAGCCTTCCGGAAGGTGGACTATGACTATGCCCTCGCGTTCGCGCGCGCGGGCCAGCGCGCCGGCGCGAAGCAATTCTTGCTCGTGACCGCGATCGGCGCGGATCCCGCGTCACGGGTCTTCTACAGTCGAGTGAAGGGCGAAGTCGAGCGCGCCGTGCGCGAGCTACCGTATCGAGGAGTGCAGATCTTCCGGCCGTCGTTTCTCATGGGAGAGCGCGCGCAGGCGCGGCTCGCCGAACGCCTCGGCATCCCGGTGGCTCGCGCGCTGGCCCCATTGCTGGTCGGGCCGCTGCGCCGCTACCGGCCCATCCACGCGGCCGCTGTGGCGCGCGCGATGGTGCGAATCGCCAAGCAGGAGCCGCGCGGACCCCACGTCTTCGAGTACGACGGGATCGTCGGGGTCTAGAGCCGCCGCACCGTCATCGGCCCGTTGGTCGTCACGACGCGGACCGGTGCCCCGCCCTTCCCCATCGTCGTGGAGATCCGGTCGGTGACGCGACCATTGATCGTCACGGTGAGCGGGAATCCGACCGACATCGGGCCGTTCACGGTGCCGAAGTCGATCTTAGCGTTGTAGCCCTCGGGAATCCGGAGATCGGCCGGCCCGTTCATCGTCTCCGCGTCGAGGCCCGCGCCGTCCCAGCGATCGCCCGTGAGCTTCACGATCAGCGGCCCGTTCTGCGCGCGGGCGCGTACGTCTCCGCCGACGCCCGCTAGGACGAGGGGACCATTCTGCGTGGACAGGTCCATCTGCCCCGACACCTCATGCACCGACAGCGGTCCGTTCTCGGTTGCGAGCGACAGATCGGTGCGACGCGGGACGTAGACGATGAAGCTCACCGACCACGACTGGCGGCGCCCTGTTGGATTGGGACCGACTGCCCGCACGCCCCGGCCGGCGGCCTCGATCCGAATGTCGCGGGCGATTGCCTGCGCGTCGTCCTCGGTGCGCGCGTTCACCTGGATGCGCGCGGTCACGGCGACGCTGTCCCGATCCCACCCGACGATGTCGACGCCGCCGTTCATCCCGGGATCTACCGTGAGCGCTCCACCGCGCACGGGACCCTTGAGTCCCGTCTCGCGAATCTCGCAATGCTTGACGCGGGAGTCGCGCCACGAGTCATGGTGGCAATCGTCGAGCCACTCTTCATCCGTGTCCTGCGCGCGAACCGCGGCAAGGGGGAACGTCAGTGCGGCAACAGCGAGGAACGTGGCGAACCGGACCATGGCGGACTCCAGGCAGGGGCGTGAAGAGGCAAAGCTCAATTGTTCGACACTCCCTACGGTAGAAGGGTTGCCCGGATTCGGCCACCCGATAGGTTACCGCCCCATGACATCCTTCCGAAGCCTCGCCGTCCTCATCGCCCTGGCGTCCACCCTACCCCTCCCGCTGCCGGCACAGGCGAGCCGATTGGACGCCGAAATCGACCGCCGCGCCACGCACGTCGAAGGGAAGGTCGTCGCCTGGAGGCGCGATATTCACGCGCATCCGGAGTTGTCGAACCGCGAGGTGCGCACCGCGCAGGTTGTCGCCGAGCACTTGCGGGCGCTCGGGCTCGAGGTGCGGACCGGCGTGGCGCACAACGGCGTCGTGGCCGTGCTGCGCGGCGGCCGGCCCGGCCCCGTCGTCGCGCTACGCGCCGACATGGACGCGCTGCCCGTCACCGAAGACGTGGATGTGCCGTTCGCGTCGAAGGTGCGGACGACCTACAACGGCCAGGACGTGGGCGTGATGCACGCGTGCGGACACGACGCGCACGTGGCGATCCTGATGGGCGTGGCCGAGGTGCTCGCGGGCATGCAGCGCGACCTGCCGGGGACGGTGAAGTTCATCTTCCAGCCCGCTGAAGAGGGGGTGCCGGCGGGCGAGGGCGGAGGCGCCGAGATGATGATCGCGGAAGGCGCGCTGGACGACCCGAAGCCCGGCGCAATCTTCGGCTTGCACGTGTTCCCGTATCCGGCCGGGGAGATCATGTATCGCCCCGGCGGGATCATGGCGAGCGCGGATGCGCTGCGCATCGTCGTGCGGGGCCGCCAGACGCACGGCGCTCAGCCCTGGTCCGGGATCGATCCGATCGTGGTCGCGTCGCAGATCGTGATGGGCCTGCAGACGATCACGAGCCGCCAGGTGGATATCACCGCCGCGCCGGCAATCGTCACGATCGGCGCCATGAACGGCGGCGTGCGCAACAACATCATTCCCGACAGCGTCGTGATGATCGGGACGATCCGCGCGTTCGATGCCGCGATGCGGCGCGACATTTGGCTGCGGGTGCGCCGCACCGCCGAGAGCATCGCGCAGAGCGCCGGGGCGGCGGCCGTCGTCACGATCGACTCCGGCCCGCCGGTCACCTACAACGATCCCAAGCTCACGGAACGCATGGCACCGACGCTGCGCCGCGTCGCCGGTGCCGACCGGGTGGGAATTTCGGAAGCGAAGACCACCGCGGAAGATTTCTCGCGTTATCAGGAGAAGATCCCCGGCCTCTTTTTCTTCCTCGGTGTTACGCCGCCGGGCACGGACCCGCGGACGGCCGCACCGAATCACTCGCCGCGTTTCTTCGTGGATGAAGCGGCGCTTCCGGTCGGCGTGCGGGCCCTTTCGCACCTCGCGGTCGATTATCTGACCGGCAGGTAGCGCGCGCTGATGGAAGACAGCCGAGTCCGCCTCGATCGTTGGCTCTGGGCGGCGCGCTTTTTCAAGACGCGCGCGCTCTCCGCTGCGGCGGTCGCGGGAGGTAAAGTGCAGGTCAACGGCACGCGGGCGAAGCCGGCCAAGCAGCTGCAGGTGGGAGACGCCCTCCGCATCCGCGTCGGTCCCTACGAGTGGCTCGTCACCGTACGCGCGCTCTCGGAGCGGCGCGGGCCCCCCAAGACGGCGCAGGCGTTGTACGAGGAGGCTCCTGACGCTCGGGCAGCGCGGGAACGGCTCGCCGAGCTCCACAAAATCGCGCCGGCCCCCACCTATCAAGGCAAGGGCCGGCCGACCAAGAAAGAGCGCCGCGAGATCGAGCGGCTCGAGGAGCTTTAGGACTTCACCAGCCGAACGTTCCCGGATCCGGTCTCGATAGAAAGCCGGCCGCGCCCGTCGCCGATCGTGCCGGTGATGTGATCCTCCTCTAGCCGCCGGACCTGAATCGTCAGCCCACCGAGATCGATCTCCCCGCTCCCCGTATCGAGCTCCACTTCGGCGCTGATCGTGGGCGGGACCCTGAGCGTCACATCGCCCGAGCCGGTCTCGACCGACAGCGACCGGAACGTCGCCGTCAACGCGACGTCCACGTTGCCGCTCCCCGTCTCGAACCTGAGCTCGTCGCCTTTCGCTCCCGTCACCGTGACCTCACCCGACCCTGTGTCGATCTTCAGACCTGTGGCCTCCGCTCCGGTCAGCGTGATGTTGCCGGACCCGCTCTCGAGCTTGATCTGTCCGCCGTGCAACCCGCTTGCCGTGATGTCGCCGGAGCCGCTCTCGAGACCGATGTCACCGGTCGCGTCACGCACGTCCACGTTGCCCGACCCTGTATCGAGCTTGAGCGTGCCGCGGGTGCGCTCGGCCGACACGTCCGCCGATGCGGCTTGGACGTGGATGGTGCCATCGACGTTGGTGACGAACACCTTCCCCACGCCCAGATGCAGCGCCACGCCCTTCCCCGCCGGCACGCTGACCCGCAGGTCGGCATAGGCTTCGAGCCCACGCCCGCGCCCGGTGATGCGGACTTCGCGACCCTCGCGACGCCAGTTGCCGTTATCGCCGAACGTTCCGTCGTCACGGACGCGCAGTGTGGTGTTCCAACCGCGGCCCCAGTCGGGGAGACTAATGACGTCTTCGGGATAGATGATCCGGAGTGTCTCGCGGCCACGCAGCGGACCGCTCTGCACGTCGAGCCGCGCGGCGTCCGCGCCACCGCGCGTGACTTGCACGGCCACGTCGCTGCCCGAGCCGGGCTCGACGCGCAACTCACCGACGAGGTTGTACACGGCGACGGAGTCGCCCTTCAGCGTATAGCGGGTCGCTTGCGCGGATCCCTGCGAGGCGAGCGCGGCGCACAACGCGAGCGGCAACCAGTGGGTCTTCATAGGATCTCCAAAAGGGATGGCTGACAGGGAGTACGAGACGCGTGCGGCGCCCGTTTCGCTACCCCGGTTAGATAGCGAAACCCGGGTCAGGGTTGCAGCTTTGACGTCATGGATTGGATCTGGTTTCTGGCGGCCATCGTGCTCGTCGTGGCCGAGATGTTCACACCGGGGTTCTGGCTGGCCTGCCTGGCGGCCGGGTGCGTCGCGGCGGGCGTCGTGGGCCTCATCCCCTTCGCCGGCCTCACGCTCGAAACGATAGCGTTCACGGCCACGAGCCTGGCCAGCATGATCGGCCTGCGGCCCCTCATGCTGCGCCGTTTCCAGCTCGGCCCGGGGGCCGGAGTGCGCACGGGCATCGACGCCCTGCTGGGGAAACGCGGCGTGGTGCTGGAACGAATCGATCCCGTGTCACGTCAGGGGCGGGTCAAGGTGGAAGGGGAGGATTGGCGCGGGGTTTCGGTCGACGACACGCCGATCGAGGCCGGCGCGCGGATCACGGTGATTCAGGTGGACGGCACCACCCTCGTGGTGGAAAAGGAGAGTTGAGCGATGGGTCCCGGTCTCGTGCTGGTTGGAGGAGTCGCGCTGCTCGTGGTGGTGACGATCGCCAAGGGCATCCGCATCGTGCAGCAAGCCCAAACGATGATCATCGAGCGGTTCGGGAAGTACCATAAGACGCTGACGTCCGGGATCAACTTGATCATGCCGTGGATCGACAAGCCGCGGGCGGTGGACTGGCACCAGACCCTCGTGACGCCGGCGGGCGACAGCTACTCGCGGCGGTTCCGCACGGAGAAGATCGACCTGCGGGAGACGGTGTACGTGTTCCCGCGCCAGAACGTCATCACGAAGGACAACGTGGTCGTCGAGATCGATGCGCTGATCTATTCCCAAGTGACCGACGCCGTGCGCGCGACGTACGAAATCGCGAACCTGCCGGACGCGATCGAGAAGCTCACCCAAACGACGCTGCGCAACGTGATCGGCGAGATGGAGCTGGACCACGTGCTGTCGTCGCGGGAGACGATCAATGCCAAGCTGCGGGCCATTCTCGACGAAGCGACGCACAAATGGGGCGCGAAGGTTAGTCGCGTGGAGCTGAAGGACATCAATCCGCCGCGCGACATCCGCGACGCGATGGAGAAGCAGATGCGCGCCGAGCGGGAGCGGCGCGCGACGATCATCACGGCCGATGCCGACAAGCAGTCGCGCATTCTGCAGGCCGAGGGCATCCGGCAGTCGGAGATCAACACCGCCGAGGGCGACAAACAAGCGAAGATCCTGCACGCCGAGGCGGAGGCTGCGGCACGCCTCAAAGTGGCGGAGGCCGAAGCGCAGGCGATCGAGCGTATCACGCAGGCCATCAAGGGGACGGGCGGCGACCCGGCGCAATACCTGATCGCGATCCGCTACATCGAGACGCTGAAGGAGATGGTCTCGGGACAAGGCAACAAGGTCGTGTACATGCCCTACGAGGCCACGGGCGTGCTGGGCTCGCTGGGCGGCATCCGCGAGATGTTGCTGGGGGCGCCGGAGAAGAAGGGCTGATGACGCAGCTGTCCGAGGAAGAACGGATGTTCCAGGGGGCGGTTCGGGACTTCGCGGACCAGGAGATCCGCCCCCGCGTGCAGGCGATGGAGCAGGCCGCGAAGATCGATCCCACCCTCATTCCCAAATTCTTCGAGCTCGGTCTCATGGGGATCGAGATCCCCGAGCAGCACGGCGGCGCCGGCGGCAGCCTCTTCATGACCGTGCTCGCCGTGGAGGAGCTATCCGCCGTGGACGCCTCCGCGGCGATCTTCGTGGACGTACAGAACACGCTCGTCAACGCGCTCCTCCTCAAGTGGGGGAGCGACGACGTGAAACGCCGCTACCTCCCGCGCCTCGCCGGCGATCTGGTCGGCGCCTACGCCCTGTCGGAAGCCGCCTCCGGTTCCGACGCCTTCGGCCTCCAGATGAAGGCCACCAAAAAGGGCGACACCTGGATCCTCGACGGCCGCAAACTGTGGATCACGAACGGCGCGGACGCGGGGTTCTTCGTCATCTTCGCGAACACCGACTTCGCCAAGGGCTACAAGGGGATCACCGCGTTCGCCGTGGAGCGCGGCTCCAAGGGGTTCAGCGTCGGCAAGAAGGAAGACAAGCTCGGTATTCGCGCCTCGTCGACCACCGAGCTGATTCTCGATCACTGCGAGGTGCCTGCCGCCAACGTCGTCGGCGAGGTGGGCATCGGCTACAAAGTCGCGATCGAAACCCTGAACACCGGCCGGATCGGCATCGGGGCGCAGATGATCGGCGTGGCGCGCGGCGCGCTCACGGCGGCGCTCAAATACGTGAAAGAGCGCCAGCAGTTCAACAAGCCGATCGCCGAGTTCCAGGCGGTGCAGTTCCAGCTCGCGCAGGCGGCGACGGAGCTGGAGGCGGCTCGGCTCATGGTGTACAACGCCGCGCGGCTCGAGGACGCGCACGAACCGTACACCAAGGAGGCGGCCATGGCGAAGCTGTTCGCCTCGCAGGTCGCCGAGCGCGTGACGTCGCTGTGCGTGGAGTTGTTCGGGGGCTACGGCTACACCAAGGAGTATCCCGTGGAGAAGTTCTATCGTGACGCCAAGATCGGCACGATCTACGAGGGTACGAGCAACATGCAGCTGAATACGATCGCGAAGATGCTACTGAAATAGAGGCGTGCAACTGCGGAGAAAGGCGGGGTGAGTGTATGAAGAGATCTGTGCTGGGAGTTCTGGCTCTCGCGTTCGTGGCGGTCGCCTCGGCGGCGGCGCAGGGGCGCGGACATGGGCCGAAGAAGGAGTTCGTCATCGCACCCGATCGCGCGGTGACGGTGACGCGCGAGGTGTTGGTCCATCAGGGGTACGAGGTTGTCCGGATTGAGACGGTCGGGGACGACCAGGTGGTTTACTATCGCCGCGGCAACATGGGGCGGGGCAAGGGGAAGGGCCCGATGGCGAAGATGATCGTCCGGCGGGTCCAGAACAGGATCGTGTTCGTGAACACGCCGGATGTGATCTTGGTGGACATCAATGTGAGGCTAAAACTGTAGGCTCAAGGTGCCGGGTCTTTGCTCATGACGACGCGGTCCAGGTAGCCGATATCCGTTGCGTTCGCACGGTATTCGCCACGAAGCTTGACCTGCAAGACGTTGGCCAACACATCGTGGATCTCTTGTTCGGTAGCCGCTTGGCCGGCAAGTCGCCACGCGGCGCGCGTATCTAGGGCGACCTCTCGAAAGACCCACTGATCTTCAGGCGAATCGTCGATGCCGAAGCGATACGTCAGTGTGTTACCGTTGGCGCCAATGATGATCACGTCATTGGCGGCGAACGCTGAACCGTTGCCGAAACCGCCGTCCACAAGCCAACGAGCGAAATAGGAGATGTGGCCGCCGTAGTACGCCGCCTTGTCACCCCGGAATTTCCCAGGCGCCCGAAAGTACATCGTCCCTGACGTGCCGTCCGTTCCACGAATGAACCAGTCGCCGTCGACTGGTGCGCGACTGCCCCGAGTTGCATCAGCTGTCGTAGCGCCCTCCAACGCCCAGTCCTCGTTATCAACCTCGAAGTCACTGATGATGTCTCCGTCTGGGACTTCATTGCAGGCGTCAAGGTCATACGTCGTGGTTTCGCTTACCCGGGCGAGTTTGTTGTCGCCAAGGTAGTTCAACTGGTACGAAATGGGACGCGCGGTGGTAAGAGGCGCGTCGGTGGAGAAGTATGCCTCCAGGTTCCCTTGAGTAATCAGGTCGAGAATGTTTTGGCCCTCCCCGCCAATGGCGATGACCCGGATGTTGTTCTGCGCGAGCGTCTCGCGGAGTTGAGCTTCGGAGTAACCACTCCCGCCTCCCACGAGGCCGTTGAAAGAGGCGGAGATGGCAGCCCGCATGCGGTCTTCACTGTACGTCGAGGTGAGGGAATACATGAGCGTGCGACCATACGTAATGCTCGCGAGGTACACGGGCAGATTATTGGGCCCGACATGTTCAGCGGCGATCTGTTCGTTGAGGAGGTCTGCCGTAAAGTCACTGGAGAATAGCGCCCCCGGCGATTGCGGAAGCTCGATTGAGATTGTGAACATCTTTTGTACGAAATAGGCAATCAACGTGTGCTGCGAAGCATTGTGCTGAACGTTTAGCGTAGCGTGGGCACTTCCACCGAGCCAGTGCGCGGAGAGGCCAAGCTTCAGGGCGGCTTGTTTGGTCGCATAGGTGAGACGCGAATCGAAGTTGATACTCGTCCCTGAACGATGGCCACCATCCTGTGCTCGTTGAATCAGGTCGCCGATGGCCGATTGCACCGTCGTTAGTGATGGATGCTCGACAACAGCGAAGTTCTCTCCCGTCAACAGGTCGATGGAAAGGCGGAGAGGCGCTCGTTGACGAATTGGCAATTCCTCGAAGGAGCCCTGGCCTCCCTTGTAGCTTCGGCCTTGAATTAGGCTGCCAGCCCACATGATTGAGGCATTGGGCTCGTACATCACGATCTCGGCTGGCGTCTCCGTTAAGGAATAAGGCGTCGAGGTGCACACATACCTGACATCCCGAAGCACGCCGTCTACAACTTCTGGAATGACCTCCTCGCGCGTCGTCGTGTCGCCTGACGCCGTGTCGTTCGAAGGAAGGAGCGGAGCGTAGGCCGCCCACTCAGGCAGCGATCGCAGATAGTTGTCGACTGTCGTTGGGGCGGGACCAGTTCCCTCGCCACAGTCGACTGTGATCGCGACAGCCGCTATG
>WNFK01247238.1_pt1 | contig 19746 bp, 21 predicted proteins | sample 5400281 | NCBI WGS metagenome assembly WNFK01 (sample SAMN13153350, study PRJNA577476) | soil metagenome | isolation source: 20 cm soil on Douglas fir-dominated hillslope | place: USA:California | collected 2013-09-17
GGAGTGTGACGGGCCCTACGGCTTCGTGCGGGCGATCCGCGAGCAGATCAAGAACGGGGTCGACCACATCAAGCTGAACCTGACCGGCGGCATCATGGGGCCCGCGTGGGATCGCCACACCCAGTCGTTCCTCCTCGAGGAGGAGCTGGACGCCGCCTTCGCGATCTGCCGGCAGCGCGGCTTCCCGGTCATGGCGCACGCCGCGAACCCGGAGACGGTGGTCGCGGCGGCCCGCCTGGGCGCGCACAGCGTCGAGCACGGCTACATCATGGACGGCGCCTGCATCGAGGCCCTGCGCGCGCACGCCACCTGGTACGTCCCGACGCTCGCCATCACCCAGCTGACGCCGGACCAGGCCCGCGATCCGTGGGAGAAGCGATGGGTCGAGCAGCGCGAGCTCGCCCCGGATCTCTGCCGGCGCGCCGACGACGCGGCCGAGCCCCACCGCGATGCCTTTCGCCGCGCGCTCGCCGCGGGCGTCCCGATGGCGCTCGGCTCCGACATCCGCCCGCTCAAGGACGCGGCTCTGCTCGAGCTCGGCCTCTGGGTGGCCGCGGGCGCGACCCCGTGGCAGGCGCTGCTGGCGGCCACCCGGCACGCGGCCACGCTCTGCGGCGTGGGCGACGACCTCGGCACCATCGAGCCCGGCAAGCTCGCGGACCTGATCGTGGTGGCCGCGAACCCCCTCGAGCACATCACCAACCTCCGCCGACTGCTCCTCGTGCTCAAAGAGGGGCGCATCGTCTCGGACAGGCGCGCATCGGAGCCACCGACATGACCAGGATCGATCCCGTGTGGGCCGGCGTCACCGAGCTGTCACAGGCCTTCGGCGCCCGGACCCTCTCTCCCGTCGACGCGGTGAACGCGCTGCTCGAGCGCATCGAGCGCCGCGACCCGCTGCTGCACTCCTTCATCGCGGTGTACGCGGACGACGCCCGCCTCGCCGCCGAGGGCGCCGACCGCGCGATCCGCTCCGGCCACCGGATGGGCCCGCTCCACGGCGTGCCCATCGCGCTCAAGGACCTGGTCGACCTCGAGGGCCGGGTCACCACCGGCGGCTCCAAGGTCTGGGCCAACCGCGTCTCGCCGGTCACCGCCACCCTGGCCGAGCGCGCGATCGCCGCGGGCATGATCGTGCTCGGCAAGACCCACACCGTCGAGTTCGCGATGGGGAGCTGGGGCACCAACACCCACATGGGCACCCCGCGGAACCCGTGGGACCTCGCGGTGCACCGCACCCCGGGCGGCTCCTCCAGCGGCTCCGCGGTCGCGGTCGCGGCCGGCCTCGCCCCCATCGCCATCGGCACCGACACCGGCGGCTCGGTGCGGCTGCCCGCCGGCTGGTGCGGGATCGTCGGCCTGAAGGTGACCGCAGGGCGCATCAGCACCTACGGGGTCCTCCCGCTCTCCTTCACGCTCGACACGCCGGGGCCGATCGCGCGGTCCGTGGAGGACGCCGCGCTCCTCTTCCGCCTGCTCAACGGGCCCGACCCGCGGGATCCGCAGACGCTCTCGTGGACCGCGGCCGATCCCCTGCCCACCCTCCGGCGCGGCGTGGCCGGCCTGCGGATCGCGGTGATGCCCGACGCGGAGCGCTCGGGCGTCGATCGCGAGGTGCTCGCCGCCTACGACGCCTCGGTCGACGCGCTGGCCAAGCTCGGCGCCCAGGTCTCGCGCGCGACCCTGCCGCACCGCTTCGGCGACTACGCGGCCGCCACCGGGCGGATCATCGGCGCGGAGGGCTATCGCTTCGTCGGCCACCTGGTCGACGACCCGGCCCAGCCGGTCGATCCGCACGTGCGCCCGCGCATCCAGCTCGGCCGCGGGGTGTCGGCGCGCGACTACCTGCTCGCGCTGGCGGAGCGGGAGACGCACCGCCGGGCGGTCGAGGCGGCGCTCGCCGACGTCGACGCCCTCCTGACGCCCACCGCCCTCACCCCGCCGATCCCGGTCGAGCAGGCGGACCAGGCCGGCACCGCGGCCCATTTCACGCGCCCGGTGAACTACCTCGGGCTCTGTGGCCTCGCGGTGCCGAACGGCTTCACCGCGGGAGGCCTGCCGCTCTCGCTCCAGATCGTGGCCCACGCCGGCGACGAGGCCGCCGCGCTCCGCATCGGCTGGGCCTACGAGGCGGCCACCGACTGGCACACGCGTCGGCCGCCCGAGCGGTGAGATGGCCGATCTGACCCGTCCCTACGACGTGCTGGTGATCGGCGGCGGCAACGCCGCCCTGTGTGCCGCCATCACCGCCCGGGAGGCGGGCGCCCGCGTGCTCCTCGTCGAGCACGCCCCCCGCGCGATGCGCGGCGGCAACAGCCGGCACACCCGCAACCTGCGGGCCATGCATTCGGCGCCCACCTCGGTCCTCACCGACGCGTACGCGGAGGCCGAGTACTGGGACGACCTGCGCCGGGTGACCGGCGGCGCCACCAACGAGGCGCTCGCCCGCATGACCATCCGCGCCTCGGCGGAGGCGGCCGCGTGGGCGGAGGCACGCGGAGTCCGGTTCCAGCCGTCGCTGACCGGCACCCTGAACCTCTCCCGGACCAACGCGTTCTTCCTCGGCGGCGGCAAGGCGCTCGTCAACGCCTACTACCGCACCGCCGAGCGCCTGGGCGTCGACGTCCTCTACGACACGGAGGTCCAGTCGCTCGTCCTCGAGGATCGCCGCGTGCGGGAAGCCGTCCTGAGCAGCAAGGGCTTCCCGGAGACGGTGCGGGCCACCTCGGTGGTCGCGTCCTCCGGCGGGTTCCAGGGCAATATCGAATGGCTCAAGGAGTACTGGGGCGAGGCGGCCGAGAACTTCCTGATCCGGGGGACCCCGTACGCGCGGGGCCGCATCCTCCGCAACCTGCTCGACCAGGGGGTGGCCTCGGTCGGCGATCCGACCCAGTGCCACGCGGTGGCCATCGACGCGCGCGCCCCGCGATTCGACGGCGGCATCGTGACCCGGCTCGACTGCATTCCCTTCGGCATCGTGGTGGACCGCGCGGGCAAGCGCTTCTACGACGAGGGCGAGGACCTGTGGCCGAAGCGCTACGCGATCTGGGGCCGCCTGGTCGCGCAGCAGCCGGGCCAGATCGCCTACTGCATCGTCGACGCCAAGGCCGAGCGCCTCTTCATGCCGTCGGTGTTCCCGGCGATCCGCGCCGGCTCGATCGCGGAGCTGGCCCGCGCCTTCGGGCTCGACGCCGGCACGCTCGAGTCGACGGTCAAGCAGTTCAACGCCGCGGCGCGGCCGGGCCGCTTCGACGGCCACGCCCTCGACGACTGCGCCACCGCGGGGCTCACCCCTCCCAAGACGCACTGGGCCCGGGCCATCGACACTCCGCCTTTTCTCGGCTACCCGCTGCGCCCCGGCATCACGTTCACCTACCTGGGCGTCGGCGTCGACGAGTGCGCCCGGGTGCTGATGCAGGACGGCCGCCCGGTCACCAACCTGTGGGCGGCCGGCGAGATCATGGCCGGCAACATCCTCGGCAAGGGCTACCTGGCCGGCTTCGGCATGACCGTCGGAACCGTGTTCGGCCGGATCGCAGGCCGGGAGGCCGCCGCGCATGCGCGTCCCCATACGCACTAGCGTCGCGCTGCAGGACGCGAGCCGGGCGATGCAGGTCTGCAACGCCTGCCGTTACTGCGAGGGCTTCTGCGCCGTCTTCCCGGCCATGGAGCTCCGGCGCGAGTTCGCGAGCACCGACCTCACCTACCTCGCCAATCTCTGCCACAACTGCCGGGCGTGCTTCTACGCCTGCCAGTACGCGCCGCCCCACGAGTTCGGGATCAACCTGCCGCGCACCCTGGCCGACCTGCGCGCCGAGACCTGGGCGGAGTACGCGTGGCCCGGGTTCCTCGCCGGGCTGTTCCGCCGGAACGGCACGGTGGTGTCCCTCGCGACCGCCCTCGGCATCGCCCTGCTGCTGCTCCTCACCGGGCTCCTGCGCGATCCGGCGGTGCTCTACGGCGTGCACACCGCCCCCGGCGCGTTCTACCTGGTGATCCCGTCCTGGGCCATGGTCTCCGTGGCGGCGGCCACCTTCTCGTTCTCGATCGGCGCCCTCATCGCGGGCGCGGTCCGGTACTGGAAGGGCACCGCGTCGGGCCCGTTCCCCGGCGCGCGCGCGTGGTGGCGGGCGCTCGTCGACGTGGCCACCCTGCGCAACCTGGGAGGCGGCGGCGACGGGTGCAACGAGCAGGACGAGGGGTTCTCCCACGCGCGCCGCTGGCTGCACCACGCCCTCTTCTACGGCTTCGCCCTCTGCTTCGCCTCGACCATCGTCGCCGCGTTCTACGAGCACGGGCTGGGCCGGCTCTCCCCGTTTCCCTTCGCGAGCTTGCCGGTGCTGCTCGGGACGGTGGGCGGGGTCGGCATGACCGTCGGCACCGCCGGCATGCTCTGGTTCAAGATCGCGGCGGACCCGGAGCCCGGCGCGCCGCGCCTGCTGGGCACCGACTTCGCGTTCATCCTCCTCATCCTACTGACCGCGGTGACCGGGCTGGTGCTCCTCGCCCTGCGCGCGACGGGCGCCATGGGCACCCTCCTCGCGGTGCACCTGGGCTGCGTGCTGGCCCTGTTCGTGGTGATGCCCTACAGCAAGTTCGTGCACGGCATCTATCGCGGCGCCGCGCTCCTGCGCAACGCGGTCGAGCAAGAGACCGCCCCGCGCGAGAGCTGAGGCGGCCGTGAGGCTGCTGGACGGCATCCGCGTGATCGACGCCGCGAGCTACATCGCGGGGCCGGTGGCCACCACCGCCATGGCCGACTTCGGCGCGGACGTGATCAAGATCGAGCCGCCGAGCGGCGACACCTATCGCCTGCGCAACGCGGGCTACCCCCCGAGCCCCCACAACTTCCCCTGGATCGTCGACAACCGGAACAAGCGCAGCGTGGTCCTCGACCTCCGCTCCGAGGACGGACGCGCCGTGCTGCACCGCCTCGTGCGGGGCGCCGACGTGTTCGTCACCAACGCGCCGCTCGACGGGCGGGCCCGCCTCGGCGTGCGCTGGGAGGACCTGTCCCCGCTCAACCCCCGGCTGATCTACGGCTCGATCACCGCCTACGGGGAGGCGGGCGCGGAGGCGAGCCGGCCCGGCTTCGACAGCACCGCGCTCTGGGCCCGCACCGGGCTCATGGACCTGGTCCGCCCGTCGCCGGAGGCGCCGCCCTCGCGCTCGCTGCCCGGCATGGGCGACCATCCGACCGGCATGTCGCTCTTCGGCGCGATCATGGCCGCCCTCTACCAGCGGGAGCGCACCGGCCGCGGCGCGATGGTCTCCACGTCGCTCCTCGCCAACGGGCTCTGGCTCAACGCCATCGCGGTCCAGGGCATCCTCTGCGGCGCGCGCACCGTGGTGCGTCCGCCGCGCGAGGAGGCGGTCGACGCCCTCGGCAACCTCTATCGCTGCCGCGACGGCCGCTGGTTTCTCATCGCCGTCACCCCGGACGGCCGTCGGTGGCAGGACTTCACGGCCGCGATCGGCCGGCCGGAGCTCTTCGCCGACCCGCGGTTCGCCACCCCGACCGCCCGCCGCGGCAACACTCGCGCCCTCATCGCGATCCTCGATGCGGTCTTCGCCGAGCGCGACTGGGCGGAGTGGCGCCGGGTGCTCGAGTCGAGCGGCATCGCCTTCGGCGTGGTGGGCACGCTCGACGACATCGCCCACGACCCGCAGATGCGCGACAGCGGCGCGCTCGTCCCGCTCGACGACCCCCGGGCCGGCGCCGCGCTCACCGTGAGCAGCCCGCTCTGGATCGAGGGACAGGAGAAGGTGGCCGCGACGATGGCCCCGGGCCTCGGCGAGCACACCCTCGAGGTCCTCCGCGAGGCGGGCCTCGACGAGGCGGATCTCGCGCGGTTGCAGCAGGCGGGCGTCATCGTCCAGGGCAAGCCCGCCTGAGCGGTCACTCGATCACCTGGTCGGGATCAACCCTTCTTCGACGCCTTGGTGTCCTTGTGGGCGAGCGCCACCGCCGCCTCGGGCGTCAGCACCCGGAAGGTCATGGACTCGACCAGGTAGAGGCGGACCGACGTGTCGTTGTGGCTCTGGTAGGCGATCGACATGTCCCGACCGACGGTCAGCTCGAAGTCGCCTCCGCGCTGGCTCATCACCACCGCGCCGCTGATGGCGGGGGCCCACACGATCGGGCCGTCCACCAGCTTCCGCACCACGTTCAGGACCGGGTAGCCGCCGTCACCGACCGCCTGGGTGAGGCCGGTGTAAGAGCGGGGTCCCAGCGCAATGGCATACGGGCCGTCGACGCCGGCGAGACGCAGGAGCCGCGTCGCCTCCGCGATGCTATGGGGGTAGTCCTGGTAGTCGTCGGGAATCGGCAGGACCGGATAGGCGGTGTCCTGGTCGATCCCCTTGATGCCGCCGGCCGCGTAGCCGTGGAAGATCGCGGTGTCCTCCGCGCAGGCGATGCGGGTGGCCGCGTCGATCAGGGGCTGGAGCTCAGGATCCTTCGCTCCCCGCTCCACCGCGTCCATCTCCTCGCGCGACAGATCGAAGTACGCCCGCAGCTCGACGAGCGGGAGGACCTGCCGACGCGAGGCCTCCACGTCGGCGATCGGCGCCGCGCCGAGCCGCTCGCGGCGTCCGGTGTTCACCGCCGCCTCGGTGGGCCCGAGCGGCCCCTCGAAGTCCACCAGCCTCCGGCCGGCCAGCTTGAGCTTGAGGCCGCGGGTGGCCTCGGCGTCGATCTCCCGCCACGCCGCCGTCGAGATCGGGGCCAGCTCTCGCTTCAGGTTGTTCATAGCCCCTGTCCCCCCTTCAGGCTGCCGATGCCGAGCGAGCCGCCGCCACCGGCCGTGGCCCCCGCGGCGCCGCCCCCTTCACCGGCCACCGCCTGCTCCCGGGCGATGAGGGAGCCACTGCTGAACAGGTACTCTTTCAGATGCTCGTCCATCTTGGCGTCCCGCCGCCGATACCACTCCAGCAGCATCGCGAAGTGTTCCTTCTCCTCGTCGCGATTGTGGGCCAGGATCCCCTTCAGATCCGGGTCGGTCGCGGCGTCGACTCGCTGGTCGTACCAGTCGGCCGCCTCCAGCTCTTCCTGCATCGAGGTCAGCGCGCGGTGATTGTCCTGCGTCTCCGGCCTGAGCTTGCCCTCCGATTCGTGATATCCCGCCGAGTTCGCCATCAGCGCCCCTCCGAGAGGTCATTGGGTTGTGCTCGCACGTGAGAGAACCCCGTCACAATACTCCAGACGGTTGTCGCTCGCACGCGGTTCCCGGAAGAGGGGCGCGAAGGACCTAGTTTCGACCCATCCGCGTCTGGACGTCGACGATCTCGTCCGCGCGAGCGCCCATGTGGGACAGGATCAACTGCCACTGAGACCGGGTGATCTCGTGGGCCTGGATCTCCGGCGGGCCGAGCAGCCGGCGTCCGAAGGCGGCGAGCCATGCGGTCTGGAGCATCCGGGTATCGAGATCGAACAGCTTGCCGACGATATACCGCCCTCGACACTCGAGCGACGCGCCGCACGCCCGGTACTCGCGCTCGCCCCACCACACATCCAGACCGAGCCCCGTCTCCCGCATTCCTTCCACGTCCGACCGACCTAGACCTTCCGGCCCCGGGCGTCCCCGCGCTCCTCGTCGATCTTGGCCTTGAAGGTCCGCTCGGCTTGGGCGATGGCCCGCTCCTTGGTCTTGCCCTGGAAGAGGGCGAAGAAGGTGCCGGGACCCGGGCGGCGCTGGACCGCGTTGGTGCGGACGAAGTACACCTCGGTCACCACGCGGGTCGCCTCGGTGCGGACGATGATCGTGTAGGTGACGTCGCGGTACTTCCGCTCCGGCAGGCGCTCGCGCACCACCGCGCTCGCCTCCCGGCGCTCGATGATCTGCTTGATCTCGCTCTCCGCCTGCTTCAGCGCGCGGTCGGAGGCCTCGTCCACGAAGGACACTTCCGGGCCGGAGGGCAGGAGTCTCGCGTGCGCCTTGAACACGCAATCCTCGACCGCTTCGAGCTGCAGGGTGTACGTCACGCCCTTGTAGGTGCGATCACCCATGAAGTGCCGTCGGGTCATCACGTACCGCCTACTTGCCTCCATGGCGCGCCACCCCCACCCGCCCCTTCGTGCCCCTCCGTTCCGCCGCGCGGGCGCTCGGGGAGGACCGGTGGTCCACCGCGGGACGGCGGCCGCGGCTCCGGATCGCCCGGACCGCCTGCATCTGGCCCTCGATGTTGGCGACGATCGCCCGATCGCGGTCCCGCTTCAGCCCCTCGTCGATGAGCGCGCGCAGCACCATTTGGAGGCTCACCGGAGCCTTTAATCGCGTGATCGACTCGCCCGCGAACACGCGCGCCCGATCCAGGACCTCCTGGGGGAGAATGAGCAGGACCCGGGCCTTGTCCACGAACATCGCCACCTCCATGACTCGGACGTTGTTTCGGGTGCCCGTCGGGCGCCCGCCTTCTGCGGCTCACGATATACTTAGGCCTTGTTATGTAACTTATATCATGATTGAGAGCCCCCGGCAACGTCCGGCCCTCGGCAGGAGGAGGCGACATGGCTGTCCCGGTGCAACACGTTCTACTCGCGGCCGGCCTTCTGGCTCGGCGTCGCGCTGAGCGTGATCGGGGTCGGCCTCGCGGTGCGGGAAGGGCGGAGGAGATGAAACGGCCGGGTCCCCGGAGGGATCCGGCCGTTGCGTGATGCGGCGGTGCGGCTCAGACCTTGCGGACGTTCGCGGCCTGTAGCCCCTTTGGACCCTTTGTCACCTCGAACTCGACCTTGTCGCCCTCGGCCAGGCTCTTGAAGCCCTGGCCCTGGATGGCGTTGAAGTGGACGAACACGTCCTCGCCAGCCTCCTGGGTGATGAAGCCGTAGCCCTTCGCATCATTGAACCACTTGACCGTACCCTGTGCCATCGACGCGCCCTCTTTCTGGCGAGGCTTTACGCCTCCGTCAAACCCCGCCCCGATGGCGGGGACGCCCTCCTGAAGTGGAGGACAAACAAAAACGCCGAGCGATCTGAAATCCGCCCGGCGTTACGCTCGAACCTCGTGCTCGCAAGCCCTTGCACCGATGCACAGGCTACCGAGCCATCACGGCCCTGTCAAGGACTGTATCCCAGGCGGACGGCCCCCGCCCCCAGCCGCGCCCCGCCGACCAGTCCGCACCCGCGGCACGGCTGCCGGCCTCGGCGCAGCGTGATGGTGAGCCCGATGGGCCATCGGAAGAGCACCGCGATCGCCCGGCGCGCCTCTCGCTTCGTCGACACCGCGCCGTCGAGGAGGCCGGCGAGGCAGCGGGCGCAGTAGTAGCGGCCAGGCTGCTCGCGGAGCATCGCCCCCACATGGCACCGCGCCAGCTCCTCGCCGATCATGCGGATCGTCGCCGCGCGGTCAGCGATTGCGAGCGGGCGGGCCGCCGCGCAGGCACGGCGTCGGGCGCCGGCAGCGCCCGCAGGGCCCCGCCGGCATGTCGCCGAGGGGCGCGGGGGTCTTGAAAACCTTGTCCATCGCGAGCTCGACCTCGGACCGTCTCCAGCCGCGGTGCAACCGCTCGAGCGTCATCCCCACCAGGCAGGCGGAGCAGACTCCCCGGCCGCGATAGGTGCCGTCGAGCACGCCGCCGACCGCGCGCCGGATGAAGCCCTCGGTGGTGTACGGGAGGCTCACGGGATCGGCACCCCGAGGCACGGCATCGCGCTTCCCGCGCACGCCACGCAGGTCGACCTCGCCATGTGGGTCATGCGGCCGGGGGCCCGGAAGAGGTCGGCGATGGCCAGAGCGACCTCGCCCGTCGGCCAGCAGGCCCCGCGGAGAAGACCATCCACGACCCGCCGGACGGAGTCGCCGACGCTCAGAATCGCTGCCTGCATCCGTGCGAAGCCTCCGCGCCACCCCGGGGCGCCCGAGCGAGAGCATCTAGACTTATATGATATATAAGTTGTATCTATTTTATATCTGGTGGTCCAGGCGGTCAAGCCCGAATCTCCCTCGGCGGCGCGACCGAGATTGGCCGCGTGCCGCGGCCGCGTTTGCGCTATAGTCGGGCCCTCTCCCCTGAGGAGATCGGCAGGTACTGGCGCCCCCGCCGTGTGCTCGGTCCTCGCCCCCGTAGTCGATTCCGGTCTCCATCGAGGGGTCCCTGAGATGCCTATCAACGACCGCCCGCTCTCCCCGTCCGTGCCGGGACGTCTTCCCTGCGCCAACCGCGTCGAGGTCGATGCCGGCATCGACATCGTCTCGGCCGCCGACGTGCGGGCCTGGGTGACTCACCTCCGCTCGCACGGCTGGACCGATACCGAGCTGGACCTCGTGTGGATCACCCGCGCGCGGCAAGGCGTGGTTCGCTGACATAGCGAAGGCAGGCGACCGGTCAGACGTGAGGCGAGGCGCGTGTCGTATCCGCCCACGACCGTGGGATCGGGCACGAATCCGAACGCCCCCCCACCAGTAAATTGCCTTATGAAATGCCCGTGTACTACCCTGAATCCATGGGGGATCCAACCCCGTCTGCGCTCGGTAGCGAGCCCGCAGGCCCCCGCGCCTTCATCCAGGCCTCGGAGAGGATCGTGGGCCTGGCCCTCCGATCGATCGGTGGTCGCTACGCTCGCGTGTACCGGATCGACCCGGACCGGCGCGAGCCCGGACGCGTGGCGTCCGCGGACCCGCCCGACGCGAGCCCGGCCGACGCCGGAGCCGCCGTCGCGGACATCGCGTTCAGCCGCCTGGTGTCGACATCCGACGCGGCCCGTGGCACGCCGGACGTCCTCAGCGAGCGCGAGTGCCGGCTCGACCCGGCCACCCGTGAGCTGATCAAGCGGCAGGGGCTCGGGGCGCTCGCCACCGCGCCGATCCGCGTCCGCGGCACGGTGGTCGGAAGCCTCGTCATCGCCGACCGGACCGGTCGCCGCTTCGCGGATCACGATTTGCGCCTCCTCGCCGCCTTCGCCGACCAGGTAGCGCTCGTCGTCGAGAACGACCGCCTCGAGGCCGAGACCACGCGGCAACAGTACGAGGGCGGCGAGCTGGCCCTGGTGGCCAGCCTGATCGGCGAGCGCCTCGATCCGCTCTCGGTGGGACAGCGAATCGCGGAGAGCGTGCTCGGCCTCCTGGGGGTCCACAGCGCGGTGATCCGGCTCTTCCAGCCCGACGGCGCCCTCGCGGCGATCGCCCTGGCCGGTCGCGCGAAGGAGTACGCGGAGATCGGGGACCGCATCCCCGCCGGGCTCGGTCTCGTCGGACGCGCCGCGGTCGAGGGACGCCCCGTCTGGACCAGCGACATCCGCGTCGACGGCCGATTCGAGCAGAGCCCGACCCTGCGCGCCCGGAACGTGGCGGTCGGGATCGTGGCCGGACTCGCGGTCCCCATGCACGCGGCCGGGGTGGTGATCGGCGTGCTGTCGGTGGGCAGCGGCACGCCGCGGACGTTCACCCAGCGGGAGATCGACCTCCTGCAGCGCTTCGCCGATCAGGCCGCGCTCACCATCAGCAATGTCCGCACCCAGGAGACGCTCGTCAAGCAGGCGAAGCGTCTCCAGATCCTGCACGACATCGATCTCGCCATCATCACCGAGACCGCGCCGGCCGCCATCGCGGAGGCGGTGCTCGGCCGGCTGCGAGAGCTCCTCGGCGTCCCCCGCGCGATCGTGAACCTCTTCGACTGGGGGAAGGAGGAGGTGGAGTGGCTGGCCGCGATCGGGCGCCACCGGATCCACCGCGGCCCCGCGGTCCGGTATCCCCTGCGATTGGCGGGCGACCTGGACGCCCTGCGGCGCGGGGAGCCCCAGGTGGTCGACGTGCGCGCGGTCCCGGCGAGCCCCGAGGCCGACTCCCTGCTCGCCTCGGGCGTTCACCTGTACATGGTGGTCCCGATGATCGCGGCCGGCGAGCTCATCGGCTCGGTGAGCTTCGGCGGCGACCAGGAGACCTTCCCGGATGAGCAGATCAGCATCGCGCGCGAGGTGGCGAACCAGCTCGCGATCGCCCTCGGCCAGGCGCGGCTCGTCGAGCGACTGAAGGCCTCGTATGCGGAGCTGCAGCAGGCCCAGGCCCAGCTCGCCCAGTCCCAGAAGATGGAGGCGATCGGCCAGCTCGCGGGCGGCATCGCCCACGACTTCAACAACCTGCTCACCGTCATCGGCGGGCGCAGCAGCCTCCTCCTGATGAGGCTCGCCCCGGACGATCCCGCGCGCAAGGACATCGACCTGATCCAGACGACCGCCCAGCGGGCCGCCGGGCTGACTCGCCAGCTCCTCGCGTTCAGCCGCAAGCAGGTCCTCGAGCCGAAGCCCATCAACCTCAAGACCCTGGTGGCCGGCGTCACCCCCATCCTGACGCGCCTCATCGGCGAGCACATCGAGATCGTGATCGTGGCGGCCGACGGGGCGGCCCAGGTCATGGCCGATCCCGGCCAGATGGAGCAGGTCATCGTGAACCTGGTGGTCAACGCCCGGGACGCGATGCCGGACGGCGGGACGCTCACCATCGAGACGTCGGATCGCGTGGTTCCCGAGGGCGGCGTCCGCGCCCACGATCGCCCCGTGCCGACCGGCGCATACGTCACCCTGAGCATCCGCGATACGGGGAGCGGAATGGACGCGGCCACGCTCGCGCGAATCTTCGAGCCGTTCTTCACCACGAAGGAGCCCGGCCGCGGGACCGGCCTCGGCCTCTCGACCGTTCACGGCATCGTGCACCAGAGCGGCGGCTACCTGGCGGTCGAGAGCGTGGTCGGCCGGGGCACGGCCTTCACGATCTACCTGCCGCACCTCCTGGACCCGATCAACGTGTCCGGGGCCGGGCAGGTCCTCGTGCCGGATCTCGTGGGAGGCTCGGAGACGGTGCTCCTCGTCGAGGACGACGAGGAGCTGCGCCGGCTCACCGCGGAGATCCTCCAGGCTTCCGGCTACACGGTCCTGGAAGCGGGGGATCCCCTCGAGGCCCTCACCCTGTGCGACCGGCGCGACGGCAAGCTGATCGATCTCCTCCTGACCGACATGGTGATGCCGGCGATGCGGGGACCGGAGCTGGCCGCCACGTTGTCGGAGACCCGCCCCGGCCTGAAGGTGCTCTTCATGTCGGGCTACGCGGACGAGTCCGTCACCTCGCCTCAGGGGGAGCCCGGCCGGGCCTTCCTGCAGAAACCCTTCACGCCCCACGACCTGACTCGAGCCGTTCGCGAGGCCCTCGCCTCGAGGGGGGTCGGACCAGCTCGGTAGTGCAGTCTTACCAGCGGTAGATCAGGCCACTCGCCCCGCAGCCGCACGGCGCGGCCACGAAACGCTCCCGGAGCACCAGGGTCTCCATCGCCGGCTTGAGCTCGGCCGGATTTCGCCCGAGGTCCTTCGCCATGCAATCGGCGCAGTAGGCCCGTCCCTTGTTGTCGCGCAGTCGCTGTCGCACAAGTCGCTCGCTCATGCTGTAGGCCATGGTTCCACCTCCCGGGTCACGGCAAGCCAGGACCCACCAACGGTCACGTCAGGTGCGGAGGGAGTACAGAAGCAGCTTGCAGCCACACGGCGCCTGGACGATCACGTCCTTGCTCGGCTCCGCGACACGCTGGACCGAGACGGTGTCGCCGACCATGAGCGGTCGGGGACGCTTGCAGGTGTGGTTCGCCTCGGTCATGCCGCCGTACCGATAGTGAGCGATATTGGTCCGGAGCGTCCAGGTGGTCGGTCCCGCTTCGGACACCTGAAAGGACACCCCCACCAGCTGCTTGTCCATTATCGGTCGAACGCCTCCCTCGGTCTCTCGCTCATGTGAGCGTTGTCGTTAGCCTACGCTCTCCAGGAAGCGTACGCCATGGGACCTTCGTCCAGGCCATTCCGTTTTGGCGCCCCTTGACGCGATCGCGTTTCGGGTCCAGCCTCTCCTGCGTCCGGAAATAGTCTGACGAGGGAGGCGTTCCCATGGCGGAGTTCGACACGGTCATCAAGAACGGGGTGCTGGTTACCGCGGCCGACGTCTTCGCGGCCGATCTCGGCATCGCGGGCGGTGTCGTCACCGCGCTGGGCCGGAATCTGGGCCCGGCACGCCGGGAGATCGACGCGGCGGGACGCTACGTGATGCCCGGCGGGATCGACACGCATTGCCACTTCGACCAGCCCATGCGGGACTCGGTCACCCTGGCCGACGACTTCCTCTCGGGCACGGTGTCGGCGGCCCACGGGGGCACGACCACCGTCGTGCCCTTCGCCTGCCAGCTCCAGGGGCAGAGCCTCCGCGAGGCGGTCGCCGACTACCACCGGCGGGCGGCGGCGAAGCCGGTGATCGACTACGCCTTCCACCTCATCGTCTCCGACCCGACCGAGGCGGCGCTGCGCGACGAGCTGCCGGGGCTGATCCGGGAGGGCTACTCCTCGTTCAAGATCTACATGACCTACGAGACCCTCAAGCTGAGCGACCGGCAGATCATCGCGGTGCTCGCGGTGGCGCGGCGCGAGGGGGCCATGGTGATGGTCCACGCCGAGAACTCGGACTGCATCGCGTGGCTCACCGAGGAGCTGGAGCGGCAGGGCAAGACCGCGCCCTACTTCCACGCGGTCTCGCGGCCACAGGCGGTCGAGCGCGAGGGCACCCACCGCGCGATCACCATGTCCGAGATCGTCGGCGCGCCCATTCTGCTGGTCCACGTCTCGAGCGCGGACGCGGTCGAGCAGATCCGCTGGGCCCACGGGCGTGGCCTCCGGATCCTCGCCGAGACCTGCCCCCAGTACCTCGTCCTCACCGCCGATCACCTGCACGCGCCCGGGTTCGAGGGGGCCAAGTACATCTGCAGCCCGCCCCCGCGCGACGAGGCGAGCCAGCGGGCGGTGTGGCAGGGCCTGGCCTCGGGCGTCTTCCAGGTGGTCTCGTCCGACCACGCGGCCTTCCGCTTCGATGATCCGGCGGGCAAGAAGCGACACGGCGACCGCGCCTCCTTCACCCAGGTGCCCAACGGCATCCCCGGTGTCGAGACGCGGATGCCCCTGCTCTTCTCCGAGGGGGTGGGCAGGGGCCGGATCGATCTGACCACGTTCGTGGCGCTGACCTCGACCAACGCGGCCAAGATCTACGGCCTCTACCCGCGGAAGGGGACGATCGCGGTCGGGTCCGACGCTGATCTGGTCGTGTGGGACAAGAACCGCGAGGTCGTCATCACCAGCGGCCTCCTGCACTCGAGCTGCGACTACACGCCCTACGAGGGCATGGCGGTGCGCGGGTGGCCGGCCGTCGTCCTCTCGCGCGGCGAGGTGGTCGTCGAGGAGGGCAAGCTGCTGGCCACACCCGGTCGCGGCCAGTTCCTGCGCTGTGATCGCCCCCAGCCCGTTTTTTCCAACCTCCGGCCCGCCGATGATCTAAAGTAGCGATTCCCTTCAGGGCTCGCCGAGGCACACGGGGTGCAATTCCTCGCCCGGCGGAATCCCCACTCCAAGGAGGTCAGGACATGAAGACGGCGCGCACGTGGTTCGCTCTCACGATCATCACGGTGGCTCTCGGGGCGATGGCCCTCGGAGCGGGCCCGGCCCTCGGCGCGGACCCGGTGAAGATCGGCCTGGTGGCCGCCCTCTCCGGCGGCTCCGCCGCCTCGGGCGAGGCGATCACCCGGGGGCTCACGGTGGCCATCGAGGAGATCAACGCCAAGGGCGGCCTCCTGGGCGGGCGCACGCTCGAGCTCGTTCGCCGCGACGACGAGTCGAACCCCTCCAAGGGCGTGACCGCGGCGCGCGAGCTGATCTTCAAGGAGCAGGTGGTCGCGCTCTTCGGCGGCATCGACTCGCCGGTGTCGCTCGCCATCGTGCCGATCGCCAACGCGGAGAAGAAGCCCTTCCTCGGCGTCTGGGCCGCGGCCACCGGCATCACCCGCAACGGGGCGAACCCGAACTACGTGTTCCGGGTGTCCGCGGTCGACGTCATCGTGGACAAGGGCCTCATCCAGTACGCGGCCAAGACCTACGGGGCCAAGAAACCGGGCCTCATGCTCATCAACAACCCGTGGGGCGAGTCCAACAACGACGGGCTCAGCAAGGCGGCGGCGTCCCAGGGCCTCACCATCGCGGGCGTCGAGAAGTTCCAGGCCGAGGACGTCGACATGGTGCCGCAGCTTTCCCGCCTCAAGGAAGCGGGCGCCGACAGCATCATCCTGGTGGCCAACGCGGCGCCCGCCGCCCAGGTCATCCGCTCGCTCGACCGCATGAGCTGGTCGGTGCCGGTGATCTCGCACTGGGGCATCTCGGGCGGGCGGTTCGTCGAGCTGGGCGGGCCGGGCGCGACCAAAGTGCACTTCGTCCAGACCTACAGCTTCTTCGGCGAGCAGAATCCGCGCGGCAAGCACCTGCTCGAGCTCCTGATGAAGCGCTACCCGGCCGTGAAGGGTCCCGCCGACATCATCGCCCCGGTGGGCACCGCCAACGCCTACGACGCCATGCACATCCTGGCCCGGGCGATCCAGTCCGCCGGCGCCACCGACGGCCCCAAGGTGCGGGAGGCGATGCTCAAGGCCGGCCGCTACGAGGGGCTGATCAAGACCTACGACCCCGCGTTCACGGCGGACAACCACGACGCCCTCAACGAGAACGACTACGTCATGGTCCGCTACACCGACAAGGGCGAGATCGTGCCGGTGAAGGGCAAGTAGCCGCGCGGCCTCGCGGCGGAGGGGCCGGTGCTCATCCTCTCCGCCCTCATCACCGGCGTCGCGACCGGGAGCATGTACGGGCTCCTCGCGCTGGGCTTCCACGTCACCTGGGCGGTGTCGCGCACCGTGAACTTCGCGCAGGGCAGCTCGATGATGCTGGGCGCGGTGCTCCTCTACGGGCTCGCGGTCACCCACCACTGGCCCGGCGCGGTCGCGGTCGTCGTCGCGCTGGGCCTCTGCGGCGCCTACGGCCTGGCCGTGGAGCGCTGCGTGGTGCGTCCATTCGTGGCGCGGAAGTCGGAAGCGTGGCTCATGGCCACCGTGGCGGTCGGCATCGTCCTCGACAACGTGGCCCTCTTCACCTTCGGCAAGGAGCCGCGGGGGATGCCGTCTCCCCTCACCCGTCACACCGTGCAGGTGCTGGGCGCCGGGGTCTACCCCCTCCACCTGCTCATCCCCGCGGTCGGCCTCGGCATCGCGGCTGCGCTCGCCCTGGTCACCCGTTACACCGTCTACGGCAAGGCGCTGCTCGCGGTGGTCCAGAACCCGCAGGCGGCCCGGCTCGTCGGCCTCCGGGTGGAGACCGCGACGAGCGCAGCCTACGTCCTGTCGACGATCTTCGCGGGCGTGGCGGGCATCCTCATCGCGCCGCTCGTCACGGTGTCGGCCGGCATGGGCTGGGTCTTCGGCATCAAGGCGTTCGCGGCCGCGATCCTGGGCGGGCTCGACAGCGCGTGGGGGGTGGTGGTGGCCGGCATCCTGTTCGGCCTCACCGAGGCGCTGATCACCGCGGTGCTCGGCTCCACCTACACGAACATCCTCTCGTTCGGCGTCGTCATCCCGGCGCTCGCCCTGATGCCGCACGGGCTCCTCGGCCGCGCGGGCGCCCAGCGGGTCTGACGTGCGGGGCGCGCTGATCGGCCTCGGGGGGCTGCTCGGCGCCGTCGCCCTGTGCCTGAGCGGCGACGGCTACCAGACGTATCTCCTGGGCCTGGTCGGGGTCACCGCGCTGGTGGCCACCGGCCTCAACGTGCTGATGGGCCTGACCGGCCAGACGTCGGTTGGCCACGTCGGCTTCTTCGCCATCGGCGCGTACACCACCGCCATCCTCACCAAGGACGCGGGGGCGAGCTTCTGGCCGGCCCTGGTCGCGGCGGGCGCGCTCGCCGCGGTGGTGGGCGGCGTCCTCGCCCTGCCCGCGTTGCGGTTGTCCGGTCCCTACCTCGCCATGATCACGCTGGCCTTCGCGTTCGTGATCGAGCACGGCGCCACCGAGTGGCGCGGGCTCACCGGCGGCTCCAACGGGATCATGGGCATGCCCCCGGTCTCGGTGGCCGGCGTCGCGCTCGACGCGCGCGCACTGGCCGCCGTCATCGCGGTGGTCACCGCGGGCGGGGTTGCGGTCTTCTGGCTGATGAGTCGCAGCGGCTGGGGCTACGCCATGCGGGCGGTGCGCGACGCGGAGACCGCGGCCGCCGGCCTCGGCCTCCACACGATCGCCATCCGCTGGACTGCGTTCGTGGTCTCCGCCGCCTACGCCGGCGTGGCCGGCGGGCTCTTCGCCCCACTCACCGGCTTCGTGAGCCCGGAGACCTTCCCCCTCATCACGTCCATCATCTTCGTGCTCGTGGTGATCGTGGGCGGTCAGGGCACCGTGACCGGGCCCCTCGTCGGCGCGGTCATCGTGGTGCTGCTGCCGGAGGCGCTGTCGTCCCTCGCCGAGTATCGCCTGCTCCTGTTCGGCGCACTGCTCTTCGTGGTGCTCCTGATCGCTCCCCGCGGCGTGGTCGGCGCCCTCGCCGCGCGCTTCGCCCAGGCGCGACCGACGCCGGCCCCGGACCGTATCGACGCGGCCGTCCTCCTCGAGCGGGGGCCCGCCGTCGCGAGCGACGATCTCGTCGTCGAGGGCCTCGCGCGCGCGTTCGGCGGCGTCCGCGCGGTGTCCGGCGTCGGCTTCACCGCCCGTCGCGGCCGCATCACGAGCGTCATCGGGCCGAACGGCGCGGGCAAGACCACGCTCATCAACCTGATCAGCGGCGTGATCGGGGCGGACGCGGGCCGCGCGCGCCTCGGCGCCCGCGATCTCTCCGGCCTGCCCGCCCACGCGGTGGCCCGGGCCGGCGTGGCGCGCACCTACCAGACCTCCCAGCTCTTCGCGGGTATGTCCGTGCTCGACAACGTGCTGGTCGGGCTCCAGCGCGGACGGCTCGGCTCTCCGGTGACACCCCGGCGCGCCGTCACCTCGCCGGACATCGCGGTCGCCGCCTCGCTCCTCGACTTCGTCGGCTACGCCGGGAGCCTCGACGCCTCGGCCGGAGCCCTCCCCCACGTGGACCGGCGCCTGGTCGAGATCGCACGCGCCCTCGCCACGCGGCCGGCCGCGCTCCTGCTCGACGAGCCCGCCGCCGGGCTCAGCGCCGAAGACACGCGCCGCGTGGGAGCGCTGCTGCGGGCCATCGCCGCGCGCGGCGTGGCCGTCCTGCTGGTCGAGCACGACATGGAGCTGGTGATGGAGGTCTCCAGCCACGTCGTCGTGCTGGACGCCGGTCTCGTCCTGGCCGAAGGCACGCCGGCGACGGTCCAGGCCGACCCCGCCGTGCGCGCCGCCTACCTGGGCGACCGCCGCTCGGCCGGGCGCGCCCGGGCGGCCGCGGCGCCGGTTTCCCGTGACCCGGCCCTCAACGTGGCCGGCCTCGTCGCCGGCCACGGCGGCGCGCCGGTCCTGCCGGGCCTCGATCTGTCGGTGGGCGCGGGCGAGCTGGTCGCGGTCCTCGGCGCCAACGGGGCCGGCAAGTCGACCCTGATGGGAGCGCTCTCTGGGCTCCTCCGCGCCGAGGGCGGCGGCGTGCAGCTCTTCGGCGCGGACGTGAGCGCCCTCGACGCGCCGGGCCGCGTGCGCGCCGGCCTCGTGCTGGTGCCGGAGGGCCGCCTGGTCTTCCCCGACCTGAGCGTGCGCGACAACCTGCGGCTCGGCGCGCTGCTCCGGCGCGACGCCGACATCGCCGCCGACCTCGACGCCATGCTGGATCGCTTCCCGCGCCTGCGCGAGCGGGCCGACGGGCGCGCGGGCCTCCTCTCGGGCGGCGAGCAGCAGATGCTGGCGCTCGCCCGCGGCCTGATGGCCCGCCCGCGCGTGCTCCTCCTCGACGAGCCCTCGCTCGGCCTGGCCCCCC
>WNFK01180725.1_pt2 | contig 19739 bp, 17 predicted proteins | sample 5400281 | NCBI WGS metagenome assembly WNFK01 (sample SAMN13153350, study PRJNA577476) | soil metagenome | isolation source: 20 cm soil on Douglas fir-dominated hillslope | place: USA:California | collected 2013-09-17
GCAGCGATCGGTGAATGGGCAAAGTGTGTCACGGCACAGGGCTGGAAGGACGCCTATGTATTCTTCAAGCACGACGAGGGATTGGGATCCGGGCCTCCTGCGGTATCCTCGTTTGTAACTGCTTGCGCATCACTGGCCACCGAGACGGAAGTTTCGTCAGGATGAATCGGATTTTCCTGATCACTCGAATCGATTTTTTTGTTGCGGTGAACCACGCGATAGAACCGCGCCTCCGGACCGAAATGTAGAAGGAGTCCTACTTCAAGGTTGGTAGACCTTAGGTAGTTGTACACCTGGCGATTCGCGCCTTTGTGCAGCTCGGAAGTGGATTTGGTCTCCACGACTAGCTTCCGATCGACAATCATGTCGAGCCTTTGTTCAGCTAGGTGGTCGCCCTTATAGAACACTGGTACAGCAACCTCACGCGCAACAGAGTGCTTACGCGCGATGAGCTCGCGCTCCAGAGCCATTACGTACACGTGCTCCAGGAAGCCGTAGCCCAAATTATTGTAAACCTCGAAGAACGCTCCGATTACGGAATGGGTAAGCCTTTCTTCAACCAGCTCGTGACGGGCCATGCACCCAAAATGGCGCGATGAACCCCTCATCAATCATCAAACTCCCGCGACTAGATGCTAAAACGCGACTGAGATCGATCCGAGTAATCAGGTAAATCCGCTGAATCTGTTCGAAACTTCCGTCTCGGTGGCCAGACTTGAGTGCTCTACCGCGGCGCTAGCTGTTCTTCTGGAAAAGTCTCAAGCACGCGTGCGGCAAAGGCAGAATCGGCGCCGCTGGGTAAAACTCTGGCGAGTCCTACAGAAGAGTTGTATCGTAGGCGTCGAGCTCGTCACAATGAGGGCCATGAATCGCTTTGCGCAGTACTCCGGCCACAGAAACTTTGCGCGCGTCCTCACCGGTGCGGTTTTAGTGATTACCGCGGGCTGCCACGATTGCAACGGCGACCCTGAGCGCCCCCCGGCTGTGACGAGTCTCGAGATTTATCCGGGCCCCATCTCCGCGGTCGAAAACTCGAAATTCACGCTCCTCGTTCGAGGCAGAGACGCAGACGGCAATCTCGTCTCCAACGAGCAGCTGAAGGACGTCCAGTGGTCCACGACCTCCGCAAACACGGTTTTGACGCCGACTCTGGGGGCGAGCATCACTGTAGCCGCGAATGCAGGCCCCGAGACAATTCCCCGGGAAGCAACCCTCACCGCCAAGCTCACCGGGGTTTTCAACGCCAAGACTACCATCAACATCGTTCCGTCAGGTACGTCGTCGGGCAAAGACTGGATCATAGCTGACTATTCAGCCGGCGAAACACCGGCAGTAGCTCTGATAGATGGGATGTCCTCGACATGGAACAACGACGCCACGCTCGCATTTGCAGGGGAGGCAGCGCTTCCCGACTACATCGCACACTGTGACGGGGCCAATTGCGGAGAGGTGGTTCTTTTCTCTCCTCGCCAAGCCGTCATGCGAGTTCCTTTCGCATGGAAGGTCAACTGTGATTTGGTGCGTGTTTCCACCTCTGATCCACCCACGGCGTGCAACAAGAGTTACTCAACCCCTGTCGCGCCGCGGCGTGTTGCGCTCAAGGTCTGGATAGCGGCCACGGGGAGTGACGTCCAGGCCATTGCCTCCGCTGACCTTGACTATGCCGTCAGGATTTTAAGGAATGGCAGGTCGGGACTCGACCTTGGGTCCCCACTGCCGACTCCAACCATCGCCAATCCGACCGACATCATGCTCGATTTGGCGGCGCCTGATTGGATATGTCCGATGGATTTGGCCGCAACGAACTCCGTGATCAAACAGCTTGAAGACGTCGGCGTGCCTGCTAGCACGTTTTCCAAGGACGAGGTCAACGTGGTCTACGTGGACGCTCTGACCGGCCCCCCGGTGGTCGACTCATACGCGGTCGATTTCTTTGGTTACACGTGTCCGTGGGACGCCTCGCGCGGATCCATCGTTTTGATTTCGGCGAGCTCGCGCAAACACACCACTCTTCCGCACGAGCTCGGACACGCTCTGGGACCGTGGGAATCTCCCGACTACGGCCACACCAAACGGGGTTACGGGTTCGACGAATCGAATCTGATGTGGCCTTACGAGTCCGACTATCTGCCCGTCAGCCGCGAGATGGTCACACTCGGTCAGGCTTTTCAGATCAGTCTCGGATCTGGCTCGATTCTCAACCGCCTCGACGCAAGTACCGGGATCAAATGTCAGACCGATCCCATGGTTGATGTGCCATGTCCCCTGCTCGCCAAGGACATTCGGGAATGAGATTGGACTCTCGCTGCGGGATCGTCGCGCCCGCGTTGACACTCGTGCTCAGTCTTGGACTTGCCGCCTGCACGGGACCCTCCCAACATGATCGGCAGGCCGTCGATCAGTGGCTGACCTGCGACGAGTGCATCAACCACGAGCGCGATTCCCTTCGCGTGATTGGAAGCGATGGCGTTTCTATGCTGGAGAGCGCTCTGGTTGGCCCTTCGCCCTACCGGCGCGAGATCATGCGGGACAAGTTCAGGCGATCCTATCCGGCGGCCCCGATTGCCGCCCTTTCCGAGAGTCAATACATCAACGGCCTGCTCGCGAATTACGTGGCCTCGTATCAGAAGCGCGCGGCACTCGGACTTGCGAGCATCGGCGGGAGTCGGGCTCGTTCGGCGCTGGACGAGGCTTCGGTTGCGTCAACCTCGAGGGGATATCGGAACGATGTCGTGCGCACGATTGAATTCGCCCGGCAGACGCTGGAAGCAATTCCGTTTCCGGGGACTGTCGTGCCTGTACGAGCGCGGTTCGGCGACACCGTAACGCTGCGGGCCCATCAATCGGAGCCGTTCACGGGAGATGAGCTTGCCGATCTTGCTGATGGACCTTTCCCGCCAACCAGCGTTTTCCTATCGCGCAACGCAAACGAGCTGAAGTTCGTGGCGGTCGGGCCGCCTGGTGTCCACACAGTTGCGGTGAGCAATGTTGGGACGACGACGCGGACTCAGATCGCGGTTTTGACGATCGGAACCATGCTCGATGCGAACGACAGACAAACGCTCAAGTGCACCAACGCGCATTGCGATGTGGACAGCGCGCCACCGATACCGGTGCCAGCCCTTCCCTACACGACTTTCCTGTCCTTGTGGCGCATTCCACCACGGGTCGACACGCTCGACGTGTTCAGGATTCCGCCAGGGCCCGCACGTCAGATCACCGCCCACCTCGACTGGTTCGGCGATGCAAACCTTGATCTCGGCTGGGTCAGGTGTTCCACGTATGGTGCGGTTGGAGGCACGGACGGGGCGACCGCTGGAAAGCCTGAAAACATCTCCGTTTTGATCCCGGCCGGAGAGTGCTGGACTTTGACGGTGACGATGCGAGCTGGAGCGGCTGATCGTGCGTTCGCGCAGCTGCGAGTGACGTCGCCATAGGGCTTTTGGGGAGTTGGTCTCTTGATCGGCAATCTTAACCCGTGGGGGAACGATGACGCCTTTGGAACGCTGGATGCTGCGCATCGCATTGCTAGTCGCAATCATCGCCGCAGTGCTGGGTGGCGTGAGTTGCTACCAGGTCGGTCACGCCAACAGCTCCGGGAAGCGACTCACGACATGGACGGGCAAGGTTCAAGAGTGGGATCAACACGTGTTCGACTGCCACTCGACCCACGGCGCCGCATGTCCAACGCCCACGGACCACATCCCGCCACCGCCTCCACCACCGGCGTGGTAAGCGCGTAGCTCGATTCAGGGAACCGTAACTAGCTGTTCGACATCAGCGATGCACTAACCAGCGCCGTCGTGAATTCTCCGGCGGCGCGGAATCGTTGCGCGCGCGATTTCTCGAGGGCTTTGAGGACTGCAGCGTCTACGCCGGCCGGGATGTCCGGACGAATCACGCACAGCGATCTCGCTGATTCGTTACGGACTCTGGCCATGATCGCCTGGTCTGTCGGGCCGGTGAACGGCGGCTCCCCGGCCAGCATCTCGTACACCAGACAGCCGAGCGAGTAAACGTCGCAACGCTTGTCGAGCTCCCGAATTCCGCCGGCTTGCTCGGGAGCCATGTACGCGGGTGTGCCAAGAGCAACTCCAGACATCGTGATTCGCTCGGACTGTTCGACCGCCATTGCCCGCGCAATCCCGAAGTCCGCGACGACCGCACGACCGTCGGACAGAAGAACGTTCGCGGGCTTGACATCTCGGTGAATGATGCCGTGTGAGTGCGCGTGGTCCAGAGCCGTCCCCACATCATCTGCGATGGCAAGAGCATCGCGCAGCGACAGCTGCCGTTCCCGCCTTATGCGCGTTTCGAGGGTATCGCCTTCCATAAACGGCATCGTGAAGTAGACAATGCCGCCGACAGATCCAAAATCGAGCAGTGACAGGATGTTCGGATGATCGAAGCCCCGGATAATCTCGATCTCCCGGTGGAACCGCTTCTCTCCGACGGCCGTGGCGACTTCGGGCCTTAGGATCTTGATAGCAACCGGATGGCCTTTCTCAACGTCGTCCGCGAGAATGACGTACGCAGCCCCGCCTTCGCCGAGAGCACGGCGGAATACGTACCGATCGGGCAGCGCCGCAGCCAGACGCTGAGCCTGTCGAGAGCTAGAGTCCCGGTTATGTACAGTGTCGGACTGATCGCTCAATACTTCTCCAGCGTTTTAGTGCGCCGCGACACACTCTCGAGGCGCGAATGCAGGGCTTGATTCCGCCGGTACGACCCTGCGGCGCGGCGCAACACAAATATCGCTGGCCCACCTGCGGGGTCCGGCATATACATAGTAGTCATCAATAAGCGGATACCGATGGGTACCGGCCCCGGCAAGACTACGCTCGAGGAACAGAACAGCCTCTTTCAGCTCCCCGCCGACGCCTTCGGAGTCATCACCGTTCAGCGTCTCGCCGCTGGATTGGCGATTAAGGTTCTCCGGCCCGAGCTCGCAGCGGCGGTTGGCTCGGCTCGCTTCCACCGGGAAATGGTGATCGCGAGCGAGCTCAGACATGACAACATCCTGCCGTTGCTCGACTCCGGCTCGGCTGGCGGGCTCGTGTATTTCACGATGCCCTACATCGACGGCGATACTTTGCGGTCCCGTCTGCGGAAAGAGAGACAGCTTCCGCTCGCCGATGCGCTGGCGATCGCGCGCGACATTGGCAGTGCGCTGGACTATGCACATGCGAATGGCGTGGTCCACCGCGATATCAAGCCTGCGAACATCCTGCTGGCCAATGGACGCACGATCGTAGCTGACTTCGGAATTGCGCGCGCGATGACCGTCGCCGCTGGTGAAGAGGTCACTACGCACTCCGGCCTCGCGATCGGTACGCCCGAGTACATGAGCCCCGAGCAAGGAGTGGGACAACGGGACATTGATGCGCGCTCCGACGTCTACGCCCTTGGCTGCGTGCTCTACGAGATGCTCGCGGGCGAGCCGCCATTCACTGGTCCGACAGCGCAGGCAATCATTGCGAGACATTGTCAGGAGCCACCACGCTCCATCAGGGTGATCCGTCCGACTGTCCCGCCTGCCGTGGAGCGGGCGATCGGCAAAGCTCTGGCCAAGGTGCCGGCGGACAGATACACCAGCGCGGGTGAGTTCGTCGCCGATCTTGATTCGGCTAGTGGGTCCACGGGAGGAGTCGGCCTTTTCGCTGCTGTGACCCGCCGAACGGTAGCGATTATCGCCGGCCTCGCCGTTGCCGCGGCGGCACTCGGTATCTGGTACTTCATGCGCGTACCCCGCCCGATGGATCTGAACCGGGTCGTTGTCTTTCCGCTCTATGACCCGAACGCAGGGCCGACCGGAGATGCAAACGGCGAAGGGGTTGCAACCTTCATCGGCTATGCACTCGATCAAACCCGTCCACTGAAATGGCAAGATGGGTGGGAGTTGCTGGATGACAATCACCGCCCTGTAACCGGGCGGCTCGACCGTCGTACAGCCCGGAATTTGAGCTCACGTGCGGGCGCACGTTTCTATGTCGACGGTTCCATTATTCGGCGGCCGGATTCTGTCACCGTGATTCTGCGGCTGTTCGACGTTGCCAGTGACTCGAGCGTCGGCGTGGCGGGTAGATCGGCGCCAACTGGCTCGGCCGCTGTTACGCAACTCGGGCTGGCTGCAATGAGCGATCTGTTGCCCTTCCTCGTGGCACCCGGCGGGAGAATAGATCTCTCCGAGTTCACAAACCGCCGCCCGGTCGCGGTCGCCAATTTTCTGCAGGGTGAGAGGGAGTATCGTCGCATGCAGTTTGCGACCGCTCTGCGTCACTATCAGTCGGCGTTACACGAAGATCCCGGCTTCACACTCGCCGCTATCCGGGGGGCGTATGCGGCAAACTGGCATAGCGAGATCTCTGTCGGAGCCGGCCTCGCTGACACGGCGCTGAGCCACATCCAATCGCTTTCACCGGCACAGGTCTTATTGGCAAAGGGCCTTCGCGCCTACCTGACCGGTTCGGCTGACTCGGCGTTGCGTTATCTGCGCGAGGCGATCAAACGTGATTCCACCGTTCATGCCGGTTTTACACTGCTCGGCGAAGTCTACTCCCGAATGCTTCCAACCGAAGTGGCCGCTGACTCACTGGCTCGGGATGCGTTGAACCGCGCGCGACGACTCGACAAGGATTTCGCGCCGACGCTTCTCTTGCTCGAGGAAATGGCGCTTCGCGACGGCAGTGTCTCCGAAGCCTTGCGGCTGCGGGATGAGCTGAGGCTGGCAGGCGCGGACACGACGCACGAGGCCTCACGGCGCATGATGTTGGGGTGCGTCAGTCGCGGCCCTTCCGCCATGAACTGGAAGGAAGACCTTCGACAAAACGAGATGTCCGTGCTCTCGAGCGGGAAGATACTCGCCGGGCGCGCGTCACAGCCACGATGCGCGATTGCAATCTTCGGCGCGATTGTTCGGGCAGACTCAGTCTCGCCGAACGCACGTTGGGGCGCACTCATCGGGCTCCAGACTCAACTCGCTGCGGTCAACGATCGGAAGTCCGCCCAATTGGTGGTCGCTGACAAACGGGTGGCAGGCCTCCCGCTTCGCCTCCTTTATCTTCTTGTAGCATCGGCCGGGGCGGGGTTCGAGACGGAGGCGCGCGCTGCTGCAGACTCGGCGGCAGCGTCCTACGGGCGAGCGTCAGTGCCCACGCTCTGGCACCTTGCCAACTGGGAGGCACGTCAGAAGAACCTGGCCCGGGTATCGGAAATTGCCCGCGTACTCCAGCAAAAATCCGATTCATCGCACTCCAGACGGGATGTTCTCGTGACCCGCGCGGTCGCTGCACGACAGCATTTGCTCGAAGGCGATTCCGCGGGTGCCCTCAGGATGTTGAGCGCGCTTGCGCCAACAGCCACGCGAGATGATCTGGCGTGGCAGCCCTGGGAATCACTCGGTCCAGAGCGCATGCAGCTCGCAGAACTGCTTTTTGCGCGAGGCGATCTCGAGCGGGCACGTCGCGTGGCGGCAGAGCTTGATGCGACAGAGCCGCTTTCCTATCCGCTCTACTTACGGGAAAGCCTTGATCTTCGGAGGCGCATAGCCACGGCGATGAACAAACGCAGGTTGGTCCAGGAGTACGACCGCCGTCTTGAGCGCCTGTCTCCAGTCGCATCTCCGTAGTGATTTAGCTGGCGGCCAGCCGCTCCTCCGGAAACGTCTCGGCGACCTGCCGTTCCAGGCCCGCTACCTCGCGCTCAGCCTCCCGCAGCGCCGTGAGACCGGTGTCGAGCTTTTTCCGTTCCGTGTCCAAAAACCTCTCGTACGGCGCCAGAACTTCCAGCAACTGCCGCTCGTAACGCGTGAGCTGCTCCTCGAACGTCGTCCGAAGAAGCGCGGCCAGATCGTCATTCAGCGTCGAGATCTTCGTCTCGAAATCGTGTATCAGATGGCGCCGGCGAGCTGGAATTATCAGCCAGCCTGCGATCGCGAACAGGGTCGCCGTTAACACTCCAGTGAAGTCGAGCGCAGCGGTGGTGAAGACGGCCAGGAAAATTCCACCGAGCCCGATGGCGAGAACGTTGACCCCGAACGCGCTCATCACCGCTTCCTTCACCGACGTCACGATCTCACGCGCCTCGCGCTCGGTATCGAACTCGTCGAGCCGCCTCTCCACGGGTTCGCGCAGGCGCGAGAAAAGCTCCTCCCGATTGTATTGGAATTCGGTGTCGCCGGACGGTGCGAGCGCTCCTGACTCACGAAGACGGGTGGTATGCGCGTCCAGCTCCGCGAACACCGAACGCCAGAGCTTCAGGTTGCGCTGCACCGTCCAGTCTACCATCCGGTGCACCACCGCTTCGATCGCCTGCGGCGTGTCCTGAACGACCTCGGCTCGAAACCGATTCTCGACCGCATCCTTGTTGCGAAGGAGAAACGCGTTCCCGATCCTGATCGTGCGCTCGAACCAGGATCGGCCACGGCGCTCCAGCTCATAGAGCACATTCCGCATCTCGATGAGATACCGCTCCGAGTCAGATCGCATCTCCGCCGAATAGGCCAACAGCTGTTCTCTGATCGAGCGCAGGACATTCGCGTCCTCGTCAACGACGAGGAGTCGCGAGGCCATCGCCGATACGTTTCCCTTCAACACGTGCCGCAGCACCCCCAGCGGTGTTAGAAGCTTGAGCCTGACGCGTTCAGTCTCACGCAGGGTCCCGAGGACATAGCGCTCGAGCTCGGCGTACTCGTCTCGCGGGTCGCTCACCGGGGAGTCGGCTGTTGATTTGGCCGATGATTCCCCGCTCCTGTCCGGGCGCACTCCCATTTTCGCGCGAAGCGACTGCAACGCACTGATGAAGTAGAGCGCGGGAGTAGAGTCGCCGAGCCGAGCCGTCACCTCGCGCGTCAGATACTCCCGCACGCGATCCAGCTGCTCGTCACTGTTGCGACGATCGATACCGTTTACGACGAAGACCACCTTCTTTCCCCACTCGCGAATGTGGGTCAGGAAGTCGAGCTCGCTGGCGGTAAGGGGCTGAAGCACGCTCGTCACGAATAGGATGAGATCGGCCCGGGGAACGAATCCGCGGGTGATCTCCTCTTCCATTCGCTCGATTGAGTTTGTCCCCGGCGTATCCACAATGTCGAGGTCGTGAAGAACGTCGAGCGGATAGTGATAGAGCTGCAAATGTTCGCCGATCGACTCTGGAGGTCCTGCCTTTCCGTAACGCAGGATCGAGATTGCCCGCGTGGTAGGGAGATCACCCATCGCGAAGACTTCGTCACCCAGAAGCGCGTTGATGAACGTGCTCTTCCCGCTGTTGTATTCCCCGACCACCACCAGGAGGAAGAGCTCGTCCATCTCGTTGATCAGCGCACCGAGTCTCTCCACGTCCGCACGCGTTGCATCGGCTTGCGCCAGCGCGTCGCGCACTCGTAGCACGAGGCGACGTTCGAGCGCGACCAGCTCGCCCTGCTGCCGGGTAAGTACTTGTTCCAAGCTGAAGCCCGCGTTGGATGTTGAGAGTCGTTCGTCTTCACGGTCAACTTCCGCGCCAGACCGGCGACTCCGCTGCTCCATGTCCATTGGAGCTCTAATGAGCTAATACTTCGGAGTACAAATTGCGATAATACACGTAAATGCTCAGCACGCCCCCAGCGCCAACTCTTCGCAGCGCCGCGGTCACCGCAATGCGGCAGAACGGCTTCGAGCCCGAGTTCTCATCGGAAGTGATGCGCGAGGTCAGGTCTCTCGACGATCCTTCCGACAATCCCATGCCGGCGGGCTGTCGCGATCTCCGCTCGTTGCTCTGGTCCTCGGTCGACAACCGCGAATCACGCGATCTCGATCAGATCGAAGTCGCCGAACGCCTCGCTGGCAACTCGATCAAGATTCGTATCGGCGTTGCCGACGTCGACTCGCTCGTCCGGCTCGGTTCCGCGGCCGATGCGCACGCGGCAACGAACACGACCTCCGTCTACACGGGCGTGGCAGTCTTCCCAATGCTTCCGGAGCGGCTTTCGACGGATCTCACGTCGCTCAATCAGGGTGAAGACCGCCTCGCGGTTGTTATCGAGTTCGACGTCGCACCCGATGGCTCACTCGACAAGGCGTCTGTCTACCGCGGCCTCGTGCACAACAAGGCCAAGCTCGTTTACGATGCCGTAGGCATGTGGCTCGAAGGCAAGGCGCCGGCCCCTCCCGCGATCGCAGCATCCAGCGAGCTCGAGGCCCAGCTTCGACTCCAGGACGAAGCAGCGCAGCGCTTGCGCCAGGCGAGAAGCGTCGCCGGCGCGCTCGACTTCGAGAGCATCGAAGCCAGACCGGTCGTCGCACACGGCAAGGTTGTGGATCTCGCCGTCGACCGCCGCAATCGCGCGCGCGACATGATCGAAGACTTCATGGTCGCGGCAAACAGATCCGTCGCCACTTACCTGCTCGATCACGGTTCAGCGTCGTTGCGACGGGTCGTACGCGAGCCCAAACGCTGGGATCGCATTGTCGCGCTCGCCAAAGACGTCGGTGAAGTGCTTCCCGACAAACCGGACAATGTTGCCTTGAGCGGCTTCCTCGCCCGTCGCCGCGCCGCTGACCCCGAGCATTTCGCCGACTTGTCTCTCTCGGTCGTCAAGCTCCTCGGCCCCGGCATCTACGTTCTCGAGCGCCGGCTGGGCGAGCGCCGCGAAACCGGCCACTTTGGATTGGCCGTCGCCGACTACGTTCACTCCACCGCGCCAAACCGCCGGTTCGCGGATCTCGTTACGCAGCGGATGCTGCGCGCGACCACTGACGGAAGCACATCACCGTATTCGGATCAGGAGCTGATCGAGATCGCGAGTCGCTGCACCGAGCGCGGCGAGGCCGCGCGAAAGGTGGAGCGCACCATGCGCAAAGTGGCCGGAGCGTCGATGCTGGCCGAGCGCGTGGGTGAGAGCTTCGCCGCGATCGTGACGGCAGCGTCACCGAAGGGGACCTACGCGCGGGTGTTGAATCCGCCAGTGGAAGGTCGCATCGTCCGCGGTGGACGCGGGCTCGATGTCGGCGACACGGTGCGGCTCAAGCTGGTGGTCGCGGATCCTGTCCGCGGTTACATCGACTTCGCGCACGAGGCGGAAGGTGTGTCACGAAAGCTCGAGCGTAGCCGTCGCAAAAAGCTGGAGGCCGATCGCCTGCGCTCGCGCATCGGACAAACCTTCGACGCCGAGGTCACCGGTGTATCCGAGAGCGGCACCTACGTCCGCCTACTCGACGGCTCGGCGGAGGGTCGCGTGGTGCGCGGCTTCAAGCCGCTCACCGTCGGAATGAAGATTCCCGTGAAACTCGTAAACACCGACAGCGTCCACGGTTTCATCGACTTCGAGTACACCCAGGGCGTGGACCCGGTGAAGGAAGGCCGCCTCGCTCGAAAGCGCGCTGCCGCACTCGCACTGCGGGATCACATCGGCGATGCATTCCGCGCGATCGTATCTGGAACGTCGAAGAAGGCCACATGGCTCAAGATCGTGCCGGGTGACATCGAGGGTCGCCTGGTTCGAGGCCGACGCGGTCTGAGCGTTGGCGACGAGACAGGCGTGGTGTTACTGTCGGTCGATCCGGAGCGGGGATTCATCGACTTCGCGCGCGAAGACACGTTACTGCCTGCGCAGTGATGGCCGCTCACCACAATGGAGGGTTCGATGCCGCCTCGCATCAAGCTGACTTTCCTGGCCTTGTGCGTCAGTCTTTTCGCTGTCGCCGCTGTACCGCTCTACAGGGAGCTGACGCGCCCCAGCAACATTTGGTGGACGCCGCCGACGATGCTCGTGCCGCTCCCTGAGAGCGGAGATCGGGTGAAGGTCTATGCTCGTGGACAGCCGCTCGAGACTCTGATCCAGACCGGGCAGCTCCGAATCGACGAAAACGGAAGCTCGAGCCCCCTCCAGGCGAGCGACATTGGTTTCCGCTTCAACAACTGGGATCGCGTTCGTGGCGACCGGGACGTGCGCCTCATGATATACGCCGCGAGTTGCACCCTCGTAGCGCTGATATTCGTGCTGATCCTCACGGGACGTCTCGCTTACCGCCCGGAGACCTGACCGGACGTCGTGAGCCTCGCCGCTATTTCGCCGACTTGGCTTTCTTGAGATAGGCCACCAGCCGATCGAAGCTCTCGTTCCACCCGCCGGAGTGTCCGTCGCGATCCTCGACCGATGTGAATTCACCCTGTCGGAATGTCATCTCCGTCTTGCCGCCGCGTTCCACGAGCGTAACCGTCACGAGCATTTCGTGGTCGGGGTGCTCGTCCCAGATGAAGGTGAACGAGAGTCGCTCAGGAGGAACAATCTCCCGGGTGACGCCGTGTTGCCAGTAATCCTTCCCGTCGGGTGACTTCATGAGGGCCCGCCACGGGCCGCCCTCCCGGTTGTCCAGCTCAACCAGCGGCGCGGTGAAACCCTTAGGTCCCCACCACTGCTTTGCGAGCTTCACATCGGTCCATGCTTTCCAGACCAGATCACGGGGTGCGTCAAAAGTGCGCTTGATGACGAGCTCACGCTTTGATGATGACGCTCCGCTGCTATTTGCTGCGCTTCGTGCGCACATGTTTTCTCTCCTGCATTTGAAGTTTTTTCAGCTAGCACAGCTGCTGGATGGCAACCAGGGTTCCCGCCAAGTCGCGGGATTTCGTATTTTCCGGGACAGAAAACAGAGGGCGGAGCCGGGCACGGTTCCGCACCACCCGAGAAGTCAGGAGACTACCATGGCGGAAAGCGTCTACAAAGTGATCGAGTTGGTGGGCACCAGCACCGACTCCTGGGAAAAAGCGGTGGCTGCTGCGATCAAGCGGGCGTCGAAAACATTGCGCGACTTGCGCGTCGCCGAGGTCACGCTGCTCGACGTGGCGATCAAGGACGGCAAGGTCGAGCATTACCGGGCCAAGATCAAAGTCTCCTTCAAGTACGAAGGCAGCTAGCACCGGCGCCCCGGTCTGTACCGGGGTTTATATTTTTTTGTCTTCCACAACCAGCTGAGGTTCATCAAATGCGCCGCATTTACTATTCCGTGCTGCCGGTGGCCGCACTCTTCACTGTCGCATGCACGGGCAGCTCCCAAAATTCAACGACGGCTTCGAGCACGGCTCAATCCGCCACGTCGACATCGAGCGGAATGAACATGGAGACTTCACGCCAGGTCGAAGGCGGCGGAATCTCCGTTGCCGGCTGGTCGGGCCAGATCGACGCCAGCGAGGCCAAGCGTGGATCAACTCTCAGCAGCGCAAAGCTGGCCAGCGAAGGCGCCGGGCTCCACGTCACCACTGGCCCCGCGGTGGCGTACTGGAATCCGTCCAACAAGGCGAGCGGCGACTACACCGTCAAGGCGACGTTCAACGAGCCCAAGTACATGAACGTGAACGATCACCCGCACCCGTACGGGATCTTCATCGGCGGAAATGACATGGGTACCGACAAGCAGAGTTATCTGTACTGCGCCGCGTACGGCAACGGAAGCTTCATCGTGCGCGGATTCGGGCCCGACGCGTTTCAGCTGAACGGGCGCCGCGGCGAATCGAACGCCGCCGTGCACAAGGCGGCCGGCGTCGGCTCGCCAGTGACGCAGGACATTGCCGTTTCAGTAAAGGGCGACAAAGTCTCCTGCTCGATCAACGGCGCGGTCGTCGGCACCTACAACAAGTCGGACGTCGTGGGCGCGGGGAAGCTCAAGTCGACGGACGGTGTTTATGGCATCCGCTTCGCGCACAATACGGATGGGGTGGTGTCCGGATTGACAGTCACAAAGCCATAACTTCTCACTCGCGCTTGACAAGGAGCGCGCGAGCTAAACGCTTCGACAAGGACGTCGAAGCGTTTAGCTTCAGAAAATGCCAGCCATAAAAGTCAGAGCTCTGCCGGCGCGTCTGGTCAGGATGGTCGAAGACCTGCGGCGCAAGGAAGACAGGCTCTCGCTCCTGCTCAGCCTCGTCATCGGCGCGCTGGTCGGGCTCGTCGTCGTCGCATTCATTCTTCTGACTGGCCGACTCGCCGCGCTCATGTTCCCAACCGGCGCGGCCGGTTGGCGGCGCATCGTCATCCCGGTACTCGGCTCGCTCGTCACCGGCTATCTCCTCTTCAAGTACTTCCCACTCGCGCGCGGCAGCGGCATCCCACAGACCCGCGCCGCGCTTTTCATTCACGACGGACGCATCTCCCTCCGGTCGGTCGCGGGAAAGTTCGTGACCACCTGCCTTGCGCTCGCCAGCGGAATTCCGCTTGGACGCGAGGGACCAGCCGTCTACATCGGCGCGGGTCTCGCATCCACCATCGCGCGGCGTCTCGGACTCAGCAGGGCGCAAGTCAGGTCTCTCGTTCCGGTCGGAGGCGCCGCCGCGCTGTCGGCGGCGTTCAATACGCCGATCGCGGCGGTGCTCTTCTCGCTCGAAGAGATCGTAGGCGATCTCCACGCGCCGGTGCTCGGCTCGATAGTGCTCGCTTCCGCGACTGCGTGGTTGGTTCTCCATCTGGTGCTCGGGGACACTCCACTCTTCCACGTTCCCGGATACCATCTCGTCAGCCCGGCGGAGCTTGGCGCGTACGTCGTGCTGGGAATCGTCGGCGGTCTCTGCTCCGTGGCATTCGTGAAGCTGTTGCTGTGGCTGCGCGCGCGCTTCGCGAAACTGCCCACCGCTTCGCTCTGGATCCAACCCGTAGTCGGCGGACTCACCGTCGGCATTTTCGGTTACTTCTTTCCGCAGGTGCTGGGTGTCGGATACGATCAGATCGAGAGAGTGCTCAACGGCGATGTAATTCTCAAGACCGTGGCAATCCTCGCGGTGCTCAAGATCATCTCGACGTCCGTCGCTTACGCATCGGGGAATGCCGGCGGAGTATTCGGCCCGACGCTCTTCATCGGCGCCATGGTTGGCGCCGCGGTTGGAGCGGTGGCTCACTTGGTTTTTCCCGAATCGACGGCGGGCCCGGGAGCGTATGCGATTGTTGGAATGGGAACGGCGTTCGCCGCAGTCATCAGGGCACCGCTGACATCGGTGATCATGATCTTCGAGCTGACCCGCGACTACACGATCATCGCCCCGCTGGTGATCGCGAATCTCATCGCCTACTACATCTCGCAGAAGCTCCAGAAGCGGCCCATCTACGAGGCCCTCGCCCAGCAGGATGGGCTGCATCTCCCGACGCGCGCTGTTCCCGAGCCGGCGCGCCTGCTGCTCGTCAGCGCCGCGACGAGAGAGGCACCGCAATCTCTCAATCCGGAAATGACGATCGCCGAGGCGGAAGAGCGCGTGAAAGACAGCGTGCTCGAGTCGTGGCCGGTCGCCGACGATCTCGGCCTCGTTGGAATGGTGCGCACCCGGCACATCGCCGCGGCGGTGAAGCAAGGCCGGCTCGACATGACGATCGAGCGGCTGATGCAGATCGCAAAGCGATCCGCGAGCGACGCCAGCGTCGATATGCCTCACGTACACAACGACCAGCCGCTCAGCCGGGCGTTGGCGCGGATGAAGGATAACGGGCACAAGGTTCTACCGGTGGTGAGCCGGGCCAATGGGCGCATCATGCTCGGGATCGTGACGCTCGAAGACATTCTCGAAGCGTACGGGGTCGAGCGAGCCGAGGAGCTCGACTACACGGATCATCCCGATCTATGAGAAACATGAGAACCCCTCTCGTTCAACCGGCGGCTCCGACGCCAGCCGCGAGCGTGTCGGAGTTCATCGCGACATTCGCGATCATCCTGGCCGCGATCGTCGGACTGCTTCTGTTCGATACTGCTCTTGCCAGGGTCGACGCCAGCAGCCGCAAAGCGACTGCGGCACGTGAGTTCGATACCGGACAGCGACTGGTCGCGCAGGGACGAGTTGGACCCGGGATTGAACATCTCCGCGCTGCTACAACGCTCGATGGAGAGAACTCTGCGTACGGTGTCGCGCTCGCACAGGCTACCCTGGCGGAGGGACGACCCGACGCGGCTGAGCAAATGCTATTGCCGCTGCTGGAGCGGGACGAGACGGACGGAGCCGTGAACCTCGCGATGGCCCGCGTGCTCGCCAAGGAAGGCAGGTACGATCAGGCAAAGTCGAGCTATCACCGGGCGATCTACGGCCGCTGGGCTCCCGGCGCGGAAAAAACCCGCACCGAAGCCCGATTCGAGCTCATCGATCTACTCGCGCGAACCAATGCGCGACAGGAGCTGCTGGCGGAGCTGTTGCCGATCCAGGATGATTCGACGAACGATGGCGCGCAGCGCAAGCGGATTGCGCACCTTTTCGTTGTGGCGGGTCAGCCCTCGCGCGCGGTTGTGATCTACCGGGAAATACTACGGCGCGATTCGCGGGACGCGGATGCATATGTTGGTCTCGCCGAAGCCGCGCTCTCGCTCGGCGATTTCGCCACCGCGCGCGCCGACTTGCTCGCGGCTCAGAAGCTCTCGCCCGCGGACAGCATCAGCCTGCAATCGCGAATGATTCTCACCGACAGCGTCATCGCGCTCGATCCTACCCAGCCCGGACTCTCGCTGAATGAGCAGGCCCGGCGGAGCAGAAATCTCCTGCAGATGACGGTGTCGTCCGCGCGTCGATGCCTCGCTGCCCAGGCGCCGCAGGTTGCCGCCGCTCTCGATTCGGCTACCGCGCTCGTGACTTCAGTGGGCGCGGTGACAGCCCCGTCGATAGTGCAGAACATTTCCCTCGCCGAGCAGATCTGGGGTCTTCGTCGGTCGAGGTGTGAGCCAGAGCGCGAGGACGGGGCACTCGCGCTCGTCCACAACAGGATCACCCAGTAGTTATTGCTCGCTGACCAGGGCGATGATGTTCCCGTCCGGATCCTTGAACCACGCATTCTTGAGAGGTCCGGCGAGGTGAATGTCGCCCTGGCGAGTCACGCCCGGCATGTCGTAGTGCTCGAAGGTGACGCCTCTGGCGTTGAGATCTTTCACCAGTGACTCGATATCCGAGACCATCCAGGTCGCAGCTGTCGCCTTGTTGGTGCCGGCGTACTGGGAGTGATAGACCAGCACGTGGGTGTTCCCGCTCTTGTAGGACACGGCTTCCTCGCCCTCGGTATGCACGAGCTTGAGCCCAAGGGTGCCTTCGTAGAATTTTCTCGCCGCTCCCAGGTTCCTTACTGGAATAGTGGCCGTCGCTTCGTTGTCTCCCAACATTTTCAACCTCCGGTCGTTAAAGATTCTAGAATGACTTTCCGCCGTCGATGCTGACTGCAATCGTCCGCCATCGTCCCTGATTGAATCGTACCACGCTGAGCGCGCACCGCGTCGCGTGTCCGATCAGGATCGCGATCCAAATGTGAATCGGCTGCAAGGTTCCGGTGCGCTGAATCACGAAGCAGATTCCGAGCGGCACGAGGACCTGGGAGATGATCGAGATGTAAAGTGGGCTCTTGGTGTCGCCCGTTCCCTGAAGTCCGCCTGTGTAGGCGAGCGCGGTTGTTATGAACAGCCCCGACAAACTGAGAACGCGCAGCAACTGGACGCCGATCTCGACGACGATGGAATCGTGCATTCCGAACACCGCCAGCAGCTGACGTGGCAGAAACAGGAATGCCGCGCCGACGATTGCGGCGCTCCCCAGCCCAATCCGGGCGGCGACGCGTACCCCCGCGGCTGCCCGATCCGGCTTCTTGGCGCCAAGGTTCTGACCAGCAATCGCCGCTGCGGCGCCCATGAGCCCGACCGACGTCCAGGTGACGAGAGAGAAGAGCTGCGAATAGCTGACGGCGAATGCAGCCTGAGCCGCGGCGCTCTGTGGCAGCGATCCAATGAACGCGAGCATGAACACGCCACCAATGTTCATTGCAATTCCCTGGAATCCGGTCGGGAGTCCGAAGCGGAACAGCTCCCGGATTATCCCCCAGTCGGGACCGTAGCCATGACCGCGGGGGAACGAGACGACCCAGCCACCGTTCCACAGTTTCCCAAGCGAGTAGACGGCAAGCAGTCCCGACGCGATGCAGGTTCCCATGGCGGCGCCCTGCGTACCAAACGAGGGGATCGGCCCGAGCCCGCGGATCAGGATGATGTTGAGCACCAGATTCAACACCGTGAGGCTAATGCCCAGAATCATGGGTGTCCGTGCATCACCGGCCGAGCGAAGCGCCCCGCTGAGCATGAAGAAGACGAGCATTCCGCCGCTGAAGACGAACATCGTCCGCAGAAAGGGCAACGCTTCAGCTTTCACCTCCGGCGCCGCGTTGACGAAGTCGAGCAACCATGGCGCGGCCAGGTAACCGATTGGCGCTTGCACGAGCAGCGCCAGCCCGATCGCCGTCACGAATGCCTGATAGACCGTGCGGTCGACCTTTTCGTGGTCACCTGCGCCCGCAAAGCGCGCCACGAGCACGCTCATCCCGCTGAACAGCGACGAGATGAAGATCATGACGATCAGCCACATCTGCATGCTGACGCCGATTGCGGCGTTCGCCTTGTAGCCGACGAGGTTCCCGACGAGAGCCTGATCGACCATCCCCTGAAGCCCGCCGATGATGTTCGTGAGCATCGTGGGCCAGGCGAGCTTCCAAACGGCGGGAAGCAGCGGACCCTCGACGATCGAGCGGTCGTACTGCCGGCGCCCGGGCTTCGCCGCGGGAATTGGCGTTGATGCCGCGGGCGCGGCTGGTGTCGTTACGTCGGTCAATACGGGTTACCGCCCTTCGAGCGGGCTATCATCGCGTCGACGCTCCACGTGCCGGCGCCGGCGAACACGAGGTAAAGGAAGAAGAAGCAGTAGAGGATTGCATGCGCGCCCATGTTTGTTGTCGGCCAGAAAGACTGCGGGTAATGGACCTGGAAATAGGCGACAGCCATTTCGCCCGACAGCAGGAACGCCACCGGACGCGTGAACAAACCGATCAGGATCAGAGAACCGCCGATGAACTCCAGAGTGCCGGCAAGTCCGAGTTGCGACGCGAGCTGGATCGGCGGCATGCCCTTCGGCAAGGGTGGGTAGTTGAACAACTTCATGGTTCCAAAAGTGATGAACACCAAGGCCGAGACTATCCGGAGGACGCTCAACATTCGTCCGGGCCAGGGGGGTCGGGCAGGTTCAAAAATCGACATTCTATCTCGCTCCCTTGCAAAGTGTGGTTGCCCTCGGCGGAAATCGGCGAACGGGCCTCCACATACACATCGAACATCGTGCCGCGAAATCGACGACCCGAAGACTATCAATTTCGCACCAAGTGTTTCACCACCACCCAGGTCTATTTCAGTTGAGCCGCCCACGCCTCGGCAGCATTTGCGATCTCGATCATTACTTCGCCGTCGGTTCTGCCGGACGACTTCGACACATGGAAGCTGTGATCCGCGCCTTCGACCCAGTGCATGACCCACTTGGTTTTCACCGACTTGAGCGCGGTTACCATCAAGTCCTTCGTGCAGAACGGGTCGCGCGTCCCGTTGAAGCACAGCACTGGCACCCGGATCGCCGGGAGATGCGCATCGCGCAGCTTTTCCGGCTGGCCGGGGGGATGCAACGGGTATGCGAGGAGCAGTAGCCCATCACACTCGAATTCTTCTGCGGCGAGCATCGATGCGGCGCGTCCTCCCATTGAGCGACCGCCAATCAGCAGAGTTTTTGGACGCAGCTCCTTACGGACGCGATCGACGACCGCCGAAACCACCTTCTTGAGGCTCGGCATTGGATCGGGACGACCCGAGCCCCTTTCCTTGTAGAGAAAGTTGAACCGCACGACGCCGATTCCGCGCGAGCGCAGGGCCTTCGCCGTCTGCAGCATGCTGCGATCATTCATGCTGCCTCCGGCGCCATGGGCACACACGAACACGATCCCCTGC